>Ga0315303_1000067_pt1 | contig 8097 bp, 6 predicted proteins | sample CBN3_Tmax_316_MT_FD_204538 | JGI IMG/M metagenome (GOLD analysis project Ga0315303, IMG submission 204538) | Metatranscriptome of marine microbial communities from Western Arctic Ocean, Canada - CBN3_Tmax_316 (Metagenome Metatranscriptome) | ecosystem: Environmental > Aquatic > Marine > Oceanic ... | reverse complement strand
GGCATAAAGTGGAATAAAAAGGTGTATATTAGCGAGATGCTGTTCTATGGGGAGCATGAGCATAAAGTGGACTCTCAGGGACGAATATCTCTCCCGTCTAGATACCGGGACTCTTTTCGCTCTGGGATTGTTCTCTCTCGGGGACCGGATAGGTGTATAACCGGATATACTCCATCGCAATGGGAATCTGTTGCAGATCGTATGTCTCGGATGGGCATAAACAGATCAAAGAGTAGGCGCCTGAGACGTATGACATTCGCTCTCACATACCATGCTGAAACCGATAGACAAGGCAGGGCCCAGATCCCTGTTGCCCTGAAACAATATGCCCATATCCAAAATCTAGGCCAAGTAGTTATTGCTGGTATGGGTAATTTTATAGAAATTTGGGATCAAATGGCGTGGAATCAAGAAATAGAGGGCTTGGAAGAGGAAGCTTGGCATATTGCCGAGACGTCAGAGGAGCAATCGTGAGTGTGGCAGCCATGACATATCATATTCCAGTTTTGATTGAACAGGTGTTGGATGGATTGGCAGTGAGGCCTGGTGGCACATATGTTGATTGCACCGTAGGTGAGGGAGGTCATACGAAAGCAATATTAGAGGCTTCTAGGCCCGAGGGATTTGTTCTGGGGATAGATCTGGACCCAGATGCCATATCTGCTTCTAGCGAGAACCTCCGGGCAGATCATGGATCCTTTGTTCTCGTGAATGACAATTTTAGTGATATGGGCAGGATAGCGAAGGAAAATGGACTGTCGGCCGTAGATGGTATTCTCTTGGATTTGGGTATGTCCTCTTTGCAATTGCAAGGTGGAGGTAGGGGATTTACATTCCTAAGGGAAGAACCGCTGGATATGCGCTTTGATACTACTCAGCTTCTGACAGCCTTCGATGTGGTTAACGATTATAGGGAGAGTGATATTGCAAATATCATATGGAAATACGGTGAAGAACCAAGGTCTCGACGTATAGCGCATGCAATAGTTGCCAACCGTCCGGTAGTAACATCGCTGCAATTAGCGGACTTGGTGAGACGGGCTTTGAGGCGAACTGGTGGTCGTATCCATCCGGCTACTCGGACGTTTCAGGCGATAAGGATAGAAGTTAACGGAGAGATGGATAGACTGAATGTGGCTCTTCGGGAGTCGATGGCTTTGCTTGGCGATGGTGGAAGACTAGCAGTTATAAGTTATCACTCCCTAGAAGATCGATTAGTAAAGGAATTCCTTAGAAGAGAAGGCAAAGGTGCTGGACAATTCAAAGTGATAACAAAAAAAGTTATCTCTCCCTCTCGAGAGGAAGTCCTTATAAATTCACGGAGTCGAAGCGCCCGTTTAAGGGTGGCCGAGCGTATTTGGGAGGTCAATCCTCCTGTAGATCATGGAATGGTATGGGGATAAGGTCGTAAGGCAAAAAAATCCCTCATTTGATGGGACTATATATTGAAATATTTAGGTCGAACCAACCTCCTCCTGCGACCTTACCCCGTATCACCGAAGAATAAAGAAGTGACTCCATAAAAATAGAGACACAAAATGAGGAAAAAAGATATAAGAGCAGCAATAGATATTGGCACATCCAAGGTTTGTACTTTGGTAGGATCAATTAATGACATCGGACAGGTGGAGATTTTGGGGATGGGGTCGGTTCCTTCAAGGGGTATGAAGAAAGGTATCATTAGTAGCGTTTCTGAGGTCATGCAGGTAACTAAAGAGTCAATTCATGAGGCGGAGCGACAGTCAGGTGTAAAAATATCCTCTGCCTACATTGGGCTGACTGGGAATCATATAAGATCTGTGAATGCTAGAGCAGTGCTGGAAAATAGACGGTACGATATGCCGATTGGATCTCGTGAGATAGATCGTATCCTAGATGCTTGTTCGAATTACGGAGATTACGGTGAGAGTAAGACTGTGCACGTTATTCCGAGAGATTATGCCTTGGATGGATTTTGGGGAGTTGTAGACCCAGTTGGCATGTTTAGTTCTAAAGTGGAAGTAGAAAGTCATGTGATCCAAGGCGGGTTCGCTCCTATAGACAACTTGGTTAAGGCAGTTGGTAAAGCTAAAGTCAAGGTGAATGGTATGGTGCTTGAAACTCTTGCGAGTGCGGAATGCGTTTTGGCCAAAGACGAAAAGGATATGGGTATAGTATTAGTGGATATAGGTGGGGGTACAACTGATATATGTGTATTCCTGGACGGGAGCGTATGGCACACTGGAGTGTTACCGGTAGGTGGATTCAATTTTACCAGAGATTTGTCAGTACTATTTAATACTTCTATGGATGCCGCGGAAGAGGTCAAGTTAAGTTTTGGTGATTTGTCTATGAATGAAATTGCAGCGGAAGAGTTGATTGAAATCACGGCCTTGGGACGGGACCGCATGCAGAAGGTTTCTCGTGTGGCAATATGTGATATGTTGAAACAAAGGATGCAGGAACTGTTAGGGATGATTGCAGCTGACATCAAGGAGGCGGGTATGGAAAAGTTGCCTCCTGGTGGATTGGTTTTAACGGGAGGTAGCTCTAAGTTCAGTGGTTTGGAGGATATGGCAAGAACTGCATTTGGATCGCCAGTTAGAATTGGTGTACCCACTAACATCTTACCTACTCTTGCTAATATGAAGGATCCTTCTATGTCAACTGTAGTGGGGTTACTGGCAATGAGTTTAGGCAAAGTGAGAGATTTCCAGTGGAAACCGAAAGGGGCCTCATTTGATTATCTAAATGTAGGTCAGCAGATATTACGAAACGTGAAAATGTCCTTTAACGGCATGAATAAGAGAGTACAACAACAGCTCAGGAGGTACGATCATGGGTAGTTCTTTGGAAAACGATGGCGTAGCGAGTATCAAGGTAGTTGGCGTCGGTGGTGGCGGTTGCAATGCGGTTTCTCGTATGTTCAGAGAACGTATTCAAGGTGTGGAATACGTAGGTGTTAATACCGATGCACAGGCTTTAATGCGCTGTGAAGTTCCGTTGCGGATAAGGATGGGTGAAGTTCTTACGAGAGGGTTGGGGGTAGGTGGAGATCCGGAGAGGGGACGGGAATCGGCCGAGGAAAGTAGGGAAGAGATTTTCGAATCCGTTAAGGGTACAGATATGGTGTTTATAGCGGCTGGAATGGGGGGAGGAACTGGAACTGGAGCTGCCCCTGTTGTCGCGGAAATTGCAAAGGAAGCCGAGGCCCTGACGATTGGCGTAGTAACAAAACCTTTTGGTTTTGAGGGGAGCCGGCGAAGAAAATTAGCAGAAGAGGGGATAGCGAAGCTGAGGGACAAGGTTGATACGTTAATAATAATTCCCAATGACCGATTGTCCGCGGTGTGTGATGAGAAAGTCACTATGGAAAATGCATTTCGTCTGGCCGATGATGTACTGCGACAAGGAGTGCAGGCGATCGCGGAAATTGTCACTGTGCCAGGGGAAATCAATTTGGATTTTGCTGATGTAAAAGCGGTAATGAGTAATGCGGGTCCGGCTTGGATGACAATTGGCCGTGGTCAGGGAGAGAACAAAGCTGTGGATGCCGCAAGAGCAGCCGTTAGTAGTCCGTTGCTAGACGCTTCTATAGATGGAGCGAAAGGGATCTTATTTAATATCACGGGTGGAACTGATTTGTCGTTGATGGAAGTGGAGGCGGCATCAGACGTAATACGATCCGCTGCAGATCCGGACGCGAATGTCTTTTTCGGATGGGTAACTGACTTGAAAATGGAGGACGAAGTCAAGATCACAATAATTGCCACGGGATTCCATTCGGAAGACACATATGTTCCTCGTGATGAACATATTGAACAACTCATTATGGGAGCTATACGTGATGAAGCTGAGAGACCTACGACAGCTGAGCTAGACATACCTCCATTCCTTAGAAGTCAATCTAACGGAAGAAGATGAGCGTATTTCAGCTGCCATAGGTCTCCGGGATTACTCCGGAAGGTTCTGTATTGCTCTGCTACCTGCGGCGCAGAGTGTCTTTGGGTTAGAATCTAAAGGGATAGTTCGTTTATTACACGGCTTGCACTTTTCCTGCGTGACTCGTAGACTTGCTCGGGTGCATGCGGAAAATATGTGTGTTACAGAAGTTTATTATGCGTAGAATTGCAATACGGCGCTTTGTGTTAATAGCCTTGATCGTAGGTGGTGCGGCCTATTCTATTGCGGTTCCGAGGGTGGATTTTGAAATATTTGGGGTAGAGGTGAAGCGGGGTGGAGATACTCCTTTAGGTTTGACTTTGGGATTGGATCTTGAGGGGGGTAGTCATTTGGTTTATGAAGCGAGGCCGGCGGATGAAGATTCGCTGCCGAGTGAGGACCAAATGGAGGGCATTCTAAAGATCATTGAAAAGCGGGTTAATTCCTTCGGAGTTGCGGAACCGAATATACAGCGAATGGGCGGTGATAGAGTCTTGGTTCAGCTTCCAGGAATAGGCATGTCTGAAGGAGTCATTGAAACCCAAACTGATGTAAGTGTTGAAACTTTGAGTACGATGCTCAGAGATATGGGGAGGGACTTCGGGAATATCGAAGAGATCGAGCCAAGAAGATTTAAAGCCGAGCTTCCTGACTTTAAAAGTGGGGATCTTAGCGAATTGGCATTGAGGTTGCAGTCGGCATTCCCAGAAGCGATCGTGCGCTTAAGATTAGAGGAAGAACTGGAGGAGGGCGTCCTGCAAGGTGCTTTCTCTGAATTGGGATTTGACTCGGCCGAGATTGTCAAGGAAAGCGAATATTCCTATACGGTTTATTTAGAAAACCTTGAAGCTTTACTGAGCGAAACAAACTCTGGTAAGGGAGTGGAGTCTGACGAAGAACTGATCAGGGAATTACTTAACGATAGCCTGGGTGGATTGAACTTTCTGGAACTTAAACGAACCTCCCTGACAGTAACCGGTGGAATAGAGGAGGCAAAAAAGCTTATCGGTCAGACGGCACAGTTGGAAATCAAGGAACGGATTTGCCTAAACGATACTCAGAACATCCTTGAAAATTGTGACGATCTCCAGTTTCATGTGGATAACGATATAGGGTTGTCTGGTGATGATCTTGCTAGAGCATACGCTGGAACTCATCCTACATTGGGCATACCTGTTGTGAATTTGGAGTTTACGTCGGATGGTACGAAGATTTTCGCTAAGCATACCTCGGATATCGCTGGTACGAGAAATAGGACGGCCTTCTTTCTTGATAAGGACTTGATAGTTGCCCCAATTGCCCAACAGGCTATTACCACCGGTAGGGCGTTTATACAGGGTCCTGACTTTACGCCGGAGCGGGTGCGGGTTATGGCAATACAACTGGAGTCAGGTATTCTGCCAGTTCCGCTCGCCTTGATACAGGAACAACAAGTGGACGCCACATTGGGATCGGATTCCTTGGGTAAAAGCGTGGTGGCTGGCTTAATCGGGATGGCATTAGTGTTGCTATTCATGGCTTGTTACTACCGTTTGCCTGGAATATTGGCTTGTTTAGCCCTCGTTTGTTACGCTGTTATTGTGCTTGGTATTCTTAAAATGTGGCCTGTGACTTTGTCGCTAGGCGGATTGGCAGCTTTCGTGTTATCCATAGGTATGGCAGTTGATGCGAATATACTTATATTTGAGCGAATGAAGGAAGAATTGAGGTCCGGTAGGACTCTAGCGGCGGCGGTTGAAACTGGATTCAATCGAGCGTGGCCTGCAATTAGAGATAGTAATGTTGCGACTTTCATAACATGTGCGATTTTATTTTGGTTTGGGAATCGATTGGGAACGGGATTAGTTACCGGATTTGCACTTACTTTATTCATAGGTGTTGCAATTAGTATGTTCTCAGCTCTGACTATTACAAGATCTTTTTTGCGAATGATAGCAGCGACGCCGGTAGGGAAGTTCGCGTGGTTGTATTCCCCTATCGGGCAGTCGGCTGGTGAAGGTGCTTCAGGACGAAATGAAAGGGGAAGATCCTAAATGGATTTTGTTGGTAAGAGGCACTGGATGTTTCTTGTCTCAGGCCTTTTGATTGTGGGCGGGGTAGCATCCTTGTTATTGCCAAGAGGTTTGAACGTTGGCTTGGAATTTACCGGTGGCTCATCTATAACTCTTGAATTTGAAGAAGACGTGCAGGTGGAACGATTAAGAACTGCATTGGCTGATCTGGGTCATGAGGATGCATTGATCCAGAGAGTGGATTCGGATACCTATTTTGTCAGGACACGTAGTTTGGATGAAACTACTGGAGGAGAGGACTCGCACCGATCCCAAATATTGGACGGGTTGGAGTCCTTATTGAATGTGGACTTGGATAGCACTGGGTTCTTTTCTGTCTCGCCGAGCATTGCATCTGAAACTGTTCGAAATGCGGCTATAATAGTAGTGCTAGCGTCAATGGCGATCCTGTTTTATATAACTTGGGCTTTTCGACGAATTAACTCCCCATTTACGTACGGGATAGCGGCGATTATCGCATTGATACATGACGTAGTCATGGTGCTAGGGTTGTTTTCGATTTTGGGTAGGCTTGTCGACCTTGAAGTCAATGCCATGTTTATAGCGGGTGTTCTGACTATAATAGGCTATAGTGTTCACGATACTATAGTGGTGTTTGACAGAATTAGGGAGAATTTGGCGCGTGGAGTGGCACGAAACTTGGTTGATACGGTTAACCTGAGTATTCAAGACACACTAGGCAGGTCTTTGAACACGAGCCTTACTATGGTGTTTACCATAATGGCGCTTTTACTATTCGGAGGAGTTACAATTCAGGATTTCCTAGTTGTACTGTTCCTAGGTATCACGGTGGGTACCTATAGTTCTATTTGGATTGCAAGTCAGTTGCTGCTTACTCGTGAAAGTGGAGGGATAGTGGGTTTGTTGACTGGAAGAGGAAACCACTCCTAAGGGAAGCTACCAAAGCTAGGCGATTGGTGGGGTTATTGCTTCTACGGGCGGAGAGTCAGGGGATCCGTGGGCAGTGGTGGCTGCCGATCCTGGATTCGAACCAGGGTTCCGTGTTCCAGAGACACGTGTGATACCACTACACCAATCGGCAAGAACAACAGGCCCAAGTCTAATACGCAGATAGTTTTTGGTCAATCTATTGGGTCGCAGTCAGGTTGTTGGGATACCATTTGTATTTTATTGACAAGGATTGAAGTACGAAGGTAAGATTTAAGTGCGTCGCGATATCTTTTTGAGTGAACATAACCCACGATAACGAAATCGCCCGCGAAGAGTGGATTTCTATCTCATATTGACATAAAACATCGAAGAGCAAGGGTCACAAAGAAGAGTTCTTGTTTAATTAGGACTACCAAAAATGGAAATGATAAGGGAATTGCGAGGCCTGTGTATGCTAAAAGCTGGATTGGTATTATTACCGTTTGGGCTCGCGATTGCTTTAATGGCCTGCGCCGGGGAGAGTTCTGCCGTTGATTCCTCAACTGAAGAGCCTGTAACCGCGGACTCAGTGGTGCCAAGTCTCGAAATGGCATTCGACTTTCCTTTTGCAGTGTACACGGGTAAAAAAACTCTTGGGAGTATCTTTCTCAACCTGTCAGACCTTCAAGGAACTCCTGTTGTACTAAACTTTTGGGCCGGTTTGTGCCCTCCTTGTACAGCAGAAATGCCGGAGCTTCAGGAGTTTTACGACGAGTATGCTGACAAGGTATTGTTGCTTGGTATAGACGTGGGACGATATACGGGATTGGGCGAGAGAACTGATGCATCAGAACTTCTTGATGACCTGGGTATAACCTACCCAACGGGGTTCGATAGGGACGGGAACACGATAAAAATGTATGAAGTATTTAACATGCCTACGACATTTTTCATAAACTCTAAGGGTGAGATATATAGAAAATGGACTGGAGTGATTAACAAAAAAGCCCTGATAGAAATTTCGGATGAAATGATCGCGGACGAGTCCAGTGGTGTTTGATGATGGATGTAATAAGCCGGCTAATTAGTTAATTATTGGATTTCTGAATGAACGATGAATCATCTACAGCTGGAAGTGTCTCGCTGGTGAGGCAGCTTGGTTCACAAGTTCTGGCTGGAGGCGTGCCTTTGGGAATCTCGGCGCTTTCTATAGGAATGGCCGTGGTCGGAGCAT
>Ga0315303_1000065_pt1 | contig 8130 bp, 6 predicted proteins | sample CBN3_Tmax_316_MT_FD_204538 | JGI IMG/M metagenome (GOLD analysis project Ga0315303, IMG submission 204538) | Metatranscriptome of marine microbial communities from Western Arctic Ocean, Canada - CBN3_Tmax_316 (Metagenome Metatranscriptome) | ecosystem: Environmental > Aquatic > Marine > Oceanic ... | reverse complement strand
TGAAAGGGAGTAGTATGGACTCCCGTGCCGCCAGAGAGCCGGGGTTTGGTGCGACCCGGTGGGCATGGGTTCCTGAACTCGCCCTGGAGTGATCGGGCTGAATTCCGCCACGGCGGATTAGGTCCGGGCGGGATCGCCCGAAATAGCGAGATCGAGGGCCCCGATAGGCTTCGGGGAACAAGGGTGGTACCGCGGGAGTTTTACCCCGTCCCTTGGTGGGACGGTTTTTTTGTGTCCACCGCATGTCTGTCGTAAGTCGCAGTTGTGAGGAAAGAGGACTCTATGCAGCGCACCGGGGCTCAGATGGTTTGCGAAGCATTGATACGGGAAGGTGTGGATGTCATTTTTGGCCTCCCGGGAGGGGCGATTCTCCCCTTCTACCAGACTCTCTCTGAGTACCCCCAGATTCGGCACATCATGGTACGCCACGAGCAGTGTGCGGCCCACGCGGCCGATGGCTACGCCCGCGCCAGCGGCAAGGTCGGCGTGTGCATCGCCACCTCCGGCCCAGGCGCCACCAACCTAGTGACCGGTCTGGCCAACGCGCTGATGGACTCGGTGGCCATGGTTGCGATCACGGGCCAAGTACCCCGCGCCGCCATCGGAAAAGACGCCTTCCAAGAGACCGACGTGACTGGTGTCACCCTTCCCGTCACCAAGCACAATTACCTGGTCATGAACGCCAAGGACCTACCTGAGGTCCTCAAAGAGGCCTTCTACTTGGCGCGTACTGGCCGGCCAGGGCCCGTCCTCGTTGACATCCCCAAGGATGTGCAGCAGGAGTTGGCGGAGTTTGTGTACCCGGAATCCGTCCATATCCCTGGATACAACCCACACATCACCGGCCACCCCGCGCAGCTGAAGAAAGCGGCAAAGATGATCGGCGACGCCCAGCGTCCAGTCATACTGGCCGGCCACGGCGTGATCATTTCTAATGCGTATGCCGAGCTCAAGGAGTTGGCGGAGAAGGCCCAGATTCCCGTTATCACCACGCTCTTAGGCATCAGTTCCTTCCCCGAGAACCATGTGCTCTCGATGGGCATGCCGGGTATGCATGGCATGGCCTACGCCAATATCGCGATCGACCGCGCTGACCTGCTTATCGCCATCGGCATGCGCTTCGACGACCGGGTCACTGGCCGCCTCACCGCCTTCGCACAAAGCGCAAAGATCATCCACATCGATATCGACCCCGCGGAGATCGACAAGAACGTCAAGGCGCATGTGCCATTAGTGGGCGAGGCCAAGGAAGTGCTGGCCACCCTGAACCCTCTGGTCCAACCAGGCACGCACTTGGAATGGGTGTGCGAGGTGGAAGACCTCAAGCGCAAACATCCGTCTCACTTGGTGCCCGATTCGGACCTTGTCCTGCCTCAGTACGTGGTCCAACAGATCTGGGAAGCGACCAAGGGCGATGCCATCATCGTCACCGGCGTAGGACAGCACCAGATGTGGGCAGCGCAGCACTACACATTCACCAAGCCCGGAAGCTTTATCACCTCTGGCGGCCTGGGTACCATGGGCTTTGAAGTGCCGGCGGCCATCGGCGCCAAGCTGGGCGCGCCCAATGACGTCGTGTGGTCCATATGCGGCGATGGCGGCTTCCAGATGACCCTGCAAGAGCTGGCCACCATCCGCGAGCATGACATCGATATCAAGTTCGCCATCTTCAACAACGGCTTCCACGGCATGGTGCGGCAGTGGCAGGAGTTCTTCTATCAGAAGAACTACTTCTCCACACACGTGTTCAACCCCGACTTTGTGAAGCTTGCGGACGCCTTCGGGATGCCTGGCCTGCGGGTCTCCGAAAAGTCCCAAGTGCGACCGACCATTGACCAGGCAATGAAGACCAAGGGTCCGGTGCTTATCGACTTCAAGATCGCTTCTGAGGAGAACGTGTACCCGATGATACCGGCCGGCACCTCCGTGCAGGAGATGCTTGAAGCGCCTCCGGCAACGGGCGTCAGGTTGATTGAGTCCAAGGACGCCTCGACGTAGACCTCACCCCTCCAATTCGCGGACTCACCGGAGACCCTCTCCAGTGGAATGAAGAGGGTGAAAAAAAGAAGGAATTCTTAGACCAACATGACAACGAACGGCAACAACCCAAACCCGGGCTACATGCACACCATCGTGGCCTTGGTGCAGGACCGCCCTGGGGTCCTCAACCGCATCGCCAGCTTGTTCCGGCGACGGGGCTTCAACATCGCTAGCCTGGCGGTGGGCCATAGCGAGACTCCGGGCCTCTCTCGAATGACATTCGTGGTGGTCACCGACCAGCTCGTGATGGTTGACCAAGTCACCAAGCAGTTGCGCAAGGTGGTGGAGGTGGTGAAGGTCACTAACCTCACCGGAGAGAGCATCGTCGCCCGGGAACTGGCCTTGGTTAAGGTCAGGGCCACCACCAGCCCGGCGAGGTCCGAGATCGTCCAAGTCGTGGAGTTGTTTCGCGCGAAAATCGTGGACGTGGGCGCTGAGTCTCTGGTGATCGAGATCACCGGGGACGAAGAGAAGATCGAGTCTATCATGGCCCTCGTCCGCGGCTTTGGGATCATGGAAGTGATGCGGACTGGCCGGGTAGCAGTCACCCGCGGCAAGAAGGCGCCCATGCGACCATCGACCGCTCAGGCCAAGGCCACCCAGCGCGCGGAGGCCCTCGCGACCGCTAACGGCGGGTAGAAATGGGGCGGCGGGCCCGCCCAGAAGCAAAAGAAGGAGAATCCCATGCCGGCAAAAATTTATTACGACATCGACGCAGACCAGACACTGCTTCAGGGCAAGAAGATCGCGGTCCTCGGGTATGGAAGCCAGGGCCACGCCCACGCGCAGAACCTCCGCGATAGCGGCTGTGATGTGCGCGTGGGCCTCTACACGGGCAGCAAAAGCTGGCCCAAGGCGGAAAAAGATGGCATGACTGTCGGCACCGTCGCCGAGGTCTCCAAGTGGGCTGACATCATCATGATCCTCCTGCCAGACACCATGCAGAGGGATGTCTACGACAATGAGGTAGGCCCTGGCTTGGTCCCCGGCAAGACCATCATGTTCGGCCACGGCTTCAACATCTACTACAAGCAAGTTGGCCCGCCTCCCTTTGTCGATGTGAGCATGATCGCCCCCAAGGCCCCCGGTCACCGCGTGCGCGAGGTCTTCGTCGAGGGTTCGGGCGTCCCCATGCTGCTGGCCGTGGAGCAGAACCCCTCCGGCAAGGCGAAGGAGCTTGCGTTGGCCTATGCGAGGGCCATCGGCGGGACCCGCGCCGGCGTCCTTGAAACGACCTTCAAAGAAGAGACCGAGACCGACCTCTTCGGCGAGCAGACACTCCTCGTCGGCGGAGTGACGAGCCTAGTCAAGGCGGGCTACGAGACGCTGGCCGAGGCCGGCTACCAGCCGGAAGTCGCCTACTTCGAGACCCTCCATGAGTTAAAGCTCATCGTCGATCTAATGTACCAAGGCGGCATGAACTACATGCACTACTCGGTCAGCGACACCGCCGAATACGGCGGCTACACACGCGGCCCGCGGATCATCACGGATGAGACCCGATTGGAAATGAAGAAAATCCTCAAGGAGATCCAAGACGGCACCTTCGCCCATGAATGGATCACCGAATGGCGGGAGGGCGCCGAGAACTTCAACGCCATGCGCAGGCGCGACCATGACCACCCAGTGGAAAAGATAGGTGCAGAACTCCGTTCTATGATGACCTGGCTACAAAAGCCCAAGGACAGCGGAGCGTACTAAGGGGTTGGCGTCAGTCATGAGGAAAAGAGGCGCTGTATGGGCGAGGACCGTGTAAAGGGCCGACAAGACATGACGGAGAACCGCATCATCATCTTCGATACCACCCTGCGCGACGGGGAGCAGGCGGCGGGCGCCTCCATGACCATCGAACAGAAGGTGGAGGTTGCGCACCAGCTCGATCGCCTAGGAGTCGACGTCATTGAGGCTGCATTCCCCATCAGCAGCCCCGGAGAGATGGCAGCCGTGCAGCGCATCTGCAAGGAGATAAAGCGGCCGATCATCTGCGCCCTGACCCACGCCAACAACAAGGGCGTCGACGCCGCCTGGCAGGGCGTCAAGGGCGCGGCCCATCCCCGCATCCATGTATTCCTGTCCAGCTCCGAGGTGCACATGCTGCACCAACTGCATAAGGACCGAGAACAGGTCCTGACCCTCGCCTACGAAAGCGTCAAGCGGGCCAAGGCCCTGTGCGATGACATCGAGTTCTCGCCAATGGACGCGACGCGGAGCGATCCCCAATACGTCTACCAGCTGGTGGAGGCGGCCATTGATGCCGGCGCCACCACCGTGAACATCCCAGACACGGTGGGGTACACCACCCCCGAAGAGTTCTACAACCTCATCACCGGCATTCGCCAGAATGTCAAGAACATCGACAAGGCCACGATCAGCGTGCATTGCCATAATGACCTTGGCATGGCAGTGGCCAACAGCCTCGCGGCAGTGCGCGCCGGCGCCCGGCAGGTGGAATGCACTATCAACGGCATCGGCGAGCGCGCCGGGAATGCCGCCCTCGAAGAAATAGTCATGGCGCTGGATACCCGTAAGGACACGTACGGCAGCCCGACTCAAATCCACACCCAAGAGCTGATCAAGAGCAGCCGCCTAGTGAGCGAGCACACGGGCTTCGCCGTGCAGCCTAATAAGGCCATCGTCGGCAAAAACGCCTTCCGGCACGCGTCGGGCATCCACCAAGATGGCGTGCTCAAAGAGCGCACAACGTACGAGATCATGGACCCGACGAAGATCGGCCTCAAGAGCAACGAACTCGTCCTCGGAAAGCTAAGCGGCCGACACGCCTTCCGAAGCCGTCTCGAGGACCTAGGCTACGCCCTCTCCGATGAGGAACTGGCCCGCAACTTCGAGTGCTTCAAAGAGTTGGCCGAGAAGAAGAAGGAAGTTACCAACCGGGACTTGGTCTCCCTTGTCGCCGAGGAGCGCAGGACCATATTCGACGCTTACTCCCTGGACTACGTCCATGTCACCTGCGGCACCGACGAAGCCCCAAGGGCCACGGTGCGCCTAATCGGCCCCAACAGGCATAAGCACGAACGCTCGGCCGTCGGCACCGGCCCGGTGGACGCCGTCTATAAGGCGGTCGACGAGATCGTCGCAGTACCCAAGCGTTTGAATGAGTTCACGATACAGTCCATCACGGAAGGGATCGACGCCATTGGCGAGGTTATGGTGCGCGTGGAAAGCGACGGCGCGACCTACGTGGGGCGCGGCGGCTCTACGGACATAATCGTCGCTAGCGCTAAGGCTTATGTAAACGCTCTCAACCACCTATTGGCCAACGTGGACATCAAACCCGCTGCCAAAGCGGAAAGGCTCGGCCCCTAGGCTGACTTGTTCCCCCTTCCGCGAGTTTCCCCCTAGACGGAGAAACCGTGCGGAAGGGGTTCGGAATCATTGAAAGAGGTGAACCGTGCCCCCACAGACCATGTTCGAGAAGATCTGGCAGAACCATGTGGTGAACCAGGAGCCTGGCAAGCCCGCCCTGCTGTACATTGACCTGCACCTTGTGCATGAAGTGACATCGGCCCAGGCCTTCGACGGCTTGCGCATGGCCGGGCGCAAGGTGCGCCGCACAGAATTGACCATCGCCACCGCCGACCACAACACGCCCACGTGGAGCCGCTCACTCCCCATTACCGATGAGATCGCGGCGAAGCAGTTGGATGCCCTCAGCAAGAACGCCAAGGAGTTCGGCTTCGAGCTATATGACATCAACAGTCCCAACCAGGGCATCGTCCACGTGATCGGGCCGGAGCAAGGGTACACGCAGCCCGGCATGACCATCGTCTGCGGCGATAGCCACACCTCCACCCATGGCGCCTTCGGCAGCCTGGCCTTCGGCATAGGCACGTCGGAAGTCGAGCATGTGCTCGCCACCCAATGCGTCCTGCAGGCCAAGCCCAAGACCATGGAAGTCCGTGTCAACGGAACGCTGCCCAATGGTGTCACCGGCAAGGACCTGGTGCTGGCAATCATCGGCGAAATCGGCATCGATGGCGCCACAGGCCACGTCATCGAATACACCGGACAGGCCATCCGCTCCCTTTCCATGGAAGGGCGCATGACGGTCTGCAATATGTCCATCGAGGCGGGCGCCCGCGCGGGGATGATCGCGCCCGACCAGACCACCTTCGCCTACGTGAAGGGCCGCGCCCACGCTCCCAAGGGCAGTGAGTTTGACGCAGCGGTGGGGCGCTGGGAGACGCTTCCCAGCGACCCCGGCGCCACCTATGACAAACTCGTGGAGATTGACGCCACCACACTGGCCCCCTACGTCTCTTGGGGCACTAACCCCGGCATGGTCGCGCCGGTCACCGGCTCAATCCCCAACCCAGCATCCTATGCCAATCAGGGCGACCGCTTGGCCGTGGAAGCAGCGCTGAAGTACATGGACCTTAAGCCCGGCACCACGATCAAAGACGTCGCCATCGACCGTGTGTTCATCGGCTCATGCACCAACTCCCGCATCGAGGACCTGCGCACGGCGGCGAACATCGCCAAGGGCAAGAAGGTGAGCCCCACGGTGCAGGCCATGGTCGTGCCTGGCTCCTATGCCATCAAGCTGCAGGCCGAGCGCGAGGGATTGGACAAGATATTCAAGGATGCCAACTTCGACTGGCGCGAAGCTGGCTGCTCCATGTGCCTCGGCATGAACCCGGACATCCTGCAGCCGGGCGAACGCTGCGCGTCCACCTCCAACCGCAACTTCGAGGGACGCCAGGGCAAGGGCGGCCGTACGCACCTCGTGAGCCCAGCCATGGCGGCGGCGGCGGCCATCGCCGGCCACTTCGTGGATGTTCGAGAGTGGGAGTAGAGCAAGAAAGCTGTTTCAGGATAGGAGAACCATGGAACCGTTTAAGAAATTCACTGGATTGGTGGCACCCCTGGACCGCGTCAATGTCGATACGGACCAAATCCTCCCCAAGCAATTCCTGAAGCGCATCGAGCGCACGGGCTTCGGGGAGTTCCTGTTCTTCGACTGGCGCTTCCTGCCCGATGGGAAGCCGAACCCGGCATTCGAGCTGAACGCCCCCGGCTACCAAGGGGCGTCCATCCTTGTGGCGGGGCGAAACTTCGGCTGCGGCTCTTCCCGCGAGCATGCACCCTGGGCACTCCTGGACTACGGCTTCAAGGTCGTCATCGCGTCCAGCCTGGCTGATATCTTCCGTAACAACTGCTTCCAGAACGGCATGCTGCCCCTCGTGATCGATGAAGCGTCGGTGGACCAGATCATCGCCGAGGCCAAGGCCTACCCGGGCTACCGCCTCACCATTGATCTGGAGGCGAAACGGATCTCCGACGGCAAAGCACTCAGCATCGCTTTCGATGTCGACGAGTTCCGGCGCCACTGCCTGCTCGAGGGGCTCGACGACATCGGCCTCACGATGCAACACCAGGACGAGATCCTTCAGTTCGAGAAAAAGACCGCGCGGTCTTAGGCCGGGACAAGATCTAAGGAACAAGGCCAGGCACCCTACTGCGCTGGCTGTAATCGTGGCACGACCAATGACCCTTGAATCTTGCTCCCTTTCGCTTGTCTCGTCCTTGTATAATGCGCCTTGCCTAGGGGTGGTGTTCCCCCATCAGGGCCTTTACATCTTCTTCACATGAGGTTATTCCATGGACTTTAACATCGGAGTCGTTTCTGGTGATGGGATCGGCCCAGAAGTAGTCGGTGAAGGCATCAGGGCCTTGGAGGCGGTTGGCACCCGCTGGGGTCACAAGTTCACTTTCCGTCATGGCCTCATCGGCGGAATTGCTATCGATCAGGAGGGCGAGGCCCTCAGCGACGCTACTGTGGACATGTGCCGGGCGTCTGACGGAGTACTTCTGGGCGCAGTAGGCGGTCCGAAGTGGGACAGCCCCTCAGCGCGCACCCGTCCTGAGGTTGGACTGCTGAAGCTGCGTTCCGACCTCCAACTCTTTGCTAATATACGTCCTGTAGTGAACTTCCGGCAGCTGGTCGACTCCACACCTCTGAAGCCCGAAGTCGTGCGCGGCGTTGACATGGTGGTTATCCGCGAGCTGACAGGTGGATTGTACTTCGGTAAACCCAAGCGCCGCTGGCAGACCTCCCGAGGCCGACGCGCC
>Ga0315303_1000063_pt1 | contig 8284 bp, 15 predicted proteins | sample CBN3_Tmax_316_MT_FD_204538 | JGI IMG/M metagenome (GOLD analysis project Ga0315303, IMG submission 204538) | Metatranscriptome of marine microbial communities from Western Arctic Ocean, Canada - CBN3_Tmax_316 (Metagenome Metatranscriptome) | ecosystem: Environmental > Aquatic > Marine > Oceanic ... | reverse complement strand
CGAGTAACGAGTAACGAGTAACGAGTAACGAGTAACGAGTAACGAGTAACGAGTAACGGAATTTTAGTTTTTTCGGGGCCTGTCCGTGTCCGGATTCAATGCGTTCACTGCACCGTGCAGAGCAGTTCGCCTCCTATGTGCTGTTCGCGGGCCTGGCGATCGCTGAGCACGCCCTTGGAAGTACTCACGATGGCCACGCCCAAGCCCTCGAGCGGACGCGGCAGCTTGTCCGACTTCCTGTAGACGCGGCAACTCGGCTTGCTCACCCGCTGGAGCCTGCTGATGATCGAGTCGCCCCCCGGTCCGTAGCGCAGGTCGATGCGCAGGATGCCCTGCAGTTCGTCGTCGATTACCGCGAAGTCCTGGATAAATCCCTCTTCCTTGAGCACCCGCGCGATCCCTGCGCAGACCTTGCTGTTGCGACAATTCACGCGGTCGGCGCGATTCCGTGACGCGTTGCGAACTCGCGTGAGCATGTCGGAAACCGTGTCATTGAACGACATCAGGGACTCCTGTGGGCCGCGGCGTTGGCCGCAGACCGACGCTTACCACGAGGCCTTGCGCATCCCGGGGACCTTGCCCTCCAGCGCCAGTTCGCGCAGCTTGATGCGCGAGATATTGAACTTTCGGTAGACGGAGCGGCTACGCCCGGTCAGAGCACACAGGTTGCGCAGCCGAGTGGGGCTGGCGTCGCGCGGCAACCTCTGCAGGGCCGCATAGTCGCCGGCCTGCTTGAGGGCGTGGCGCTGGTCGGCATACTTGGCGACCGTCTTCGCCACCCTTTTCATGCGCCCGCTCGTCGATTTCGAAGCCATGGTTGATGGTCCGCAGGCGTCAGTTCGAGGCCTTGTCCGGCTCCGGCCTGACGAAGGGCATGCCCAACTCGCCAAGAACGAAGCGTGATTTATCATCGTCACTGTTGCGAAATACAAAGGTGATGTTCATGCCGTGCATGAAAGTCGTGTTACCCATGTCGATCTCGGGAAAGATGCCCTGCTCGTTGACCCCGAAGGAGTAGTTGCCTCGTCCGTCGAAGCTTCGATCACCCAGACCTCGAAAGTCCTTGATCCGCGGGATCGCCAGGCTCACGAGCCGGTCGAAGAACTCCCACATGCGCGCCCCCCGAAGGGTGACAAAGGCCCCGTTTTCGTATCCCGCGCGAACCTTGAAGTTCGACACCGATTTCCTCGCACGGGTCATGACGGGCCGCTGGCCGGTGATGACCGCCAGATCCTTGAGAACCGTTTCCTTGGCCGTAGCGTTGATCTTGGTGCCTTCCAGGCTCCTGCCCAGGCCCACGCTCAGGACAATCTTGTCCAGGCGCGGCAGCGCCATGGGGTTCTTCACCTCGAAATCGGCCTTGACCTTCTCGGCGACCGGGCCGTCCATTATTTCCTTGAGTCGAGGGGGCATTTCAGATTTCAGTCGTCAGTGGTCAGGGAAGAGGGTTCAGAGGTCAGGGTTCAGTCTTTCGTCCCGCCGCTGCGGGGCGGGGCGGGTCTCCGCTGCGCTTCGACTTAGGTCTTCTTTATTTTCGGGATTCTACTCACTTTTTACGCTGCTCGTTACCCGTTACTCGATACTTGTTCGCTCCCCCTCATTTCCTGGCCTTTCGCAACGGCTGTCCGATGACCTGGCCGCCGCGGACGGCGACGCGTACTTTCGAGCCGTCGGCCCGGTTTTCGAAACGCACGCGCGTCGGCTTGCCGTCTACCACGGGTTGGACATTGGAGATGTGGATCGACATCTCCAACTCGACCACGCCGCCTTCTGGGTTCTTCTGGCTCGGACGCGTGTGCTTGCGGCAGATGTTCACACCCTCCACGACCACGCGATTCTCGGCTGGCAGGACGCGCAGGACACGCCCGGTCTTGCCGCGCCCCTTGGCGTCACGGCCGGCAATGATCATCACCATGTCACCTTTTCGAACGTGCTGAGGCATATCAGAGTTCAGAGTTCAGAGTTCAGAGTTCAGGAAAGAGTACTCAGTGTTCAATCTTCGGTCCCGCCACAGCTTGCCCGTTGCGGCGGGGCGGATCTCCGCTTCGCTGCGACTTCGGTCACTTCACACCACTTCGGACGCCAGAGACACGATCTTCATGAAGTTGCACTCGCGCAGCTCGCGGGCTACAGCTCCGAAAATCCGGGTCCCGCGCGGGTTGCCTTCGTCGTCGATGAGGACAACGGCGTTGCGGTCGAATCGGACGTAGCTGCCATCGATGCGACGCACGGGGTATCGCGTCCTGACCACCACGGCCTTGACGATCGTGCCCGCCTTTAAATCACCGCCGGGCAGCGCCTTCTTGACACTGCAGACCACGCGATCGCCGATCGAGGCCGTGCGGCGTGTCTTCTTGTTTCGGGCCGTAGAGCCGCGCAGTACGCGGATCACGTACACGATTTTGGCACCCGTATTGTCCGCCACATCTACGCGTGATTCCTGCTGGATCATCCGTCATTCTCCTGTCCGCCGACGACGCCTTCGGGGGCGACGGTGTGCTCGACGGCGCCGGCAGCCTTGGTCACGACTCGAAGCAGCCGCCAACTCTTCGTCTTGCTGATCGGATGACAGTTCGCGATTTCAACCTTGTCGCCCAAGTGACTCTCGTTGCGGTCATCGTGGACGTGGTAACGGCTCTTGCGCCGCAGGCTCTTGCCGTATTTGCGGTGGCGCGCCGGGAACGAAACCTCGACGGTTCGCGTCTTGTCGCGCTTGTCGCCGACGACGAATCCCGTTTTTACGCCCGCGATGGGCCGGCGTTTCGTGGTTGCTGTGTCCATGGTTTACGCTTCCTGCTGCTTGATCTCACGTCCGCGGCGTTCGGTCAGGACGCGGGCGATGTCTCGCCGAATCATCCCGATCAGCTTCGGGTTTTCGAGCTTTTCCGTCACCGCCTGCGACCTCATGTCGAAGTGCTCGCGGCGCAGACGCTTTTCCTCCACCGTCAACTCCTCGTCCGACATCTTGTGAAATTCACTGTTTTTCATTGTCCTGAATTCAACGTCGTTTCAACCTGCTGGATGCCTGGTGCTACTTAGGTCAAGAAGGAGTTGCCTCAGGCATGACGCCTCTCGACGAAACGGCAGGGGTAGGGCATCTTGTGGGCCACCCGCATCAGCGCCTGGCGGGCCACCTCCATGGGGACGCCGGCCAATTCGTAAATCACCAGTCCCGGCCTCACGCAGGCCACCCAGCGGTCGGGCTCCGCCTTGCCCTTGCCCATGCGCGTTTCCAGCGGTTTCTTGCTGACCGGCTTGCTGGGAAACACGCGTACGAACACCTTACCTTCGCGGCGAAGAAAGTGTGTCGCCGCCACGCGGCCAGCTTCGATCTGCCGGGCGGTGATCCAGCCCGCGGCCATGACCTGCAGCCCGTACTCGCCGAAGGCCACGTAGTTGCCACGGCTGGCAACGCCGCGCACCTTGCCGCGCTGCTGCTTTCGATACTTCACCCTTTTGGGCATCAGAGGCATGGAACTATCCTTACGCGACCAGCCTTACGCGATCAACGACGGCCGCGGGCACGGGGGCGGGCCCCGGCGGCACGTGATGCAACCTGCTCCTCGATAACCTGTCCGTACATACCTTTGTAGATCCACACTTTCACGCCGATGGTGCCGTAGGTCGTGCGGCTCTCGGCGAATCCATAATCCACGTTGGCCTGGAGCGTCTGCAGCGGAATCGACCCGACGCTGGTGTTCTGCGACCGGCTCATCTCGTGGCCGCCGAGGCGGCCGGAAAATTGAATCTTCACACCCTTGGCCCCGGCGGTCATGACTGCATCGGCCTTCATCTTCATGATGCGGCGAAAGCTGGCCCGCTTCTTGAGTTGCTCCGCCATCCCCTCGGCGGTGAGCTGGGCGTCGAGGTCCGGGTGCCCGATCTCCATGCAACTGACCGAGACGTTGCGTCCCGTCAGAGCCTGGAGGTCTTTGGTGAGGATCTCGATTTCGGTGCCTTTGGGGCCGATGACCAAGCCCGGCCGCGCGGTGCGGATGATGATCTTGAGTTCTTCCCGGGTGCGCTCGATGTGAATGTCGGAGACGCCGGCGAACGGCGGGCGGCGGTTCAACCTGCGGGAGATGTAGTCGCGAATCCGAAAGTCCTCGACCAAAAGCTCGCCGTAGAGGGATTTTGGCGCGAACCATCGGCTCTTATGAGCCTCGGTGATCCCGACTCTAAACCCGAATGGATGGACTTTCTGTCCCATGTTGAACCCTTGGGTTGAACCGTTCGCGTGTGCTAAAGCTGGTCCACCGTCACGGTGATGTGACACGTGCGCTTCTTGATCGGAAACGCGCGGCCACGGTCTTTGGGTTGAAAACGCTTCATGGTCGCCCCTCCGTCGGCACGCGCGTCAGAGACGTAAAGGCGGCGCATGTCGGCGTCGCCCTGGTCGGCATTCGCCCGGGCGGCCAGCAGGGCCGCTTTGAGAAAGACCGCCGCCCGTTTCTTGGAGGTCTCCAGGACCATCAGCGCCTCTTCCAAGGGCTTGCCACGCACCAGTGCCGCCACCGGGCGCACCTTCGTGGGGCTTATGCGGGCACCTCGATGAACATTCGTATAAGGCATCGCCTTGAATTTCCTGCCTTCCGTCTGCCTTCCGGCAACCTTCCGGCAACCTTCCGGCAACGTAGCCGGCCTGCCACCTGGGCGCTTCTACTTGGGGCGACCTGCGCCGCCGCCGCGCTGAGCCTTCGTACCGGTCGTGTGCCCGCGGAATATCCGCGTGAGGCTGAACTCTCCGAGCTTGTGTCCGACCATGTCTTCGGTGACGAACACGTTATGAAAGATCTTGCCGTTGTGAACCATAAAGGTATGGCCTACGAACTCGGGCACGATCGTGCAGTGCCGGGCCCAGGTTCGGATCGGCTCGTGCCGGTTCTGCTGGTTGAGCAACTCCACCTTGCGGTAGAGTTTTTCGGTTACGAACGGTCCTTTTTTCAGTGACCTGGGCATGGCTGTCCTGTTCCTGGCCGATCGCGGCCTGCTCGTCGGCGCGGTCAGAGCGTCAACTGGCCGTAGCGCCTGCTACGCCGTCGGCGGATGATCCTCTTGTTCGAGGGCTTGTCGGGTTTGCGCGTCTTGCCGCCTTTGGCTGGGACGCCCGTGGGCGACGCCGGGGCCCGGTTGCCTTTGCTGCGGCCGTCGCCTCCGCCCATGGGGTGGTCGTGGTGGTTGGTGGCCACGCCGCGGATGTGGGGGCGCCGACCCTTGTGCCGGTTCCGCCCCGCCTTGCCGAGCTTGACCTTGGAATGATCGGTGTTGCCGATCTGGCCGATCGTCGCCCGGCATCGCAACGAGACCTGGCGGATCTCACCTGAGGGGAAGACCAGCGTGGCCCACCCGCCTTCCTTGTTCGTGAATCGGGCATAGGTGCCGGCCGAGCGGCAGATCTGTCCGCCGCGACCGGGGACCAACTCGATGTTGTGAATATCCAGGCCCGAGGGGATCATCCCCAGCGGCATGGCGTTGCCGGCCCGCGGCTCGACGCGCTGGTCACTGGAGACGACCGTCTGGCCGTCGGCGAGCCCGACAGGGGCCAGGATGTAACGCTTTTCGCCATCTTCGTAGGCCAACAGGGCAATGTTACACGTGCGGTTTGGGTCGTATTCGATGCCCACGACCGTCGCCGGCACGTCGAGCTTCTTTCGCGCGAAGTCGATCAACCGGTAGCGCTTCTTGGCTCCACCTCCGCGGCAGCGGACCGTGATGACGCCGTGGTGGTTGCGTCCGCCCTTCTTGGGACTGGCCTTCAGGAGCGATTTTTCCGGACCGTACCTGGTCACCTCGGAGTGCAGGTTCACCGAGGCGTTGCGCCTGCCCGCGCTCGTCTTCTTGTAGATGCGTATCGCCATGGTTGCCGGTCTGTTTTGACCTCGATCGGTCCGGGACTGTTCGGCCCGCGTCTTGGGCCGGGGTCTAACCTAGAAAATATCGATCTTGTCGTCCTCGTGCAGATGCACGGTGGCCTTCTTCCAGTCGCTGGTCTTCGCCTGACCGAAACGCGTCCGGCGGTACTTGCCCTTGCGCGTCTGCGTACTCACCTTGAGGACGCGGACCTTGAACAACTCTTCCACGGCCAGCTTGATCTGCGGTTTCTTCGCCTTGCCGTCCACGACGAAACTGAAGCGGTTGCGCTGGGCTCCCTCCCAGGTGCACTTCTCGGTGACCAGCGGCCTCTTGATGATCTGGGTGTGATCCATCATCAGCCGGCCTCCCCCGCCGCCGCGCCTTTGATCCACGCCTCGATGACCGAGCGGGGCGCCAGCAGGTACCGGTGGTTCAGAAGGTCGAAGACGTTGAGATGATCGCCCCTCGTCACATCAACCCGCGGCACGTTGCGGGCCGAACTGGCCACGTGGCCGTTCGTCGAGTCAAGGGCGACCAGGCAGGAGCGGTTGATCTGAAGGGCCCCCAGCAGTTCAGTGAAGCGCCGCGTGCTGGGCTTGTCGAAGGCCATGTCGTCCACCAGCTTGATCTCGCCGTCCACGGCTTTGGCCAGCAGGGCGTTGCGATTCGCCAGGCGCCTCATCTTTCTGGGCATCCCGAGGCGCCAACTCTTGGGGTGCTTGGCGAATGCCACCCCGCCTCCGCGGGCTATCACCGTGCGCAGCGCCCCGCGCCGGGCGTTGCCGGTGCCCTTCTGGCGATAGAGCTTTCGGGTCGAGCCGCTCACCGAGCCGCGGCTGCGCGTGGCCGCTGAACCGAGCCGGCGATTGGCGTGATAACGGACGAACGCCTGCTTGAGCAGCGGTGGTCGAACGTGGCCGCCGAGCGTCTGCTCGTCAATCGACAGTCGATCGACCTCCTGGCCCTGCATGTTGTGAACGGCAATTTCGATCATTGGATTACAAAACCACTGTCTTGGAAAACCACGTTCGGGGCTTGGGTCAAGACTCCTTTTCGGCGTTTGCCGCCTGATTGGTCTTCGTCTTGCTCAGCCGCACGGCCTGGCGCACCAGCACGAGCCCCTTGTTCGGACCCGGCACCGGGCCTCTGACCAGGAGCAGGTTTTTCTGCTTGTCACTTGCGTGCACCTCAAGGCTGCGCACCACGCTCTGGGCGTTGCCCATCCGGCCGGACATGCGGATGCCTTTTTTCGGCTTGCCTGTGCCCAGGTTCGCCGCCCGACCGCCGACTGATCCGGGAGACCGGTGCTTGCGCTCGGTACCGTGCGAGGCGCTCAGGCCCTTGAAGCCCCATCGTTTCATCACCCCGGCATAACCCTTGCCCTTGCTGGTTCCGCAGACGTCCACATATTTGACACCGTCGAACACCTCGACCCCCACCTTCGCGCCCGGCTCCAGCCCTGAGACCTCCTCGCCGGTCAGGCGTACCTCGCGGTGAAACCGCTTGGGCGAGAGGCCGGCCTTCGCATCGTGCCCGATCACGGGCATCGTGGAATTGCGGGCCTTGACATCTTCAAAGGCAAACTGGACGGCGTCGTAGCCGTCGGTCTGCTGCGTTTTGACCTGGGCGATCAGACAGGGACCGGCCTCGATGATCGTGACGGGCACGTTCTTGCCCGACTCGTCATAGAGCCGCGTCATACCGATCTTTCGTCCGAGCAAAGCGGGGGGCATCTGGGGGCAGTCCTTCCTGTGCTGTGTCCTGGCTGTGTCCTAATCGCGTCCTGAATGCCTCTTGAACGAGCAGCTTCCTGTTTCCGAGCCGATCCTTTTCATGACAACGTGCTTTTAACGCTGTCACACGTGGCAGGGCCACCCTCGTGGCGTGCTGGCCTTCTCACGCAACGCTGCGAACTGCCGCCGAAGCGCTTGCAGTCCCTTTTGAATGTCGTCGGTGGCTGTCCTGAGGCAGGCCCTCAGGCCTCATGCCGGGCCGGGCCGGGGGGCCTGTCTCACATATCATGCAACCATCCGTGCCTATGCCTTGATCTTTACGAACACACCCGCCGGCACCACCAGGCGATTCAGGGCCTCGACGGTTCTGGCGCTCGGCTCCTTCAGGTCGATGATGCGCTTGTGAGTGCGAATCTCGAACTGCTCTCGACTTTTCTTGTCGATGTGCGGGCTTCGCAGCACCGTATAACGTTCGATTCGCGTGGGCAGGGGCACCGGCCCGGCGACCTTCGCGTTCGTGCGCTTTGCGTGGTCCACAATCTCACGCGCCGAGGCGTCGAGCGCCTGGTGGTCGTAAGACTCCATTCTGATTCGGATTCTTCCTTCGGCCATGTTCGGTCCAGTCCTGACGAAACCACCTTGCGGGTCCCTTGCGGGTCCCTTGCGGGTCGCCTGCGGGTCGCTTGCCGTCGCCTTCG
>Ga0315303_1000061_pt1 | contig 8350 bp, 12 predicted proteins | sample CBN3_Tmax_316_MT_FD_204538 | JGI IMG/M metagenome (GOLD analysis project Ga0315303, IMG submission 204538) | Metatranscriptome of marine microbial communities from Western Arctic Ocean, Canada - CBN3_Tmax_316 (Metagenome Metatranscriptome) | ecosystem: Environmental > Aquatic > Marine > Oceanic ... | reverse complement strand
CGCAACCCTGCCAAGGAGTTGGCGCTGCGCGCCCATGGCAAGGCCTTGATGGTGCTTGGGGCACAGCACCTGGACTCAGTGGCTCGCCGTTGGAGGACCCAGATCGCGGAAAACGCCAAAGGGCTTGCCTTCTCCGATACCCTTCCCGAATTTGACCACAACACCATTGAGGGACTCCGCTTCCCTTCCGGTGCGGTGTCCACGCTGTTCTGGGTGCTCCTAGAGTCGGACCTCTACGGCCCGCGAATGCTCCGACGCTGCTCCATGACCAAACAAGTCATTTTGGATGCCGGCTTCTCTTGCGAAAGCCATGCGCCCCGCGGAAAGACTGCGTTGGCGCAACTCATGGCCGCCATCCTCTTTGGGGACTACGTAAGCTACTATATGGCCATTGCCAATGGTGTGGACCCCGCAGCGACACCCAACCTTGATGGCTTCAAAGCCCATATGGCATCGTAGTAACTGCGCGGCTCAGACTTCATCCGGGTTCGGAGCCTTCATTAGGCGAGGGCTGCGCCCAAGGTTTATGTTGTCTCTGGCGATGAGGGGAAAACCTTAGTTTAACCGCACTGGCGGTAGAGACCGTATCGGGGCTACTCTTCCTATGTTTCCAGCGCACTTGAGGTGTACAGCCCAGCGAGTTGCTCGCCGTCCGTAATAACCTATCTCTCGCGAGAGTTCTTTCACCTGTGCCTACGCCCTTAAATGCCGGAGCCTTCTCCTTTCCGCGTTCGTATAGGCTCGATTCGGGCAATTACCTTGCCCCTACGCGTGATGGGAATGGCTTCTCAGCCTTCGAACACTCGCGACATGACTTCGCTTGCCTTTTCTCTGAGTTCGGGGATGCCAACCGCGTATATTGGTTAGCCTCCAAGTACTTTCGCAAGTGACCTCACCATAGCGGAACCAACAGTGCCGACGAAAGCAAGAGCCCCCTGCAGTCGAAGGGCGGGGCTCTTGCTTTCGTCGGTGGTTGGTGGGACTAACGCTTGGTGTACTGAGCCGCCTTACGTGCCCGCTTTAAGCCATACTTCTTACGTTCCTTCACGCGGGGATCGCGGGTGATCATCCCTGCCCTGCGGAGGGGGACCTTGAGTTCCTCATCCAGCGCTACCAGGGCGCGTGCAAGGCCATGCCGTATGGCGAAGGCCTGAGCGCAGAGCCCGCCGCCAGTGACCTTGATCACCGCGTTGAAACGGCCCACGGTATTGGAGACGCGGAAGGGGTCTTGAATGGCGTTGCGATACGGTGGGAAGGGCGCAGCTTCCTCGAGAGGCTTGCCATTGATGACAATGCCGCCGGCGCCAGGAGCGATACGCACTTGGGCTATGGCGCATTTGCGCCGGCCGGTGCCGTGATAATACTGAGGAGTATGGACTTGAGCGGTGGTCATTTAAGCTTTGCTTCCTTCCTCGTTGGATCGAGTCCTGGCTGTGGCTCCCGGCGCACGTCGGGCTCGCGTCCGGGGCGTCGCAGCCGGCTTTGCAGAAGCGTCACCTACTGGTGCGGGTGTCGCCACTGTCGCAATGGTGGTTGGCGTCTTTTTGGCTACGCGCGCCTTGCCCGGCCTGCCGGCCTTCGTTGGAGCGGAGGCCTCCGGAGCTTGGGCAGCGTGGGGATGGGTGGCCTCGGCGTAGACCTTGAGCTTACGGAAGAGCACGCGGCCTATGCGATTCTTGGGGAGCATTCCCCAGACCGCCCACTCCACAACTCTGCGTGGGTGCGCAGCGAGCATCTTGTCGAAGCTGGTCTCCTTGAGCCCCCCGGGATAGCCACTGTGGGTGTAGTACATCTTCTCGCGTGTCTTCTGACCCGTGACGACGACCTTGGAGGCGTTCACGACGATGACAAAGTCGCCCGTGTCGGCGTTAGGGGTGTACATGGCCTTGTCTTTGCCCTTGAGGATCTGGGCGACTTCCGAAGCCACGCGCCCCAAGGGTCGACCGTCGACGTCTATGACTCGCCAGTTATGTTTGAGGTCAGCCGCTTTAGGGAAATACGATTTGGTGATTGCATTCATTATTAACCTGCTATTTGTTGCGTCAACTCAACGCTCGGAGGAAAGCTCGGGTAAAGGACCTCTACTAGGGTAAGGCCCAAGCCAGGAAGCGTCGGTCCTGCCGCGCTCCGTCGCCCACCATCGGCCAGCCCTTGGAAATCCTCGATCGTTTGCCTGCCAAGTCCCACTTGCACCAATGCTCCTGCCATCCTTCGGACTTGTTGGGGAAGGAATGCATTCCCTTCCACCTCGAAGATCACATATTCGCCGTCTTTGTGAAACTCGACATTTGTCAGTCTTCGGACAGTGCTGGCCCCCTTCGATAATTGGCTGCTGCAGAAGGGTGCCATGTCCCGCTCCCCGAGGAGGAGGACTGCCGCCTTGTTCATTGCTCCAACGTCGAGGGTCTGATGCACCCAGAAGGCCCGGCCCCTCGACAAAGGCGACGGCGACGCCCGGTTGAGAATCCGGTACTGGTAGCGACGACCTATAGCACACGCCCGCACATTATATCTATCCGGCAGCACGTATGCTGCCTTGACTGCCACGTCCTCCGGCAAATGGTGGTTCAGCGCCCGGACCCATGTCTCGGGCGCGTAGGCCGACTCCGTTCGCAGGCTCACCACCTGTGCTTCAGCATGTACCCCGGCATCAGTCCTGCTTGCGCAGCCCAAGCGCGACCTTTGGCCAGTGAATTCGAGGACTGCTTGCTCCAGTACCCCCTGGACCGTTGGCAAGAGGGGCTGAATTTGAAAGCCGTGGTACCGCGAGCCGTCATATTCGACGATGAGAGCTAATTTCGTAAGGTGCTGCACTGATCGGTAGCTACGATCGTCGGCGCCGTGTGGTCCGGCGCTAGACAAGCTCCAATTTAACTAACTTGGCGCCATCGCCCTTCCGGGGGCCTAGCTTGGTCATCCGCGTGTATCCACCGGGCCTGTCCTGGTATCGAGGCGCCAGCTCGGCGAAGAGCTTTTCCACGATCTCCTTCGATGATACAAAAGCGGCCGCCTGCCGCCGATGATGGAGACTGCCCTTCTTTCCGAGGGTGATCATGTTCTCGGTGAAGCCTCGCACTTCCTCCGCCTTGGCCTGCGTAGTCACGATGTGCTCGTGGCGCAAAAGGTCTGTCGTTTGGTTGCGGTACAATGCTAAGCGATTGCCCGTGTCCCGCCCCAAGTGTTTTCCGTTCTTCTGATGCCTCATGGTGTTTTGTTCGCTTATCTGGTTTGACTAAGAATCGCTATCCGTTGACTTGCTCTCGGCATTCTCCTCACCCAGGAGCCCCCTGAGCGCGGACAGATCACGCAGGCGGCTGTTGCGCTCGGGCTCGATTAGGGGCCGTGCTTGGGTCGAGGCGGTCTGGATGGAAGCGTTGGCCGTTTCCATCTCCGGTTCAGAGTGCTCGTTGGCGGAGGAGTCAGTCCTGTCTACGGCGCCTTGAATCTGGCTCAGAAGACCGAGCGTTCGCAGCCGATCGTAGAGCTCTGCCAGCGACTTGTCGCCGAAGTTCTTAATCTTCAACAACTCCTCGTGGTTCCTGTCCAAGACCTCGCCCACCTTGTTGATCTTCGCCCGTTTGAGGCAGTTGAGCGTCCTTGCGGAAAGATTCAAGCGTTCGATGGGCATGTTGTACTGGTCGGCCGGAATGGCCTTGGCCAAGGCTGGCCTCTCCGGCGCGTCCCCCATGGCCTGACCCATGTTGACGAATTGGAAGAAGGAGTCCACAAGGAGCTGGCTGGCTTCGCGTACTGCCCCCACTGGGGTTTTTGTGCCGTCAGTCCAGATCTCGAGGACTAAACGATCGTAATTGGTGACCTGGCCGACGCGTGTCTTCTCGACGTTGTAGTTCACCCGATTGACTGGGGTGAAGATAGCGTCCACCGGAAGGACGCCGATAGGCATGCCTTCGGTATGGGCAGCTGGAACATACCCCTTGCCGATTTCGACCTGGAATTCCATGGTTAGACGGCCCTCAGTGGAGTCTATGCTCGCTAGATACTGCTCGGGGTTGGTGATTTCAAAGTCGGCCGAAGGCTGGATGTCGCCCGCGGTGACTTGGCCTGGCCCCCGGATATCCAGCCGGAGTGTGCCGGGGCGGTCGGCTAGTCGCTTGATACGAATGCCCTTGATGTTGAGGAAAAGCTCGGCGACATCCTCTTTGACGTGGGGAATAGTCGAGAACTCATGCTGGACGCCCTCGATGCGGACCCACGTGATGGAGGCGCCCGGAAGGGAGCTGAGCAACACGCGCCGGAGGGCATTTCCCATGGTCATGCCGAATCCGCGTTCCAGCGGCTCCACGACCACTTTGCCGTAGGTATCCGTGCTTTGAATTATTACAATGGTTGGCCTGTTTGATGGAACGATTTCATCAACCAGGGACTGATCGGTCAAAATGGCTACCACCCCTCTCCCTACCTTGCGTAGAATTCCACGATCAGGCGTTCATCGACCTTCAGGTCCATGTCAGAGGGCTCCGGCAATGCGGTAACAGACCCCGTGATGGCCTGGGGGTCCAGACTCAACCAACGGGGCATCGGCCTGCGGCTCAGGTCCTGGATCAATTGCTTGTAGTATTCCGTATTTTTGGATCGCTCTTTAAAGCTAATCTTGTCGCCAACGTTTACTTTGAAAGAAGCGACATCTACTTTGCGGCCGTTTACGGTGACGTGACCGTGGTTGATGACCTGCCGGGCTTGTGGCCGGGAATCGGCCAGCCCCAAGCGGAAGACGACGTTGTCCAAGCGCCTCTCCAAAAGCTGGAGGAGGTACTGTCCAGTGACGCCGGGCTTCTTGGCTGCTTCGTCAAAGTACTTGGAGAATTGCCGCTCGAGCACGCCATAAATGGCGCGAGCTCGCTTCTTCTCGCGGAGCTGTACGCCGTGCTCAGACACTCGGCGCCTGCGGGCTGCTCCATGATCGCCGGGTGGGCTGGCCCTGCGCTCAATACCGCACTTGGGCGTCAAGCAGCGTTCACCCTTCAAGAAAAGCTTTTCGCCCACTCTCCTGCAGATTCTGCAGACTGGGCCAATGTATCTTCCCAAATTGCCTCCTAAGCAAATGCGCGGGCCGGCGGCGGTCTAGACGCGGCGGCGTTTTGGCGCTCGGCATCCGTTGTGCGGCACCGGCGTGACATCTTTAATACTGGTGATGCGAAGGCCAGTCGATTGGAGCGACCTGATGGCTGCCTCTCGTCCGGAACCCGGGCCGCGCACGAAGACTTCCACCTGGCGGAGTCCCTGCTCCATGCCATGCTTCACCGCTTCCTCCGCCGCCCGCTGAGCCGCGAACGCGGTGCTCTTGCGGGAGCCCTTGAACCCAATACCACCGGCGCTGCTCCAAGAGAGGACGTTTCCGTTGGGGTCAGTGATGGTCACCCGTGTGTTGTTGAAGGTGGAGGCAACGAATGCCTTCCCCACCGGAATGCTCTTACGCTCGCGTTTCTTGCCGCGCGTCTTGGACCCTGCTGCCATGTGGTTCCCCTAGTTTGTCTTAAGCCTAAAGGGTCGATTGCCCAGAGGCTATTTCTTAGCCGCCCTACGGCGTCCGGCTACTGTTTTCCGAGCACCGCGCTTGGTACGGGCATTGGTCCGAGTGCGCTGTCCCCGGCACGGCAGACTCCGGCGGTGCCGCATGCCGCGGTAGGCCCCGATGTCAATCAGGCGCCGGATATTCTGGCTGATATCGCGGCGCAGGTCACCTTCGATGAGGTAACCGCCATGGTCGATGGCGTCACGGACGCGGTTGAGCTCTTGCTCGGTCAAGTCCTTGACCCGGGGATCGGCCCCCAATCCTGCCTTGTCCACCACTTGCCAAGAGTTCACGGGTCCAATGCCATGAATGTACCGGAGGGCGTAGGAGAGCCGTTTGTTATTCGGGATATCGATGCCTGCTACACGTGCCATTTCAACGCCTCCTGCCTTAGCCCTGTCGCTGTTTGTGTTTGGGGTTGGAGCAGATCACCCGCACCACGCCCTCGCGGCGGACGATCGAGCACTTTGCGCACCGCCGTCCAACCGATGCTTGTACCTTCATGCTTCCGCTCCTACCCTCGTTAGTCCAACTCTTTATTACTTGAAGCGGTACGTGATCCGGCCGCGGTCGAGGTCGTAGGGAGATAACTCCACGAGAACCCGGTCACCCGGGAGGATTTTGATGAAATTCATGCGAATTTTGCCAGAGACATGCGCAAGGACTTTGTGCCCTGTGGGGAGCGACACTCGAAACGTGGCGTTCGGTAAGGTCTCAGCTACGGTAGCTTCGACTTCGATCGCCTCCTTTTTACTCATGGATGTTGGTGCCTCCCCGGCGCCTTGGGCGCCACTACGCAGCAGCTTTGATTACCGCGCCGTCAGGACTTCCGGGGCTCCGTCGTTAATAGCAATCGTGTGTTCAAAATGAGCGGATAGCTTCCCGTCCTGGGTCACCACCGTCCAGTTGTCCTCGAGGACTCTCGTTTTCCAGACCCCCACATTTACCATGGGCTCAATGGCCAAGACCATTCCAGGACGAAGCACCAAGCCCTTGCCTGGTGTCCCATAGTTGGGGACGGATGGTTCTTCATGCAACGCCCTGCCGATCCCGTGTCCCACATATTCCTTTACCACCGAGAAGCCTTTGCTCTCGGCGTACTCTTGCACCGCCCCAGATAAGTCGCCCATTCTGATCCCTGCCCGGCATTGGCGGATAGCCGCGTTTAAGGACTCCTCCGCCACCTCTAACAACGTCTTCGCGGTCGGCGTAATCCTGCCCACTGCGACGGTCGTCGCGGAATCGCCGTGATATCCGCCGACGATGGCGCCGACGTCCAAACTCAATACGTCGCCTTCCTTCAAAACTCGTTTACCGGGGATGCCGTGGACGATTTCCTCGTTTACTGAGGTGCATATCGTACCCGGGAACCCCCGGTACCCTAAGAAAGAGGGTTTGGCTCCCGCCCCGACAATAGTCTTATGGGCAACTGCGTCAAGCTCACCTGTGGTGATGCCTGGACGGACGTCCTTGAGCAGGGCCTTGATGGTGAGGGCCACCACCTGCCCAGCCAGCCGCATCAATGCGACCTCTTGGGGCGACTTGATAATCACCCCCGTCGGTTGGATTCTCGGTTGTCCGATCTCCATGGCGTTATGCCCCGTCTTCTCTTTGGTCATGAAAAGGGCGTCTTCCTATTGTAAGGCAGAAAGGAGGCTCTTGCCTACTGTCTGGATATCTTTGGCGCCATCCACCTCGACTAGTTTGCCGTGCTTCTTGTAGTAGTCCGCAAGTGGCTTGGTCTGACCTTCGTAGATCTTCAATCGCTTCCGGGCGGTCTCTTCGTTGTCATCGGCCCTCTGGTACAGTTCGGAGGCATCGTTGTCGCACACACCCGCGCTTTTGGGCGGCGAGTTGAGAAGGTGATATGGGTGTTGGTGAGCGCGGCAGATCCATCGACCGCCGAGGCGCTTGATGAGGTCCTCTGTGGGGACGTCGATGAGGACCACGCGGTCAATCCCTAGCTGCTCGGTGGTCTTGAGCGCCATGTCCAGCGCCTCCGCCTGTTCCACATTCCGGGGAAACCCATCCAAGATAAAGCCCTTGGCGCAGTCATTCTGACCAATCCGCCCAAGGATCATCTTGATGGTCACATCATTGGGGACCAGCTCTCCGCGTTCCATGTAGTCCTTGGCCATGGTCCCAAGCTCGGTCTCCCGCTCCTGCTCGTCGCGGAACAAATCGCCCGACGCCACGTGGGTATGGTCCAACTCCTTACAGATATTAGCTGCCTGGGTGCCCTTTCCGGCGCCCGGGGGGCCCATGAGTACTACGCGCATTGCGTCTTCCTTCAGTCGTAGGTCGTGTCTACTTGATGAAACCTTCGTACCGCCGCATGGTGAGCTGAGCCTCTAGCTGGCGCATTGTGTCCAAGGCGACGCCCACGACGATGAGGACCGACGTTGCCTGAAGAGTGAGGCCAGACGACCCGCTCACCTTCTCAGCGAAGAAGGGCGCCAACGCAACCGACCCAAGGAACAATGCGCCAGCCACCGTCACACGTAGGATTACGCGGTTGAGGTAACTCTCTGTCGGCTGGCCGGGCCGGATGCCGGGGATGAACCCGCCATTTTTCTGGAGGTTTTCAGCCAGGTTCTGTTGCTGGAAGATGACCATGGTGTAGAAGAAGGCAAAAAGGATCACGAGTATGAATGTCATGAGCCAGTACACCCCGCCTGCGGGGTTGAAGAAGTTCTGTGCGTTGCGGGCGAAGTTGGAAAGCCACGTTGTCTCGGCTCCGACGAAGTAGCTGGCTACGGTGGAAGGCAAGATCATTATGGAGAAAGCGAAGATCAGGGGGATCATACCTGATGAGTT
>Ga0315303_1000053_pt1 | contig 8460 bp, 5 predicted proteins | sample CBN3_Tmax_316_MT_FD_204538 | JGI IMG/M metagenome (GOLD analysis project Ga0315303, IMG submission 204538) | Metatranscriptome of marine microbial communities from Western Arctic Ocean, Canada - CBN3_Tmax_316 (Metagenome Metatranscriptome) | ecosystem: Environmental > Aquatic > Marine > Oceanic ... | reverse complement strand
GAGCAGTAAGCCACGTCAGGCTACGTCGGTCGTTGAGAAGCCTAGTGCGGATACCCTTCTCATCCGGGCCATGAGGGCCGCGATGGATGAAGATGGAAGGGTGGTGGGCAGCAAGCTTCGACAGACCCTTCAACGTCTGGACCCCGGATTCGATTTCCGCGCTATGGGCCACTCCACATTCGCAAAGTACCTGGAGGCGTCTCACGATGTGGCGGTCAGTCGGCCGAGTGGACGTGGAGATGTTACCGTGGAGCTGGCTGATCTGAGCGCGTCAGCCCCAACGGAACCTTCTGATCCGGAGGTGTGGGGGCCCAGGGTTGATGCTGCATGGTCTCAAAGAGCACCCGACTCCGGGCAGTCAATGCCAGGCCCATCGGCGGCCGCGTATGCGGCCGAGGTCCTTGGTGTTACCAAGCTGAGTGCGTCGCAATACAAGACCCTTCAGAGGCTTCTTGACGCCAGTGAGCAGTTGGGGAGCAAGTGGCAGAGGAACGGCAATGCCATCACACGGCGATAGGGAGTCCGGACCTTCTCAGGGATGATTAGCACAGAGATTAGCGCATACCAATAGGCTTAGAATCGGGAGGTTGTCTTATGCAGATCACACCACATGTGTATTCGGTGCATATTGCGGATACCGCGGTGTCCCATCCGGGAGGTTCCAACATCTTCTTTGTCGGTGATCCCTCAGAGGGCATGGTTATTGTTGATACGGGAGAGCATGACAAGCACTGGACGAGGCAAATCCTGGAAGGCTATGAAGAACTGGGTCGTCCGAAGATAACAGCGATAGTCATTACTCATGGTCACGGGGACCACATTGGTGGCTTGGATAGGGTATTTGAGGTGGTACAGGCCCCGGTGCGTTGCCACCCCAAGCTGGTAAAGCGGTTGTCTGCCGTTGTTGGGGAGGAGAACGTTGTGAAGCTTCGGGCGGGGGAACGCCTCCCCACGGGAGGGGGCGTATTCCTCCGGGTTATCTTCACCCCCGGACATGAGGACGACCACATTTGCTACTATCTGGCGCAGGATAGGGTGATGTTCACGGGCGACACCGTCCTCGGCGCCTCTTCATCCACTGTACGGAACCTGGCTAACTATATGAAGTCCCTGGAGAAGCTGTCACGCCACCGGGTTGAGGTTATCTGCCCTGCACATGGGCCCGTTGTACCAAAGCCCAGGGGTTCTCGACTAATCTCCTGGTACATTAGACACCGCAACGAACGGGAGCAGCAGGTGCTAAGGGCCCTCCAGAAGGGTATTGGAGACGTGGATGGAATGGTGCGGGATATATATCCCAAAAACCTGAAAAAGGGACTGCGCCACGCCGCGGCGAGAAACGTCTCGACGCACCTGGAAAAGCTGGTCAAGGAGAAGGCGGTGAAGGAGACCACGGTTACCTACAGCATAAAGGCAAAGTAGAGCCTAGGTTCACATCACGCGTAACACCAGCGCCCGGAAGCTGGGCGCTGGTGTTACGCCCTGCACCCACAATAAGCTGCTGTTACACCCGTCTAGCGAGCGGGTTCGTTCTCCGCCCGTGCTGACCCTGTCGAAGCATACGAGCGGCAACACCCCCGTAATTCCTAATACCCTTCAGCCCCTCTACGTTCTGGAGGTCAGGTAATCTCTGCATCGCCGCCCAAGAGGTGCCTATTTCTGGGCTTTCTTCGCCTCCAAGGCCTCAAGGATGGCGCCGGGATTCATGGGCAGCTTGTTCATGCGTACGCCGGTGGCATGGTAAACGGCGTTGGCGATGGCGCCCAGGGGCGGGACCAGGACCGTCTCACCTACTGCGCGTAGCCCAAATGGGTGGCGTGGATTCGGTACCTCTATGATGACAGTGTCAATCATGGGCATGTCCAGGCTCGTCGGCATGCGATAGTCCAGGAAGCTGGAGTTGGCCATAGTGCCGTCCTCGGTCATGAAGTACTCTTCGTGTAAGGCCCAGCCGATGCCCTGGAGCGCCGCACCCTGCATCTGCCCCTCTACGTAGGCGGGATAGACCGCCTTTCCCGCGTCCAAGAAGGTTGTGTATCGCAGGATGTCCACCTTGCCCGTCTCCTGGTCCACCTCCACGTCCACGATATGACCGCCGAGTTGGGCCCCTACCCCCCCTTGCCTGTCCGAGGCCGAGCAGGTCACAGGGCCTCCTGTGTCCATTAGTTTGGCGGCCAGCGCCTTGAAGCTGAATTTATCCTCGGCGTCCTTGATGCAAGTGAAGGTGCCGTCCATGAACTCCACGTCCTCCGGCTGTACTTCCCACAGCAGGGCGGCGCGTGCTTTCATTATATGGACGACCTCTTCCGCCGCCGCTATAGCGGCCAGGCCCGTGTCAAATGTTATGCGGCTGCCGTTGGTGCCGCCGGTATAACCCACGGTATCGGTATCCGCAACGGTGGGTGAAACGTCCTCGGCTGAGATGCCCAGCACTTCTGCGGCCTGCATGGCCACCGATGATCGGGTGCCCCCAATGTCCACGGAACCGGTAATCAGGTTAATGGTGCCGTTGGCATTGACGTTGATGGTTGCCGATGAGCCGCTGCCTCCGCCGTTGAGCCTATAGCCAACGGCTACACCACGGCCCCGGTTGGTGCCTCCCAAAGGTGCGTTGTAGTGCGGGTGGGCCTTCATGGCTTCCTCGACCTCCTGGCAGCCGAAGCGCTGGTGGGCCACCCCGCTGGGTGCCCGGTCTCCCTCATGAACCGAGTTCTGAAGCCGGAAGTCCAAGGGGTCAATGCCAAGTCTCTCAGCCAGCTCGTCTATGACGCTCTCTACAGCGTATGCCGCTTGGGGCTGACCCGGTGCGCGATAGGCTGATGTCTTCTGCTTGTTGACCACCACGTCATAGCCATTGACCAGGATGTTGTCTATTTTGTAGGGACCCAGGCCGCTCATTGCGCCTCCGGCAACGGCAGAGCCTGGGAAGGCCCCTGCTTCGTAGGCCAAGTACAACTCGGCGGCTATGATTCGGCCGTTCTTGTCGGTGCCAATCTTGCATCGCATATGTGTGCCGGAAGTAGGTCCGGTGCCTTCAAAGACCTCTTTGCGGGTCATGGTTATCTTGACTGGGTGGCCGGATTTCCTGGAGAGTATGGCGACCACGGGGTCCAGATACGGGGCTTGTTTGCCTCCGAAACCGCCGCCTATCTCCATTGGTATGACCTTGACCATGGATTCTGGAATATCGAGGATTGCCGCCGTGGAGGAGCGAATAGGGAATATACCCTGGGTAGCGGTCCAGATTGTCACGCGGCCGTCTGATGACCAGAGTCCAGTGGAGGTCTGAGGCTCTATGTAGCCCTGGTGCACCGTCTGGGTATTGAACTCCCGCTCCACAATCACGTCGGATTCCTTGAACCCCTGCTCAACATCTCCGCGCTTGAACTGGAGTTGGTCAGCTACGTTGCTCTTGACCCCGGTGTCTTCACCCATGCCAAAGCGCTCAACGCGGAACCGTGTGGTCATGTTATCAAGCAGGAGGGGTGCATCCTCCTTCATCGCATCGTGTACCGTGAAAACCGCTGGTAGCACCTCGTAGTCCACCTGTATGAGACTCAGGGCCTCTTCTGCGATATGAGGGCTGGTGGCGGCCACCGCGGCCACCGCGTGCCCCTTGTACAGGGCTTTTTGACTGGCAAAAACGTTCTCCGCCACCGTGCGGACACTGCCGCGAGTCTCAAAGAAGTCCAGAATCTTATCCTCGACTATGGGAAAGTCTTTGGCCGTGGCAACAGCCTTTACTCCCGGCAGGGCCTCCGCCTTGGTGGTATCTATTGAGCGGATGCGGGCGTGGGCGTGTGGGCTGCGAAGGATCTTACCGTGGAGTAGACCTGCCATAATAATATCGGCCCCGTACCTGGCGCGACCTGTTACCTTGTCTACGCCGTCGTGGCGAATGGGATTGGTGCCCACCACCTTGAACTGTCCCGGGCCCGGGGACTCTTTATCGGCGATAATTGTCATAGGTTCAACCTCCTAATAAGCATGCTCTCCCTTGTCCTTGAAACGACTCGGGAGAGCATGCGTAACTTACGGTGCTGAGTTGAGTGCGGGGCCTACTTAGAGGCTTTATCCGTCTCCACAACCTCCAATATTTTGCCGGGAGACATGGGTAGCGTGGCCATGCGTGCGCCGGTTGCGCGGCTTACGGCGTTGGCTAGGGCCGGCAGAGGTGCGATGATTGGGTGCTCCCCTGCGCCCCTGAGTCCATATGGGTGCCTGGGGTTCGGTATCTCTATGATTACCGGATCAATCATTGGCAGGTCCAGGCTGGTGGGCATACGGTAATCCAGCAAGCTGGAGTTGGCCATAGTGCCCTCTTCCGTGAAGTAATACTCTTCGTTCAGGGCCCAACCGATGCCCTGGAGAGTGCCTCCCTGCATCTGCCCTTCCACGTAGGCTGGGTGGGCTGCCTGGCCGATGTCCAGGAAAACGGTGGAGCGCAGTATGTCCACTTTACCCGTTTCCGGGTCTACCTCCACGTCAAAGATGTTGGCCGCCAGGGCTCCGCCTACTCCACCTTGGCTGTCCATGGCTGAGCAGGTAACCGGGCCTCCCGTTGCCATGAGCTTGCCTGCAAGCTCCTTGAAGCTAAACTTGTCATCGGTGTTCTTGGTGCAGATAAAGGTGCCGTCAACGAACTCCACGTCCTCCAGCTGCACTTCCCACAGCAGGGCGGCGCGGTCGTTCATCTTCTTGATTACCTCTTGAGCCGCGGCTATGGCAGCTCGACCTGTGTCAAAGGTTATGCGGCTGCCTCCGGAGCCTCCAGTCCATCCCACCGAGTCGGTGTCAACCACCTGGGGATTTACATCCTCAGCGGATAGCCCGAGGGCCTCGGCTACCTGCATGGCTATGGCAACTCGTGTGCCAGAGAGGTCCATTGATCCCGTGGTCAGGTTGACGGTGCCATTGGCGATTACGTTGATAGTGGCTGATGAGCCGCTGCCACCTCCGTTCAGCCTATATCCCATGGCTACACCCCTACCCCGGTTGGGACCACCCAGCGGTGCCGTGTAGTGTGGATGGGCTTTTACTACCTCCATCACCTCTCTGAGACCGACCTTGGCGTGGGGTACGCCCGTGACGGCGCGATCCCCTTCCTGGGCTACGTTTAGCAGCCGGAAGTCAATGGGGTCCATTCCCAGAAGCTCAGCTATTTCATCAAGGGCGCTTTCTACGGCAAAGGCAGCTTGGGGATGGCCGGGTGCTCGATAGGCTGCGGTCTTTTGCTTGTTGCAGACCACGTCATAGCCATCTATGAGAATGTTGTCTATCTTATAGGCACTCACTGCTGATGTGACTCCACCAGCCATTGGCGAACCCGGGTAGGCTCCCGCTTCGTAGACCATGTACAACTGGGCGGCTGTGATCTTGCCAGCCTTGGTGACGCCGAATTTGCACCGTATATATGTGCCGGAGGAGGGGCCTGTGCCCTCAAATACCTCTTTACGGCTCATAATCATCTTTACGGGATGGCCGGTCTTCTTGGATAGGATTGCCGCAACGGGCTCCAGATAGCCGGTGCCCTTGCCTCCGAAGCCCCCGCCGATTTCCATAGGGACGATCTTTACCATGGACTCCGGGATATCTAGGATCGCTGATACGTTGCCGCGGACGCCGAAGATTCCCTGGGTGCTGGTCCAGATGGTCAAGCGGCCTTCAGGGGCCCACTGGGCAGTACAGGCAAAGGGTTCTATGTATCCCTGGTGGACCGTCTGGGTGTTGTAATCCCGCTCAAATATGGTGTCAGCTTCTTTGAAACCCTGTTCCATGTCACCTAGGTTGAGCTGGAGGTGGGTGGCGACGTTTCCTTTGCTGCCCGTGTCTTCACCGGCAGCACCGCGTGACACCACAAACTTCTCGGTTAGGTTGTCGTGGAGCAGAGTTGCGCCCTCTTTCATGGCCTCTTTCCAGCCGAGGACCGTGGGCAGTACCTCGTAGTCCACCGCTATGAGGCTCAACGCCTCTTCCGCGATGTGTGGGCTGGTGGCGACCACCGCCGCTACGGCGTGGCCTCTGTAAAGCACCTTAGTATCGGCCAAATCGTTTTCAGCCATCAACCGGGGATTTTGGAGGGCCGCCGTAAACTCCAGTTTCCTGTCACGAACAATGGGAAAGTCCTTGGAGGTGGCTACGGCTCGGACCCCAGGCAAGGCTTCCGCCTTACTGGTGTCTATGGAGCGGATCCTAGCGTGAGGATGTGGGCTTCTGAGGACCTTGCCGTGGAGTGTTCCAGGTAGAGTGATATCAGCGCCGTACCGTGCTAGGCCGGTCACCTTCTCAATGCCGTCGTGGCGGATGGGCCTGGTGCCAAGCACCTTGAACTTGCCGGGTGTCGCTGTGGCCTGGTCAGCGGTTATAGTCATTAATATGCCTCCTTAATTTCCCAGCGGACCATATCCGGGGTTACACCCCGGATATACAGGTCTGGCCGCGAGGGGCCTCTGGTAACTAATTATTATTGGTGCGTGCTCAGTCGTTGTAAACGTCGCCGCTAGCTTGTGCTCCACCGGCTGTCGTGCCAGTGGCGCTCCCTGTATTGGCGCCGTTGGCTATCATATCCTCGGCCTTCAGCACCGCGCGGATAATCTTATCGTAGCCGGTGCAGCGGCAGAGATTGCCAGCCAGCCAGTGGCGTATGCGGGCCTCATCAGCGTTCGGCTCCCTGTCCAGGAGCGATTTGGCCGCTATGAGGAAGCCAGGAGTGCAGATACCACACTGCAAGGCCGCTTCTTCCAGGAAAGCCTGCTGTAGTGGGTGCAGGCCTTCCGGGGAGGCCATTCCCTCTATGGTGAGGATGGTTTTGCCTTGCGACTCTACGCCCAAGACGCAGCAGGAGTCCACAATCCTTCCATCCAGGATTACGGTGCATGCGCCGCAGTTGCCGTCGTTGCAGCCTTCCTTGGAGCCCGTCATACCCAGGACGTCCCGGAGGACCTCCAGTAGGCTCTGGCGACTCTCGCACAAGAAATCTACATCGGTGTCGTTGATATTGGTGCGCACGTGAATCATGTCTGCCATTGTTGTTATCCCTCCCTAGCTCTTGATATGGCGGTGCGTAGTGTCCGCTTGGTTAGCACTCCTACCAGGTGTATCCGCTGGGCAATGGTGCCCCGCATGTCGTTGATAGGGGTTGCTGCACCCTTGGCAGCCTCTGCGGCTTCCTCGATGGATGCTTCGTTGGCTTCCTTGCCAGCCAGCAGGTCTCCGGCCTGCTTGACAAAGACCGGGGTGGGCGCTACAGATCCTATCGCTATTCGCGCCGATACGATGTGCTGCTTGGAGTCGTCCAGAAGAACCGAGGCTGCCACGTTAGCTATAGCGATGTCCATCTCATTCCTGGGGATGAACCTCAGGAAGCTGGCACCGAAGGTTGGCTCGGGAGGCGGCATGTGGAGGGCCACCAGTAGCTCACCTTCCTGTAGCACGTTTCGCCCGGGGCCGGCGCAGAATTCCTCCACGGGAATGTTTCGGCGGCCGTTGGGACCAGCAACAATACACGTGGCTCCCTGTACAATGAGGGAGGGTATGGTGTCCCCGCTGGGGGCGGCGTTGCAGAGGTTGCCTCCGACGGTGGCACGACCCTGAATCTGTATTCCCCCAATAAGGAACGCCGAGTCAACAACCCCAGGGTATAGACGTTGGATAGTCGGATCCTCGTAGACTTGGTAGCAAGGCACTGCGGCTCCCAGGGTCAGTCCGCCAGCCTCCGAACAGGTGAGCTCATTAAGCTCTGGGATCTTTTTGACGTCCACTAGGCGGTCTATTTGAAAACGACCTCCGCGAAGCTGAACCAGGATATCAGTTCCTCCGGCCAGTGCTTTGGCCCGGGAACCTTTCTCAGCCATCAGCCTGACGGCGTCTTCAAGAGTGGTAGGTGCTACATACTCAAATTCTTGCATAATCCATCCTCATTTAAGCTAGGGCGTATTATAGCATGGCGATGGTAAAGGGCAATAGTGCAAAAAGGTTGTACGGGTTTAAGAACCACTGGCAAACCATTCGGTCAGCCCCTCACGGTTGTTCTCCAGCCATTTTACGTTCAGGCGAATGCGTTCCAGGGATTGCTGGATGGTCCGTTGTGCAGAGGGGGCAGGGTGCTCCCGGAAGAACTCCTCCACCTCCTGGGCCTTTTCCTGAGTCGTAAAGGCCCCTGTGATACCCACCAGCCTCATTACGGCGAAGCCGCCCTGACCATAGCGTCGGTCCAACTCCCCCCAGTTGGCCTTGATGAATTCCCAAGCCAGGTCTTTACCGTGCCTGTTGCCTGCTACGGCGACCAGTACCAAGACCGTGTCCTGGTTACGTACCTCGGTAGACATGGAGCGTTCAAGGACATCTTGGAGGAGCTCCTTTTGCTTGAACCGGGTCAAGGCGCCCAGCAACCGAATCCTCTCCTCGTGCAGGTCGGCGCTTTTTTCCAGATCCCACAGAGTGTCATATGTGGACTTGTCG
>Ga0315303_1000048_pt1 | contig 8643 bp, 8 predicted proteins | sample CBN3_Tmax_316_MT_FD_204538 | JGI IMG/M metagenome (GOLD analysis project Ga0315303, IMG submission 204538) | Metatranscriptome of marine microbial communities from Western Arctic Ocean, Canada - CBN3_Tmax_316 (Metagenome Metatranscriptome) | ecosystem: Environmental > Aquatic > Marine > Oceanic ... | reverse complement strand
GTTACCGTTTAAATGGCGGGTAGCGTCTGGTTTTGGCGTTTAGGGGCTACGAAGTGGGTTGCGGTAACTCAACATTACACTTAAATTAGAGACTGTTGCAGAGTAAGATGGATCCAGAATACATCACTAAGGCTGACTGGAACGAAATAGGTCGAGTACTTAAATTTCTTTGGTTGTTCGTTGCGTTTTCTATAGCGTTCGGAGCGAATTTCCTACTGGCCCATGCTATTGTTCCCTCACTTGTGATTACCGGCCACTTGCCTCAAAAAGTGTTATCAGCGCGTAGATTTCTTTATATGGCTGCCTTAGGTTCACTGATAGGTGTGACGTTTGCAATGTTTAATTTCATATCTGGCCTTGGCATCTTGAACTCATTCTGGTCTAGGTGGCTGATATAAATCTGCCACTAATGTGGACTGAAATTGAAAGAGAATAGCTAGAACAAAGTGCTTAGAAGAAAACATATATTAATACTCGGTCTCTTTGGAATGGTTGCAACTGGAGGCTTGCTTCTTACTCTAGCGGGCTTGTTTGTTGTGAGGGCTTGGTGGACGACGCCGTTCGAGGTGCTCGGATTTGGGGCTGCGCCTGAGCAGCCGGTTGCATTCCCACACACCGTACACGCTGGAGATGGGGTGCTTTTGATGGAGGATGGTCACCCGAAGCTCAACAGTGATGGAAGCGAAGCTTATGGATTAGGCATGGATTGCACCTATTGTCACAGAAATGTGGACAAGGGCGCGGCAGCCAGTGTGCCCCCTGTGGAGCAGTGTATGGACTGTCATAAAGCTGTTGGAGGAGACCTACAAGAGGTTAAGAAGGTAATTCAGGCTTGGGACACGAGGCAGCCTTTGGTGTGGGAAAGAGTGCACAGACTTCCAGACCACGTACGCTTTGTTCACGAAGCTCACATGAGATTTTTCACACAACCGGGCAACCTTTTGCCTTCTGGTCAGCAGGCGTTAGTGCCGTCAGACGTGTGTTCCACTTGCCACGGAGACGTGGCGAATATGGTAGAGGTAAACCAAGTTCGCAGCCTCAAGATGGGAGACTGCGTCGATTGTCATAGGGATTACAGCGCCCCGACGGATTGTGTCACGTGTCACTACTAAAGGTGGGTATGAAAAGATGGGCATAACTAGAAGACAGTTTTTAAGATGGTCTGGAGTATCTACGCTTGGCGCCGTTATGTTTAATGGCTGTCGAATACCTGAAGAAGAGCTCCAAATAGAGAGCCCGGTAGACATGCCTGAGGACTTAGTGTCAGGTATTGACAACTGGTATGCCACTGTATGCCAGCATGACATGAGTTCCGGTATAATAGTGAGAGTTGTTGAGGGTAGGGCAAAGAAGATCGAAGGGAACCCAGACTATCCTATGAATCAAGGGCGCCATAGCGCGCGTAGCGAAGCTGCCCTACAGTCGTTATATCATCCAGACCGACTTGTGGAGCCATTGTATCGGGATCAGAGATTGGGCCAACTTGTGCCTATAAGCTGGGCTTCGGCCCGGCAAATACTGTCCGACAAGTTGGCTGGGTTGTCAGACAAGGGTAAGTTTCGCATTGTAACAGGTCCCCTGAGGGGCCACTTGGCCCTGCTGACCTCAGAGTTTGTTAAGGGATACGGGGGTGCCCATATGGCTTTTGAGTCTCTGGAACAAGTGACGCTAAAGGCCGCCATAAAGTCTGTATTCGGCCAGAACAGATTGCCGGAGTTTGATATAGCCAATGCTAAACACTTAGTAGCCTTTGGGGCTGATTTCCTGTCTACCTGGCAGGCACCGGTGAGGTATGCTAGGGCTTATGGAGAGTTTCGCCAGGGGGAATCCAGGCGCCGAGGCACGCATGTTCAAGTGGATTCTAGGTTTTCTATGACTGCTGCAAGCGCTGATGAGTGGGTCCCGGTTAAGCCGGGAGGAGAGGGGGTTTTGGCTTTGAGTATGGCTTATGTGATGATTAGGGACGGTTATGTTCCCTCCGTGCACGCTCAAGCTTTGACCGACGGAAAATTGCTACCGGCATTGGATAACTTCAGTCCCGAGAACGAGAGCGTGAGGAACGCCACCGGTGTCGACGCCTCGAGGATAGAGACGCTGGCACACGAATTCGCGAATCCAGGCAACCAGCCTGCTTTGGCTATTGGCGGTGGTTCGGCGGGAGCTCACACATCTGGTTTATTTAATCTAAAAGCTATATATGCACTTAACGTTCTTGTGAATAACATTAATAGCAAGGGCGGAGTGATTCTGAACCCTGATCCACCTATAAAGGAATTGTCTGGTCAGGATGTCGTGTCTATGGGAACCCCTGCGTCACTCGAAGAGTGGCAGAGTTTGTCAGGCCAAAACGTTGAAGTGCTGATGACTCGTGGCGTTAATCCAATACATGGGCTTCCAAAGGCAGCCGGATTTTCTGAAGTTATGGCCAACGCATCATTTGTAGTGTCATTTGCCAGTTTTCTGGATGAAACGGTAGCGCTGGCTGATCTTGTACTTCCGGAACACACATATCTTGAGGATTGGGGTGACGATGTCCCGGATCCTGGACCGGGTTACCAGGTGTTTGGCATCCAACAGCCAGTCGTGAGGCCATTTCACGAAGGCACGCGTAGCTTCGGTGATGAATTGCTAATACTTGGTGCTTCCGTGGCAAATGACCTTACTGGAATCCTTGGACTAGAACCTGGCGATGAGCAAATTAGGCCAGAGTTCAGGGATCTACTAAGAAAGGGAGCCTACGATCTTTGGATGCAAAACAGGGGATCTGTTAAGGCGGAGACATTCGATGGATTTTGGAACGGCATATTGGAGCGTGGCGGTTGGTGGGATATGGAGGAGAATGTCAAAAGCCAATCAGCCCCGGATCCGCTTCCAATAGGTTCCGACGGGAAGATAACCTGGCCGACGATAGAGTTTCAAGGTCAGCAGGGAGTCGATACATTTAACCTACTTCCATTCTTGTCGAATTCCATGATGGATGGGACGCTGGCTCACCTTCCGTGGCTTCAGGCGACCCCGGATCCTATTACTTCGATGACTTGGCACTCCTGGGTTGAGATTAACTCCAAAACGGCGAAAGATATGGGCATAAAGGAAGGGGACATGCTGGAGCTATCATCTCCGTCTGGTATCGTAGAAGCCCCTGCTTACCTGCACCCGGCGGTTCCTCCGTGGACCGTATCCGTGCCCGTTGGTCAGGGTCATACTGATTACGGACAATACGCTTCTGGCGTAGGTGTTAATATTATGAATATAATTGCACCGATGGTTGATGCGGATACCAGGGCATTGGCTTGGGCAGGTACAAGGGTGAAAGTTAGAAACACTGGCGTGAATATAGACATTCCTAAATTTGAGGGTAGTGTCCCGTCCATAGAGGCGGAAGAGGGTCAGATAATCCAAATAACAAACTTGCATTAGAGTTAAATGGCATGAAAATCAGGAGGGGTTAGATGGTTGTTGAGCAGCGTAACCGACACAAATGGGGGATGGTCGTTGACATTGATCGATGTATAGGTTGTCAGGCATGTGTTGTGGCTTGTCAGGCTGAGAATAACATACCGATCAATGATGAGGAGAGTTTCAGGGCCCGCCGTGCGTTTCAGTGGATAAGGGTTGAGAGATACTGGGAAGGCGAATTCCCAAATGTAAAAGCCCGTTTCATACCAGTTTTATGCCAACATTGTGAGAATGCACCTTGTGAGGTAGTGTGTCCCGTCTACGCGACCTACCATAATGATCAAGGGATGAATGTTCAGGTTTACAATAGATGTGTTGGGACTAGGTACTGTGCTAACAACTGCCCATATCAGGTGAGATTCTTCAACTACTGGGAGCCTGTTTGGCCTGAAAGCCTCAGGAACCAACTTAACCCAGATGTCACCGTTCGCAGCAGGGGTATCATGGAAAAATGCTCTTTTTGTGTTCAGAGGATAAGGCGTGCAGAGCGCACGATTGAAGGTCAGGATAACAGTACGATTAGCGACGGTGAACTCTGGAGTAGAAACCTTATGCCGGCCTGCGTACAGGCCTGTCCGACCGGTACGCTTGTGTTTGGAGACCTTCTGGACGAAACCAGCAGAGTGCATCAGCTCAAAGAGCTTAGTCTAGCTGACGGTGGTAGGGGCTACAAATTATTGGAACCCTTGGGAACTGAACCGAATGTTATATATCTAAAAAAGGTGGATATTCATGCTGATGGCGAGGTAAAAGCGCATGCATGAATTGCACCACTTTCCTCCTCCAGCCGTTTTGAATATGACGGCTCAAGAGGTCACTCAGGATAGACTAGAAAACCAACCAGCCGGCGATAGATTTAAGCGGGCAGGTTTACTGCTCGCGGTGATATTTGCTGTAGGTTTTGTCACCGTAGTTATGAAGATCGCAGGAGGGTTTGGCAGCAGGTCCGAATGGGGCTACCACGCGGCGGCCTTTGCATATCTCCTACTCACCGCCCAGTCTGCGGTTTTAGTGTCCGTTGCTCTGAGGATGGTTAAAGCCCATTGGAGAAGGTCACTTGCGAGAGTTTCTGAGATGTTTGCAATGGTAGGGCTTTTCAACTTCCTAGTGTTTATACCCTTGTTGTGGGTGTTACCGTCCACAGAAAACAGGCTTAGTTTGTGGTTCGACTTGCCTGGGAATAGCCCGCATATATGGGATACCTTGACGATGGCTATACTGGTTTTGTGTGGCCTTGGTCTGTTGTACTTTGCCTCTATACCTGATTTAGCAACTATCAGAGACCATTCCGAAGGTAAGAAGATGATTAGATACCGGAGGCTCGCCATGGGCTGGGAAGGCACGCCTAAGCAATGGAAAAGCTTACACGCTGGTCTGGGAGTGCTCGGTGGATTTTACTTCATGATGCTGATCTATGCTCATGCCATGATAAGTGTCGACTTCTCGATGAGTCTGGTGCCCGGATGGAAGGACGCCATATTTCCGACCTATCATGCCCTGAGTGGATTGCAGGCTGGGTTAGCCACGCTCATAGTTACCCTATTTATTCTTAGAAGATTTGGTGGACTTAACACGTATATTGAAGTCGACCAGTTTTGGGCCTTGAGTAAGATTTTGCTTGCAACGTGCCTTCTCTGGTTTTATTTTTGGTGGGCTGGATTCTTTACTTACTGGTACGGCCGGACACCCGCTGAGCAGGGTGTGCTGCAATACATAATGTTTGAGACTTACCGGATTCCTTTCTTCTCAGCATTTGTCCTTTGTTTCCCGATGCCATTCCTGATTCTGATGTGGAACATTATGAGGAAAACAGATTGGGGCCCGACTCTTGCCGCGTCATTCGTACTATTGGGAGCCATGTTTAACGTAGTTAGGATGTACGTTCCAGCATTTGCTATAGAGGATCCCACCTCCCACGCCTTGAAAGTTATGCCTGTTGCCAATTGGCCTTCGATAAGTGATATATTGGGTTTCGCGGGTGTCATTGCTGGAGCCATTTTAGTCTATATGTTGTCGAGTAGGGTATTTCCGCTGATATCCCTGTGGGAAGTGAAAGAAGGTATGTTGCTTCAGAGAATCCGTACTTTCTTGAAAACCGAAATCAGAGTGATGGGAAAACCAGAGTAAGTCCTAACCTAAAACGCTTGAAAAATTACTAGAGGCTCAATGAAATGCAGGAAAGAGTAAAGCTTACAGACGCCGAAATTAACCGAGATTTGCTGCGATCTACCGTGGAAAGTCCGAGAGGTTATTGGATAATAATAGGGGCGTTGGCCTTCGTCGTTCTTTGTGGTGTGGTATCGGCGGGATTCATGTTTAACCGTGGATTGGGTCTGACTGGTCTCAACAGGCCTGTGATGTGGGGATTTTTCATAACGAATTTCGTCTTCTGGATTGGAATTAGTCATGCAGGGGTTATGCTCTCGGCCATTCTTCGCCTAACCCAAGCCGAATGGCGAAGGCCCGCTACGCGAGCTGCGGAGATATTGACACTGTTTTCTCTAATGACGGCGATGTTGATGCCACTGATCCACGCCGGAAGGCCCTGGAGAGTGTTCTATTGGGTTTTTCCTTATGATTGGGCGAGGGGTATATTCCCAAACATAAGGACGCCACTGGTTTGGGATCCTGCAGCAGTGTTCACATACCTCACCAGTACTATTTTATTCGTGTATATAGCCTTAATACCGGACATTGCTGTGCTGCGCGACCGAACAACTGGCGTTAGGCACGCTATCTACTCCGTTTTGTCCTTGGGATGGAGAGGAACATCCCGACAGTGGAGGCTCCAGCTTATAGCTGGAATACTCCTTTCAGCCATCATACTTCCGATATTCGTATCGGTTCACAGCATAGTATCTTGGGACTTCGGTATGGCCATTGCAGTGGAGGCTTGGCATAGTACTATATTTGCCCCATATTTCGTAATCGGAGCTGTCCATTCGGGAGTATCCGGTGTGGTAACCGTGATGATTTTGCTTCGGTATATGTTTAGATGGGAAAACTATATAAGGCTAGAGCATCTTGATGCCCTAGCGAAATTGCTTATCGTGGTAGCAACGACTTGGCTGTTCTTCTTCATGCTGGAGTTTGTGTTTGGCCTGTATGCCAGGGAGGCTCCGGAACTGGCGTTAAGAGAATTACAGACATCACAAATGCCATGGGCTGGTTTGGCTATAACGTTTTTGATAACAGCCTACTTGTTTCCCGTCCCGATGTGGATGTTTAGAAATGTTAGACGCAGCGTAAAATGGATGTTGATTACAACCATATCAGTGAATATAGGGATGTGGCTTGAGAGATTCCTGATTATCGTGCCTAGTTTGGCTAGGAAGCAGGGGTTCACTTTTACTTGGGGAACCTACGCACCGAGCCCAATAGAAATAATAATAGTTACTGCAAGCTTCTGTATGGTACTTATGCTTGTATTATTGTTCGCGAAGGCATTTCCTTTGATTCCGATTGCTGATGCAAAAGAAGCTATGATCTTGGCGGATCACATACAAATAGGTAAGAAGAAGGTTCCCGCGGTTATGAGGGAGGAATAGTTTAGGGGGTATGACGAAATGGCTAAGAAGGAAATTCTCGGAATATTTGACTCCGCAGAGGCTGCTGCTGATGCGACGGACACTCTTGCAGAGTCGGGCTTAAATCAAGAGAACTTTGATGTATTGACTGGTACTCCGTACCCGCCAGGGGCGTTCGGGGAGAGGGAGGAAAAACATCATGTATATGTTTTTCCTATAGTGGGCGCTCTGATGGGATTTACAATCGCACTACTGCTTACTGCGGGAACGCAGCTTGCCTTTCCGTTGGTTACTGGAGGTAAGCCAATACTCGCCATTCCTGCAATGATGCCGATAATGTACGAGGGGACATTGTTAGGGGCAGTGATATTTACAATTGTTGGTATTTTGTTTGAATCTAGATTGCCGAGGCCCCGACTTTCTCCATATGATCCGCGTATCACGGAGGGTTTCATAGGTATCTTGGTGACCTGTGAAGAGGAAAAGATCGAGGTAGCCGAACAGGCCCTCAGGAAAGCCAATGCCGAAGATGTTATTCATCAGGGTAGCAGGGCAGCTTGGAGGTAATGTTGTTTAAATGGAAAACAACCGGATCTAGTAGGATGCCGATCGTTATGGGCCTAGTTGTACTGCTTGTTGTGTCGCTCGGATGCATGCCGCTTGGTAGAGGAACAAACCAAGTGGACATATTCGGAGAGATGCATTACAGCCAAGCCTATAGGTCACAACAACCTCCACGACTATACCCTGCTGTAGGGGGAATTACTTTTCAATCTGCAGGTGGCGTTTCTGCAACCGTGAACAAGGCCTTTGGTAGTTTTCACGAGGAGAGTAGCGCGTCCAAAGGCGCATATTTGTACGAGGTGAATTGCAAAGTTTGCCATGGAAATATTGGGATAGGCGATGGTCCGATGAAGTCATTCCTTGTGAAATGGAATGGGATGTTACCAGCCAACTTCGTAATTGCGAGTGCAACGAGCACGGACGAGGAGATATTTTCGTATATTAGTGAGGGCGGTCGTGCGGGATTTGTGGCGAATCGGGCGGGTGTAGAATCTCCATCGCCGATGCCATCGTTCAAGAAATTGCTCTCAGAGGGTGAGCTATGGTCCCTAGTAAAGTACGTGCGCGAGCTTCAAGGGAAATAGAACCCAGTTGATTGAGTAGTGTGGAATAGATCTGCTTGAGTGGACGGACATCCGAAGGCGGAATTGATTTGCTATAGGGATTTGAACGAGGCTTGGGGTAATCAAAGGTGAGGGAAAAGCCTCTGACATGGTGACTGATGCTCTAGTGGCTACAAATAGACAAGGAAAGCTAATCATTACCATTATCGTTGTCGTGTTTCTTTTCCCAATATTGCTTGGTTGCGAGATGTCGAGGCGTGAGGCTAACGTTGGGGCATCCGAAAGGCTAGCACGGTCTATAGATGAAAACCTAGTATGTCCGGTTTGTCCGGGTGAAACAATCGACCAATCTCAAGTTGCACTCGCTAGACAAATGAAGGAACTGGTCAGGGCAAAGATAAGTGCCGGAGAATCTCGCGACGAGATTTTGAATTACTTCGTAGACCGGTACGGATTGGCCGTGCTCGCGGAGCCGAAAAAAAGCGGGTCGACTCTGGTAGTGTGGCTTTTGCCACCCCTAGTGTTTTGCT
>Ga0315303_1000045_pt1 | contig 8759 bp, 3 predicted proteins | sample CBN3_Tmax_316_MT_FD_204538 | JGI IMG/M metagenome (GOLD analysis project Ga0315303, IMG submission 204538) | Metatranscriptome of marine microbial communities from Western Arctic Ocean, Canada - CBN3_Tmax_316 (Metagenome Metatranscriptome) | ecosystem: Environmental > Aquatic > Marine > Oceanic ... | reverse complement strand
GCGGTATTCCCGAAACCGTAAGTCTAGGCAATACCATACTTTAGACCAATAATTGGCGAGGTGATCGATGCTCCTATCGAAGGTGCGCGACTACTCTAAGCGCGGTGACGCCCTACCCATCCCCAACCTGGTCGAGGTTCAGCAGACGGCCTACCAAAGGTGCCTGCAGATTGGACAAACCTTCGAGACCCGTGCCCCCGACGTTGGTCTCGAGTCTCTGCTGCGCGAGATCTTTCCCATCGCGTCGTACGACGGGAACATGCAGCTTGAATACCTCCATTACAAGCTGGATGAGGCGCGATACACGCCTGACGAATGCCGCCAGCTTCGGCTGACGTACGGCAGGCCGTTCCGGATCGGCGTCCGCCTCGTCCGTAAGGACGTCGCCGAGATGCCTGAGGAGGAAATCTACCTCGGCGAGATTCCGATCCTCATGGGCGGCGGCGAGTTCATCGTCAACGGGGCTGAGAGGGTCATCGTCAACCAGTTGCACCGCTCGCCGGGCGTGGATTTCTCGATCGCGTCCGCCGAGGCCGATCGGCCCCTGCACTCGGCCCGGATCATTCCTGAGCGGGGTTCGTGGATCGAACTGGAGGTCTCGAAGAAGGACGTCCTCCTGATGCGGATCGATCAGTCCACGAAGATCCCCGCAACCACGTATCTACGGGCCCTCGACGAAGAGTTCTCCACGACCGACACCCTGATGCGCACGTTCTACGAGGTGGCCTCGATCCCGCTGGCGGATCTGACCCCCGAGCACTATGCCGCCGCGCCGATCATCGACAAGGAAACGGGCGAGGAAGTGGTCGCCAGCGCCCACGCGATCGGCGAGGCGATCGACACCGTTCTTGCTTCGAACATCAAAACCGTGGACGTGATTACCGACGCGAGCGATCCGCTGATCCTCAACACGATCGCCGAGGAACACGCCGCCGCGCTCGAAGGGACGAGCATTACGGAGCACGAAGCGGCGCTGCTTCAGCTGTACGCCCGGCTGCGGCCCGGTAATCCGCCACAGGTGGAAAAGGCGCGTCAGCTGTTTCACGAAAAGTTCTTCGACGCCAACCGGTACCGCCTGGGGAAGGTCGGGCGATTCCGCATCAATCGGAAATTCGATCTGGATGTCCCCGAATCGGAGATGAAAATCCGGGCCGAGGATTTCCTTCACGTCATGAAGTACATCCTCGACCTGCGCAGCAACCGCAACAAAGCCCACGTGGACGACATCGACCACCTCGGCAATCGTCGCCTGCGCACGCTCGATGAGCTGGCCATCGAGGAGATGCGAAAGGGTTTCCTGAAGCTTCGGCGCACCGTGCAGGAGCGCATGAGCGTCAAGGACCCGGACGAACTGGCCAAGGTCGCGGATCTGATCAACTCCAAGTCGATCTCCAGCGCGATCGAGCAGTTCTTCGGCCGAAGCGAGCTGTCGCAGGTCGTGGACCAGACCAATCCACTCTCGCAGCTGACCCACGAACGTCGGCTCAGCGCGTTGGGACCGGGCGGCCTGAACCGCAAGCGCGCCGGGTTCGAGGTCCGCGACGTCCACATCAGCCACTACGGACGCATCTGCCCGATCGAAACGCCGGAAGGAACGAACATCGGCTTGATCGCGTCGCTGGGGATCTACTCCAAGATCGACGAGTACGGGTTCCTGCTGACGCCGTATCGCATTGTCAAGGACGGCAAGGCTCTGACCGGTGCCTCGGGCATCCAGTACCTACGCGCCGACGAGGAGATGAAAGTGACCCTGGCCCCCACCGACGTGCTCGACGTCGAGGGGCGGCTGACCACGGGCCCCGTCCTGGCGCGCGTGGACGGCGACCTCGCCCAGGTCGACTCGACCCAGGTCGATTTTACCGACATCAGCCCGAAACAGATCGTGGGCGTGTCGGCCGCACTGATTCCGTTTCTGGAACATGACGATGCGAATCGCGCCCTGATGGGCTCGAACATGCAGCGGCAGGCCGTGCCTCTGATCAAGACCGAGCCGCCGTGTGTGGCGACCGGGCTGGAGAAGCAGGTGCCCAAGTATTCCGGCATGGTGGTGCGGGCCACCAACGCCGGCACCGTCAGTTACCTCGATGCCAGTCGCATCGTGATCGATAACGCTGACGAGTATGTGCTGCGCAAGTTCGTCGGCCTCAACGAGCGCACCTGCCTGAACCAGCGACCGATCGTGCGGCTTGGTGAGAAGGTGGCAAAGGATCAGATCATCGCCGACGGCGCCGCAACCCACCAGGGCGAGCTCGCCCTGGGCAAGAACGTGCTCGTGGGGTTCAACACCTTCGACGGCTACAACTTCGAGGACGCCATCGTCATTTCCGAGCGACTCGTCAAGGAAGACGTGTTCACCTCGATCCACATCGAGGAGTTCGCCGTCGAAATCCGCGAGACCAAGCTCGGCCGGGAAGAATTCACCTGCGACATTCCGAACGTCTCGGAGAAGCAGCTGTCCCGGCTCGACGAAAACGGCGTTATCCGGATCGGGGCCTACGTTCTGCCCGGTGACGTGCTCGTCGGCAAGGTGTCTCCCAAATCCAAGAGCGAGCTGTCTCCCGAAGAAAAACTGCTGCACGCGATCTTCGGACGCGCCGGCGAAGACGTCAAAAACGACTCGCTGGAAGTTCCGGCCGGCACCGAGGGGATCGTCATTGGCGCCAAGCGATTCAGCCGTCGGATGCACCTGAATGACGAACAGAAGCGGCACCTTCGCCGTGAAATGCGCGAGTACGAGACGGGCATGGACGGGCGCGCCGCGGATCTGTTTCGGCAGATGGTCGACCAGATCAATGAGGTCAGCGGTACCGACATGGTCGATCCTTCAACCCGCCAGAAGGTGGGCGCCTCGGACATCACCGAAGTGGTCGTCGAGCAGATTCATGACTTTTCGCCCAAGTGGATCAAGGGTAACAAGGCGTCGCGCGAGCAGGCCGAGCAGGTCTATGGCCAGTTCTGGCCGCGCATCGAGGCGGTGCAGCGCGAGAAGGAACGCCGAGTCGCCCACATGAAACGCGGCGACGAGCTGCCCTCGGGCGTGCTCGAGATGGTCCGCATCTACCTGTCGACCAAGCGGCACCTGTCTGTCGGCGACAAGATGGCCGGCCGGCACGGCAACAAGGGCGTGATCGCGCGAATCGTCCCCGTGGAGGACATGCCGTATCTCGAAGACGGCACGGCAGTCGACGTGCTGCTGAACCCGCTGGGCGTACCCTCGCGCATGAACGTCGGCCAGATCCTGGAAACCCACCTCGGCTGGGCCTGTGGCACACTGGGATTCCAGGCGGTCACGCCGGTGTTCGACGGGGCGAACGAACAGCAGATCCACGAAGCGATCGAGGAGTCCAGGCAGTACGTTCAGGAGCGGATCGATTCGCTGGCACAGCGCAAGGAGCCGCCCAGTCCCGACGAACTGCTCGTCAAGATGCCACCGGGCGGCAAGGTCCAGCTCTATGACGGGCGGACCGGCGAACCGTTCGACCAGAAGACGACGGTGGGGTTCATGTACCTGCTGAAGCTGCACCACCTCGTGGATGACAAGATCCATGCCCGGTCCACGGGGCCCTACAGCCTGATCACGCAGCAGCCGCTTGGCGGCAAGGCCCGCACGGGCGGGCAGCGTTTCGGCGAAATGGAAGTATGGGCCCTCGAGGCCTACGGCGCGGCGTACATGCTCCAGGAACTGTTGACGGTCAAGAGCGACGACGTTGAAGGCCGCACGAAGATTTATGAATCGATGGTCAAGGGGACCAACACGCTCGAAGCCGGCATGCCCGTGGCCTTCGACGTGCTGTGCAACGAGGTGAAAGGCCTGGGCCTGAACATCACGATGGAGAAAGGCGACATCGAATCCAGCCCGGTCCTCTGAACCCAAAAGTGTTTGATCGCGGAATTCGACGCAGGTCGGTCCGTTGGACGACTACTTGGATCCTGCAGTCTTTGAATCCGATGCGGAATGACCGGTAGGTGATGTGGTCCGGAACACCAAACGCTTCGTAAGCGGAGAACTCGACTCATGGCTGAAGCGATTTACGATCGTGTCAACGACTACGGTAGCGTCAAGATCAATCTTGCATCGCCGAACGACATCCGATCCTGGAGCTTCGGCGAGGTCAAGAAGCCGGAGACGATCAACTATCGCACCTACCGTCCCGAGAAAGACGGCCTGTTCTGCGAACGCATCTTCGGACCGGAGCGCGACTACGAGTGCGCCTGTGGCAAGTACAAGGGAACCAAGTTCAAGGGCATCATCTGCGACCGCTGCGGCGTCAAGGTCACGCACAGCCGCGTACGCCGCAAGCGCATGGGGCACATCAACCTCGCGGCGCCGATCGTCCACATCTGGTTTTTCAAGGCCGTGCCGAGCCATCTGGGCAACCTGCTGGGCATGAAAACCAGCGACCTGGAGAAAGTCATCTATTTCCAGGATTACGCGGTCGTCGATGCCGGCGACACGCCCCTGCAGATGCGCCAATTGCTTTCCGAGGATGAGTACCGCCAGAACATCGAGCAGCACGGCAGCAAGTTCACGTCGACGATGGGCGCCGAGGCGATCAAGGAACTTCTCGTCCGGCTCGATCTGACCAAGCTGGCCGCTGAACTTCGCTTCGAATTGAAGCAGACTCGCTCGAAGCAGAAGACCAAGGATCTGTCCAAGCGGCTGCGAATCGTCGAGCAGATCCGCACCAGCGAAAACCAGCCGGAATGGATGGTCATGGACGTGATTCCCGTGATTCCACCCGACCTTCGGCCGCTGGTGCTGCTTGAGAGCGGCAACTTCGCCACGTCGGACCTCAACGACCTTTATCGCAGAATTATCAACCGCAACAACCGTCTCAAGAAGTTGATGGATCTGAACGCGCCGGAGGTCATCATCCGCAACGAAAAACGGATGCTCCAGCAGTCGGTGGATGCGCTATTCGACAACGGTCGGTGCCGGCGCCCGGTGTTGGGCTCGTCGAATCGGCCTCTCAAATCCCTGACCGACATGATCAAGGGCAAGCAGGGCCGGTTCCGCGAGAACCTGCTGGGCAAGCGCGTGGACTACTCGGCCCGCTCGGTCATCGTCGTCGGGCCCGATCTGAAGCTGCACCAGTGCGGCCTGCCGAAAAAAATAGCCCTCGAGCTGTTCCAGCCGTTCATCATCCGCAAGCTCAAGGAGCACGGCCTCGCTGACACGATCAAATCGGCCAAGAAGATGCTGGAGCGACGCGACCCGGAGGTGTGGGACATCCTCGAGGAGGTGATCTACCAGCACCCGGTGATGCTCAACCGGGCCCCGACGCTGCACCGCATCGGCATCCAGGCCTTCGAGCCGACCCTCGTCGAGGGCAACGCGATCAAGATCCACCCGCTGGTATGCGCCGGGTTCAACGCGGACTTCGACGGCGACCAGATGGCCGTCCACCTGCCGCTGAGCGTTGAGGCCCAGACCGAAGCGCACGTGCTCATGCTGGCGCCGCACAACATCTTCAGCCCTGCGAACGGCAACCCGATCATTTCACCGTCGCACGACATCGTGATGGGCGTGTACTACATCACTACGATGCCGGAACCGCCGAAGGAAGGCGAACACGTCAAGGCGTTCAAAGACACGACCGAGGCGCTGATGGCCTACGACGCGAGGCAGATCCTGATTCATCAGCCGATTCTCGTACGCCTGACGCAAGGCCGTTACGACGGCATGGTTGAAGATCAGAAGGGCGACGTGGTGACGATGCCCGAATCGGGAAAGATCCTGACGACGATCGGCCGGCTGGTGTTCAACGACATTCTTGCCACGAGCATGCCCTACTACAACTGCTCACTGGGCAAGCCCGGATGCTCACGCGTGATCGACGACACGTACGCCCGGCTCGGGCGGCCCGCGACGATCGACCTTCTCGACAATCTCAAGGACCTCGGGTTCAAGCAGTCCACCTTGGCGGGGCTCAGCTTCGGCATCACTGATTTGCGCATCCCGGCCCGCAAGTACGAGATCATCGACGCAACACAGGTCAAGGTGGATCGCGTCGAACGGGCATTCCACGCCGGAGCGATCACCGAGCGCGAGCGTTACAACCAGTTGCTTGACCTCTGGACGCACTGCCGCGAGGAGATCACCAAGGAACTGCTCAAGGAGCTGAAGCACGACCGGCGCGACGCCAATGACCTGCCCTTGCCCATCGACTCCGACGCCGGGACGGTCTACCTCAATCCCGTCTGGCTCATGAGCGACTCGGGTGCCCGAGGCAACGTCAGCCAGATCCAGCAGCTTGCCGGGATGCGGGGGTTGATGAGCAAACCTTCCGGCGAGATCATCGAAACACCCATCCGCGCCAACGCCCGCGAAGGTCTGAACGTGCTGGAGTATTTCAGTTCGACGCACGGAGCCCGCAAGGGCCTGGCCGACACGGCGTTGAAAACCGCCGACTCCGGATACCTGACCCGCAAGCTCGCGGACGTCGCTCAGAACGTTTTTGTCAACGAGCACGACTGCAGCACGAATCAGGGCATCACCAAGCGGGCGATCTACAAGGGCGAAGAGATTGACGTCGCCCTGCGGCAGCAGATTGTCGGCCGCACGGCCCGTGAAACGATCCGCAACCCCATCTCGGATGAGTTGATCGTTGAAGAGAACCAGATGATCACGGACGTGGCCGCCACGAAAATCGAGGCGCTGGGCATCGACAGCGTGATGGTCCGCTCGCCGCTGACCTGCGAAGCTCGCCGCGGCATCTGCGCCCTCTGTTACGGTCAGGACATGTCTACGGGCCAGCTCGTCGAGGGCGGTCTCGCGGTGGGCATCGTCGGGGCCCAGTCGATCGGTGAACCGGGCACGCAGCTGACGATGCGGACGTTCCACACCGGCGGCATCGGACACCGCACGCTCGTGGAGACCAACTACCGCAGCCAGAACGGCGGCACAATTGAAATCCGCGACGCGATGGAGGTTCCGTCGCTGGACGAGGACGGCAAGGAATCCCTGGTGTCGCTGAAGCGCAACGGCGAGATCGCCGTCCTGGATGCCAAGGGACGGGAACTGGAGAAGTACAAGATTCAGTACGGCTCGTACATCAAGGTAAAACCGGGCGACCAGGTCAAGAAGGGACAGCTGCTGGTTCGATGGGACCCGCACCGCACGCCGATCCTCGCAGAAAAGGAGGGAACGACCCGTTTCGAGGACATCGTTCTCGGCGAGACCGTGCGTCCCGAGGGCGAGGGTCAGTCCAGCAGAGGCAAGAGTGCAACCAAGGTCAAGAGCGAGGCGCTTGTGGTCATCGAACACAAGGGCGAGATGCATCCGCGGATCGTCATCGAGGGCGAAGGCGGCAAGATCCTGGACTTCCACTACCTGCCCGCCAAGGCCCGCATCGAAGTGACCGAAGGTGAGAAGATCGAGGCCGGCCAGATGCTGGCCCGTCAGCCGCGAGAAGTCGTCGGCTCATCGGACATCGTCGGCGGCCTGCCGCGCGTCACCGAGATCTTCGAAGCCCGCAAGCCCAAGGACGCGGCCGTCATGGCCGAGATCTCCGGCAAGGTCGAACTGCGCAGCGATAAACGGCGCGGCAAGATGACGATCATCGTCCGTTCCGACGCCACCCTGGAGTTTGAGCACCACGTGCCCCAGGATCGCCATCTGCTGGTCCACACCGGCGACTTCGTCACCGCGGGTGATCCACTGATCGACGGTCCGCTGGTCCCGCACGACATCCTTCGCATCAAGGGTGAAGAGGCGCTGTTCAGCTACCTGCTTGACGAGGTGCAGAACGTCTACCGCGCCCAGGGCGTTCCGATCAACGACAAGCACATCGAGATCATTCTTTGCCAGATGCTGCGGAAGGTGAACGTCGAGAACACCGGCGACTCGGAGTTGCTTCCGAACGAGGTCGTGGACAAGTTTCGCTTCCGTGACTCCAACGAACGGGTGGCCACCATGGTGCGAATCAAGGAACCCGGCGAGACCGGTCTCGAGGAGGGCGCCCTGATGACCAAGGACCAGGTCAAGGAAGCCAACGCCAAGGCCGACGCCGACGGCAAGGGGTCCGCCACGACGACGCGGTGCCGACCCGCGACGGGCAAGACACTGCTGCTGGGCATTACCAAGGCGTCATTACAGAGTGAGTCGTTCCTTTCCGGCGCTTCGTTCCAGGAGACGACCAAGGTGCTTACCGAAGCGGCCCTCGCCGGCCGCATCGACAACCTGCTGGGTCTGAAGGAAAACGTGTTGCTCGGCCACCTTATCCCGGTCGGCACCGGCTTCAGGACGTTCTCGGATATGAGCGTGACCAAGCTGGCGGAACCTCCCGTCGACGAACCGCTCACGGTCGAAGAGGAAATGGAAGACGCCGCCGCGATGGCCGAAGCCGCGGGAGCGGAAATTCCCGACCAGATCAAAATGACCATCGGCGAGTCGCGCCTCGCCGCACAACTGCTCGGCGAGCCCGAGCCGTCGGCCGCCACGACTTCCACCGCTGGAGCGTCGGAGTAAGCGAGGTACGTGAGCATCAACCTCGCATCGATGCGCGACTGGGATATCGTCGTGGCCGTGGCGGCTATTCCCAGCGAGTGCTACGCAGCACAGGAGTTCCGCGACCACTTCGAACGGGCCGCCAACGTCAACCTTCCGATCGTCACCTCGACTCACTTGACGGGTCGCACAGACGAGACAGCACCAAGACCAGCGATATGGTTGGCCAAGAGATCTGTTCACGCCCCCTCGGCATGACCCGTTCAAGAAAGGACAGCAGATCCAATCGCTTGAGCAATTCCAATCCAAG
>Ga0315303_1000042_pt1 | contig 9044 bp, 2 predicted proteins | sample CBN3_Tmax_316_MT_FD_204538 | JGI IMG/M metagenome (GOLD analysis project Ga0315303, IMG submission 204538) | Metatranscriptome of marine microbial communities from Western Arctic Ocean, Canada - CBN3_Tmax_316 (Metagenome Metatranscriptome) | ecosystem: Environmental > Aquatic > Marine > Oceanic ... | reverse complement strand
TTTCGGCCCTTACGGCCGAAACTGCCTTGGCTGTGAGCCCAGCGCTGTGGCCAAAGAGGGAGTCATCTTCCACATTGGGGCAACTGAGGTTGAGTTCGATGGCCTTGAACCCGGTTCCCTGGTTGGCCATGGCTGCCATCTCGCCGAATTGCTCAACAGTGTCCGAGGAGAAGCTGAAGACGCAGGTGGTGTTCCAGCGGTCCCAGGTGGGGGTTACGTCTTGTAGCCCGGCTTCAATTCCGGGGTTGGTGAGTCCGATGGCGTTGAGGAACAGAAAATCGCCGGCGTCCCAAGCCTCTCGGAACGACTGGGGGTACCATCTGGGTTCTGGGTTGCCTTCTCTGGGCAGGCGGGTGAACGTTTTAGGGACCACCGCGCCCAGTTGGCCCAGATCCATATCTTCAGTGATGCCCCTGCCGTAACCGTCGTATCCGAAGGTCCCAGAGGCAATCATCACCGGATTGGCCAACAGCAGATGATGGGGGTTGTTGGGGGCCAGATCTACGGAAAGGTCCAGCCCTTGAACAGACTCCGGTCTATTTGTCTCCCTCACCATCTGTGGCGGCGGTTGGTTCGTCGTTCCCCTCCTCATCCTCTTCTCCAAAGGCCGGACTCGCGCCGTTCGCGCCCTCATTGCTGAGGCCGTTGGCGCTGAGTTCGCCGGTCTCGGTTACGTCCAAGTCCTCGTCTTCGTCCTCTTCCTGGCTGACGGCCACCTCCGTGGAGTCAGTGGCCTCCGCCTCCTCTTCTCCGGCGCCATCGTTGCCGTCGGTGAAGATATTGGGTTCAGCGGGTGCGTCTTCCTCAGCGGCAGGTTGGTCGAAGGCGCCACTGGGGGCAGCTTCTTCGCCGTCATTAGCGCCCAGCCATCCTCCGGGGGACACCGCGGCGATCTCCGGCACCGGTTGGGGCTTCAGTAGCTCCGCCATGCCGGGAATCTCAACCCGGGCTGGGATGAGCCTGCCGATGATTACGTTCTCTTTCAGTCCCTGGAGCCAGTCCTGCGCTCCGCTCACCGCCGCCTGGGTCAGCACCCTGGTGGTCTCCTGGAAGGAGGCGGCGGACAGGAAGCTGTCGGTCAGCAGAGATGCCCTGGTTATACCGAGGAAGATGGGTTTGGCGGTGGTGGGTTCTCCACCTTCGGCCAGCACCTTGGCATTCTGGTCTTGGAACTGGAATTTGTCGACCATTTGGCCGGGAATGAAATCCGAGTCTCCGGTTGACTCCACCTGAACGCGGCGAAGCATCTGCCGGAGGATTATCTCTATGTGCTTGTCGTGGATCGCCACACCCTGGGACTGATAGACCTGTTGCACCTGATCGACCAGGTAACTTTGCAGGTCATCTTTGCCGCGGATGTGGAGGATGTCATGGGGGTTCAGCGGTCCGGTGATCAGCGGCTCACCGGCCGCAACGGTATCGCCATCTTTGACCAACATATAGGAAGAGGCGAGGATCAGGTGCTCGCGGACTTCCGTATCGTCCCATACGATGGAGATGACCCCTCCGTCGATCTCAACGCGGCCTCCGATGTTGGCCACCACTTGTTCGACGGCCGCGCCTTCACCGGACTGGGCTGCTTCGATAGCATCTTCAGCGGCCTTCTTGATGGCGGCCTTGGACTTTCTGCCCTTTAGCGCCGGCATGGCCGTGGCCAGGACCATCCCCGGTTCCACGGTCTCGCCTTCGTCCACCAGGATCAGACCGTTCTCTGGGGCCTGGTAGTCCTCGCGGAACTCCTCTTTGCTGATGATCCGTAGGCGGCGGCCCTCATCGTCCGCATCTAGCTCTATCACGCCGTCTATGTCGGCCAGGATGGCCGCGCCCTTGGGCACACGGGCTTCGAAGAGTTCTTCAACCCTGGGAAGACCGCTGGTGATATCCAGACCGGCGATACCGCCGGTGTGGAACGTCCGCATGGTCAACTGGGTCCCGGGCTCGCCGATGCTCTGGGCGGCGATGATGCCGACGGCTTGTCCCATGTTCACGATCTTACCGGTGGCGGGAAGCATGCCGTAACAGGACTGGCACACGCCTCTGCGGCATTCGCAGGTTAATGGTGAACGCACCGCAACTTCTCTGATCCCGGCGTCGACCAGAGTCTGGCCAATCTCAAGGTCCATCAACTGGTTTCGCTCAACCAGAATCTCGCCGTTCTCGGGATGGGCTACCGGGGCGGCGGCAAGCCTGCCGTTGAGCCGCTCGGGAAGCGTCTTCCCGGTCTCGTCTTCGGGGCGGGGCACGACCCAATAGGAATCGATGGTCCCGCAGTCTTCTTCCAGAATAATCATCTCTTGGGCGATATCAATCAGCCGCCGGGTCAGGTAACCGCTGTCGGCGGTCCTTAAGGCGGTGTCGGCCAGGCCCTTCCGTGCTCCGTGGGTGGAGATGAAGTACTCCAGGGCCGTTAGACCTTCACGGAAACTGGATTTGATGGGCAAGTCAATGATGCGTCCTTTGGGGTTGCTCATCAGGCCGCGCATACCGGCCATCTGTTTGATCTGAGAGATGTTACCTTTGGCGCCCGAAACGGCCATCACCGCGATGCCGCCGTAGTTGGGCAGTTCTTCTTCCACGAACTCGGTTGTCCTGTCAGACGCTTTGGTCCAGGCTTCTACCGTTTTCGTGTAGCGCTCCTCATCGGAGATAAGGCCCGATAAGAACTGGTCTTCAAATTGGTTCACCAGTTCGGTGGTCTCTTCCAAGACCTGGGGTTTCTTGGCGGAAACCTGGATGTCATTGATGGCGATGGTTATCCCGGACGTGGTGGCGTAATGGAAACCCAGGTCCTTGACGCCGTCCAAGACCTCGGCCGTCTCCTCGTTGGTGAGGGTCCGGTACAGGTCGGCGGTCAGGTCTTTCAGAGCTTCCCGGTTCATCAGGATGTTTTGGAACCCGATCTTGGCGGGCAGAATCTCGTTGAAGATCATGCGGCCGAGAGTGGTCTCGATCCATTCCCCTTCGTAGTTGCGGACCTCGCGAACGTGGATGGGGGCGTGCAGGTCTATGAGTCCGGACGCGTGAGCGATGCTGGCCTCGTCGAAGTCGTTGAATTTGCTGCCGGCGCCGGTGCTGGTCTCCCTGATCTCAGTCAGGTAGTAGCAACCCATCACCATGTCTAGCGTGGGCGCCACCAGCGGTTCCCCGGACGCGGGCGACAGCATATTGTGGGTGCTGAGCATGATCTCTTTCGCTTCCAGCACCGCCATGCGGGACAGGGGCACGTGAACCGCCATCTGGTCGCCGTCGAAGTCTGCGTTGAATGCGGAGCAGACCAGCGGGTGAATCTGGATGGCGTTGCCCTCGATGAGCACGGGCATGAAGGCCTGGATTCCCAGCCGGTGCAGCGTGGGGGCGCGGTTGAGGAGCACGGGGCGGTCTTTGATGACGTCTTCCAGGATGTCCCAGACCTCTCCCCGGGCACGCTCTACCATGCGCTTTGCATTCTTGATGTTGGGCGCTATGCCCAGGATCACCAGGCGGTGCATGACGAAAGGCTTGAACAGTTCAAGGGCCATGCGTTTGGGCAGGCCGCACTCGTCCATCTTTAGTTCGGGGCCTACTACGATCACGGAGCGCCCGCTGTAGTCCACCCGTTTGCCCAGCAGGTTCTGGCGGAAACGCCCCTGCTTGCCGCGCAGCAGGTCGGACAGTGACTTCAGCTTGTGGTTGTGGCTGCCCTGGATGGGGCGGCCCCGGCGGCCGTTGTCGATCAGTGCGTCGACGGCCTCCTGTAGCATCCGTTTCTCGTTGCGGATGATGATCTCTGGCGCTCCCAGAGACATGAGCCTCTTCAGCCGGTTGTTGCGGTTGATTACCCGGCGATAGAGGTCGTTCAGGTCGCTGGTGGCGAACCGTCCGCCGTCCAATTGCACCATGGGGCGCAATTCAGGAGGCAGTACCGGCAACACCGAGAGAATCATATCCTCAACACGGTTGCCGCTTTTCCGGAAGGACTCCACCACGCGCAGGCGCTTGATGGCTTTCTTCCGGCGTTGGCCGGACGTGGAATGCATCTCATTGACTAGTTGGTCTCTGAGGGCTTCCAGGTTAATGGTTTTCAGGATGGCCAAGATGGCCTCAGCGCCCATGTTCGCCTCGAACACATCGCCGTAAGCCTCTTTCAGTTCTCGGTAGCGGGTCTCGGAGATGAGCGTGTGGACACGCAGGTCTTCAAGCTCGTCGATGGCGGCCTTGAGTTGCTCCTCAAGTTGCCCTTCTTCCGTGGCCAATTGGTCGATGACGGCATCGACCTCTGCTTGGATGGCAACGGGGTCCATCTCGACTTCCGGCTCTTCCAGCAGAACGGGAGCGTCTTCGTCATCACTGGCGGCATCTGCAGTATCTTCCGGTGTTTCTTCGGCCACTTCAGCTACGGTCTCTTCGGCCACGTCTTCGGCGGCGGCTTCTTCTTCGCCGGACTCTTCTTCAGAGTCGGTGGCGGCTGCTTCATCAGCCGTTTCTTCGGCGCCACTCAAACGGGCTTTCAGCGCTTCGGTCCGGGCCTCGGCCTGCCGGCGCGCTTTCTTCAGTTCCAAGTCGAACTTGGCCTGTTCCAATTCAATGGCTTCCAGGCGCACATCTTCCTCCACGGTCACAATGCTGTGCTGGGCGAAGTAGAGCACCCGTTCCAGGTTCCTGGGAGACAGGTCCAACAGCAATCCCAGCCGGCTGGGGGTGGTCTTGCTGAACCAGATGTGGGCTACGGGCGCGGCCAAGCGGATATGGCCCATGCGCTCGCGGCGCACCTTGGACCGCGTGACCTCAACTCCGCAGCGGTCGCAGATCACACCCCGGTAGCGGATGCGCTTGTACTTGCCGCAGAAACACTCCCAGTCCTTGGTGGGTCCGAACAGCCGCTCACAGAAGAGGCCGTCCTTCTCCGGACGCAGGGTGCGGTAGTTGATGGTCTCGGGCTTGGTAACCTCGCCATGAGACCAGTTGAGTATCTGTTCGGGGGATGCAATGGAGATGCGGATCGCATTGAAGTTAGTCCCCTGGCCTTCCGCCCTATCTACCATCCTGACCATTAAATCGTCTCCAGCGCCTGGAATAGATCGGTTTCATCTGAGATACCCGAGGTCAGCGTCGGCGGCTTCGCTTCGTTCAACAGCTCAACAGCCAGACCCAAACTCTGGAGCTCCTTGAGTAGGACGTTGAACGATTCCGGCACACCCGGCTGACCGATGGGTTCACCCTTGACGATTGCTTCATAGGTCTTTACGCGCCCGGCGACATCGTCGGACTTGACCGTCAGCACTTCCTGCAGGTTGTAGGCCGCGCTATAGGCTTCCAGGGCCCACACTTCCATCTCACCGAAGCGTTGCCCGCCGAACTGGGCTTTTCCGCCCAGTGGCTGCTGGGTGATCATGGAGTAGGGGCCGGTGGAGCGCGCGTGAATCTTGTCTTCCACCAAGTGGATGAGCTTCAAGATGTAGATGCTGCCCACGGTGACCAACTGGTCGAAGTTCTCTCCGGTCCGTCCGTCACTAAGTTCGAACTTGCCGAAGGTGGGCGGTGCGATGCGCCTTTCCCGGTGTACCTTGAGCGCCGCCTGGTGTAAGTCTTCCAAGGCCATGGCCGTGGTGTCGACCTCAGCTTCGTCGGTGAGCCACATCCGAAGACAGGCTTCTCTGGCGGCGCCGAATTGCGACTCGTCAAAGATCTCCCTGGGGTTGTAGCCCTTACTTTCCAGCCAGCGGTCCACCCGAGGGTAGTCGACCTCCGGGGAGCCGTCGGCCGGGCCGATGCTGGTGGCGCCTGCTTGTTCAGTGAACCAGACGCGGGCTAGAGCGTCTTCGATGGCTGGGTCACCTGCGCCGTCGAACACGGGGGTGTTGGCCCGGAAGTTCAGGCCGCGGGCGGCCCAACCCAAGTGGGTTTCCAGCACCTGGCCCAGGTTCATCCGGGAGGGAACGCCGATGGGGTTCAAGATGATGTCCACAGGCGTGCCGTCGGCCATGTATGGCATGTCCTCTTCCGGCAATATCCTGGCGACCACACCCTTGTTGCCGTGGCGGCCGGCCATCTTGTCGCCAACGGAGATCTTCCGCGTTTGGGCGATCCAGACCCTGACGGCCTCGTTCACGCCCGGCGACAGGTCGTCTTTGTTCTCACGGGTCAATACCTTGACCTCGATGACCTTGCCACGTTCCCCGTGGGGCACGCGCAAGGAGGTGTCTTTAACGTCTCGGGACTTCTCCCCGAAGATGGCGCGCAGGAGTTTTTCCTCCGCGGTCAACTCGGTCTCACCCTTGGGAGTAACCTTGCCCACCAGGATGTCTCCGGGGCCAACTTCGGCTCCGACGCGGATGATGCCGCGTTCGTCCAGGTCGCGCAGACTGGTCTCCCCAACGTTGGGTATGTCCCGGGTGATCTCTTCGGGGCCCAGCTTGGTCTCCCGGGCTTCCATCTCATGCTTTTCTATGTGGATGGAGGTGAAGTAATCGTCGCGGTATAGACGTTCGCTGACGATGATGGCGTCTTCGTAGTTGTAGCCTTCCCAGGACATGAAAGCCACCAGCACGTTCTGTCCCAGGGCCAGTTCGCCGTGGTCGGTGGATGAGCTGTCAGCCAAAACACTGCCAACGTCAACTAAGTCGCCCTTGGTGGCGATGGGCCGTTGGTCGAAGCAGGTGCCCTGGTTGGTACGGGAGAACTTGATGACGGGGTGAGAATGTTCCTCACCGTCTTCATCGGTGACGACTATCTCGCGGCCGGTAACCGAGGTTACGACGCCGGAGGCCGCTGAGAGGATCAATTGTCCGCTGTCCCGCGCCACCCGGCTTTCGATACCGGTGCCGACCACCGGGGCCTGAGGCCGCAGCAGAGGCACGGCCTGACGCTGCATGTTGGACCCCATCAGGGCCCGGTTGGCGTCGTCATGCTCCAAGAACGGAATGAGTGCGGCTGACACACTCATGATCTGCATGGGCGAAACGTCCATGTAGTCGATCAAGTCTGCCGATTCCTGGGTGTATTCCTCTCCCACGCGTAGTTCAACACGGTCTTGGACGAACTGGTTCAGATGGTCCAATTCCGCGTTGGCCTGGGCTACGTGGAAGTCCTCTTCTTGGTCGGCCGATAGGTAGATGACTTCATCGTCTTTATGGGCGACGAAGGGCTGTACGTTGATCACGGTGCCTTTGGGAAGTTGTTTCAGGGCGTTTATCTTGTTGGCCCCGATGGCCCGGCCCTTGCCCACGATGGTCTTGCCGTCTGAGTCCAACACGGCTTGGGTGACCGTCCGGCCTTTCAGGTCGTCCGAGTCGTTGGTTAGGGTTTTGAACACCTTTCTATAAGGCGACTCTATGAAGCCGTACGGGTTGATCCTGGCGAATGACGCCAAGGAACTAAGCAGGCCGATGTTCGGCCCTTCAGGAGTCTCGATGGGGCAGATACGGCCGTAGTGGGAGAAGTGAACGTCTCGCACGTCGAACCCGGCCCGTTCTCTGGACAGTCCGCCAGGGCCCAGGGCTGAGAGACGCCGCTTGTGGGTCAACTCTGCCAGAGGGTTGGTCTGGTCCATGAACTGGGACAACTGGGAACCGCCGAAGAACTCTCTGACCGCGGCGACCACGGGGCGGATGTTGACCAGCCCTTGGGGCGCGGCGGCTTCGGGGTCAACCAGCGTCATCTTCTCTTTGACCATGCGCTCCATGCGGAGCAGTCCCACCCGGACCTGGTTCTGGACCAGTTCGCCCACCGCTCTAACGCGGCGGTTGCCCAAGTGGTCGATGTCGTCGGGGCGGCCTTCTCCCTGGTTGATACGGATCATGGTGCGGATCACCGCGACCACGTCTTCCAGGCTCAGGGTCATCAAATCGTTGTTGATGGCCTGTCCGAGACGGCGGTTCAACTTGTACCGGCCCACCCGACCCAGGTCGTACCGGCGGGCACCGAAGAACAGGTTCCGAATCAGGGTCCGGGAGTTCTCCAGGCTGGGCGGTTCACCGGGCCGCAGGCGGCGGTAGAACTCGATCTGGGCGGCCGCGATGCGCCGTGCGGCGTCGCTGTCGAAGTCTTTGTCTTCGTGGAGCCATTCCCAGAGAGAACGGAGGTCGTCTTCTTTGAAGTTCAGGTCCTTGGGTTCAAGGACGGGATCCTTGTCCAAGGTGGTCTGCATGTAATTGTGGATCTCGTCTGTGTCGATATCGGAGAACAGTTTCATCATGGTATCGTCGCCAGCCACGCCCAGTGCGCGAAGGAAGATGGATGCCGAGACCTTGCGCTTCCGGTCAACCTTGACCGAGATGATGTTCTTGGAACTGGTCTCGAATTCGAGCCAGGCGCCACGGGACGGAATCAGCTTGGCGGAGCACAGGTTGCGGTTGCTGACGGCGTTGCGCTCTAGGACGAAGTAGATACCGGGCGACCGCACCAATTGGCTCACCACAACGCGCTCAGCGCCGTTGATGATGAAGGTGCCGTTGCCGGTCATCATGGGGATGTCGCCCATGAATATCTCTTGTTCCTTAATCTCGCCGGTCTCTTTCATAACCAGGCGGGTTTTCACATACAGCGGCTGGGAGTAGGTGATCTCCCGCTCCTTGCTCTGCTGGGGTGAATATTTTGGATCACGGAAGTAATGCTCAAGGAAATGCAACTCATACTTATTGCCGGTGTAGTCGGCTATCGGTGAGATTTCCTGATAAACTTCGGTTAGGCCTTCAGCCTTGATCCAATCCCAAGACTGTATCTGACTTTGAATCAGATTGGGGACGTCAATTATCTGCGGAATCTGTGCATAGGTCTTGACTTCGGGCAGTTGCGCAGTTTGCCCTCTAAGAGCAGTAGACAGAGCCATTTACCAACTCCTTAACGTGTGTGGACGCGATTGGCCAGGTGGCCGAATGCCTGAGGCGCGATGATATGCGGCTAAGATGAATGCCGAGGAAAGCTAAAAACAAGTGTGGTGAACGAATTCGTCACGTGAGGCATAGGACTAGTAAACCTTAATTATACAAGTATTCGCTACAATGTCAACGTAATGGCCCAAGTATTTGAGTGGTATATGCCAACTGGACCCGGGGCCGATTTTTTCG
>Ga0315303_1000041_pt1 | contig 9116 bp, 7 predicted proteins | sample CBN3_Tmax_316_MT_FD_204538 | JGI IMG/M metagenome (GOLD analysis project Ga0315303, IMG submission 204538) | Metatranscriptome of marine microbial communities from Western Arctic Ocean, Canada - CBN3_Tmax_316 (Metagenome Metatranscriptome) | ecosystem: Environmental > Aquatic > Marine > Oceanic ... | reverse complement strand
CGTCGTGCCGCCCATTTTTATTTTGAGCGAATCATTTCGCAGGATAACGAAATTCAGCGCCTTTTCTTCTTCGGCCATCAGGTAAAGGGTGCCGCCATCGGCGTGGGCGACGCGCTTGGATTCGACGAGGATCATTTCCAGCAGACGATTATGGTTCCGCTCGGAAGACAGCACGATGCCGATCGCAATCAACCGTTTGAAACTGCGATCCTGCCGTCTTGCTTCTGCCGCGTTATTTTCTTCCACGTCTTCCATATATCCCCCGAATCCAGCATCGTACCATACGTCCATCCATATGTGGCAATGAAGCCGCCAGCCCAATCACAGGCCGTGCCGTCATCCGGATTTGTTGGATATCAGCCATTTGGGAAGTCGAGATTGGGTATATGCACGCTTCGGCATCGCGGGCACCGGGCCGCCTATCCGATCGCCAAACAGCGCGCCCGAATCGATACGGCCGGAGCATGATGCCCCAGCCGATACCGCGCTATTTTCAGCCATGCGACCGGCGCGCCACCGCGTTCGGTCGATTACGGCCGGTCCGACGGTTACACGACGCCGTAAGCGAGCATCGCGTCGGCAACCTTGACGAAGCCCGCAATATTGGCGCCCTTGAGGTAGTCAACCTTGCCATTTTCGGCCCCGTGTTCGGCACAGTTATCATGAATATCCTTCATGATATCGCGCAGCAACGTTTGCAGTTCTTCTTCTTTCCAGGAGATCCGCGCACTATTCTGGCTCATCTCAAGGCCGGATACGGCCACGCCGCCGGCATTGGCCGCCTTGCTCGGCGCATAGAGGATGCCGGCGTCCTGGAAGGCTTTGATGCCGGATAATTCGGTCGGCATGTTGGCGCCTTCGGACACCGCCATGCAGCCATTCGCCAGCAGTGCCGCCGCATCGTCGCCGGTAAGTTCGTTCTGCGTGGCGCAGGGCACGGCCACATCGCAGGGAACGCCCCAAGGCCGCCCTTCTTGGAATGTGGCGTCGTACTTATCGGCATATTCGGAAATCCGGCCACGCCGAACCTGCTTGAGATCGATGATATAGGCAAGCTTCTCCTCGTCGATGCCGGCGGGATCGTGAATGAACCCGGAAGAATCGGACATGGTGAGCACCTTGCCACCGAGTTGCTTCACTTTCTGCGCCGCGTAGGTCGCCACATTGCCGGAACCGGAAATGACAACCGACTTGCCTTCGACGCTGTTGCCGGCATGGGTCAGCATATTGTCCAGCATATAGATCGTGCCATAGCCCGTTGCCTCGGTGCGGATAAGACTGCCGCCAAATTCCAGGCCCTTGCCGGTCAACACGCCGACGAATTCGTTGGTCAGGCGCTTGTACTGGCCGAACATATAGCCGATCTCGCGCGCGCCGACGCCGATATCGCCGGCCGGAACATCCGTGTTCTCGCCGATATGGCGCTGCAATTCAGTCATGAATGACTGGCAAAACCGCATGACCTCGCTATCGGATTTTCCCTTGGGGTTGAAATTGGCACCGCCCTTGCCGCCGCCCATGGGCAGGCCGGTCAGGCTGTTCTTGAAGGTCTGCTCGAAGCCGAGGAATTTTAGCACGCTCAAGGTCACGCTCGGATGGAAGCGGATGCCGCCTTTATACGGCCCGATCGAATTGTTGAACTGCACCCGGTAACCGCGGTTGACCCGGATATTGCCCTTGTCGTCCTCCCAGCAAACCCGGAACATTAGGACCCGGTCGGGTTCCGCCATGCGCTCCAGGATCTGCATGTTCTGATAGCGCGGCTTGTCCTGAATATAGGGAATGATCGAGGCGGCGACTTCGTAAACCGCCTGATGAAATTCGGTTTCGCCCGGGTTGCGTTTTCAACGCCCTCTATGTAACGTTCCAGACTATCTGATCTTGTTGCCATTGTTTTTCCTTCCCCTTGTTTCCCGGCGATAATTAACCAGTATACTCATGAAATGTATCGTTTTTTCGTCAGGCATCGAGCACTACCAGTCCCTTGGGAACCGCGATGCAAGCAAGACAGGAACCCGCTTCCGGCTTTTCGCCCGGTTCCGACAAGTAATCGATGTCGCCTGATTTGACCGCCGTGATACAGGTACCGCAATTTCCCGCGCGGCACCCGAAATCGATATCGACGCCGTTTTCTTCGGCCAGATCAAGCAACGATCCCATCGCCGCGGTCCAGGCGACCGTCTTGCCGGATTTTCCGAACGTAACGTCGAACCCGGCGGCACTATCGCCTACCGCCGAATCGCCGGCGCTGTCGGCTTCCTGTTTCTTCTTGACCGTCGCCGGCCCGAACGCTTCGTAGTTGATATTTTTTTCCGGCACGCCCCATTCGCGCAATCCCTCGAACAAGGAGTTCATCATCGGCGGCGGGCCGCAAAAATAATACTCGTAGTTGTTCGACGGCAGAACTTTTTTGAACAGATCCGCGCCGACCCGGCCGCCATGCTGATAATCCCGTCCTTCCACGTCGCCCTCACCGGCCTTCGAATAGCAGACATGGAGGTGAACGTTTTCATTCTCCCGCGCGACGCGTTCCAGGTCTTCTTTCATGACATGCTCATCGCCGTTGCGAACGCCATAAAACAAATGGGTTTCGCGCGACGACCCGGATTCGACGATCTGGTTCACCATGCTCAATACCGGCGTCAACCCGATGCCGCCGCCGATCAGTACGACTGGCGTGTGCTTGCTGGTATCGAGGAAGAAATGTCCGCCCGGCGCCTTGACGTCGAGAATATCGCCTTCCTGGATGCCATCGTGAAAATAGTTCGACGACAGCCCCGGCGGCGCATCCGGGTTATCGCGTGGCGGCGGCACGGCCTTGATCGACACACGGTAATATTCGGATTTAGGACTATCTGATAGCGAATAGCATCGCATTACCGGCTTCGGCTGGCCCACAATATTGAGCTTGAAGGTCAAATATTGACCCGGATCGAAGGACGGCAGGGGTTTCTGGTCATGCGGCTGCAAATAAAACGAACAGATGCCACCGCCTTCGGGAACCTTTCGATGCACGGAAAATTTGCGAAATCCGTTCCAGGAAAATTCGCTCTTCACGCGCTCCAGGTTTATCTTGTCCATGATTTCGGCGACTTGGGTTTGCATCAGACCGCGCTGCGCCTCCGCGATACCGGTGGCGAGTTGAGTCGTGCGCAAGCCGTTGAACAACACCTGGAACAGGTAAATGGCGAGCAGCGCAAGGATGATCAGCGCCGAAAATTGAATAACCGTTACCATTTGCCCCCTTCCAATCCTTCATCGAATGACAGGATCCACGACAGACTTGACGCGGTAACGCGCCCTTCCGCCATCCCATCGCTAATTTTCACAACCCCATGACGGGCACGATTGGCAATAACCAATCTTACGAATATTACATCTGGTGGCATTACCCAAAACTCCAGCAGCGCGATACCATTATTTTTGCGGCTCCTTGGCAGCCGTGGTCATGCGGCGTTTGAAGCCGGGACCATTGTGATACTGATGACACAGCGTGCAATTCTGGCGCACCTGTTGCTCGGCGTGACAGGCCGTGCAGGTTTGTTGTTCGATGGATTTGAAATTACTGGCAAAATCGAGCGCGTCGAAATGCTTGAACGCGGCGTCGTATTTCGCGGTCTGATCGATTTTATGGCAGGTTTCACAGAAATTTCCCAATCCCAGCAGGCTGAGATGCGGTGCGTGCGAGTAGCGCAGATGGCGCTGACTCGATTGCGCCCCGAACTTCCAGGCAATTTGCAGCGGCGCTACCTTGTCCTTATCGGCGTTTACGGAATGGCATTTGACGCACGCACCCGCTCCCTTGGCGCGCGAAAACAACTCATCGCGCAATCCTTCGCCCGGACCACCGGCGGCGGCAAGCTGGACCCAGGCCTTCACGACCGGATCGCCATGGCGCAGCGGACGGTAACGCAGCGACAGTTCATCGGCAAACCACCCCCCCGCATCGGACGCCGAAGGCTCGTTTTCCAGATTAGCCGCCCAGGCGCAGACCGCCCGGCGCAATATATCGGTAGACAGGCCGGCGAACAGCATTTTGGCGTCCGGGCGCCCTTCAACGCCGGCAACCAACGGTGCGGCGCCTTCTTCGATCATCGCCATGACCAGATCGCGTACCGGCTCGCCATAGGCGTCGATGTCTTCGCCATCCTCCAGGCCCAGCAACATGACCGCGATCGGCGGCAAGGTTTCCTCCGATACCGATAAATATTCTTCGCCGTCGTCCGCCTTTTTGGATTCTCCTTCGACGCGGCCGAGATTCAACCGCAACGCCTGGAGACGCTCGGCGGCATCCTCGGGCGCGGATTTTCCACCGCTCCAGGCTTCCAGCATATCCTGCAGTTTGTCGGCATCTTCACCGGCCGCTTCCAGCATATCCGCCGTCAGGCCGCAAACTTCGCCAACGGCGACCGCGTCGAACGGGTCTTCTTCGAATTCCGGCAAGGTGAAAACGACCAGATCGCGCTTGGATATCTGCTTTTCGTGGCAGCCAGCGCAACTTTCCTCGAACGGCCGGACCGGAACATTCCGCGACGCATTGCCTGCCTCGTGACAGGAAATGCACCGTTCCTTCGGCTTGCGGTCGGCGAATTGCTTGTACTCGAAATATTTGTCGAAATGGGTGACATGGTTGAAGGCGATGGCGGTGCGCCGGCGCGACGGATAATTTTTCGAGAATGCCGGGTGGCCATTGGAAAAACTGGCGAATTTCGCCTCATGGCAGGCATTGCATTGCTGATCGGCAATTTCGGTGATGTTCGCAGCCGCACCCTTATGTTCGGCGTGGCACATGACGCATTGCGTCTGCTGCTGATTGGCGCTTTTTTCGAAGGTTTCGTTATGCGCCGCCGTCGCCGGGCCCTCGAAATTGTGGCACGATTGGCAGGACTGCGTCAGCGAATTTGGCGACCACGCGGCGCTAATCCATGCGGCCGCATCGCCATCATGCGGCGCATGGCAGGTCGCGCAGCCTTTTTCACCGGCAAACTGCGCATGCCCACTGGTAATCTGGCCTGGACTGAGCGAACTGACCGCGCGCGCGCCGTCGCCGTTAAAGGCGAAAGCGCCGATCAACGCCACGACCAGCACCGCCGCCAGTATCGTAAGGCGGGCCCGGTAACTGCGCAGCGTCAAGGTCGGTTTGCAGGGCGGGTGTTGATTACAGCATTGTCCATCGGGCAACGGCCCATCTTCGCAGGTGCCGCCGCTTTGCGGCGACCGGCGGCATGCCCAGCGGCCTTCATCGAAATGGGGTGTGCATTCACTTGTGCCGCCGCAACCACCGGCATCGTTGGGACCCTGCCCGCACGGCTTGCCCCAAAGACTGACGCGCCCGCACCGATAGCGGAAATTGGGCCGTTCATATGGGCTTTTGTCTTGGCGAAATCGGTCCTGATCGGTGATCATAGCGCGTACACATTCACTAGAATGAGATGCCAAACGGCGACCAGTATCACTGCCATCGACAACGGCACATGAACCAGCAACCATTTTTTCAACAGTTCCTGGCATGCAAAGTGTCTGTCAATCTGACATTTGAGGACACCGAGTTCGATAATCTGGTCGAAATAGGTCTTTTCCGCGTCGTTCAGATATCGCCGCGCCGCGGATCCCGGGCCACGCAGCCAATGTCCCGCCGCATCGCCCCCCGCAACATGGCTTATCCAGAACCGGGGCCGGGCGAAAAACCAGGCGAGGGTGCCGATATGATGCTGCGCCACGGTATCGCTGCCGGTTTCCTGCGTGCATTCCAGCGCCAGGGCTTCGATTTTTTCACGAATTTCGGCCAGTTCGCCTGGAATCCGTTCGTAGATGATCTCGATTTCGATCTGCGCCAGACGGCGCGGCAGCGTGCGCGTCAGGATGTAACCGATTATTCCGGTCACGCTGACCAGATAGAACAGCAGCGTCAACATCTGCTCGTACAGGCCGGACGGCCAGACCGATCCGGTATGCAGCCAGAACATCGCAATGGCCAGCAAACCGGCGGCGACATGGAAGGCCAGCCACACGCTGGCCCGGCCAATCGGTACCATCGACAACCGTTTGCGGATATTGAAGAAACCGAGCAACAGCATCAGGGCGAACAGCGCGTAGCCGGTCACGATGGCCGGTTCGCTTAGCTCCAGCCAGCTTCGGCGCGCCGACCAGGCCACCAGGGCGAACACCACCGCCGCCGTCGCGCCGAACGACACCATGGGCACGGATATGCGTTGTCGCTGCGCCGGCACTATTGAATCTCCACCAGATTGAGTTCGCGAAAATTCACCCGCCGCAACGCGTCATGCGGACAGGCGCGTACACAAGCCGGACCGCCTGGCTGATCGTCGCAAAAATCACACTTTGTCGCCTTCTGGATCGGCTTGCCCGAGGACGGGTCGGTAATCGGGCGGCCGTCGGCCGCGTTGATCGAGACCATGGCGATGTTGTTGTAGGGACAGGAATTGGCGCAGGTGGCGCAGCCGATACAGGTCAAATCGTTGATGACGACGATGCCGCTTTCCACCGTACGGTGAATGGCGCCGGTTGGACAGCCGATCATGCAGACCGGATCGGCGCAATGCATGCAGGCATTGGCCACCATCAAATCGCCAAAGGCTTTTCCGTGCCGCCGAAAGCGCGGATTGCCGCCATGACTGGCGGCGCAGGCCCGCACGCAGTCGTCGCAGCGCACGCAGCGTTCAAGGTCGATCACCATCGAGCGCGTGGCGTTGACGAAACGCTCATCGACCGCCCATTCCATCAAGGCGTCGTCGGCGACGGTCTTCGACGCCAGATCCATGATGGTGCCGGCCGGTTCTTTCATGAACGGGAAAACATACTCTTCCATCACCGTGGCCGGGACCCGAATCACATCGACGTAACCCAGCGCCGATAGCGACGTATACAGCGGTGGGGTTTCGCTTTTCGGATTCTTCCACGCGGCATACAACTCGCCCAGGCCGAACTGTTCTCCGGCGCCAAGATAACTCAAGGTTCGCTCGCCAGTGCCATGGCGCATGCTGACCCGCGCGAAACCGGCGCGGACCATGAGCACGCCGTCGGGGTATTCGCCCTGGCGGGCAATCATGGGTTCCTTGCCGCCACCCTGGCGCTGAAAGGCAACGTTCCAGTCGAAAGCGCCATAGGTTTCGAACAGCACTTTATCGACCACGGTTTGCAGCGAGTCCTCGTCGAGCCTGGAGAACATCTCGCTTTCCTGCAAATGGGCCTTCAGCGCGTTCTCGCGATAACGCTGGTCGATCATGCGCCGCCAGCCTTCATCGTACTTGCGCAACTCGCGCAGGCCCTGCCAGCGTATTTCCAGCAGGGTCGCGTCTTCTTCGGCGAAGATCGTCGCGGTGCGCGGCACCCGTCCCAGCGCCGCCAGTTCGCCAAACAGGGCGCCGTCTTCCAGCTTCGCGGTGCGGTGCTTGTCGAGTACGGCGGGAACATCTTGCAAGAACACGTGGGCGTCGGCGCTATCGGAACCGCCGCGTAACCCCTGCCCTTCATAGCTCGCGATATCGCGCACTTCGGGCACCCGGCTGTTGCTCCAAAGCTGGGTCAGCGATTCGAAGAAACCTTTGCGCCGCGAGGCGTGCCGGCCAAGCAGTTCTTGCGGCAGATTCGGCGCCAGGACGACCCGCAGGCTGCCTTTCATAACCAGAAACGCGGAGTTCCCGTAATCGCCTTCGCGGACGACGATGTCGCCGGCCCGGTACTGCATGATCCGTGTGTCATTGCCGAGGATGCCGTGCAACGGCGTATTCCGGGGAAATTTATCGGCTTCGATGGCGGCGATATCGGGACGCTGCAACAGCGTCTCCACATCTTCGGGCGTCATATCGGCGCCAAATGGCGTCGCCCAGCGCTGCGGGCGATCCATGGTCGTTCTGCCGTCGGCTTCAGCCATTATAGCGGCCCCCCGGCGTCCAGCCGTCGGCGCACGACGCCGACCGCTCTAAAATATTAGAGGAAAGCGCCAAAATCAGCGGAAAAAATCCAGCGGCAATTCCCACTAGCTTTGCCTTACTCTAGCATAACAATGTCGTATCGACATCCCCACCCCTTCGATCCATACTAAATTTCGATCCATACTAAATTAGTATGACATTACCGTTCGAACCCATTCTCTCAAATACGATCTTTCGATATTTCCCAGCCTATTCTAGCCACAATAATGCGCGCGCGGATAATTAAAATTCAGTCGCGCACCTTTTAAGCAAATTTTACAGCAAATTAATCCGCATATTTTCCCGCGCAACGATCGCGCCGGGCCAGACCGAGCGCGATTCCGCTTCCAGTTGTTCCATGAACCAATCCTCATGGTCCGGGTCGTGGTGAAAAATCGCCAGCATCTTGGCGTCGGCGGCGCGCGCCAGCCGGATGCCTTCCTGCCAGGTCGAATGGCCCCAACCGACCTTGCCGACAAATTCATCGTCGGTGTAGGTCGAATCGTAGATCACCAGATCCGCCCCCTCGATCAAGGAAAGGATATTTTCATCCGGCTTTCCGGGCACATGTTCAGTATCGGTGACATAGCACATCGACTTGCCCTTATATTCGACCCGGTAGCCGGTCGCGCCAAACGGATGGTTCAGCGGCACGGTGCTAACCTTGATATCGCTGTGCAGGTTGAAATCGTCGCCGGCGCGGAAATCTTCGAAATGCAGCGTGCTGCGCATCGCATCCAGCGGCACCGGGAATGTCGGTGTCGTCATCTGCCCGGCAAGGATACGTTTGATGCCGCCATCGTCGATAACATGTCCGGCCATGATCGTGAATGAACTGTTTTCGTGGAAGGCAGGCGAAAAGAACGGAAAACCGTTGATGTGGTCCCAATGCGTGTGGGACAGCAGGAGATGCGCGTCATTGACATTCTTGCGCAGCAGCCAATGCCCCAGATTCCGGATGCCGGTTCCGGCATCGAATATCAGCCGCCGGCCGCCGCAGGCGACTTCAACGCAACTGGTATTGCCGCCAAAGGCGACATGCTTGGGTGACGGCGTGGCGATACTTCCGCGCACGCCCCAGAACTTAACCTTGAAACTCATTACGCCGCACCTTCCGCTATGCGCCCCCAACGACCCAATAGTCACTGATAGCCATTCCGTCCAACCGGTCCTATGACGCCG
>Ga0315303_1000038_pt1 | contig 9239 bp, 8 predicted proteins | sample CBN3_Tmax_316_MT_FD_204538 | JGI IMG/M metagenome (GOLD analysis project Ga0315303, IMG submission 204538) | Metatranscriptome of marine microbial communities from Western Arctic Ocean, Canada - CBN3_Tmax_316 (Metagenome Metatranscriptome) | ecosystem: Environmental > Aquatic > Marine > Oceanic ... | reverse complement strand
CCTTACACTGCTGGGCGGTCCACCGAAGACATCTACTTTCTTTCTTGCGCTGCCCAGAGAATTGGGATATCCTTTCCGTATCTTCATACTTATATCAACATCTTAGGGAGAGTTAATATGCTTGATTACAAGCCTAATATGGTACTATCCGAGAGGGAATTTAAAGTTGTCGGGACTCGCCCGATTCGTCATGACGGCTGGGACAAGGTAACCGGACGAGCCGAGTACAGCGCGGACACCAAGCTTCCAGGAATGCTTCATGGCAAAATCCTGCGCAGTCCATACGCACACGCCATTATCAAAAACATCGACTATAGCAAAGCCCTAGCCCTACCAGGCGTAAGGGCAATAGTCACGGCTGAAGACCTCCCTAACGTTTCCGCAAGGGTTGCAGATGTGGAGGAAGGATCTATCGCCAACTTCGGATTCTTGTCAAGGAATACTCTGGCTCGAGAAAAGGTGCTTTACAAAGGTCATGCTATTGCAGGAGTCGCTGCCACTAGCCCACACATAGCTGAAGAAGCCGTTGGCCTTATAGATGTAGAGTACGAGGTATTGAAGCCCGTACTGACGGCCCTTGACGCCATGAAATCCGATGCCCCGATTCTTCATGAGCTATTGGTGCCTCGTGCAAGTGCAGGCCCAGGCGCACCCGGTTGGGGTGACAGCCCGGCCGAGACCGGTACCAACGTCGCCAACCATTTCGAGCATCGTCTGGGAAACGTAGACGAGGGATTTCAGCAAGCTGACATCATCGTTGAGAGAGAGTTTGCCACAAAACGAACCCACCAAGGGTATATAGAGCCTCATGCTGCAACAGCACTTTGGGGCAAAGACGGACACCTGACGATCTGGACTAGCACTCAACAACTTTTTGGGCTCCGTGATCACATGGCTAAAATGCTTGACCTTTCCACATCTAACGTGAAGGTAATTCCTAAAGAAATTGGGGGAGGGTTTGGAGGAAAGGGAGTAGGCGGAGTATACCTAGAGCCTGTTGCAGCTGTTCTCTCTCGCAAAACCGGAAAGCCGGTCAAGATGGCAATGAACCGCACCGAAGTATTCATTGCTAGTGGACCCACCTCCAGCGCGAACATGAGAGTCAAAATGGGGGCAACTAAAGAGGGCAAATTAACCGCCGCAGAGGCTCACCTAATTTACGAAGCCGGAGCATTCCCAGGGTCACCAGTAGGTGGAGGAGCTCGCTGCATGTTCGCTCCTTACGATATACCCAACGGCTATATCGAAGCATTTGATGTATTAGTAAACACACCCAAAACAGCGGCCTACAGAGCCCCTGGAGCTCCGATAGGTGCATACGCTACGGAACAATTAATGGACGAACTTGCAGAAAAACTTTCGATGGATCCTATGGAGCTTCGCCTGATAAACGTTTCCAAGGAAGGCACAAGACAAATAACGGGTCCTGTTTTTGGCAAAATCGGTGGGGTAAATACCATCGAAGCTACTATGAATCACCCTCACTACTCAGCCGACATTGGTGGGCCCAATAGGGGCAGAGGAGTTGCACTTGGTTACTGGGGTAATGGATCTGGCCCTGCGTCTGCCTTGGCAAATGTGAATCCTGACGGGTCTGTAAGCGTAGTAAGTGGGGCTCCTGACATTGGAGGCACTAGAGCTGCGATGGCCATGCAGGTAGCAGATGTCCTCGGGATAAAAGCAGAGGACGTGCAGCCCTCCGTGGGAGACACAGACTCAATTGGTTACACTAGCGGAGCCGGTGGAAGCAGCGTATCCCAAAAGGTTGGAACCGTCTGCTACCTAGTCGCCCAAGATGTCAAGCAACAGATGATAGATAGGGCCGCCAGTATATGGGAAGTTCCTAAAGAAGAAGTAACGTACGAAGATGGTGTTCTTCAAAGCAAATCTGACCCGGAACTACGAATCACCTTTCAGGATCTCGCAGGCAGATTAAACGCCACGGGGGGTCCTATATCAGGAAGAGCCAATGTAAACCCGGGCGGCGCAGGACCAGCCTTCTGTGCCAACATAGTAGACGTTGAAGTAGATCCAGACACCGGAAAAGTGGATGTACTACGTTTCACGGTTGTTCAAGACGTTGGCAAGGCAATTCACCCTAGTTACGTTGAAGGCCAGGTACAAGGTGCCTCGGTCCAGGGAATTGGGTGGGCCTTAAACGAAGAGTATTTCTTTGGAGACGACGGGCAAATGATGAACTCCAGCTTCCTTGACTACCGCATGCCAACCAGCCTTGATCTTCCAATGATCGATACCGTTCTGGTCGAAGTCGCCAATCCTGGACATCCATTCGGAGTCAGGGGGGTCGGTGAGGTATCTCTGGTACCACCAATGGCAGCAGTTGCCAATGCTATTAACAACGCCTTGGGAATACGAATGACCAGCATGCCAATGTCACCGGGGCGCATCTTGGAAGCCTTGGAGGAAAACTCAGCACCCTAACCCTTAAAGGGATGGAAATTGCATATAATCCCGGATCGGCTAGAGATTCCCAATAAGGCAGATCGGCAGACCTACTCGTAGAGAGTCCTGAAGTTTACAGTTCGAGACCTGCTCTGCGGCCGGGCGATCCCAAGCCGCAGAGCAGGTCTCGAACTCCTAGCCTGCGGCGCAACATTCTGCTAAAATATGTAGCATAGCCAACCTCGGGAGGGATCGCATAGAGGCCTAGTGCGGCCGCCTGCTAAGCGGTTAGGGGGTGAAAGCTCTCTCATGGGTTCGAATCCCATTCCCTCCGCCACCAAAGCCAACTAGGTGGAACCAATTACGATGGGGGAAAACGACGTGACTTTCGATAACTACTACATCTGGACCATAGGTTGCCAAATGAATAAAGCTGACTCAGAGCGGCTTGGTTCGGCTATGCAAAATCTGGGCCTTCACGAAACATTAGACCCAGAAAAGTCTGATGTAATAGTCCTTAATAGCTGTGTAGTCCGCCAAAGTGCGGAAGACAAGGTCACAGGAATGATTAATTCCCTCAAACGAACCAAGCAAAGCCGCCCCAATACAGTACTAGCTCTCATGGGATGCATGGTTGGCCCTCAACTCAAACCCCTAAAAGACAAATTTCCTCATATAGATGTGTTCATGCGTCCCCAACAGTATGAGCCGCTTATAGACCTCCTCGGTGAGCGCTTAGACATAGATGTAGAGGGTTGTCTTGCTGACTTGATACCTAACAAACCTTCTGTAACGTCCTATGTCCCCGTAATCCATGGTTGCGACGAGTTCTGCTCGTTCTGCATAATTCCATACCGCCGAGGGCGGCAGGTGAGTCGCCCCATCCAAGAAATTGTCAGGGAAGTAAACCTCCTAGTGAAACGAGGAGTTAAAGAGATCACTCTTTTAGGCCAGACCGTCGATGCTTACGGACACGACCTCCCGGACAGACCAGATCTCTCAGATCTTATGCGAAACATCAACGATATAGAGGGCCTAAGTCGCATAAGATTCCTAACATCTCATCCAAACTATATGACAGACCGAATAATACAAACAATTGCAGATCTTCCCAAAGTATGCGAGCATATCAACCTACCTTTTCAGGCCGGTGACGATCAAGTTCTTATAAACATGCGGCGCTCCTACCGAGCGGAACAATACCGTGACCTTGTAGAGAAAATTCGGAACACTGTCCCAAACGTGTCAATGAGTACGGACGTTATAGTGGGATTCCCGCAGGAATCTTATGAGCAATTTCAGACAACTCTGACCATGCTAAGGGACCTCGAATTTGATAAAGTACACGCGGCAGCCTACTCCCCTAGACATGGTACAATAGCCTATCGTAAGATTCCAGATGATGTATCATACGAAGACAAAAAGGCTCGCCTCAAGGCACTTGAAGATCTACAAAAAACGATATCCACCAAGATAAATGCCCGTCTAGAGGGTAAGACACAGCAGATTCTTGTGGAGTCTAAATCCAAAGACCAGTGGCAAGGAAGAACCAGGAATGATAAAATCGTATACTTCAGTAGTGATAAAAACCTGCTCGGGGAAATGGTTACAGTTAGCATCCAAACATCGAGTCCGTGGTCTCTACAGGGTTCATTGATTCAATGAACCCTGAGTTCCAAACAGGAGTGAACATGTCTTTAAAAGAGAGAATCCCTATAATACCCGTAACAGAATTAGAACAGCCGGCTTTTTGCCGTGATGACGAACCCCTTGTTGTCAAGTCCTTGGCAGAAGAATTCGCTGCCCCTGTACGATGGCAAACAATTCCTGCAGAATACCTACACCTAGACGGGGTTGCCTTGGCAGACCGCATTAGGTTGGCCCGAGACAAGCTGGGAGACAGAGTTGTTATATTGGGCCATCACTACCAAAGAGAAGAAATAATACAGTTCGCAGACGTCAGGGGCGATTCCTTCAAGCTATCCCAATACGCGGCGTCTTCTGCCTCTGCTGAGTTCATAATTTTCTGCGGAGTACATTTTATGGCGGAAACCGCTGAGGTGCTTAGCAGCCCTCACCAGAAAGTTATTTTGCCTAATATCACAGCAGGGTGTTCTATGTCAGATATGGCGGCCACAGACGATGTTGTAGATTGCTGGGACGACCTCGAGGCTATTCTCGGCGAAAACACAGTAATACCTATTACTTACATGAACTCTACAGCGGCCATCAAAGCACTTTGCGGTCGAAACGGTGGAATTGTATGCACATCCTCTAACGCTCCAGCCATAATGGAATGGGCATTTGAGAGAGGCGAAAAAGTACTGTTCTTGCCAGATCAACATCTAGGAAGAAACACTGCAATTAAACTTGGCATTCCTCTGGGTGAGATGATTACTTGGAACCCCTTTAAGCCCCTAGGAGGGCACACCGCTGAGGATATAGCTGCCGCCAAGGTTATTCTTTGGCAGGGCCATTGCTCAGTACACACCCGTTTCACTGTGCAGCAGATAGACAAAGCCAGAGACGCGCATCCAGACATTAACGTCATAGTCCATCCTGAATGTACCATGGATGTTGTGGCATCCGCAGACATGGACGGCTCCACAGAATTCATAATTAAGAGCATCACTGAAGCACCACCTGGGAGCAAATGGGCAGTCGGCACTGAGATAAGTTTGGTGAATCGGCTGGCAAAAGAACACCCGGATAAGCTTGTATATTGTCTAGACTCCATTGTTTGCCCGTGTAGCACTATGTACCGGGTACATCCAGCCTATCTATTATGGGTTATGGAGGGCCTTTTGGACAACAAAGTCATAAATGAAATACCTGTAGATGCAGACATATCAAAACACGCTAGAGTAGCCCTAGAACGAATGCTCAGCGTTGGGTAGTCTTTCTCTTATGTACATTTAATACCCTCTGTGAGAATCGAGATATTCATGGCGACACAATCAGATCAAAATTCGATCCCAGCCCAACCTTGGTTGGCATTCAACCGGGCTATGGTTGTGGTGGCACATCCAGATGATGCGGAGTTTGGGTGCGGTGGAACCATGGCTAAGCTTGTCAAGGAGGGGATGGAACTGGCATATGTTATATGCACTAACGGCAACAAAGGTAGCAATGACCTTTCTATGACATCGGACCGATTGGCGATAATACGTGAACGGGAACAACGAGCCGCTTGTGCCACTATCGGAGCAAACGACATAACATTCCTTGGATACGGTGACGGCGAATTGGACGCCAGTCGAGAGTTAATAGGCCGAATCGTCCACGAGATCCGTCGTTTCCGGCCAGATATCGTGTTTTGCCAAGATCCTTGGAGAACTCGACATAACCACCGGGACCATCGTATGGCCGGTCAAGCCACATTCGATGCCATATATCCCTTCGCCCGGGACCACCTTCACTTCCCGCAGCACCTAAGTGAGGGATTGAACACCCACAAGGTAGCCGAGATCTACACTACAATGACCGAGGAACCCGAGGTAATTGTAGACATATCTGACGTAATAGAAACCAAGATTGCAGCGCTTAAAAACCACAAGAGCCAAATTGGAGACCCACAATCCCTCGAACAACGCATAATGACTAGAACATCTGACATGGCGGAAAAAAGCGGCTATAAGTATGCAGAGGGATTCCGCAGACACATATTTGCCCGCTAGCCCAAACGGCAGAACAGTACTATAAATGCTATGGGATATCCCCTCTTGCCGATTCTACCTGCTCAGTAGCGCCCTCTGCCAAACCACCACGGCCAAAGTCGCGCGCTTCCCTTGGACGAGTTCCTTTCACGACGAGAGAATGACCGATGAACCCAATCTAATCGTGGACATATCTGACGTAACAGAGCCCAAGATTGCAGCATTAAAAAACCACAAGGGCCAAATTGGAGACCCACAATCCCTCGAGCAACGCATAATCATTAGAAAATTCAACCTGACGGAAAAGCGGCCACAAACACGCACGGCGATTCCGCTGACACGTGTCTGCCCGCTGGCCCATCTAACCGACAGAACAATACTAGAATGCTATGGGATATCCCTTGGCGAATCTATCTGCTCAGTAGCGCCTTCCGCCACGGCCTCCTCCGCCTCCGCCGCCGCTTCCTCCGCCGCCGAAGCCGCCGCCGCCGCCGCCGCTTCCTCCTCTTCCTCCGCCGCCACCGCCGCCACCGCCGCCGCGGCTGCCAAAGTCACGCTCTTCCCTTGGACGAGCTTCATTCACAACGAGAGGGCGTTCATCGAATTCTTTCCCGTTAAGCTCTGCCATGGCTGCCTGAGCTTCATCACCGCTCGACATTTCTATAAAGCCGAAACCCTTAGAACGGCCTGTGTCACGATCTCGGATAACCGTGATCGACTCCACCTCCCCATGTGCCTCAAATGGAGCCCTCAAATCTTCCTCAGTAAAGTGGTACGGTAAGTTGCCTACGTAGATCCTCAATTTCCTCTCCTCCAGCTGGGTCATCCAGCAAAACAGATATGGGACTAGCCCCTTATGGACGGGCATACCGTCTGGCCCCTCATTGATGCTCGCCCCTCAGTCTCTGATCACAATGTGCCAGAATCATCGGGTAGCACTAACCAAGAACACAGATACAGAACACCTGCCTTGAGTGTAGTATAGCATCAATTGTCAACATACGCCTCAATACTCAAGCGAAGGGCCCTGTTATAGAATCGCAAACCTGATTTTATACCCACATTCTCATACCCTTGATCCACTATCACACCGGCCAGGTATTCATATCATAGGACATATCCCAAAACAAATACTCATAGCGGATGGCCATTCCAAAATGTTCTTCCATTTTCCTGATTCCATCCGAATCAATTTCTTTAGCCAGATGATCCAACAACTCTCTAAGCCAACTAACAGATTGTCCAAAATCATCGGAGGCATACATCCTTATCCATTGTCTATATGGGTTCCCTGTAGAGGTATTACCGGTTCGCTGTAACTCTAGACCTGTTTCATGATACCCCCACTGGCACGGCAATAAGGTAGCAATAATATCGATTAAAGTGCCTTCATAAGCAACTCTCAGAAGGTAGTCTGAATAAGCTAACGTGACAGGCGCGGCTTGAGTTTCAATCAATTCAATCTCTGACACACCAAAGCTGGCGCAAAACGAGACATGCATAGACATCTCTGCCTCTAAAGTTTCCCCCAACATATCGCTGAATCGCTTCATATTCACCAAATCAGGAGCTTTAGCTGCAGCAATAGCAAGAACCCTGCAATAGTTCTCTAGGAAAAGATAATCCTGTTTTATATAGAATTGAAATCTGTCCAGCGATAAGGTTCCATTTCCTATTCCTTGAACAAATGGGTGCGAAAAAAGATACTCCCACAGGCAGGAATATTTCCCCCTTAGTGATTCTGTGATTTTCATTAATCCCCCGTACCTCTATTTTTCCCCTACGTGTATAGCTACTGCCCCAAACCCCATTAGACGATAACTAACATTCCGCAAGCCAGCGTGTTCCATTAAGGTCACCAAACCCTCTGGCTCAACGAAATGTTCCACGGATTCAGGAAGATATCTATATCCTTCAAGATCACCTGCCAATACAGAGCCCAGTTTTGGGACTATCCTGTTGAAGTAGAACTTCTTAAATTTATGAATTATATTGTTGCCTCTAATTGGAACGATATCTAAAATAACAACACGACCGTCTGGTTTTGCAACTCGCACCATTTCCCTAAGTGCCATGCCCATATCTGAGAAGTTACGAAGCCCAAAGCCAGTTGTAATACACGAGAACCTATTGTCAGAAAACGGGAGGGATTGGGCGTCACCCTGAATCCAACTAACTCGATCCTTTTTTCTCTGTCTAACGGCCTTCTTGATCGCTATTTGTAACATGTTAGGTGCGAAGTCCAAACCCACCACTCGTGAAACTTCTGGCCTGGATGAAAGTTGTAGGGCAAAGTCCCCAGTCCCTGTAGCCAAATCTAAAGCTTCTCCAGTAACACCAGCACGTGTAGCCACATCAGTGGCGTACTTCCTCCATTGATGATGCATCCCAAAACTCATCACGGTGTTTAAAAGATCGTAGCGCGACGAGAGACGGTCAAACATCGTTGCGACGTATCTTGATTTTTCGTCTCCACTTAGTTTAACCATGTGTCAGCCTAAACCCATCAGTCTCCCATGGGTAGTACTCATATTTCTACCGAGAACAAATGCACAGAGATTGCCATGTGCTTATCAATGACAAAAGGCCCCTAGGGGTCAGGCGTATAGACACCCACACATGGTAGCGCCTGACTCATTCTGTCAACTTCTAGGACATGTCCCGGCCTATCTCCAAGCCTACTAGAAATCAACCTTTCACCGCTGCACATTGGTCTACCCTAGAACCAAACCAACGTTTGTTTTTCAGCGTATCCTTGGAGCATGGGCGGCGCCGCTTGTAATCGGCTCGTTTATGTAAACATCCCCATTCCGTATTTTAACATTGAACCCACAGTCTGGGTTAGTACAGACCCAGGCTTTGTAGTGAATTGGTGCCCCTTGGCTACCGAAATCGGACAGAGGTACCAGATCTCCTGTGTTACATTTTTGACATTTGGGTAATGTAGAATTCTCCACTTATTCCCCCTCCCTACCGTAAAAAACTCCGCAGAGTATATCATAGGCGTTGCCCTCTTTCAAGATTTTCCTGCCCTGATATAACTAATATCTATACTTCAACATCGAGGCCAGTTCATTGCTAATTTCCTGCTACTAAATTTATCCTCGCAAGGTTTCTATGTATTCTTCCCCGTGTCACATGTGGGGTAAATATTTCCCCATCCTTACCTAATCCAAACCT
>Ga0315303_1000037_pt1 | contig 9264 bp, 2 predicted proteins | sample CBN3_Tmax_316_MT_FD_204538 | JGI IMG/M metagenome (GOLD analysis project Ga0315303, IMG submission 204538) | Metatranscriptome of marine microbial communities from Western Arctic Ocean, Canada - CBN3_Tmax_316 (Metagenome Metatranscriptome) | ecosystem: Environmental > Aquatic > Marine > Oceanic ... | reverse complement strand
TAGCTATCCTTCATCAGTGGCAACCGCAACAATCTGAAATTCACTTTGAACTTTGCTCGGATTATGCCTTGACAGTAATGACCAAACACGTATAATAGAGGTTTGCTAGCATATGCTTCAGACGATTACTTCACTCCTAGCAACCACCGAACCACGCCCCCAAACTACCTATTCGCGGACCACTTGCATCTCCGGGCGTTCAGGCGCCTTCCGGCATTCAGGCGTTTTTAGGCACCTAGGCCTATGGGCCAATCGCATTCACCTACGTTAAAGGAGAAGGGTAAATGGCTTTGTCTCCTGCTCTTAATGGGCACCCCATGCAGTTGGAAGATGTCAGGACCTACGCGCGCATTCCGCAGGTTCTCGAAGTTCCCAACCTGATCCAAAGTCAGATCCAGTCGTACGACTGGCTGAAGACTGAGGGACTGGTCGAAGTATATCAGGAAATATCTCCCATAGCCGACTACACCAGTAAGAAGTACGAGCTGCACTTCTCCGAGCACTACTTCCGCGATCCCAAATACTCGCCCCAAGAGACCAAGGAGCGGGAGATCACTTTCTCCCAGCCCCTTTACGTAAAGACTCGCTTGGTAATGAAAGAGACAGGGGAGATCAAAGAGCAAGAGATTTTCATGGGAGACATTCCCATGATGACCCCCAACGGCACGTTCATTATCAACGGCGCTGAACGTGTGGTGGTCAGCCAGTTGGTCCGCTCCCCCGGCATCTACTTTGTTTACGAACGAAACCCGGTCACCAACCGGAACCTTTGTTTTGCCAAGCTGATCCCTTCCCGGGGCGCTTGGCTGGAATTCGAGACCAGTAGCAAGGACGTACTGTCGGTTAAGGTCGACCGCAAGCGCAAGGTTTCCGCGACAACGTTCCTGCGCGCTTTGGGCGTGGCCGACGACGAAACGATACTGGAGATGTTCGCCGACATCGACACCGACGAAAATCACACGTACATTCGGTCGACTCTAGACCGCGACCCCGCTGTCGAGACCAAAGAGCTCAACTTCAAAGAAGATGACCTCCGGGCAATGTGGGAGTGGCTGCACCCCGACAAAGAGTTCGACAATGACGCCGCCCGCCGAATCGCCGCCGCCCAGGTCGAGTTCTACCGGCGCCTGCGGCCCGGTGAACCTCCCAGCCTGGAAAACTCGCGCACCTTGATCCGGAACCTCTTCTTCGGTCCACGGCGCTACGATTTGGGACGCGTTGGCCGCTACAAGTTGAACCGCCGCCTCGGACTGACGGAAAACAGTGACCTGATGACACTGTCGCTTGAAGACGTGATAGCGGTGCTTCGTTCAATGATCCGGATCAACCAGGGCAATGGCCACCCGGACGATATTGACCATTTGGGCAACCGCCGCGTCAGGGCCGTGGGCGAACTGGTCCAAAATCAGGTCCGCGTCGGACTGCTCCGCATGGAGCGCATGGTCAAGGAGAAGATGACGCTGGTAGACCCCGAAACCGCAGCGCCCCAAGGGTTGGTCAACATCCGCCCGGTGGTGGCGGCCGTCAGGGAATTTTTCGGCGGCTCCCAGCTATCCCAATTCATGGACCAAACAAACCCGCTAGCAGAATTGACGCACAAACGGCGTCTGTCAGCCTTGGGGCCAGGCGGCCTGTCAAGGGAGCGGGCCGGATTCGACGTTCGGGACGTCCACTTCTCGCACTATGGGCGGATCTGCCCCATCGAGACACCTGAAGGGCCGAACATCGGGTTGCTCAGTTCCTTGGCATCCTACGCCAGGATCAACCCCTACGGCTTTATCGAATCGCCCTACCGCCGAGTGTTCCGCACCCTGCCCAAAGACTCGCCCGACCTCAAGGGGCGCACGGTAACCGAAGCCATCGTGGACCCATCCGGCGGGACAATTGTCGGCAAGGGCCGCGCTATCGGCGCCAACAAGATTAACGCCATTAGCCAGTTGTCCGATGGAACCATGATTCAAGTACAGCCGTTCGTGGCAAGCAAGGACGACGAAGTGGTTTATCTTTCCGCCGACCAGGAAGAGGACCACCGGATCGCCCAGGCAAACGCCACTCTGGACTCGCTGAACCAGTTCGTTCAGGACCGCGTCGAAATACGCGTGGCGGACCACTATACCCAGGAGCCGCCGAATCTCATTGAGTTCATGGACGTTTCGCCCATGCAAATCATGAGCGTCTCGGCCGCGCTCATCCCGTTCCTGGAGCACGATGACGCGAACCGGGCCCTGATGGGATCGAACATGCAGCGTCAAGCGGTGCCGTTGCTGCGGCCCCAAGCGCCTACAGTCGGCACAGGAATCGAGGGCAGGGTCGCTCGGGACAGCGGCCAATTGGTTATCTCCACCGCGGCTGGTGTAGTTACCTCGGTCAACGGCCGGGACATCATTGTCACCGACGAAGAGGGAGTAGAATTCCGGCACCCTGTGATCAAGTTTTCACGAACCAATCAGGGCACCTGCTTCGACCAACGGCCCATCGCCACCAAGGGCGACGTGGTAAAGGTTGGCTCGGTACTGGCAGACAGTTCGTCCACCGACTACGGCGAATTAGCCTTGGGCCAAAATGTATTGGTGGCGTTCATGTCGTGGGAGGGTTACAACTACGAGGACGCGATAATCGTCAGCGAGCGCCTCTACCGTGACGACTACTTCACCTCGATTCACATCGAGAAGCACGAGATGGAGGCCCGGGAAACCAAGCTCGGTCCGGAGGAAATCACACGAGACATCCCCAACGTGGGCGAAACGAGCCTCCGCGACCTTGACGAGCGCGGCATCATCCGCGTGGGCGCCGATGTAGGGCCCGGCGACATCCTCGTAGGCAAGGTTACGCCCAAGGGTGAAACCGAGCTCACGGCCGAGGAGAAGCTGCTTAGGGCGATATTCGGTGAAAAATCCCGTGACGTTAAAGACACTTCCTTGCGCGTGCCTCACGGCGAGCGTGGCAAGGTTATAGACGTAAAGATACTGAACCGGGACAACCGCGACGACCTACCTCCCGGCGTAAACGAAGCCGTGAGGGTCTGGATTGCACAGACGCGGAAGATATCGGTAGGCGACAAAATGGCCGGACGCCATGGCAACAAGGGCGTTGTGGCCAGGATCCTACCGGAAGAGGACATGCCCTATATGGCCGATGGCACCCCGGTCGACATTATCCTCAATCCCATCGGTGTACCGTCCCGGATGAACCTGGGACAGGTTCTGGAAACCCACTTGGGTTGGGCTGCTCGCGGGTTAAACTTCCGCGCCAACACCCCGGTGTTCGACGGTGCCCGGGATGCGTCGATTGAAGACGCCCTGGCTCGCGTTTGGTTCACGGAAAAGGCCGGGGCCACCCAGATGGGGGCCAACGACACCTCTCCCGAAGTCGACTACGCCAAGGTTTACAGTTGGTTGGAAGAAAAGGGTTACAACCCCAAAGACATGTTCGACGAATCGAAGATCGGACTGGCCCAGGAAGCCTGCCTCCGCATGTGGCTGACCGAAGAAGCCGGAAAGGACGTCACTAACATGGATGTCGAGGAGATGTTCAAGCTGGCCTTGAAGGTCCACCGCGAACAACGCATGGCCCCGCCCACGTTCGGAAAGTTTGAGCTTTACGATGGGCGTAGCGGAGAAACGTTCGATCAACTGGTGACGGTCGGCAGCATCTACATCCTCAAGCTCATTCACTTGGTGGAGGACAAGATTCACGCGCGTTCCACCGGCCCGTACTCGATGATTACCCAGCAGCCTCTGGGCGGCAAGGCGCAGTTCGGCGGGCAACGGTTCGGCGAGATGGAGGTGTGGGCGCTGGAAGCCTATAGCGCCGCCTACAACCTGCAAGAGGTACTCACCGTTAAGTCCGATGACGTGGCCGGCCGCGTAAAGACCTACGAGGCGATCGTCAAGGGTGAACCCATCGGGCAGCCGGGTGTGCCGGAGTCTTTCAACGTGCTCCTCAAGGAGTTGCAGAGCCTGGGCCTCGCGGTTCAGTTGCTCAACGAAGAAAACCGGCCACCCCTTACACAGGGACTTTCAAGCGACACAGAGCTATTTCAGCCTCTGGAGACAATTTAAATATGGTCAGGATGGCAGACAGGACGGAGACGTCGGGGACCAATTTCAACGCAATTCGAATATCCATCGCTTCTCCCGAGCAGATACTAAACTGGTCGCACGGCGAAGTTACCAAACCAGAAACGATAAACTACCGCACCCTCCGCCCGGAGAAGGACGGCTTGTTCTGCGAACGGCTGTTTGGACCCACCAAGGACTGGGAGTGCTTCTGCGGGAAATACAAGCGGATACGCTACCGCGGGGTGATCTGTGACCGGTGCGGCGTTGAAGTCACCCGGTCCAAGGTTCGCCGCGAGCGGATGGGCCACATCCGGTTGGCCGCCCCAGTGGCGCACATTTGGTTCAGCAAGACCACTCCAAGCAGGCTGGGTCTGTTGCTGGACTTGTCGCCGCGCAACTTGGAGCGAGTCCTATATTTCGCCCAACACATTATTGTTTCGGTGGATGAAGAGGTCCGCAGCCAAGCCTTGGAAGCGGAGCAACAAAAATTTGACTTGCAAATAGAAAAACGCCGCACCCAGTCCCAGCAACGCCTGGATGAACTAAACGCCAGGCTGGAAGCGGCCACCATTGGCGCGACCGCCGATAAGCCGGAAGTTGCCGAAGAGACGCCCTCAGAAGAAACCTCGGCGGAAGAGACCTCGGCAGAAGAGACTCCTTCGGAAGATGCGCCGACAGAAGAGACCTCGGCAGAAGAGACTCCTTCGGAAGATGCGCCGACAGAAGAGACCTCTGCAGTTGAGGCACCCTCAGACGAGGTCGTCGACCTGATCGCCATCCAGACGGAAATCGACGCCGTCAATGACCAACTGGCCACCGAAGAAGGCCAATTGGAAGAGCAGTTGAAGCTGGCCAACGATGAGCTCGAAGACCTGCGGGTCCACAAACTCATCGCAGAGTCCCGCTACCGTGAATTAAAAGAGCACTACGGTGAGGTTTTCGAGGCCGGTATGGGGGCCGAGGCCATCCTAGCCATCTTGAGGACCATCAATCTGGAAGCCTTGCGCGACCAGTTGGTCAACGAGATGCAGACCACCTCCGGCCAGCGCCGCAAGAAGGCCATCAAACGTTTGCGCGTGGTCGAGTCGTTCCGCAACAGCGGCAACCGCGTCGAAGACATGATCCTCTCGGTCCTGCCGGTGTTGCCTCCGGAACTCCGCCCGATGGTTCAACTAGACGGCGGCCGCTTTGCCACCAGCGACCTAAACGACTTATACCGCCGCGTGATCAACCGCAACAACCGGTTGAAGCGGCTGATGTCTCTGGGCGCGCCAGAGATCATCATACGTAACGAAAAGCGCATGCTGCAGGAAGCAGTGGACGCCCTGATCGACAACGGCCGCCGCGGCCGTCCGATACAAGGCAGCCACAACCACAAGCTAAAGTCTCTGTCGGACCTGTTGCGCGGCAAGCAAGGACGTTTCCGCCAGAACCTGCTGGGCAAGCGGGTGGACTACAGCGGTCGTTCGGTGATCGTTGTCGGCCCGGAACTGAAAATGCATGAGTGCGGGCTGCCTAGGCGAATGGCCTTGGAGTTGTTCAAACCCTTTGTAATGCACCGCTTGGTGATGCTGGGCATTGCGCCCAATATCAAGAACGCCAAGCGGATGGTCGAGCGGGCGCGGGGCGAGGTATGGGACATACTGGAAGACGTGATTAAAGACCGGCCCGTGTTGTTAAACCGCGCGCCGACGCTGCACCGTTTGGGCATCCAAGCGTTCATGCCGGTGCTAATTGAGGGTAACGCGATCCAGATACACCCGCTGGTGTGTTCGGCATTCAACGCCGATTTCGACGGCGACCAAATGGCGGTGCACGTCCCTCTATCCAGTATGTCGGTGTTGGAAGCCAAAGAGGCCATGCTAAGCACCCACAATATGCTGTCACCGGCCTCCGGCGACCCGTTGGTAGCACCCACCTTGGACATGGTCATGGGCTGTTTCTACCTGACCGAAATCCGGAAGAACAGCGCGGGCGCGGGCGGCAAATACAACGACATCGACGAGGCTCGCATTGCGCATGCCTCAGAACTCATCGACCTGCACGCGCCAATTTCGGTGCGCGAGATTCGCTATAGCGGCAACGAGTGGGAAGAAACTACCCTGGGCCGCCTAATATTTAACGAGATACTCCCGGAGCGCATCGGGTTCCAAAACAAGCTCATGGACCGGGCAGCCCTAAAGGACCTTACCGCCGACCTATACCGGTACTTGAGCAACGACGAGACGGCCAGCGTGCTGGACAGCATTAAAGACCTTGGGTTCCACTACGCAACCTCGTCGGGAATAACCATCGCCATTAACGATATCCAGGTTTCTGCCAAGAAACCTCAGATTCTAACCGAAGCCGCCGCTATGGTGGACGACTACGACGAACAGTTCCTATCGGGTCTTATCTCCGAAGACGAGCGGTACGCCAAGACGGTAGAGGCCTGGACCTGGGCCTCCGACCAGACCACCGTACTGGTGGAAGAAGAGCTTCCCAACTACGGCGGTATCGCGGTTATGGCGGTTTCCGGGGCCAAGGGTAACATCTCCCAGATTAAGCAGATGGCCGGCATGCGCGGCTTGATGAGCAACCCCAAGGGCCGGATTATCGACCTGCCCATCAAGTCCAGCTTCCGGGAGGGCTTAACGGCTCTCGAATATTTCATCTCGACCCACGGCGCCCGCAAAGGATTGGCGGATACCGCCCTGCGGACGGCCGACAGCGGTTACCTCACCCGCCGGTTGATAGACGTCGCTCAAGAGGTAATCATTCTAGAAGACGACTGCGGCACGTTCGACGCCTACTGGGTCTCACGGCGCCCCGACGACACCACTGGAGCCTCCCTCCCGGAACGGATCTTGGGCCGGTTGGCCGCCGCGCCGGTGGCTCACCCGGAGACGGGTGAGATTATGGTGGACCGCAATGAGTTGATTGACGAGGCTATGGCCCAGCGGATCGGACAATCTGGAGTCACCGAAGTGCCGATGCGATCGCCGATGGTCTGTGAGGCACTTCGCGGTGTGTGCCAGAAGTGTTACGGTCGCCTCCCGGCCACCGGAAAGATAGTCGCAAACGGCCAGGCCGTGGGCATCATCGCCGCCCAGAGCATCGGTGAGCCCGGGACACAGTTGACCATGCGCACCTTCCACACCGGTGGTGTCGCTGGACTGGACATTACCAGCGGTCTGCCCAGGGTGGAGGAGCTTTTCGAGGCCCGTGTGCCCAAGGGGGCCGCCATCTTGGCGGACATCGACGGCCGGGTGGAATTGGAGAACGACGACGAAGGCCGCCGGCTGCGGCTGATCAGCCGAGAGGAATTCCGGGAAGACTACCCAACTCCAGAGAACGCCCAAGTCTTGGTGGACGATGGCGAAACGGTCGAGCCGGGCATGGTGCTGGCGGCCGTCCAAAAATCGCTCACCGGGGAAACCACATCTGAAGAGCCTGGCGAGTCCGAGGGTGAATCCGAAGGGCTGGTCCAGATCGTGGCCAACGTCGGCGGCAAAGTGGAAATCACCCCGGGCTGCATCTCGGTAGTCTGGGAAGACGTTGAAGTACGAGGGCACATAATCCCTGCGGCGGCCTACATGCTGGTCGGAGACGGGGACGAGGTGAAGGCTGGCGCCGCTCTGATAAGCGGCCCGCTAAACCCCCATGACATTCTCCACATCAGGGGCAAGGACGACCTGCAAGGGTATCTGGTCGACCAAGTACAACAGGTGTACCAGTCCCAGGGTGTGGGAATTCACGACAAACACATAGAGATCATTCTTCGGCAGATGCTGCGGCGGGTCTCGGTGGAGTCCACCGGAGACTCGGACTTCATCCCCGGCCAGATGGTGGACAAGTTCGCCTTCCAAAACCATAACGCCAAGGTACTCGCCGAAGGCGGCGAACCCGCTACGGCCAAGCCCGTCCTGCTGGGTGTGACCCGGGCGTCTTTGCTCACCGACAGTTTCCTTTCCGCCGCCTCCTTCCAGGAGACCACCAGGGTGTTGACCCAAGCGGCGGTCAGCGGCGCCCAAGACTGGCTGCTTGGCCTGAAGGAGAACGTCATTATCGGTCGACTGATTCCGGCCCGTGTGGACATTCCCGGGATGGCCGAGCTACTCAAGCCACAGCCCATTCCGGATATGGCGGCAGTCTCCCCACCTGGATGGTTGGGTGTCACGGAAGCCCCAATAAGTCCATTTGATGGGGATTCTGGACAGGAACCACCAGTCGATACCAGCATATTCGGGCCCGCCGTTGGGAACGGCGAAACCCCGGACAATGGTGACGGCCCTCCGGCGCCATTAGGCCTAGCTCCGGAAGCGGCCGCCGCAGAGAATGCCGATTCGGATGACGAAGAAGATGACGAAGATTTCTTCGACGATGACGAGGACGAAGAGGACGTTGACGCTGAAGAAGTTGTCAACGATCTGAGCCATAACGACGGCAACGGCGCAAACGGCGCCCCGGAAGAGGACGTCGTAGAAGTGGAAGAGGACGTGGCCCCCGACAGCGATGAGGGAGACGAATAAAGAAACGGCAGGCAAACACCTCGAGGGGCTAGAGTTGGACCTATCGGTAGACCTGGCCCCTCGTAATCCCAACCATCTCCGGTTGAAAAACCCGGTGATTATCGCTTCCGGCACCTTCGGCTATGATGGGTATGGGCGCGGGCTCACCGATGACATGGATCTTTCAACTCTCGGAGCGGTCATCCCCAAAACGGTGACACGGCTGCCCCGAGAAGGCAATCCAGAGCCCCGGTGGTACCCAGAATCGTTCCGTGAGGCATGGGAAACCGGGGACCAACTTTTCCTCAACTCCATCGGCTTGACCAACCCCGGCATTGACGCCGCGCTCAGCGAGTTGGCGCCGGTGTGGAAAGCCTGGCGTGCCACCGTACTGCTCAGTTTCTCCGCCGACAGCGTGGGACAATTCGCTGAAATGGCCGCGATGACCCAAGGCGTCGACGGCTTCGAAGCGATCGAGCTAAACCTAAGTTGCCCCAACGTGGACGCTGGCTCTTTGTTCAGCCACAGCGCCGACCTTACCTACGACGCCGTGGCCGCAGTAAAAGCCAGCACCAGCTTGCCGGTACTGGCGAAGCTGGCCCCCAACGTGCCCGATATCACCCCCATCGCCCGCTCTGCTGCAGCGGCGGGAGCCGACGCGTTGGTACTCTGCAATACGATCCCCGCCATGAGAATCGACACTGTCTCCGGTC
>Ga0315303_1000035_pt1 | contig 9342 bp, 17 predicted proteins | sample CBN3_Tmax_316_MT_FD_204538 | JGI IMG/M metagenome (GOLD analysis project Ga0315303, IMG submission 204538) | Metatranscriptome of marine microbial communities from Western Arctic Ocean, Canada - CBN3_Tmax_316 (Metagenome Metatranscriptome) | ecosystem: Environmental > Aquatic > Marine > Oceanic ... | reverse complement strand
CGTGAGTATCTGCATCACGATTGACGCAGTAATGTAAGGGTAGACGCCCAGTGCCGCGACGCTCAGGTTAGCAAGTGCGCCGCCACTGAAAAGGTCTAGAAAACCAAGTAGGGCCTGTTGCTGGAACGCCTGATGAAGCGCCTGTGTATCGACTCCGGGTACTGGGACTTGCGCCACAAACCGGAATATCACCAGCATTGCCAGCGTAAACAGAATCTTCGCTCGCAGGTCTGGCACGCGCATGGCGTCCATCATTGACTGAATAAGCTGGGGTCTTGATGACTGTTGTGCTCGCGCCGCCTGACTCTGGCGCATCAAGCAATCTCCTTCACACTACCACCGAACACTTCTGCCCACACTCAAGAATTGCCGACATTATGATTTGCCGAGACTGAGACGATTCCAAGACGGGGAAGATCAAACGATCTCCTCCACGCGCCCTCCCGCGGCTTCAATCTTTTCTCTTGCCGACTTGGAAAACCGCTGGGCCGATACGGTGAGCACTGTCTCCAGTTCACCACGACCGAGGATTTTCACAGGTAGGTTCAAGTTTCTTACGAATCCCACTTCAACCAACAGATCAGGAGTTACCACAGTATCTGCCGGGAGGGCATCAAGCTGGTCCAGATTCACGACGGAGTATTCCTGACGGAATATATTGGTGAATCCTCGCATGCTGGGCAGTCTTTTGAGCAGAGACAGTTGTCCACCCTGGAATCCGCGTTTGACGCCGCCGCCACTGCGAGATTTTTGGCCCTTGACGCCTCGGCCCGAGTAGCTACCGTAACCACTCCCGTCGCCTCGTCCCACACGCTTTCGTGCTTTCCTGGCGCCCTTAGGTGGCTTCATGGTGTGTTGGTTCATTTCGTTTTGTTGCTCCATGACAGCGCGCTGTCATTCGAATTCTTGCTAATCAATGCCTTGGCAAACTGTGGCTGGAATTTTTTCCAACTTCAGTCAGTTGACTCGACTGGCTTCACTTCCACGAGGTGCTTAACTTTGAAGATCATGCCCTTGATCGAATCGCTATCTTCATGCACTACCGTGTGATGTAGTTTCCGAAGCCCCAGGCTCTCCACCACTCTTCGCTGGTTTCGAGGAAACCCGATGGTGCTCTTTTTTAACGTTACAGTTATTTTCGCCATAATATCAATCTCAATTCAGATCGCATTTGCCCGCGTTGCGGGGTTGATGTGAATGTCCTGTTTGCCGAGGAAGGCGTGATCTTACTACGACGGAGGCTGCGCCTGGGTTTGCGCTGCAGTGGCAGTGGCAGCGGCAGCAGCATGCCTCGCCTGGCGAGAGGCTCTACGCTCGGCCTGGATTCTGGCTCGTTCCGCCATGCTCTCCACAAGGGATTTGCGTTTGCGGATTTCGTCTTGAGGATCGCGCAGGCTTTTGAGACCTTCGAACGTCGCTTTGACCACGTTCACAGGATTGGTGCTGCGTCGTGCCTTGGTCAAAATGTCGCGCACTCCAGCCAATTCGACCACTGCTCGGACCGCTCCACCTGCGATAACTCCTGTTCCTGGAGATGCAGGTTTGAGCATGACCAGTGCTCCACCGAATTTGGTTACCACCTCATGAGGTATGGTGCTTCCCTTGAGGGAAATCTGGACTATGTTTTTGCGAGCGTTTGCCGCGCCTTTGCGCACGGCGTCGGGCACGGCGTCAGCCTTGCCCATGCCGATGCCGACATGGCCTTCGCCATCGCCGACAACCACCACAGCATTGAAACTGAGGTGTCGGCCACCCTTGACCACCTTTGCGACGCGAGAGATTCGCACCACTCGCTCAACAAAAGGAGCCTCTTCGTTCTCGTCTTGATTTCGTCCGAAGTTGCTTGACATATTAGAAAACTAGGCCTCCCTTACGCGCGGCATCGGCCAACGCCTTGGTTCTGCCATGGAACTTGAATCCACCTCGGTCAAAAACCACTGTATTGATACCAACCACTTTGGCGCGCTCGGCGATAAGTTCACCGACCAGAGCCGAAACCTCTGATTTGTCTTTGCCCGTGCGCTGCACGAGAATCTTGGGTTCGAGGCTGGACGCGGCAGCGAGAGTCTCGCCTTTGGTATCGTCTATGACCTGAGCATAGACATGTTGGAGGCTCCGAAACACAGCCAGCCTTGGCCGCTCTGTGTTACCGGAAATCTTCCGTCGCACTCTCTTATGTCGAATAGCCCTTCGGGCTTTACTTGTATGGGGTTTCGCCATCTTTTAGGCTCTCCTGGCGCTCTTGCCGGGTTTAATGTGGACGACTTCACCGGCGTAACGTATTCCTTTGCCAGTGTACACGTTGGGTGGGCGGACCTTGCGAATTTGCGCCGCCTGCTGGCCGACGGCCTGTTTATCTATACCCATCACTCGGATTCGGTTGTTGCCCTCAATTTCAAGGGTAACTCCTGGCAACGGCTTGATTTCGACCTGGTGACTCAGCATGACACTGAGAGAGATAATCGGGCCGGTCTGAGCGACACGATATCCGACACCAACGAGGTCTAGGGTTTTACTGAAGCCATCGCTCACACCAATGACCATGTTGTTCAAAAGGCTACGAGTCAGACCGTGGAGCGCTTTATGCTCACCTGAATCCGACGGGCGCGCAACAACAACGGCTCCGTTGTCGCGAGAGATCGCCATGTCCTCGTGAAACGTCCTCGACAAAGAGCCGCGAGGCCCTTTGACGGTGACATCTGTATTTCTGATATTCACATCAACGCCACTGGGGACGTCGATAGGTTGGGTTCCTATTCTTGACATATTATCCGCTCCTTACCACACATAGCAAAGCAGTTCGCCACCGATGCCATCGCGCCAGGCCTGACGCCCTGTCATGACGCCTTTCGAGGTGGACATCACTGTGACACCCATGCCGCCGTAGTAGCGGGGTATCTCGCCCTTGCCCACATAGACTCTGAGTCCGGGCTTGCTCACCCGCTTCAGTCCCGTGATGGCAGGCTGGTCTTTGGTTCTGTAGTGCAGGCGAATTCTGACTGTTGCCTGGGGAGTGTTGGGGCGAATCAGTTCGTACCCCTCAATGAATCCCTCTTCCGCCAGAATCCGCGCCAACTGCAACTTCATTTTTGAAGCCGGCATGGCCACCAGCGGATGGCGTACGGTGATTGCATTGCGGATGCGTGTCAGCATATCCGCGATTGGGTCTGTTACTGGCATGGTGTCTTCCTACCTGTGTTGTGTGACGGTCCGTATTACTACCAACTAGCTTTTCGTATACCTGGAAGCAAACCTGCCAGGGCCATATTTCTAAAGCAAATACGGCATAGTCCGAAGTGCCTGATGTAGGCTCTTGGCCTGCCACAATTGTGACAGCGGTTGTGTTGCCTCACCTTGTAGCGTTGCGGCCGTTTCCAGCGTTCAATTTTAGATGTTTTTGCCATTTTTTAGTTCCCTACTGCGATGCTTGGGCTATACGGCCGACGTGTCTCGGGTTCGGGCGAAAGGCATTCCAAGATGCTCAAGCAGCCTGAAACCTTCCTGGTCGTTGCGGGCCGTGGTAACAATTGCGATTTGCAGTCCGCGTATGCGGTCAATGTTGTTGTAGTCGATTTCAGGGAAGATAACCTGTTCTCTGATACCCAGAGAGTAGTTGCCCCGACCATCAAAAGAGTCCCTGGGCACGCCCTGGAAGTCCCTGATTCTGGGGAGGGATGAGTTCAGCAATCGGTCCATGAATTCGTACATGCGATTGTTTCGCAATGTGACACTGCAACCGATAGCCATACCTTCTCGAATTTTGAAACCGGCGATAGATTTCTTGGCACGGGTCGTAACCGGCTTCTGACCGGTAATCGCCGTGAGGTCGCCAAGTGCGGCATCCAACGCCCGCGCGTTTACCAGGACTTCGCCCAGTCCAATATTTAGCACAACTTTTTCCAAACGAGGAACCTGCATGACGCTGGTATAGCTGAACTCTTCTATCATCTGCGGGCGAATCTCTTCACGGAGCCGCTGCAATAGACGGGGCAATGGCCTCTGCTGGGGAGTTGATCCATTGGAACCAGATTCCGCAGCGTTGTCATTGCTTTCTTGATTTTGATCTTCGGTGGTCATTCGATTACTTCCTCGCATTTTGCACAAACGCGGGCCTTGCTCCCATCCCCCAGGAATTTGTAACTGATCCTGGTAGGCTTGGAACAATGTTGGCACATTAGTGCGACGTTTGCGGCAGGTATCGGCATCTCTTTTTGAATCAGTCCGCCCTGCTGGAACGCTCCAGTAGGTTTCTGATGTTTGGTTACGATGTTGATTCCTTCGACGACAATTTTGTTCTGCTTGGTAAGCACGCGGGAGATGCTACCTTGCTTTCCTTTGTCGCGCCCTTTGGTAATTAGCACGGTGTCATTTGCATGCAATCGCATCTAAAGCACCTCTGGGGCCAGGGATACAATCCTCATGAAGTCGCGGTCACGAAGCTCGCGGGCTACCGGGCCGAAGATGCGTGTGCCTCTCGGCATCTGGTCTTCGTTGATTATCACGGCGGCGTTGTCATCGAATTTGATGTGGGAACCGTCGGCCCTGCGATGGGCTTTGGACGTTCGCACGATAACTGCTCTGACAACCTCGCCTTTTGAAACCGCCGCCGCAGGTGTGGCTTCTTTAACGGATGCCACGATGACATCGCCCAGCCATGCGTATTTCCTACCGCTGCCGCCGGGTACACCAATACAGCTAATGACCTTTGCGCCAGAGTTGTCTGCAACTCTGAGTCGGGTATATATCTGAATCATATCTGTCCTGTTCTCTCTCTAGCCCTGAGCCTCTGTCGAGCTTTCATCAGCGGATGTCTCATCGTCCTGTGATGTCTGAGCGGTTGCTTCCGCTTCAGCCTGATCTAGGGCGGAGGTGGCTGCCGCTGAAACGACCGATTCATCAACCTGAATCTCCTCGGGTTGAATATCTGCGATTTCCTGGCTGGAAAGGATTTCAGCCAACCTCCATCGCTTTGTCTTGGAGATTGGTCGAGATTCGATGATGCGAACCACGTCTCCCAATTTAGCCAGATTCTCAGGATCGTGGGTCATGAAACGGGTTTCACGACGGATCGCTTTTTTATATATCAGATGAGGGCTGCTCCAAGTATAGTTGACAACGATGGTCTTATCCATCTTGTCGCTGACAACCAGACCAATTCTCACTTTTCGTCGTTCGTAGCTCATACGCCTGCTCTCGCTAGTTCGCGTTCACGTGCAACGGTGTTGATGCGCGCGATGCGTTTTCGTGCTGTCTTGATCTCGTTCACATTGGAGAGCTGCATAGTTGCGGCTCTGAACCTCAGGTTCATGAGCTCTCGGTGTGTCTCATATGATTCTGTCGCCAAGTCCTCATCGGACAAAGCTCTAAGATCGTCTATTTCCATTATTCGCCCTTCGGGTGCTGGATATACGGCGTCGAGCCGCAGATCCAGCTGTTTAATCGTAACGTTTATATGGTGTTCTTAGAGACGATCTTGGTCCCCATTGGCATTTTTGATGATGCGAGCCTTAGCGCTTCCCTGGCGACCTCTTCTGGAACCCCAGAGATTTCATAGATGATTCTTCCGGGCTTGACCGTGGCAACCCAGTGATCTACCGGGCCTTTACCACTGCCCATACGGGTTTCAGCGGCTCTAGCGGTGACAGACTTGTCAGGGAAGATTCGAATCCACAGCTTCCCGCCTCGGCGAGCATAGCGGGTCATCGCACGACGACCTGCCTCAATCTGTCGAGATGTAACCCAGGCAGCAGCGGTGGCCTTGAGTCCGTAATCGCCAAAATTTAGTCGACTACCTTGAACCGACAGGCCTTTGCGCCGACCCCGGTGCATATTCCTAAATTTAACTCGTTTGGGTTGGAGCATCGTCATCTGCCTTTGTTTGTTGTTGTGGTTCAGTCGGTGTTACCGGCGTCACCTCGGCCGGCGTCACCGCAGGAGGTTGTGCAACCGGTGGGGCCGCTGGCGGTGCCACTGGGGGCACTGCCGGTGCGGCTGGCTGAACAGGTGCAGCAGGCGGCACAACCGGCGGGACTGCCTGTACCGGAGGCGGTGCCACTGGAGGCACTACCGGTGCAGTTGGCTGAACAGGTGCAGCGGGAGGCGCGACCGGCGGGACTGCCTGCGCCGGAGGCGGTGCCACAGGAGGCACTACTGGTGCGGCTGGCTGAACAGGCGGAGCGACCGGCGGGACTGCCTGTACCGGAGGCGGTGCCGCTGGAGGCACTGCTCGTGCGGCTGGCTGAACTGGCGGTGCTACTTGGGCAGCCACTGGAGCAGGCTGTTCGGGCTGTTCTGCTCTGAGGGTGACCTCGATCGCTGGAATCTCCTCTTCAGCCTCCGGCTCTAGGGGCAGGTCTGGCAGGATGTCGCCCTTGTATATCCATACTCTTACGCCAATTCGTCCGAATTCAGTAGCCGCTTCGGCTAGACCGTAATCAATATCGGCTCTCAGTGTGTGCAGCGGGACGCGGCCTTCCAGCACTTTTTCGGTTCGAGCGATGTCAGCACCACCAAGTCGGCCGCCGCAGATGACCTTGATCCCCTGCGCTCCAGCTTGCATGGTCCGAGTTACGGATTGCCGAATTGCTCGACGGAAAGCGATGCGTCGCTCTAACTGGTCCGCGATGTTGCGCCCAACTAGATAAGCATCGAGTTCAGGTTGACGTATTTCTTGAACGTTCAACCTTGCTCGTCGATCTGTAAGACCTTCAAGCTCTTTGCGAAGTTGCTCGACGCGCTGACCGCCGCGACCGATAACGATGCCGGGTCTGGCCGTGTGGATCGTTATGATCACATCACTGCTGCCGCGTTCGATATCCACTTTGGATATTCCGGCTTCAGGATAGTTTTCGGATATTTTGTTTCGGATTTTCAGATCTTCCAAAACCAGCTTACGATAGTCAGCCTGTTTACTAGCGAACCATCGGGCGTGCCAGTCTTTTACGATCCCCAGTCGAAATCCAATTGGGTGAGTTTTCTGGGCCACGCTAGAGCTCCTCTTCGTCAACCACTACGGTGACATGGCAGTTTCGCTTGATAATCCTGTTTGCACGGCCTCGCGCCCTGGCTCGGAATCGCTTGAGGCTTGGGCCTTGGTTGGCATATATCTCCACGATCTTCAGATCGGAGATGTTCAAGAAAAGCTCGTTTTCGGCGTTAGCCGCAGCTGACTTGACCACTTTGGCGATTTTTGCCGCCGCCGGAGAAGGCAGGAACTGAAGGATGTGCAATGCGTCCTCCACTTTCTCTCCACGCACCAAATCAATGATGAGTTTCATCTTCGGGGCAGATATACCTGTGTCTTTTGCGGTAGCACTTATTGGCATTTCATTTCCTGATACTCGCCTGGCTGATTCTCCGAGGGCTCAACATATGTAACACCCTCAGACGTAAAATTAGATCAAATTTTAGCGAACGGCAGAAGCCCTTTCAGACTTGGACGAGTGGCCCCGGAATGTACGTGTTGGGGCAAATTCGCCAAGTTTGTGACCAACCATGTTCTCTGTAATGAACAGTGGAACGTGACGCCTGCCATCGTGAATTGCGATCGTCATGCCCAGCATGTCGGGCATGATTGTCGATGCCCGCGACCAGGTTCGAATAACCGCCTGGCTATTACTCTGACGGGCCTTGTCAATCTTCTTTGCGAGCTTCGCATCCACAAATGGGCCTTTTTTAATTGACCTGGACATTGCCGACCTCTTTCGTATCTATCAGTTTTGCCGCTGGAGATTCGCCCAGCGACGAATAAATTTACTTTTGGTACCTGCGGCGGACGATGAACTTGTTCGTAGACTTGTTCCTGCGAGTACGCGCACCCAACGCCGGTTTGCCCCAAGGAGTTTTGGGTCCAGGCATCCCGATGGGTGAACGACCTTCGCCGCCTCCGTGTGGATGGTCCCTCGGGTTCATAACCACACCGCGAACCTCTGGCCTGCGTCCCATGTGACGTTTGCGGCCAGCTTTACCCATTTTGGTGTTCTTGTGATCCAGTGCGCTGACCTGCCCGATTGTCGCCATGCAGGTACTCAGAACGTTGCGCATCTCACCAGACGGCAAACGAATCAACGTGTACTTATCTTCTTTAGCCAATACCTGAGCGGAACTACCTGCGCTCCTGACAATCTGCGCGCCCTTCCCGACTCGAAGTTCAATGTTATGAACTGTGGTTCCCGCAGGGATGTTAGTGAGCGGCAGAGCGTTACCCGTGCGAATGGGAGAGTCCGGGCCAGATTGCACAGTGTCACCAACACCCAGACCGTTGGGTGCGACGATGTAACGCCAGTCACCATCCGGATATTTGATGAGGGCGATTCGAGAAGACCTGTTGGGGTCGTACTCGATAGTCGTTACCTCACCGGGCACGCCGAACTTGTCGCGCTTGAAGTCAATGACGCGGTAGCGCCTCTTGTGACCACCGCCCCTGTGCCGAACAGTCATCCGGCCATTGTTGTTACGACCACCGGTCTTTTTGATCGGCCGCAACAGAGATTTTTTGGGCTTCGACGTTGTAATATCGTCAGTCGTCTGAAGCACCAGCCCTCGCTGGCCGGGAGTTAATGGCTTTCTTGTTTTGAGAGGCATCTACACACCCTCGAATATGGTTATAGTATTTCCGGGGGCCAATAAAACGATAGCTTTTTTCCAGGAACGCCCTTCAACAATTCGAGGGCCGAACCTCTTCCGTTTCCCTCGAACGTTCATGGTGTTGACCTTGAGAACGTCTACGTTGAAAGCTTCTTCAACTGCCGCCTTGATCTGGTGTTTGGTGGCGGTGCGAGGAACTTCGAAAGTATAGCGACCATCCTCCTGGAGGATGGTGCTCTTTTCAGTAATCACTGGTCGTCGGAGTATGTCGAATGATTGCATGGCTAGTTATCAACACCCTCTGCCAGAGCCTCAGGCTCTGGCTTGCGGTTAAACCTGCCACCCCAGAGGGCTTCGGCATTCCGTACTGCTTCCTCTGTCATTACAATCGACTGAAAGTTCAACAAGTCCAGAGTGCTAAGAGACTGGCTTGGGATGGCTTTGAGTCGAGGTATATTGTTCGAGGCGCGGATCACATCAGAGTTAGCCCCATCTGCCACCAGGAGAATCGAAGGGCCGCCTCCAACAGCGCCGAGCGCTTTGAGCAGTTCCTTGGTTTTGGCCGCTGGCAGATTCAGGTCTTCGACGACAATCACCCTGCCCTCACGGGTTCTGGATGACAGCGTTGTCAACAGGGCCAATTTCTTCATGCGCTTGGGCGTGCGCTGTCGATAGCTCCTGGGAGTTGGGCCGAAAACGGTTCCGCCACCCTTCCAGTGAGGAGCGCGAATGGTGCCTGCACGCGCCCGACCTGTG
>Ga0315303_1000034_pt1 | contig 9376 bp, 18 predicted proteins | sample CBN3_Tmax_316_MT_FD_204538 | JGI IMG/M metagenome (GOLD analysis project Ga0315303, IMG submission 204538) | Metatranscriptome of marine microbial communities from Western Arctic Ocean, Canada - CBN3_Tmax_316 (Metagenome Metatranscriptome) | ecosystem: Environmental > Aquatic > Marine > Oceanic ... | reverse complement strand
GGCAAATATGATAGGGATCATTCCAGCGGAGTTGACCCGTACCGGCAGGAAGGTTGTTCCGGACTGTCTGTACATACGGCCACCACGGAATATGCTGCGGCCGTACTGAACCGGAACACGCCGCTGAGCCTCGGTGAACAGCACTATGAGATATACGATGAGCACTCCCATGAGGACAAGCAGCAACAGGCCGCCAAGGTTGCCTCTCTCCAGGAATCCCTGGCCCACCAACTCCGGGAACTGGGCCACAATACCGGCGAATATGATGATGGATATACCGTTACCTATCCCCCGTTCCGTGATCAGCTCACCAAGCCATACCAGAAACACAGACCCAGCGGCCATGGACAGTACCATGGTCACGCTGGTCAGCCCCAACCCACCTGAAAACCCAGTACCTACCAGGCCGCCAGCCCTGCCTATGATGGAAAGTTGTCCAAAGCCCTGAGCAACGGCTATGGGCACCATGAGGTAGTGGGTGAACTGGTTCATGCGCTGTCGCCCTGACTCCCCCTCCTTAGCAAGCGCCTGGAGTTTGGGGATCACCGGTGTCATGAGCTGCATGACAATTGACGATGTGATGTACGGGAATACCCCCAGGGCCACAATGCTCAACGTACGCATCCCGCCACCGCTGAACAGGTCCACAAACCCCAGAAGTTGGTTGTCCCTGAATATGTCGTTCAACACCGACCGGTCAATGTTGATAACTGGAACGTGGGCCAGTAGCCTGAAAAGAACCAGCATGCTAAGGGTGAACAGAATCCTTCCCCGCAGGTCCGGGATCCTGAAGGCATCGATCATAGCCTGCAGTAGGGCTGGACGGGAGGGACCTTCGGTCTTGGCGGTTGCCGAACGCATACCTACAGTTCCTCCACCGTTCCACCAGCCGCCTCTATGGCCGCACGGGCTGACCGGGAGAAGCGATGCGCCGCCACAGTAAGCTGGATTTTCAACTCACCACGACCCAACACCTTCACCGGCTGCTTCTGATTCCTTATAAGTCCTGCCTCATTGAGTTCAGTCGGCGTCACCCGACTCCCCTCTGAAAAGCGTGAAAGCCTGTCAAGGTTCACCTCCGCGTACTCTATACGGAATATGTTGGTAAACCCCCGGAGCATGGGGAGGGCCTTGACCATGCTCAGCCCTCCACCGGTGAATCCTCGACGCACTCCACCTCCGCTGCGGGCCTTCTGTCCCTTCAGGCCGCGACCGGAGTATGTCCCACGACCGCTGCCGTTGCCACGGCCTACCCGTTGGCTCCGGTGTCGTGCGCCCTTGGGCGATCTTAATTCATGCTGTTTCATAGATTTAGTGTTACCAGTTCGTTTCACCAAAAGGGTGGAACGACTCTACTCTTCCGGTATTTCCTCAACCGTCACCATGTGGCGCACTTTGTGCACCATCCCGCGTATGATAGGCGTATCGGCATGTTCAACCGTCTGTTGCAGCCGACGCAGACCCAGGGCCTGAATGACCCTGCGCTGGTTCCTGGGCAACCCGATACCACTTCTGGTCCATTTGATTTGCAGTTTCGCCATCTTCTTATCTTCTCTTCAGGAGGGCTACGCCTCGCTGGACTCCGGCTCTTCAACTGCTGATTCGGGTGCGTGGGCCTCTGCTGAAGCCACTTCAGGCATCTTGTACCTGGCTGGTATTTCCAGGGCTTTCAGCGCCTTCAAAGTCGCCTTCACAACATTGATCGGGTTCTGACTGCGGAGCGACTTGGTCACAACGTCCTTGACGCCTGCCAACTCGATCACAGCACGCACGGACGCCCCGGCAATAATGCCTGTTCCTGAAGGTGCTGGCTTAACAAGCACCTCCGCTGCGCCGTACTTTGACCTGACTATATGCGGAATGGTTGTGCCATACAGCTGTATTTCCACAAGGTTTTTCTGCGCAATGGTCACGCCCTTACGCACCGCATCTGGGATGGCTGGCGCCTTGCCTAGGCCGACGCCGACACGTCCCTTTCCATCGCCGACCACCACCATTGCACTGAATGTCATATGCCGCCCACCTTTCACAACCTTTGCCACACGACGGATATCCACAACCTTCTCCGTCAAGGCCTGCCCGCCATCAGAATCGTCCACTCTTCCTTGATAACGGCTGGTCATCAGAACTTGAGTCCCCCTTCTCGAGCTGCCTCGGCCAGGGCCTTTACCCTACCGTGGTACTTGTTCCCACCACGATCGAACACAATGCTGGTCACACCCGTGGCCTTGGTCAACTCCGCAATCTCCTCACCTACCTGCCGTGCGGCGTCCATTTTGGACGTTCCGCTGGTCTTGAGGCTGGAGGCCGCCGCCACCGTGTGGCCACTGCTATCGTCGATAATCTGGGCATAAATATGCTGCAGGCTGCGGAACACGCTGAGGCGGGGCTTCTCCGGTGCGCCCTGCAGCGTCTTGCGTAGCCTCTTGTGGCGCGCAATTCTACCACTCTGTCGAGTATCTACACGAGACATGTTATCCCGCCCTCGCCGCGCTCTTGCCTGGCTTCAGTTTGACGCGTTCGTCCAGGTACCTAACACCCTTACCGGTGTACACATTGGGAGGACGCTTCCTTCTAATACGAGCAGCCATCTCTCCCACACGCTGCTTATCGATGCCGCTTACATGGACGCGATTGTTCCCTTCCACCGTCAGCGTCGTACCCTCAATGGGCTGCATCTCCACTGGGTGAGAGAACCCTAGCTGGAGCACGACACCCGTGCCCGCTTCCTGGGCGCGGTAGCCCACGCCCACTATGTCCAATGTCTTGCTGAACTCCTCTGTCACACCGGTAACCATGTTGGCCAACAGGGTACGGATCAGCCCGTGCAATGCTCTCTGTTCCTTGGTGTCTGACTCACGAATTACCACCAACTGGCCGTCCTCCACCTCCACAGTGATGCCAAGGTTCAGCGGCTGGCTCAGTGTCCCCTTCGGACCCTGAACGGTGACCACTCCTGATTTCACTTGGACCGTAACCCCTTGAGGCAACGGAATGGGTTTTCTTCCTACCCTAGACATATCGCTCCTAGCCTCACCAGACGTAACACAGCAGTTCACCGCCTATGCCCCGACGCCACGCATCCTGTCCCGTCATAACACCGTTGGAGGTGGATATGATAGATAGGCCGCGCCCGCCGTAGAACCTGGGCAATTCCTTTTTGTCCACATAAACCTTGAGCCCGGGCCTGCTTACACGCCTCAGTCCAGTAATTGATGGTTTCTCTGCTCCCCTGTAGCTGAGCCGGATACGTACCGTCTCTTTGACGCCCTCCCGGCTTACGCGGTAGTCACCTATGTATCCCTCTTGTTTCAGGATGTCCAGAATGGCCACCTTCAACTTGGAGGAAGGCGCGGTCACCCAGTCGTGACGCACCGCCTGTGCGTTACGAATCCTGGTCAGCATATCGGCAATCGGATCAGAATGTGTCACATTACACCTACAAACTCGCCTTGCGCACCCCGGGAAGCTCTCCACGGAGCGCCATGGTACGGAAACAGATGCGGCACAGCCCGAAGTGACGGATGTACGCCCTAGGCCTACCGCACTTAGCACAACGATTGTGGAACTGCACAGGGAACTTCGGAGGCTTCCTCCACTTGGCTATTTTCGACGTTTTCGCCACTCTTATCTCCCGTCATCTTCCCGGGCAAAGGGCATGCCCATCAGTTCCAGCATCCGGAACGCCTCTTCATTGGTGCTGGCCGACGTCACGAATGTGACCTGTAGCCCGCGAATCTTGTCAACCTGATTGTAGTCTATCTCCGGAAAGATTATCTGCTCACGTATCCCCATGGAGTAGTTGCCGCGTCCGTCAAAGCTCCCCCGAGGCACGCCACGGAAGTCCCTTATCCTGGGCAACACAGCATTCAGGAGCCTGTCCACGAAGTCGTACATACGATGCGACCGCAGTGTGACCATGACCCCTATGCTCATGCCATCCCTTATCTTGAAGCCGGCGATGGACTTCCGTGCCTTGGTTATAACCGGCCGCTGCCCCGTAATGGCAGAGAACTGCCGGGCCACAGCGTCCAGAGCGTTGGAGTTCGTCAGGGCTTCTCCCATGCCAACGTTAAGCACCACCTTCTGCAGTCGCGGAGCCTGTAGCGGCACACGGTACCCGAATTCGGTGAGCATCGTGGGAACAACCTCGTCACGATAACGTTTGAGGAGCCTAGGCACACGACCTTCCGACGCCGGACGCTCCGACGCAACGGCGGGTCGCCTGGTCCCTGACCTGCCACGACTGCCGGGCTGTCGCACGGCGGCCCTCCGCGGCGCGGCGGTAGTCTCATTCGTTGGTTTCTCTTCCATATCTACAGATCCATCATTTCATTGCATGAGCGGCAAACCCTGACCTTGCGCCCATCGTCCAAAAACGTATGGCCGATTCGGACAGCCTTATTGCACGGCTGGCAGACCAGCATAACCTTGGGCAACGGAATCGGCGCTTCCATCTGGATGATGCCTGCCTGCCTCATGCTAGAGGTAGACTTCTGGTGGCGCTTGACTATGTTCAATCCTTCCACAATGACCCTGCCCTCGCGGGTGAGCACCTGCTGCACCTGCCCGCGCTTTCCTGCATCCTTGCCTGAGATCACTTCAACCATATCGTTCTGGCGAATTCGCATCACAGCACCTCCGGTGCTAGCGATACGATCCGCATATAGTTCTTATCTCTCAACTCACGGGCAACCGGCCCGAAGATACGGGTCCCCCTAGGATTCAAATCGTCAGTCAGTATCACCGCTGCGTTGTCATCGAACCGAATGTAGGAGCCGTCAGGACGACGATAGGGCTGTGCGGTGCGCACCACCACGGCGCGGACGACTTCACCCTTCTTGACCTGTGACGACGGGATAGCCTCTTTGACAGTGACCACAATCACATCTCCCACCCGCGCGTACCGCTTCCCTGTACCACCGAGCACCTGGATGCACATCACCTTGCGGGCACCGGAGTTATCAGCCACCTTGAGCCTGGAAAATTTCTGGATCAACTACTTTGCTCCTTTTTTTCCTCGGTGGCCTGCTCTTCTTCGCTCTCTGTAGTCTCCGCCTCAGCCTCTGCAACCTCTACCTCAGCCACCGGAGCGAGCGTCTCTTCTTTGGTCTCCTCTGCAACTGCAGCTTCCGGCTCCGCCTCAGCCTCCACAACCTCCACCTCAGCCACCGGAGCGGACGTCTCTTCTTTGGTCTCCTCTGCAACTGCAGCTTCCGGCTCCACCTCAGCCACCGGAGCGGGCGTCTCTTCCTTGGTCTCCTCTGCAACTGCAGCTTCCGGCTCCGCCTCAGCCTCCACAACCTCCACCTCAGCCACCGGAGCGGGCGTCTCTTCCACCGTCACAGCAACGGCACCCTGCGGCTCCTCTGCTTCGGCGGGAGTCTCCACTGGTGCCGGCATAGCCTGCTCCAGCTCCACACCAACCTCCCTGGGCTGTATGTCCGGGACCTCTCGCCTGCTCAATATCTCCTGAATCCGCCATCGCTTGTTCTTTGATATGGGTCGGGATTCAACGATAACAACCTGATCCCCCAGGCGACACTCGTTGGTCTCGTCGTGGACGTAAAACCGTGTAACCCGTCGCATGCGCTTGCGGTACAACGGATGCCGTTGATACCACTTGACAGCCACAACAACCGACTTGTCGGCCTTGTCTGCGACCACCTCCCCAATTCTTGTCTTACGTACCTGAGCGATCATTCGTGGCTCTCCAACAACTGTCGTTCCCTAAGGACCGTCTTGATTCTTGCCATCTTCTTACGCACCTTGCGGTACTGAGACGTATCGCTTAGCTGGCGGGTCGCCAGGCGAAATCGCACACTAAGCATCTCCCGGTACGTCTCCTCCATCTCCTTCTTGATATCGTCCTCTGACAGTGCCCTGACTTCGTGAATACGCATGCTACCCACCCACCGAAGCAACCTGGCGTTCCTCACGGATCACCACGCGCAGGCTAATAGGCAATTTGCGAGACGCCAGGTACAAGGCCCGCCTAGCCGTGTCTTCTGGGACACCACCCACCTCAAACAGGATACGACCCGGCCGTACTACGGCCACCCACTGCTCCACGGGTCCCTTGCCGCCGCCCTGGCGGGTCTCCAACGGTTTTTTTGTGATCGGTTTATCTGGAAATATTCGAATCCACACCTGACCGCCACGGCGGAAGTGACGGGTGATAGCCCGTCGTGCCGCCTCAATCTGCCGGGAGGTGATCCATGCGGGTTCCAACGCCTTTAGGCCCATCTGACCGAAGCTCAGTTGGTTGCCCGACTGCGCCATCCCCTTCATGCGCCCCCGGTGCACTTTGCGATATTTAACTCTCTTCGGTTGCAGCATCCTTGTCCTCTACTTCGCTATCCGCAACCGCAACAGGCGCAGAATCGGCGGCGGTCTCCGTCTCGACAGCGGCAGCGGCCTCCGGGTCTAAGGCCGGCAACGTCACTTCTATGGTACCAAGCTCCTCCAACTCCTCCTGCCGCTGCGGCAGTATGTCGCCACGGTACAGCCATACCTTGACTCCAATCCTGCCGGTGGCGGTCGCCGCCTCCGCCAGGCCGTAGTCTATGTCCGCACGCAATGTATGGAGCGGCACACGACCTTCCATTACCTTCTCACGCCGGGCGATCTCAGCGCCACCCAAGCGCCCGGAGCAGACGATCTTGATCCCAAGTGCACCTGCTTGCATGGCCCTGGCCATCGCCTGGCGCATGGCACGCCGGAAAGCGATGCGACGCTCCAACTGGTCTGCCACGCTGCGAGCAATGAGATAGGCGTTCAGTTCAGGCTGCCGGATCTCCTGCACGTTGACCCTTGCCCGCCTGCCAGTGATCTCCTCGAGGTGCTGTCGTAGCTCCTCAATCCTCTGCCCGCCTCGCCCTATGACGATACCGGGGCGTGCGGTATGAATCGTGATCGTCAGGTCAGCGTTACCGCGCTCTATATTGACGCTAGCTATGCCTGCGTCGGAATAGCGGGTCGCCACCCCTTTTCGAATATCCAAATCCTCCTGCAGAAGCTCCCTGTAAAGAGGCGCCTTTGCAGCGAACCAGGTAGCGTCCCAGTCGCGAACGATCCCCAAACGAAATCCTATAGGATGTGTCTTCTGTCCCACTTGGCTACTCCTCGTCCACCACAACTGTTATGTGGCTGGAACGCTTGGTGATGCGCGCCGCCCGTCCGCGCGCCCTTGCACGGAACCTCCTGAGAGAGGGGCCCTGATTGGCAAATATGTTCACCACCCGCAGGCCCTCCGGATCCAGCAGCAGGTTATTCTCAGCGTTGGCCGCCGCCGACTTCACCACCTTGGCCACCTCACGTGCTGCAGGCGTGGGCGTATACCGCAGAAGAACCAACGCCTCTTCCACGTTCTTGCCGCGCACCATGTTAGCCAGCCATTTCAGCTTCTTAGCCGATATGGTCACACCTTTGGCGGTTGCCTGCACAGCCATCTCTTAAAATCCCTTACCTGTTTCCCTAGCGCCTGACCTGAGTAGTCGTCCGTTCAGACCTGGACGAGTGTCCCCGGAATGTCCGAGTCGCCGCGAACTCTCCCAACCTGTGCCCGACCATATTCTCCGTGATGAAGATTGGCACATGACGCCGACCATCGTGAACGCCTATAGTCAGACCCAGCATGTCCGGCATAATCATGGACGCACGAGACCAGGTACGTATCACCGTCCTAGCACCGCTCTGCTGAACCGCCTGTACCTTCTTGGCCAGCTTGGGATGAACGTATGGTCCTTTTTTCACAGATCGTGACATAGGTAGGGACTACCTCCTCTTTCGTCTCCGGCGCACGATCATATTGTCAGTACGCTTGTTGTTGCGTGTCTTGAAACCCAGCGCGGGCTTGCCCCACGGAGTCTTTGGCCCCGGCATACCTATAGGGGAGCGGCCCTCGCCACCTCCGTGTGGATGGTCACGAGGCGTCATTGCCGAACCACGAACCGACGGCCTCTTGCCTAGGTTGCGGCTCCTACCAGCCTTGCCGGACTTGATATTCTTGTGGTCCGTATTGCCCACCTGACCTACGGTGGCCATACATTTACTGAGTATGCGCCTTACCTCGCCGGAAGGCATCCGTATCAGCGTATAGTCCGTCTCCCTCGCCAGCACCTGCGCGGTGGTCCCGGCGCCACGCACAATCTTGCCTCCCCTGCCGGGCTGCATCTCTATGTTATGTACCATAGTACCGGTGGGAATGTTGACCAGAGGCAGGGCATTCCCGGCCCTGATTGCAGCATCCGGCCCCGCCTCAATGGGGTCACCCACCTTCAAACCATTGGGCCACAGGATATACCGTTTGTCACCATTGACGTACTGCACAAGCGCAATGCGCGCCGAACGGTTCGGGTCGTACTCAATAGTGGCCAGCTTGCCCGGTATGCCTGCATTATCTCGCTTGAAGTCGATGATCCTGTAGGCTCGCTTGGCGCCACCACCTCTGCGACGGGCCGTGATCTTGCCACGGGAGTTGCGACCGCCGGTCCGCTTCAAGGGGGCTACCAGGGACTTCTCAGGCTTGCGCCGTGTGATCTCCTCAAAGGTGGCCAGCACCGTGCCGCGTCTGCTCGGTGTCGTCGGTTTGTATGTTCTGAGCGGCATCCGCCTACGCTCCCTCGAATATCTGGATGCGGTCGCCCGCCTTCAACGTGACGACCGCCTTTTTGATGTCTCTCGTACGGACCTGTCTGGGCCCAAACCGCTTCATCTTCCCGCGTGTCTTCAGCATGTTTACAGACACCACCTTGACATCGAAAGCACGCTCCACCGCCTCTCTGACCATACCCTTGTTGGCAGATGGCAGAACCTCAAACACATACTTGCCCTGCTCCTGCAGAAGCGTGCTCTTCTCAGTGACCACTGGCTGCACCAGTACCTCAAGAACTTGCACAGCTAGGCCTCACTCCCCTGAGTCTCGGGTGCTTCAGGTTCAGCCGACTGCGCGTCAGAAGCCGCAGCCGCTTCCTCGGCGTCAGGCTCCTTCTCAGCAGCAGGCGTCCTTCGCCTGGTTGTTGTGGTGCGCGTCCTGCTCGGCGTCCGTCGCGTCCTCGCTGCGGGACGGCTCGGCGCCGTGACAACATCTCCAGGTGTAGCACCTCCACCCCATAGCTCCTCAGCCTTCCTTATCGCGTCAACTGTAATGACCAGGCGGTCATGGTTCAGAAGGTCCATCACATTTACGCTGGGCGCTGGAAGTGTCTTCACTCTGGGCAGGTTCCGTGACGAACGAACCACCGCTTCATCAGTCACCTGTGTTACCAGCAGCACAGAGGATGTCGCGTCCAAGCCTGCTAGGATACTCTTCATCTCCCTGGTCCGAGCCTCTTTCATCTCGATGGACTGCACCAGCGTGAGCCTGTCTTCACGG
>Ga0315303_1000033_pt1 | contig 9450 bp, 7 predicted proteins | sample CBN3_Tmax_316_MT_FD_204538 | JGI IMG/M metagenome (GOLD analysis project Ga0315303, IMG submission 204538) | Metatranscriptome of marine microbial communities from Western Arctic Ocean, Canada - CBN3_Tmax_316 (Metagenome Metatranscriptome) | ecosystem: Environmental > Aquatic > Marine > Oceanic ... | reverse complement strand
TGACGGCCGGTGGTCTGGGGAGAGTCTTTGAGCCCAGCACCAACGCGCTCATCTGCACCGGCGATGGCATGGCCGCCGCCTACCGGGTCGGCGCGCCGCTGATGGACATGGAGATGGTCCAGTACCATCCCACCACCCTCAAGAACAACGGCGCGCTCATGTCTGAGGCGGCCAGGGGAGAGGGCGCATACCTGATCAACGCCGCGGGCGAACGCTTCATGGAAACGTACGCGCCTAACATGATGGAGCTTGCCTCTCGCGACGTCGTCTCCAGGGCCGAGCAGACGGAGATCAACGAGGGGAGAGGAGAGGACGGCTGCGTCTTCCTCGATTGCCGTCACCTTGGCGAGAAACTCATCGACGAGAAGCTGTCCCAGATCCGCGAGCTTGGTAAGGACTTCGCGGGCGTCGACATGGCCCGCGACCCGGTTCCGATTCGGCCCGGGATGCACTACCAGATGGGCGGCATCAAGGCCGACGTCGACGGACTCACTCCGGTGCCCGGCCTGTATGCCGCCGGAGAGACCGCCTGTGTCAGCGTGCACGGCGGAAACCGGCTGGGTGCCAACTCGCTGCTCGACACCCTGGTGTTCGGCCGCAGGAGCGGTCAGCACGCCTCAGACGCGGTCAAGGGTCAGACCCACGCTGCAATAGGCGAGTCCGCCGCCGACCCGGACCGCGAGCAGATCCGGGAGCTGCTGGACAACGATGCCGATGGCGAGCTTTTCGGACCGTTGAGGATGGACCTCGGGCAGACCATGAACGAGCGCCTGGCCGTGTTCAGGGACCAGGCCGGCATGGAGGCCGCCCGGGACAGGCTGGGCGATTTCCGGGAGAGGGCCAGCAAGATATACGTGGCCGACAAGGGCAAGACCTTCAACATGAACCTGCTCTTCACCCTGGAACTCGGCTTCATGGTCGACTGCGCCGAGGCCGTGGTTTTCAGCGCGCTGGAGCGCCGGGAGAGCAGGGGCGCCCACTTCCGGACCGACATGCTGGAGCGCGACGACGAGAGCTGGCTCAAGCATGTCCTGGTTACCAGAGGCGAGGAGGGCCCCACCGTCGAGTACCTGCCGGTGGTCATAACCCGGTGGACCCCGGAGGCCAGGAAATACTAGGGTCCCCGTCCCGCAACAAGAGGCGCGGCAACACGACAACGGTGTAGGGGCGGGTTTCAAACCCGCCCCTACAGTGAGACGCAAGCCGGGGCAATATGAGAGATCGATCCAAGGCACCTTAACGATATGGAAGTAACGCTCAACGTCAGAAGGTATAACCCCGAGTCGGACCAGCCTGAGGCCTACACCCAGGAGTACCGGCTGGAGCTCGAGGCCACCGCCACGGTCCTCGACGGACTGATCAAGGTCCGTGAGGAGGTCGACGGCACCCTGGCGCTCAGGTGCTCGTGCCGCAGCGCGATCTGCGGCTCGTGCGCAATGAGGATAGACGGGCGGGCCCGTCTGGCATGCAACACCATGGTGGCCGACGTCATGGACGACGGTGGGAACGTCGCGGTCGAGCCGGCCGGCAACATGCCGGTGGTCAAGGACCTGGTCGTCGAGTTCGACACCTTCTGGGACAAGGTCCGAGCCGTCAGGCCCTGGCTGCAGCCCCAGGGCCCCGAGCCGGAGCCCAACGAGGAGTACATCGCCTCAAGCGAGTCGATGGGCGATCTGGCCGACGTCATGGCGTGCATCATGTGCGGCGCCTGCGTGTCCGACTGTACAGTGTTGGCCGTGGACTCCACCTTCCTGGGCCCGGCGGCTTTGGCGAAGGCGTACCGGTTCGTTGCCGACCCGCGCGACGACGCCGACGCTGAACGGCTTGGCGAGCTCAATGAATCCGGCGGCATCTGGGACTGCACCCGCTGCATGCAGTGCGTTGAGGTGTGTCCCAAGGGCGTAGATCCGATGGGCCGCATCATGGCCCTAAGAGACCGTGCCATGGAGGCCGGCTACACCAAGACGTACGGCGCCCGCCATGCCACCGCCTTCACCGATTCGGTGGGACACAGCGGCTGGCTCGACGAGCTGCGGCTGCCCATAAAGACCTTCGGAATATTCAACGTCAAGGAGATGCTGAAGCTACTTCCCGTTGGCATCCGGACGCAGCTCAACGGCAAAAGGCCTCCCATCTTCCACCGCTCCATTCCCGGCGTGCAGAACATTCGCCGACTGTTCGAGAAGGTAGAGGGGAAACGATGAAGTTCGCTTTCTATCCGGGCTGCGTGTCGCGAGGAGCCTGCCCAGAACTGTACACCGCGACGATGGAGGTATGCGCCAGGCTGGGCATCGAGCTGGACTTCGAGCCCATGCGGGGCGCCTCGTGCACGGGCTCGGGAGTGCTTCAAGAGAAGAACCAACGGCTGGGCGACACCCTCAACGCCCGCACCTTCGCCATGGCCGAACGCTCAGGGCTCCCGCTGCTGACCATCTGCAGCACCTGCCAGGGCGTGATGTCGCAGGCTAATGAGCGGCTCAAAGGCGATCCGGAGTACTTGGCCGAGATCAACCGGGACCTGGCGGAAGAGGGCCTGGAGTACAGCGGCACCGCCGACCCGAAGCACCTTCTATGGGTGCTCGTGGAGGACTACGGGCTGGGGAGGCTCAAAAGCCTGGTCACCCGGCCGCTCACGGGTTTCAAGGTCGCCCCGTTCTACGGCTGCTACATCGTCCGCCCCAGCTCCGCCCTGGGCTTCGAGGAATCGCCGGAGCGGAAGGACTCGCTGGAGCGGGTGATCGAGGCCGTAGGCGCCGAGGTCGTCGACTTCCCGGGCAAGACCCTGTGCTGCGGCTTCCCGATCCTGACGATCAATCAGACGAACTCTATCAAGATGGTGGCCAACCACACCGTGGACGCAAAGGACCTGGGGGCGGCGGCCATGGTCACGCCGTGCCCGCTGTGCCACCTCAACCTTGACGTTTACCAGCCTCAGGCGTCCGCGGTGGCCCAGAGGCCGATCGACCTGCCGATCCTGCACCTGCCGCAGATGCTGGGGCTGGCGCTGGGCATCGAACCGGAGGCCATGCGGCTCAACCGGCACATCGTCTCCACCAAGAAGATGCTGTCCGAGGTCGCGCTGGCCCCGTAGGTTCAGTGTCGCCGCTGGGTGTTAGCAACCAGCACAAAAGGGACACTCTGTTACCCGAGAGATCTGGTGTTTAACGAGGGCCTGGTGAGCTCCCTGAGGGTCCTGTTGTAGCGTTTTCGCCGTGCGATTGTTTTGGTTTGGACCTCCTTCCTACGCTGTAGGATGTCCTCGCGCCTTCCCCTGAGGACGTCTGATGGTGTCACGTTGCTCAGTGCTTTGTGGTAGTGCCGGTAGTTGTAGTAGGCGACGAAGGCAGCGATAGCCGCCTCGAGGTCAGCGGGCACTTCATAGGGGACCTGGTTGACGTCCCGCTTGATGGTTTGGTGATAGCGCTCCAGTTTGCCATTGGTCTGAGGGTGGTATGGCGCTGCCAGGATCATGCCTGATTCCCACCAGGTGCAGGTAGTCTCCGAAGGCTCTGGACACGTAGACAGAGCCGTTGTCACTCAGCAACCTGGTCCTGTCTGCGACCGGGACCTCAGTCATGCCGGGTCTTGCCCACGGCATCTTGAACCACCTCGATAAAAGAGTGAGAGGTCATGTCCCGCTGGAGCTTGTGGGCCAGGATGAAGCGTGAGAAGTCATCCATGACCGTAACCATGTAGTAATAGCCCCATCCGATCACCTTGAAATAAGAGGCGTCGGTGGCCCACATCTGGTTTGGGCCGGTGGTCTTGCGGTGATACTCGTTGCCAGCCTTAAGCTGCGTCTCGGGTGACTTCACCAGGCCTGCTCTGCGCAGGATGCGGTAGACGGTGGACTCTGAGACAGAGAAGCCTTTGTTGTCGGTGATCCAGGCAGCCAACTGACGGCAGCTCAGCTCAGGCGACCGCCGTGCTACCCTCAGGACCATCTGTTCCTCAGGTGGACTCAGGCGGTTCCATGGTGTCGGGCCACCTCCTGGCCGATCGTCAAGCCGCAGTTGTCTGAGCCATCGGCAGTAGGTGCTTTTGGGGATGCCTAGCTCTCTGAGCACCTTACGCTTGGGAATAGGTGACGAGGTCACCTTGGCCATGACCGACGCCTTCTCTGTGGCGCTCATCCGCTGATACCGACGCCGTCCTGAGGTATCGGTATGGCCGTTTTTTCAAACGATAGACATCAAGTGACAGATCGGCGACCAGTTGCTTTAGTTCGCCGTTCTCACGCTTGAGCCCCTAGATCCCCTGCCTGGTGGCCATCGCGCACGCTGTCACGGGTAAGCTTCTCCTTGCCCGCTTCCATGAATTCCTTGGTCCATGAATAGTAGGAGTGTGGCTTAATACCCTCCCGCCGACACAGGTCATTCACCGTGACCTCCCGACGGAAGCCCTCGAGAACGATGCGAATCTTTTCTTCCGAGCGTGTACTTACGCCGGAGCTGCTCTGACTCGTCTGACGAAGGACCTTGTCTGTTCGGTCCGCTCCTCGGCGGCCTCTGCTTTGCCTACTTGTGACTGGGACACATCTGCTCCTTCCCTGAGGTAACTCTACCCCCCTCTAGGAGCTCATACCACCTAAAACCTCTCGGGGTTTCGACCCCTCCAACGTGTCCCATTATCGCTGACGGTTTACAACAAGGTGCCCTCGGGCACCTTGTTGTAAACCTCGAAGACCGCCGCCGGACCACCCATGGCGCAGACCTTTCAAATCGCCCAACCGGACAAAATCTCTGAACAGTTAGGTGACATATTGACAGACCTACAACACACTTACGGAAGTGTCAACTTGCCGGGCTCGCGGGTGGGGCGGTCAGCTATTGGCCTTCATCACCTCGACCAGTTCCTCGACCGCCGTCGCCGAGCTCTGGAGCGCGGCCATCTCGTCGGCGCTGAGCTCGAGCTCAATCACTTCTTCCACGCCGTTGGCGCCCAGCTTGACCGGCACGCCCACGTACAGGCCGTGTATGCCGTACTCTCCCTCGAGGTAGGCGGTGCAGGGGAGGACCTCCTTCCTGTCGAGCAGGATAGACTCCACCATCTGAGCGATGGCCGCAGAGGGCGCATAGTATGCGCTACCGGTCTTTAGCAAGTTGACGATCTCCGCGCCTCCGTCCCGCGCCCGCTGCACGATCTCCGTCACACGCTCGGCCGGCAGGAGCTTGCCGACGGGCGTTCCGCCCACGGTAGTGGAGTCTACCAGCGGAACCATGGTGTCTCCATGACCTCCGAGGACGAATGCGTTGACGGCCTTGACCGAAACGTTCAGTTCCTGGGCCAGGAACGTGCGAAATCGGGCTGTGTCGAGGATTCCCGCCATGCCGACGACGCGGTTCTTGGGGAACCCGCTGATCTCGCGTGCGCGCTGGGCCATGGCGTCCAGGGGGTTGGTCACGATCAGCAGCACGCAGTCCGGAGACCTGGCGGAGATCTCCTCTACGACGGCGGTGACGATCTTCATGTTGGTCAGGAGCAGGTCGTCCCGCGACATGCCCGGCTTTCTGGGCAGGCCCGATGTGACGACAACGACGTCGGAGTCCGCGGTCTCGTCGTACCCGTTGGTGCCGACCACCCGGGCGTCGGACCCGATGACTGGCCCGGCCTCCAGCATATCCAGGGCCTTGCCCTGCGGCAGCCCCTCCACGATGTCCACTAGTACCACGTCGGCGTAGCCTTTATCGAAGACGCGCTGTGCCGTGGTCGCTCCTACGTTGCCCGCGCCGACTATTGTGACCTTGCTTCTCATCTTTTCTCCTGACCTATGTTGGTCTATGTGCTAGGGCCGAACACCTCGCGGCACCATTTCCTCGCCTCGGCCTCTATGGTGCTCTGAAAGAGCCTGAACCGCAGTGGCACGTTGAACACCAGCACGATCTCGCGCTCCTTTATTTCCAGCGTGCCCCGAAAGTCCGCGCCCGCCGCCCTGAAGCTGAACTCCATGACGTTGCCGTCCCAGTCGTAGCTGGAGTTGGACACGCTGCTGCCGAAGCGCTTCATGAGCTCCGGAACCTGGTCCACGACCGTCGTCCTCGCGTCCTCCGCCGTGGAGTTGTGGCTAAAGGTGATTTTCATTTGTATGCCGGCGTCTCCAGGGTTGGCCCGCCGTACCGACGGAGGTCCAGTATGGTCCTTCTACAAGCTCAGGATGAACGGGCATGCGCTCTTGCGTGGTGAGCGCTTGTACGCCTATTAAGTACCCGAGGGCGGGTTTCAAACCCGCCCCTACCGGTGCGCTGTGGCGAGCAGTTACTTGTTCGGACCATGGAAACTTGGTCGCCCCGCGCGTTCGCGTGGCCGGCCGTCATCGAGTCGGTTGCTGCCCCGCGCGGTCGTACTCCTCCCAGCGGGAGTCGAGAGACGAGTCCTCGACCGTCGCCATCACGTAGTCGCCGAACTCCACGTTGGTGGCGCCGGTGTTGCGGCCCGTCATCTTCACCTTGCGCTCGTACATTCCGCAGACGTCGATGGCCTTGTGCAGCCTGGTCCCCTGGTCGGCGAAGCCTATGTGCTCCAGTAGCATCGCGCCGGCCCTCAGCAACGAGCTCGGGTCGGCATACTGCACACGCCCCTCCTTCACCATGCGCGGAGCGCTGCCGTGTATCGCCTCGAACATGGCGGCCGACTTGCCGATGTTGGCGCTGCCCGCCGTTCCCACGCCGCCCTGTATCTCCGCGGCCTCGTCCGTCAGGATGTCGCCGTAGAGGTTGGGGAGCACCAGCACCTGGAAGTCGGCACGCCGCTGAGTGTCCAGCAGCTTGGCCGTCATGATGTCGATATACCAGCCGTCCCACTCGATCTCGGGATAGAGCTCACCCACCTGGCGCGCCACGTCCAGGAATTTGCCGTCGGTGGTCTTGACGACGTTGGCCTTGGTGACCACCGTGACCCGGGTCTTGCCGGTGCGACGCGCGTGGGCGAATGCCGCATCGATGATCCGCCTCGAGCCCGGAGTCGTTATCACGCGGAAGTCGATGGCCAGGTCGTCCGTGACGTTGATCCCCTGGCTGCCTACCGCATAGAGGTCCTCGGTGTTCTCGCGGAAGAACGTCCAGTCGATGCCCTCGTTGGGGATTCGCACAGGCCGGACGTTGGCGAACAGGTCCAACTCCTTGCGCATGCGGACGTTCGCAGACTCGATGTTGGGCCAGCCGTCGCCCTTCTCCGGGGTATGCGTCGGTCCCTTGAGCGTCACGTGGCAGCCCCGGATATCCGCTAGCACGTCGTCGGGTATCGATTTCATCTGAGCGGCACGGTTCTCGATGGTCAGCCCCTCGATGGTCTTGAATCGGACCTTGCTGCCGGACACCGCGTCATGCAGCAGATACTCGAGCACCCGTCGCGTCGCGTCGCTGATCGACGGTCCGATGCCGTCGCCGCCGATCATGCCTATCACGATCGGCTCAATCTTGGTGTAGTCGGTCCAGTCGCCCTCCTGGCGTAGTCGCTCGACCCGCTCGAGCTGTTGCGCCAGAACAGTGCCGAAATGGTCCTTCGCGATGTCTATCGCCCTTGCATTTACCAATGGCCGTCCTTTCTACCGAGCTGACCGCGGGGCGCCGAGAACGCAGAGACAGAGCTCTTCAGGCCCGATTCTCTGCGACGTCTGCGCTCTCTGGGAGTACGCTGGCCGTTGAGCCCTTGCGCTGCTACGGGACGATGATCGCCAGGACCTCGCCCTTGGCTACTGTGGTGCCTGGCGAGCAGGAGAGCGCCTTTACGCTGCCGGCCATCGGCGAAGGCAGCGAGTTCTCCATCTTCATCGCCTCCAGCACTACCACCGTGTCTCCGGCCTCCACCTGCTGTCCCACCTCGACGTCGTACCTGACCACGATGCCGGGCATCGGCGCTTCGATGGTCGAATCGCTCTGCGCGCCACCCTGTGTCCCGGCTCGAGTCACGTTCTCGGTTGGCGCTCCCGCGCGGGCCGCTCGAACGGGGTCCACCTCCACGTGGTACACCTCGTCGCCGATGAAGACGTTGAACGCCCGCGTTTTGGAGCTCTTTGGCGGCGGGGGGCCTTCCAATCGCTGGGGTAAGCCAACGGTGCCTTCGGTGGTCCCTGCCTCGGCACCTGCCGAAGGCGGCTTCATCTCGTCGGGGACCGGGTCAAGTCCGTGCTTGATGCGCAGGAACCGCATTCCGGTGATCGGGTACAGGGCGTAGATGAGCACGTCGTCTAGGTCTGTGGATATCTGTTTGACCGCGTCTTTCGCCCCCTCCAGCTCCGGTTCGAGCAGGTCACCGGGGCGCTGGGAGATGGACGTCTGGCCGTTCTTGTAGCCCTCCAGGACCTTGGAGACGACGTCCTCGTCCGGCGGTGCCGGAGGTCTGCCGTAGAGCCCGTAGAGGTAGTCCTTTATCTCCTCGCCCACCATCTCGTAGCGGCCGAAGAGCACGTTCATCACCGCCTGCGTGCCGACCATCTGGCTCATCGGTGTGACCAGCGGAGGGTATCCCAGCTCCTTTCTGGTGCGTGGAATCTCCTTCAGCACCTCTTCGAGCCTGTCGAGGGCTCCCGCCTCGCGTAGCTGCGAGGTCAGGTTGCTCGCCATGCCGCCCGGTATCTGGTGACTCATCACCTTTGGGTCGATCACGGCCGTCCTGGAGCTCGCCAGGTACTCGCGGTACTTGGGCAGCACCGACTCCAGGTAGTCGCCCATCTCGATCAGCTTGTCCAGATCGAACCCGGGGTCCCTGTCCGTGCCCCGGAAGGTCGTGACCAGGGGCTCGACCGCGGGCTGTGCGGTCCGCAGGGCCAGCGGCGCCAGCGATGCGTCCACCACGTCGACTCCGGCCTCTATGGCCTTGATGCAGGTCATCGACGCCATCCCGCTGGTGTAGTGCGTGTGGAGCTGGAGCGGCACGTCGATCGCCCGCTTCAGCGCCGTGAACAACTCGTAGGCGTCGTAGGGCGCGAGCAGGCCGGCCATGTCCTTGACGCACAGGCTGTCGGCGCCGAGGGCCACGAACTTCCGGGCTCGCTCGACGAAGTAGTCGAGGTTGTAGATCGGACCACCGAGCTTGCCCTCCTCCGTGACCGAGTAGCAGATCGTGGCCTGGAGGTGCTTGCCGGCCTTTTTGATAGCTCTTGCGGAGGTCTGGAGGTTGCGCTCGTCGTTCAGGGCGTCGAAGACTCTGAACACGTCGATACCCGCCTCGGACGCCCGCTGAACGAACGCCTCAACGACGTCGTCGGCGTAGTTGCGATAGCCCACCAGAGACTGACCGCGCAGAAGCATCATCAGCGGCGTCTCAGGGATGAGACGTTTGAACGTCCGCAGCCGCTCCCACGGGTCCTCCGCGAGGAACCGGGTGGTCGTGTCGAACGTCGCGCCGCCCCACACCTCGATGGAGTGGAAGCCGATGGAGCCCATCGCGGCCGCGATGGGCTCCATCGGCTTCCACTCCATCGAGGTGTGGGGCGGCGCGACGTTCGACACG
>Ga0315303_1000032_pt1 | contig 9494 bp, 7 predicted proteins | sample CBN3_Tmax_316_MT_FD_204538 | JGI IMG/M metagenome (GOLD analysis project Ga0315303, IMG submission 204538) | Metatranscriptome of marine microbial communities from Western Arctic Ocean, Canada - CBN3_Tmax_316 (Metagenome Metatranscriptome) | ecosystem: Environmental > Aquatic > Marine > Oceanic ... | reverse complement strand
GCGAAACGCTGTATTTCAAAGATTTTATCAGCGGGGCAATGATTGAAAACATTGTCGCACGTGCTAAAAAATTTGCAATTAAGCGGATCATAGCAGATGATGCTAATGAAAAAGGAATTTCCCTTGAAGATTTAAGAGTTGCCATCCGCGAAGAATATAAAGAAAATGAAGATTTGCCAAACACTACTAATCCTGATGATTGGGCGAAAATTTCTGGGCGAAAAGGTGAACGGATTGTTAATATCCGAGCATTAATCGATAATGAATCCGATCATCCCAAAAGGGAACCAAATACAATAAAAGGTGGTGCGTATCTCTAGCTCAACGGATACACCAATAATTATTGGAACGGAAACCGAATATGGAATCTCCATTAAAAACGTATTGGAACAAGATCCGGTTGCTGCTTCAACCTTGGTTGTTAACGTTTACAAAGATCGCAATCTGAAAAAAATTACTTGGGATTATGATCAGGAAAGCCCCTTTGTTGATGCTAGGGGGTTCATGTCTGAATGTGAGAACCAACAGCCTAATAAGGAAGAAAATACCCTCATCAACGATGTACTGTTTAATGGTGGGCGATACTACGTTGACCACGCTCATCCGGAATATTGCACGCCGGAATGCACGAACGCTAGAGATGTAGTTACTTACGAGAAGGCTGGTGATTTGATTCTGCATCTTTCCCGTATAGCTGCAGAGGAACTCCTCCCCGCTGAACAGGAAATCATCATCTATAAAAATAATACCGACTACAAAGGGCACAGTTACGGGGGGCATGAAAATTATCTGATGTCTCGCCAAGTTGTGTTTGATGATATTACTAAAGGGATGATACCATTTTTTGTCACCCGCCAGATTATTACAGGAGCGGGAAAAGTTGGATCAGAAAACGGCACGGAACCTGCCGAGTTCCAAATCACCCAACGTGCTGATTTTTTTGAAACTGAAGTCGGATTGAGTACAATGGTCGCGCGCCCAATTATCAATACGCGAGATGAACCACATGCTGATGAGAAGTATTACCGTCGTTTCCATGTGATCGTCGGTGATTCGAATATGTCGGAGTTTTCGATTTACCTGAAAGTTGGTATAACTGCGATAGCGTTGAAGCTAATCGAGAAAGGGGTCATCGGCAGTCAATTCGATTTGGTAAAACCTGTGAGTCAGAATCAAATGGTTTCACGAGATCTAACCTGTAAAAAGAACGTTCTACTTGAAGATGGTCGTCGTTTGACACCGATTGAAATCCAACGTTCTTATCTGGATCTAGCCCACAAGCACCTTCAACCACATGAAATTACATCTGTAATGGAAGATGTAATGACTAAATGGGAATTTGTTTTAGATCAACTTGAAACAGACCCAATGTCGCTGGATCAACACTTGGACTGGGCAATTAAGAAACGTATCATTGATGCTTTTATTGAACGTCATAGTTTGAATTGGTCAGACTCACGTGTGCGAATGATGGATTTGCAATACCATGATATTCGGCCAGATAAGGGATTGTACGCAAGGTTGAAAAAGAATGGACGTGTTCATCAAATTGTTGATCATGCAGAAGTGGTTCGCGCGATTACGAACCCCCCAACCGATACACGTGCGTTCTTTCGTGGAAGCTGCTTGCAAAAATTCTCGGGGGATATTCATAGTGCAAGTTGGAATTCGATGGTGTTTTGTACCGATGGTTCTTCTTTGGATAAAATTTTAATGGATCGACCCCACTTCGGAACGAAGGAGGTTGTGGGTGATTTGCTGAAAAACTGCACTGCTTCTGAACTTGTCGAAGCGGTGCTATCTTCCAACGCGAACAAGGAGTGACAACTATGGCATCAGAAAAGCAACAAGAGCAACAAGAGCAACAAGAGCAACAAGAACAAAAAGAGTCTCCAACCCAAGATCATACTGATAATGCTCAGCCTAAAGATGAAGTTACCACGAAAGGTAGAGAGATTAAAGACAACCTAGATCAGTTACTGGATGAAATCGATGAAATCTTGGAAGAGGATTCAGAAGAATTCGTCGAGAATTATATCCAAAGAGGAGGAGAATAGTGCTGATTGAACCATCTCGATACAGCACCTCTAACCTCCTAGGGTTTTTAAAGTCAGAGTATCCAGATTTAGTTAAGTTTAATTTGGATCCGTCTTTAATTAGCGATTGGCGGGATAATGGTTTAGATGCCCTTGAAGGGACAACGATTATCGCCGCCGTTTACGAGGAAGGAGTGGTGATAGCGGGTGATCGTCAAGCGACAGCAGGATTTCAAGTTGGTGAACGCCGTATACAGAAAGTTTTTGATATCGATGAGCATTCAGCCATCGCGGTAGCTGGGGTTGCAAGTATATGCATAGAGATGGCAAAGCTCTTCCAAGTTCAAGTGGAATTTTATGAAAAAATCGAAGGGGCGTTTCTTAGCCTTGAAGGAAAAGCAAACTATCTCTCTAATATGCTGAAATCGAACCTACAGTTGGCTATTCAAGGTTTAATTGTCATTCCGTTATTCGCAGGTTATGATCTTAAGCGGAAATGTGGTCATATTTACAAGTATGATATAGCTGGAGGCCGGTACGAACAAGAAAGTTATGATGCTGAAGGATCAGGTGGCAAGGATGCAAGATCTTCACTCAAAAAACTCTATCGGCCTGATATGTCGCGTGAGGATATCCTGAAGGTAGTTGTTGCGGCTCTTTGGGATGCTGCGGATGAAGATTTAGGCACCGCAGGCCCAGATCTGTTGCGTAATATTTTCCCGATAATAAAGATGATCACTCACTCTGGTATTAAAGACGTTGATGAATCTGAAATTAAGGATTTATTCACGGATCTCTTTGAAAAATTGAGTAAATAATATTTTATTCATAAGAGCAAAAAGGAGGGACGAATGGCTTCACCTTATTATGTATCCCCAGAACAGGTAGTTCAGGATAGGTCTGAGTTTGTTCAGAAGGGAATTGAGAAAGCCAGAGAAGTTATCGTCCTAGAATATCAGGATGGGCTGGCAGTGGTTGCTGAGAATCCTCTGACAACAGTATTCAAGGTATCAGAAATTTATGATCGGATTGCGTTCGCAGCAACAGGGCTTTATCGAGAGTATGAAGCACTAAGGTATATAGGTATTCGAGACGCCGAGGTCAAAGGACTTACATATACGCGTGAGGATGTGACGGCGAAATGGTTAACCAATGTATACTCCCAATACATTGGTGGCAACTTCTGGCAGGTTGAGTCGAAACCACTTGAGGTAGAATTACTAATTTGTGAGGTCAAAGAAAATTCTTCGTTGCAAAATCGGATCTATCACCTCTCTTTTGATGGCACATTTTGGGAAGAAGATAAATACGCGGCGGTTGGCGGGCGAGCTGATAGTATTGTGCAGTTTCTTGACGACACGTATTCTGAAAATCTTGATTTGAAGAGCGCTGTCGAACTGGCCATCAAGACATTTGAATCTCTTGAAACGGAATCTGATGTAGAGGAACCTTATAAAGTAAACACTGAGACAGTTGAAATTGCGATTCTTGATATTAATAGAGGAAGACGTAAGTTTAGAAGGTTATCCGGCACGGATTTAAATGAGATTTTGGCATGAAACGTAGAATCTACGGTCTTGAGAGCGAGTACGGTATTATCTGCACTTCTACCCAGAAAGTTGGTAAACCAATGTCTATTCAGAGTGCTGTGATGTACTTGTTTCGTGAAATTATACATGGGAGAATGTATCCCGATGTTTTCTTGGAAAATGGTGCGAGGTTTTACCAAGATATTGGTTGCCACCCAGAATATGCTACTCCCGAGTGTGATAATGTTATTGATCTCATTGCGCATGATAAAGCCGGTGAACGCATTACAGAACGGCTATTATTGTCGGCAGAGCGCCGGATGCAGCATGAAAATATCAAAGGCAAGATATCGATCTTTAAAAACAATACTGACACCCCTGGAAACACCTACGGTTGTCATGAAAACTATCTGATGGATCGGCGTGTCAGTTTCCGTCAATTGGCGGGAAAACTTATCCCTTTTTTTGTTACCCGCCAAGTATTTACTGGGGCTGGGAAGATAAAACCAAGTAATCGAGGTCAATATGCAATTTCTCAACGAGCTGAGCATATTCGGGAAGAAATCTCGATTGCTACAACGACCGCACGTGGTATTATCAACACACGGGACGAACCACACGCGGACCGCGAGAAATATCGTAGATTGCATGTAATTGTTGGCGATTCCAACATGTCAGAGTATGCCAACTTGCTCAAAGTTGGTACGACCGATATAGTTCTGCGAATGATTGAGGCAAATTTTATTACTCGTCAGTTTGCACTCCGCAACTCGGTTCACGCAATTCAACGAATTTCTGACGATGTCACTTGTACAAGAACAGTTGAGCTTGAGAATGGTCGACGTTTGTCGGCGGTTGAAATGCAGCTGGAATACCTTGATCTAGCCAAGCAGTATCTGGAAGAAGAGGGATCGGATCCAACAACCGATCTGGTAATGAAGTGTTGGGAGCATGTCCTAACCTGTCTTCAGGAGAACCCGGAGCAACTAGACCGTGAGTTGGATTGGGTAATTAAACGAAGGTTGATAGAGACTTATGCGAGTAGTCGAAATATAGACTGGGATTCACCAAAAATTGCCATGCTTGATTATCAATACCATAATATTAGAACTGATGTTGGTTTGTATTATAAACTTGAAAAGGATAATTTGGTTGACCGAATTATCACTGATGATCAAATTGAGCATGCCATGCATCATCCGCCAGAAACAACACGTGCGAAATTCCGAGGTCGTTTTGTAAAGCTTGCTAACGAAAAGAAAATCATGTGTGGAGTAAACTGGAGCTACATTCAGTTATATGAACCCTACCAAAAACTCTTCCTTTCGACTAATCCATTGCAGGCAGAATACGAAGAAGCTAGCCGGATGATTTATTCGATTTAACCAGATCCGTTGTTGCGCTAGAGACAAATTCTGGCTTGGTTGTCCACAATGAAGTTTTGAGGGGGTTGTTAATGTCTAAAATGAAGTATGTTTACTTGTTTGGAGGGAAGAAAGCCGATGGTAATACCACCATGAAAAACCTACTTGGTGGGAAAGGAGCTAACTTGGCAGAAATGGCTAACATTGGTCTGCCTGTACCACCTGGCTTCACTATACCAACCGATATATGTACAACTTACTACGAATTGGGTGGTAGTTATCCTGATGGGCTTGAAGAACAGGTTAACGATGCAATTTCCGAGATGGGTGTAATTCGTGGTGGTACGTTTGGCGATCCAGATAATCCTCTTCTGGTATCGGTCAGATCAGGAGCACGTCAGTCAATGCCTGGCATGATGGAAACTATTCTTAATGTTGGATTGACAACTAAGACCATTGAGGGATTAATTAAGCGGACTAAAAACGAGCGTTTTGGTTACGATGCCTATCGACGTTTGATCACCATGTACTCCGATGTAGTTATGGAAAAGGCAGGTGGTTTTGAGCCTGAAGAAGGACAGGGTATCCGTCAGCAACTTGAGCACCTTCTGGGGGCGATTAAAGAAACTCGAGGTGTTGAAAATGATACGGACTTATCAGCTGAAGATTTGAAAGAGTTGGTTGACAAATACAAAGAAAAAGTTGAAACAGTTCTTGGTACACCGTTTCCAGATAACGCTAGCGATCAACTTTGGGGTGCTATTGGTGCTGTCTTTGCATCTTGGAATGGAAAACGTGCGATTGCCTATCGTCAGATTGAGAATATCCCAGAAGAGTGGGGGACCGCAGTCAATGTACAAGCTATGGTTTTCGGAAACATGGGAGACAATTCTGCTACTGGTGTAGCTTTTACAAGAAATCCGTCAACTGGTGATAACGTTTTCTATGGTGAGTGGCTGCCGAACGCGCAAGGCGAAGATGTTGTAGCAGGAATCCGCACGCCATTCCCTATCAGTGAATTGATGAAAAGCGAAGGTGATGCAGATGTTGATTCTCTTGAAGCTCGTCATTCACAATGTTACGATGAACTAATTGAAATTCAACAGAAACTTGAACAACACTATCGTGATATGCAAGATGTTGAATTTACTGTGGAAGATGGCCGCCTCTGGATGCTCCAATGTCGAACTGGAAAGCGCAATGGTACGGCTGCCGTCAAGATGGCCGTCGACATGTGTGACGAGGGCTTGATTGATAAAAAAGAGGCCTTGAGCCGCTTAACAGCTGATTCACTAGTACAAGTTCTGCTACCAATGGTGGACCCCGAAGCTGAAGTTTCCGCTACTTTATTAACCAAGGGGTTGCCTGCGGGGCCAGGTGGTGCTAATGGTACGATCGTTTTTACCGCAGATGAAGCCGTTCGTCGTAATGAATTGGGAGAAAAAGTGATTCTAGTACGTGACGAAACCAGCCCGGAGGACGTACATGGTATGAATGCTGCGGAGGCAATTCTAACGGCCAAAGGAGGTATGACAAGCCATGCTGCACTTGTTGCCCGTGCTTGGGGAAAATGCTGTATTGTCGGTTGTGGAGACTTGAGAATCGATTTTAATAATAAACAAATGGTCGTTAATGGCCAAACGTTAAAAGAGGAAGATTGGATCACTCTAAACGGCACTACTGGCAATGTCTATGTGGGGCAGCTAAATCTAATTGATCCAGATTTAGAACTCAATGACTACTTCACCACGCTGATGGATTACACTGACGAGTACAGAACACTAAAGGTGAGAACCAATGCTGATACGCCAACCGATGCGAAACGTGCACTCGATTTTGGTGCTGAAGGTATTGGCCTATTTCGTATTGAACACATGTTCTATGGGGAAGATTCTGATGAACCATTGTTTATATTGCGAAAGATGATCATGTCCTCTTCTGAAGACGAACGTCGTATAGCACTTGATGATCTATACCCCCACATGAAAACAGATATCAAAGCGACTTTGGATGTTATGTCGGGTTATCCAGTTACTATACGTTTATTAGATCCACCACTTCATGAATTTGTACCACATGATAAAGCTACTCGTGAGAGATTAGCGGTTGAGCTTGGAGTTGATCTGAACGAATTCAATCGTCGAGCCGATGGTCTGCATGAAACAAACCCCATGATGGGTCACCGCGGCGTTCGATTGGGTATTAGCTATCCAGAAATTGTCGAGACGCAGGTGCGTGCTATTCTGGAAGCTGCAACTGAACTGACACAAGAGGGAAAAGAAGTCCATCCAGAGATCATGATTCCTGTGCTTGGACATGTCAATGAGCTGAAGAACCAGCGAGAGATCATTGACCGAGTTTATCAGGAAGTCCTTGATAAGTACGGTGTTAATAATATCACTCATATGGTGGGTACCATGATTGAGATTCCTCGTGCTGCACTTACGGCCAACCAAATAGCTGAAGTAGCAGAATTCTTCTCGTTTGGTACTAATGACTTAACGCAAATGAGCTTTGGGTTCAGCCGTGACGATGTTGGTGGATTCCTGCCGGACTACATTTCACAAGGTGTTCTGGAAAAGGATCCGTTCCAAACGATCGATCAAAAAGGGGTTGGCCAACTGATTGAGATGGGTATTGAGCGAGGTCGTTCGACCAGACCCGATCTGAAAGTTGGTATCTGTGGTGAGCATGGTGGGGATCTCGATTCTGTTATTTACTGTCACAATATTGGTATGGATTACGTTTCTTGTTCACCGTTCAGAGTACCGATTGCGCGCTTGGCTGCAGCACAAGCTGTAATAAAAGACTAAAGAAAATTGTAACAGCAAAAGTAATTGGGGATGGGTAACGCCGTTCCTTTTTTCTATGTAACTGCGTTTGTTTAGAGTTGACTTTGGCCGTGACAAGTTTGATGTGGTTTGATATAATTCTCGAAACGACGCAATTGTATTTAGTGTAAAAGTAGGGGTTTTCAAAGATGACTAATATGTTGTTTCGAAAGCTCGTTTTTTTTCAGATTCAGGTGGTTATCTGTGTCATTCTGCAGACAGTAGGTTGTGGAGGAGGATCCACTGAAACGAGTCAAGATCCATCTAATCAAGGAGCAGAAACGATCGCTATGCTCCAACTACCACCATATGTTAAATTCGATATTAAGTCCAGAAAATATGCACGATCGAGTAGGAGAGAGGCCGATATGATTCTAATTCCCGGCGGTAAATTTTTTATGGGGAATTCTGATTTCATGTCCGAACAAATTGCTTCAGCATACTCGATGACTTTTTGGGACGAAACGCCACAGCATATTGTTAACCTTAAACCATTTTATATTGACAAGTATGAAGTTACAAATGCCGAGTACAGCTTGTACATAAAAGACCCCAGTTCAGGGCCAGTGCGAGAACCAAAGTTCTGGAAAAATCCTAAGTTTAGCCATCCTAAACAACCTGTGGTTGGAGTCACTTGGCAGGAAGCGTTTGATTACGCCCAGTCTTATGGTAAACGTTTGCTTTCTGAGGCAGAATGGGAAAAAGCTGCGTCGTGGGCAGGTGAAGGAAAAGGGCGTTTAGATTCAGGATACGCGCGAGTCTATCCGTGGGGAAACACATTTTCTGATGAACGCTTGAATTACAATGCAAACCGTGACGGTCCGACCAAAGTTGGGCAGTTTCCGCTGGGTGAAAGTAGATATAGTATATTAGATATGGCCGGTAATGTTTCTGAATGGGTACAGGACATTTACAATAAAGAAATTTACCAGTCTCAAAGTGGAGTAACGGCAATGCTCAATGCCAATGAGGAAAATGCCACAAGATTTAACGATCAGGGCTTTGAGGATTCAGCTGGATCTGAACACCGGGTGCACCGTGGGGGTAAATGGAACAGTTGGAAATTAAAGGAATTGGATGTTCGTTGCGCACGAAGACTTCATGCTGTTCAGGGCACGCAGGATCCAGGTATCGGCTTTCGTTGCGCAGTTGACGCTCAGGATGTATACAATAAATTACGCTCCCCGACTGAAATTCCTGAGTAGCTCATAAACTAGATAAAACAGCAATAAATGGCAATTAAAAGAAAACATTTTCGTTATCGCGATATTGATGAATTGCGGACTGAGATTGAAAAACTTGGGCTATCTATTCGTTTAGAGGATCGAATAGAGAAACTACTTGAACCCGTCAGTATCGGTCACAAAACAGCTGGTAATGCTTTAGGAATTCACCCGATGGAAGGTTGCGATTGTACTACAGATGGTAGGCCAGGTGAATTAACTATACGACGTTGGGAACGGTTTGGAACTGGTGGCTCGAAGTTGATCTGGGGTGAAGCAACAGCTGTCCTTGATGAAGCTAAAGCAAATAGCCGACAGTTGCTAATCAGTAAGGATACGGTAGGCTCAATTGCATCAATGCTTGAGATTACTAGAACAGCACATCGAAATACATTCGGTTCAAATGAAGAAATCCTCGTTGGGATGCAGTTGACACACTCAGGACGATATTGCTATCAAAAGCCGATGATTGCATTTCGACATCCGGTAATTGATCGAATCACCTTGCTCG
>Ga0315303_1000030_pt1 | contig 9719 bp, 9 predicted proteins | sample CBN3_Tmax_316_MT_FD_204538 | JGI IMG/M metagenome (GOLD analysis project Ga0315303, IMG submission 204538) | Metatranscriptome of marine microbial communities from Western Arctic Ocean, Canada - CBN3_Tmax_316 (Metagenome Metatranscriptome) | ecosystem: Environmental > Aquatic > Marine > Oceanic ... | reverse complement strand
GTCGTCTCCTGGGTAAGGGATCGGGCTCAGGTCATCGACGTCGAAAGTGACGAAGACACTGAGCCATCAGTCGAGAAAGCCGTAGTGGCGACCATAGGCCCCTCCAGCCCCGCCATTCGGCGAGGGCTTCGATGACTATCGCGTCGCGACCCCCTTGTTGGGGCATCGTCGGGTACTCCCACAGGCTTACGTGCCGGTCCGGCCATCCCTGCGACGGGAGGAATAGCTGGTCGAGCGTAGGAGTCCAGAGACTGGAGGACATAGGCGCCCTCTGCGTTCTCGGCGCATTCCCGTGGTGCGCTCACTTGGTTGCTGGCGACACTACGTCTGTCGCTTCGGGACCAGGAACCGCCGCCTGAGCGTGAGCACTTTCTTGCCGTCCTGGTTCGAGGCGCGGCTCTCCATGTAGACCACGCCGCGGTCGGGCCGGCTGCGGGACTCCCGGACCTCCAGCACCACGCTCTCGGCGTATATCGTGTCGCCCTGGAAGACCGGCGCGTCGTGGGTGATCCGCTCGTACTCCAGGTTGGCGACGGCCTTGCCCGAGGTGTCGCCGACGCTCATCCCCACCACCAGGCTGAGCACGTACGTCCCGACCACCAGGACGCGGCCGTGCTGGTGGTCCTTCATGTAGTTCTCGTCGATGTGCAGCGGGTTGTGGTTCATCGTCAAAAGCGAGAAGAGGTGGTTGTCGGCCTCGGTTATAGTCTTGCCCGGCCAGTGCTTGAAGACATCGCCGACGGCGATGTCCTCCAGGTACCTTCCGAAGTTTTCTTTCCCGTCGTGAATCATGCTCAGTCCTATCCTACGCTAGCCGGCCGGGACAGCTTCGGGGACGTGCAGCCGGAGCCAGTCCTCGAACTCGCCTAACGTGGCGACGCCGTGGTTGGCCACCGCGTCGTAGACATGGACGCTGTAGACTCCTTTACGATACTGCCCCACCCGCATACGGCGTCCTTGACTCGCAGGACCGCCATCCGGTCCGCGCCTGCCAGAGTCTGCCGGAGCTTCTCGAAGGCGCCCTTTTTCTCGGCGTATTCTCTCTCACCGTACCCCACAGGTCGACCTTCCACGTCTGACCTCGGTGCAGGAGCCGGATACCCCGGTACAGCCCACTTGGGAAATCCTGGTCCGTCCGGATGAACATGTTGGAGTAGGACATCATGATCGCCTCAAACCGATTGGCGATCGCGTCACCGATCCGGAAGAAGGTCGCGACGTCTCTCTCATCCGGTAACTGAATGTAGATGTCGATGTCGCGCCAGGTCATCAGGTCGAGGGCGTACGAACCGATCACCTCAGTCGGGCCATAGCTCGCGATGCCGGACAGCAACCCGTACTGGTCCAGCAGCTCACCGGCCTCGCCGCCAGGCCGGCGGCCTGGTCGAGGAACTCCTTGTCGGTCTTGACCATGCGTCGGCCCTTTAGCGGTCGAAGCGGGGGAACTGTCGTTCGCCCACGTTCTTGGCAGAGATGCCGAGGACCTTCAGGAAGCCCTCGGCGTCGGCGTGGTCGTAGGTCCCCATCGCCTCCATGGACGAGTCGTCGGTATAGAGCGAGTGGGGCATCGCCTCCGGAGTGTCCTCGGCGGTCTCGAAGTAGACGTCCCCACGGTGCAGCCGTACGGCGATGGTGCCTGTGACCAGCCTGTTTATGGGCTCCACGGCGGCCAGGCGGCCGTCGTCGCCAGGTCGAGCCAGTAGCCCTGGTATATCTGCAGGCTGATGACGGCCGATAGCTGGTCGAAGAGCTGCCGCGCTCGGCGGTCGAGGATGAACTGGAGCAGATATTCGTGGGTGCGCCCCAGGAGCTCCATGCCGGGGGCCTCGTAGATGCCCCGTGACTTGACCCCGACGAACCGGTTCTCCACGACGTGTGTGCCTATGCCGACGCCATGCACGCCGGCTATGCGGTTTGCCTGGGCGAAGATGTCCAGCAGGCCCATCTCTTTGCCGTCCAAGGCCACCGGCACGCCCTCCTCCCAGCGAACGCTGACCACCTCGTGCCGCGACGGCGCGTCCCAGGGCCACACGCCCATGCCGGGCTCAACGAACCAAGGCGACTTGCCCACGTCCTCTAGATCGCCCGCCTCGTGGGTCAGGCCCAGGAAGCTGGCGTCGGTCGAGTAGCGCGCCTCGCTCGCCGGCTTGATCGGCAGATCGTTGGCCTGGCAGTAGTCCAGCATCTGCTGCCGCCCCGGGAACTGCTCCACGAACTCCGGGTCGCGCCATGGAGCGTAGACATCCAGGCTGGGCGCCAGCGTGTTGACCGCAAGCTGGAAGCGGACCTGGTCGTTGCCCCGGCCGGTGGCGCCATGGAAGAAGACTCCGATGTCCTGGTCCTCGAGGCGGGGCAGGATGGCGCGCACCGTCACCGGGCGGGCGATGCCCGTCGTGTTCCAGTAGCCGCCTTCGTACCGGGCCTGTGACTGGATGACCTGCAGGCCGACCGCGGCCAGCGCTTCGCGGCCGTCGACGATCTCCGACACCGTTGCGCCGCAGGCCACCATGCGCCGCTTGACGGGCTCCAGGCTCTCCTCGTCGGGCTGGCCCAGGTCAACTGTGTAGCCGCGGACGTCAAAGCCCTTGCTGCTCAACCAGTGTGCTGCCGTGCAGCTATCCAGGCCGCCGGAGACGGCACCTCCCAGCACCGTCTGGCCGTTATCTTTCAGCTCTCGCCAGTTCACTTCTTCTCCCTGAGGACCGTCAGTCTCTCTGATGGGAACCGCCCGTCGAACGAGTAGATGACGCCGCTCCCAGACGAACGAGCCGCCGCCCATATCAACGCGTCCCCGAAAGAGACACGTCCCGAGGGCCGACACATGAGCAACGCGTGGATAACTACGTCCTTTCTGAGGCCGAAGAGTGAGATATTCGCCTTGCGAACAAAGCTTACAAGATGGTCGACTATTGCGTCTCGCGGGAAGTGGTAAACGGAAGCCAGGACAAACGCCGTCTCAGCCAATGCTACGTCAGTAACCTGAAGGTCCTCCTCCTGATCGATTATTCGAGCGGCCTGCTCCGCGCCTTCAGCAGGGACACCTGTCAGGTAGCGCACCATCACACTGGTGTCGACGAATCGGTTCACGGCTGCCGCTCTCGGACCCCCATCTTTTCCTCAGCCGCGATTGTCCAGGCCCTCTCCTTGACCTCGTGCCAGTCTTCGTCCGAAGGGACTTCCCCTCCCTTGATGTACTTCTTCAAGCCCCCCATCAATGATCGATTGTGCTCCGGCGGCACAAAATAGAGCTCCACGTGGTCATCTACGAGCCTTTGGATTGCCATCCAGCCCGGCTTTATGCCCAGGCGGTCTCGGATCTCTTTTTCGACGACGACCTGCCCCTTCGTTCCTACTTTGGCGGCCACAGTATGACCTCAATGCATCGTGTATGACACAGAATAAGATACCGTACCCGAGAGGGTCAAAACAAGCTCAGCGCTGCGTCACCGGGTGCGGTGCTAGGCGTTGGCCGCGGCGACGGCTTTGGGAAGCGCCGCCTTGAGGAGCGCTAGCGCCTCGTCGATCTCGGCCTTGGACACTGTCAGCGGGGGCATGATTCGCACCGCGTTGGGCCGCGTCACGTTCATGAGCAGGCCTGCCTCGTTGCACGCGTTCAGCACCTGGGGCGCCATCTCGGAGGTGAACTCCAAGGCGATGAGCAGGCCCATGCCGCGCACGTCGGCGATGAACTCGGCCTCGGCCTGGATCTCATTCAGGCCCGCCCGCAGGTACTCGCCCATCTCCAGGGCCCGCGCGGGGACGTCGTTGTCGACGATGAACCGCACCGACGCGTTGGCCGCCGCGCAGGTCAGCGCGTTGCCGCCGAAGGTCGAGCCGTGCTCTCCCTTGGGCTCTAAAACGGCTGCGGAGTCCTTGGCAAGGAACGCGCCTATGGGGACGCCGCCTCCGAGAGCCTTGGCCAGCGTCATCACGTCCGGCTCGACGTCGAAGGACTGATAGCCGAACAGGGTGCCCAGCCTGCCCAGGCCGGTCTGCACCTCATCCATTATCAGCAGCAGGCCGTTCTCGTTGCACCACTCCCTCACCTGGGCGAAGTAGTCGTTGGAGGGCACGTTGACACCGCCCTCACCCTGGACCGGCTCGAGCATGACGGCCGCCGTCCGGTCGGTGGTGGCGGCCTTGATGGCGTCGATGCTGTCGTAATCGACCGTCACGAAGCCGGCCGGCAGTGGCTGGAACGGGTCCTCGTCGTGGGGCTTGCCCGTCGCAGCGGTCATCGCCAGCGTGCGGCCGTGGAACGAGTTCCAGGTCGTTATGACCTCGTAGGACCCGTTGCGGTGCAGCTTGCCGTACTTTCGGGCCAGCTTGACCGCGCCCTCGTTGGCCTCTGCGCCGCTGTTGCAGATGAACACCTTGTCCATGCAGCTATTCTCGACCAGCGCCTCGGCCAGTTGTAGCTGGGGCACCGTGTAGAACTGGTTCGACGTTTGCAGAAGCGTCCGCGCCTGCTCCGCGATCGCGTCCGCGACGACCGGGTTGGCGTGACCGATGTTGTTGACGGCCCAGCCCGCGGTGAAGTCAAGGTACTCCTTGCCCTGGTCGTCCCACACTCGCGTCCCCTCGCCTCGGACCAGCACGATGGGCTGCCGCCGGACGGCGAACATGTAGTACTTGCTCTCAACCGCTTTCCAGTCGGTCGTCACGTCACTCCCCTCCTGCCAGGTCGGCCAGGCGCTTCAGGGCCTCCTCCAGATTGGAGAGCTCTCGCTTGATTCCGTCGATGGCCTCCGACAGCGCCTTCATTTCCTGCTGCAGGCCGCCCCCCGGAACCGTCGACGCGGGCGGCTGCTGAGGGTCACCCGGAGTCTCCACGGGGCCCGTGAACCCGGTAAGCGCCTCCAATGCCTCGGGGACGGAGCCCTCCATCACTACGCGGTTGCCGGTCGCGAGGATCACCTGCTTGAGCTCCGGGAAGTCGATCCCCTCGGCCTGCATGTAGACCGGCTCGGCATAGAGCAGTCCGAACTGGTCACCGGACGCTATCGGAATGACCAGCAAGTTGCCCCGGATGCAGAAGGAGCCCTCCTGGCAACGAAGCGTGAACCACTCGGAGATGTCCGGGTCATTGTCGATCTTGGCCTCGATCTGCTGCGGGCTGTCGACCTGGCGCTCTTTGGGGAAGGTGAAGGCGACCAACTCGCCATAGTTCTCGCCGTCGTTACGGGCTGCCAGCCAGCCGGCGAGAATGGGAGGGTCGTTCCTGGTATACGGGATCAGCAGGACGAACTCCTCCTTCTCCTCGCCCGGGATCTTCATGATCACGTAGTAGGGCTCCACGAGCTGCAGGTCCCCGCTCTGGCCGAACTTCTCGCTGGGTATGTCCCAGAGGTCCTCCTGGTTGTAGAAGTCCCGGGGCTCGAGCATGTGGTACCTGAGGTACTTGGTCGCCTGGAAGCCGAACAGGTCCTGCGGATAGCGAATGTGGTCGCGCAGGTCCTGTGGCATCTCGTTTATGTCGCGGAACAGCTTCGGGAAGATCTCTCGATAGGTCCTCAGGATCGGGTCGTCGGGGTCGACTATGTAGAAGTCTAGGGAGCCGTCATAGGCGTCGACCACGACCTTGACGCTGTTGCGAATGTAGTTGAAGCCACTAGGATGCGGCTCCGAGTACGGGTAACGGTCGGATACGGTATAAGCATCCTGAATCCAGAAGAGCTGCCCGCCCGCGGCGACGACATAGGGGTCGTGGTCCAGCACCAAGAACGGCGCGACCGTGGAGATGCGGTCCTGGACCTCCCTCCGGTACTGGATCCTGCTATCGCTCGTCACCTCGCTCGTGATCAGGACGTTGATGTCCGCGAACTGCCAGGCGTAGGCGAGACGGCGGATATACGAGCTCAGGCCAACGCCGCCCTCGCCGTCGTAGTTGTTGCTCTTGAGTTCGCCGTCTTCCGCCTGGTAGTCAAGCTCGTCGGTCTTCGTATTAACGATTACGTAGCTGGTCGTCTTCTCCCCGTAGTAGATGCGGGGGTTCGTAATCAGGATGTCGGGCTCGTCGACCTGCGTCGTCGACTGCACCTTGATGACGCCATCGTTGGGAATGTCCTTGGCGAAGAACTCCGGACGTCCCTCGGGAGTGAACTCCGTGACCGGACTCATCGCCACGCCGAAGCCGTGGGTGAAGCGCAGCTTCGTGTTGACCCAGGTCTGCGCGGCGTCGTCCAGCTTCTCGTGCGCCACCTCCCGGGCAGCCAGCATCACCTGACGGTAGGTGCCGCCAACCGTATAGCGGTCTACGTCGGAGTCGTTGAAGTCGTAGTACGGCCGGATGAGCTGGATCTGCCGGTAGACGTCGGACAGCGGCCCGTGGTCCCAGAGCCGGATGTTGTCGACCGTCAGGAGGTTGTCGGCGATCAGCTCCGCTGACAACCCGAGGTCCACCGGGTAGGGCCGCGTACTCACCTGGGCCAGATCGAAGCCCCGGCGCGTGAAGTCGATGTTCCTAGCGATGAACTCGCCCTCTTTCACGAGCTCGTTGGGGTTGACGGTGAATCGCTGCATCGTCCTGGGCCAGGCGACCTGCAGGAGCACCAGCATCACCACCCACAGTACGACGCCGGCCACCGCGAGCCGGACCCCGCGCAAGTAGGCGTTCACCAGCATCAGTATGCCGCTGGCCGCCGCGACGACGGTCAAGATGAGCAGCGCCGGCTTGCGTGCGTTGATGTCGGTGAAGGCGGCGCCGAACACCGCGCCGTTTTCAGAGAACAAGAGGGCCCAGCGGTCCAACCAGTGACCCGCGGCCAGAATCAGGAAAAGCGCGCCCACGATGATCGATATGTGGACCTTCAGCCCCGGGCTGATGTCGAAGCCGACGCCCCTGAAGCTGAACCGGACGAAGTAGACGCCCAGGGTCGCGATCAGAATGGCGATCACACCCTTTAGCAGCCAGCCCTGGATGAAATCGCAGGCAGGAAGGCTGAAGACGTAGAAGGACACGTCTCTGTTGAAGACCGGTTCCGTCTCGCCGAAAGAGACGGCGCTCCAGAACCTGAGGAACAGCTCCCACTCGGCGGCGGCTATTATGCCGAACACCACGCTGAGGATGGCGGTTGCGGCTATGGTGCCCCAGAAGATCGCGCGCCGCAGGAAGTTCGCAGTCGCCTCTGGCAGGGAAGGCGGCTCCGTGCCTCTGGACACCCGGAAGGCGAAATAGAGGCTGACCCCGGCAAATACCGCGAAGGCGATGGCCCATGCCAGGAACAGGGCGGCCTTGGTGACCAGGACTTTGACGTAGACGCCGCGGAAGCCCAACTCGCCGAACCAGAGCCAGTCCGTGTAGGCCCCCCGCAGGAAGTTGAGCAGGACGAAGAGCACGGCAAGGCCGGCGATGACCACCAGCCATTTCCATTTGTCGCGGACCTGGGCCGGGATCGATCCGCCCAGATCGAGAGAGAAGTCCGACTGCTCCTGAAATTGCGATGCCATCGATTCCCCTATCCGACCCGTGTACCGAGCTCGGCCCCGCTCAGGATGTCCCTGAGAGCGTGGGGTTTGCGCCCGTCTATTATGTGCGTTGAACCAACTTCTTCGAGGGCCCGGAGGCAGGCGCCGATCTTGGGCACCATGCCCCCCACGACCACCCTGGAGCTCATCAGGCCGCTCGCCTGTCGCTGCGTCAGCCTCGGGATCACCCGGCGGGAAGAGTCCATGACACCGTCGACGTCGGTCAGGAAGACGAGGCGTTCGGCGCCGAGGGCCAGCGCGATCTCTCCGGCAGCGGTGTCAGCGTTCACATTGAGCAGCGAGCCCCCGTGCGCCATAGCCTCGGTGCTCCGCACTGCCACAGGAGCAATGATCGGCATGAAGCCGGCGTCAATCACTATCCGAGCAGGCTCCGGATCGACCGCGACGACACTGCCGACCAGGCCCAAATCAGGGTCCAATACATTCGCCCGCAGCATACCACCATCGACTCCCGACAGTCCAACGGCGCGCCCCTTCAGCGCCAGTATGGACGCCACCAGGGACTTGTTGACGACGCCGGACAGGACGGCCACCACGATCTCCATGCTGGGAGCGTCCGTCACGCGCAGCCCGTGAACGAACCTGGGGCGGACCCCCTGCCGCTCCATCCACTCGCTGATCGTCTTGCCGCCCCCGTGCACCACGACCGGCTGGATGCCACTGCCCTGTAGCGCGACCAGGTCCTCCAGCGTCGTGTCGTGCCTTCCGAGAGTGCTCCCACCGATCTTTACGACGATCGTCCCAACGGCATCGGGCTCCTTACCCGCCATAGCATCGGTCCCGCCGCCGGACGGGTCAGGCTCTTGATCGGGCCCGCCACGCCCTCCGGCAGTCAAACCGTCCGTATGGCGACCTCCTGCTTCCATGGCTATCTATAAACGGGAGTCCGTTGCCTTGAGAGGGAAACGACTGGACACCGCACACACGAGGGGGCGGGTGCGCGGCGGCTAGGTGCTGTATGCGGAGTTGAAGGTGACGTACTCCTCGGTGAGGTCGCACCCCCAGGCGGTCGCGCTGGCGTCTCCGTGGTTGAGGCTGACGCCCAACCGGACCTCGGCGTCGCCCATCGCGCTGATGACCGCGTCCTTGAGGTACGGAATGGCGACGCCCCCATGGACCATCTGGATGCCGGCGATGAACAGGTCGACCTTCGACTCCTCGAAGTCCGCCCCGCTCCGTCCCACCGCCATCATGATCCGGCCCCAATTCGGGTCCCTGCCGTGGACCATGGCCTTGACCAGTAACGAGCTCGCGACGGTCCGCGCGGCCATTCTGGCCTCGCCGGACGTGGCGGCGCCGTCGACGACCACCTCGATCAACGTCCTGGCCCCCTCGCCGTCCCTGGCAAGCTCCTTGGCCAGCGCGGTGCAGACGTAGGCGAGCGCCTCGCGGAACGCGCCGGCCGACGCCGAGCCGTCCCGTATCTGCTCGCCCCCCGCCATTCCGTTGGCCAGCACCAGTACCGTGTCGTTAGTGCTGGTGTCGCCGTCCACGTCGATCATGTTGAACGAAGCGTCGACGGCGTCGCTCAGGGCACACTGCAGGAAGCCCCACTCGACGTCCGCGTCGGTGGAGACGAATGCCAGCATCGTGGCCATGTCGGGGTGTACCATCCCCACCCCTTTCGCGGCGCCGCCCACTGTGATACGCGTGCCCGCCGCGTCGACCGAAACGGCGATCTCCTTGGGTCGCGTGTCTGTCGTCATGATGGACCGGGCGAAATCGGTGCCGCCCTGGTCGGAGAGTTCCACGTTGCCGATGTTCTGCCTGATCAGGGCCATCGGCAGCTCGACCCCGATGAGTCCCGTGCTGCACACGAGCATCTCATCCACGTCGACGCCGGCATGGCCGGCCGCCAGCGCCGCCATCTCCTCGGCGTCTTTGAGCCCCTGCTCACCGACGGCGCAGTTGGCGCAGCCGCTGTTGGCCACGACGCCCCGGGCGTGCCCGCCCGCCACGCGCTGCCGTGACAGCACCACGGAGGGCGATACGACCTTGTTCCTGGTGAAGGTACCTGCCACCGCGGCGGGGGCCTCGGACAGCAGGATGCCCAGATCCAGCGCCTCGGCGGTGTCGGACTTGATCCCGGCGCAGGTACCCCCCGCCACGAACCCTTTGGGCGAAGTCACGCCACCGGCCTGAACCAGTTCTATCATCGCCGCCATGTGGTCATCCCTCGTGGCCGCCGTCAATAAGTGCGCTCGCCGCCTTGCCACTGCGGGAGACGCGCC
>Ga0315303_1000029_pt1 | contig 9960 bp, 4 predicted proteins | sample CBN3_Tmax_316_MT_FD_204538 | JGI IMG/M metagenome (GOLD analysis project Ga0315303, IMG submission 204538) | Metatranscriptome of marine microbial communities from Western Arctic Ocean, Canada - CBN3_Tmax_316 (Metagenome Metatranscriptome) | ecosystem: Environmental > Aquatic > Marine > Oceanic ... | reverse complement strand
GTGCAGCTAGCGGCTGAAGGGTCCCGCTCACATCGACGCGAACGTCTCATCCGCGGCGTCCAGCGTCTTCTCGATCACCTCGTCGATGTGGGCCGTGGAGACGAACCAGGAACTGCCCCCAGTTCCACCTTTCATCAGGCGGACTCCACGCTCGAGCATCCACATACAGAACTTGTCATAGATAGCCATCTCTGTGGCGACCCCGACCGGATTCGAACCGGCGATCTTCGGCTTGACAGGCCGATATGTTAAACCGCTACACCACGGGGCCGCGCTGTGTTTGCCCTGCCGGGGGCATGGCCGACCCGGCCCACCGCAGGACGGCGTTTCGGGCCAGGCCGCGTGACACTTGTCCGCAGTCGAGCTAGTTGCTCGCTAGTCTGGCGGCAGTGTCAGGTATTGCTACCCGGTCGCTCCGGCGGCGGCCAGAGCTTCATCGATTGAGGACGGACTGTACCCGATCAGCCGTTCCTCGCCGATTACGGTAACCGGTGTGGTCCGATATCCCATATCCACCAGGCGTTTTAGCGCATCACGGTCTGTCGACACGTTGTACTCGGTGAACGGCACGCCCTTTCGTGAAAGATACACTTTCACCATGTGGCAGGGCCCTCAACCGGCGGAAGTAAAGACCTGGATTTCTTCGCTCACGATCGCATCCTTACCCGATTCTGATGTGTCCGGCATAAACTCGTCGGCTGTAGGCTAATCGGCTTGTTGGTCGTCGGCTGTCCGCTTGCGGCGCTCGGCGTTGTATTCTCGCTTCCCACCGCTATCCTCGAACAGCTCCTCGCCCACCGGGACAGCTTCGCCTATGGTCTGGTTGACCTCTCCGTCCTCAGAGTATTTGCGAAGAAACTCTTCGCTCACGAAAAACATTCATATACAGAAGCCATCGCGCTCAATGTCCTCGTGATGCCGCTCGCACGGACATATCTTCTTGCGATCCTCAACGGGATCGCCGCTTAATGGCATTCAAGGACAGTACCGGTACCCATGCTCACGCTCGTTCTTTCCCAGCCCTTCTTGGACGAGCTCGACAACTTCACTCTCGGGGAAAAACTCGTAGGGCCCCCGGCTTACGTATCTCTCCGAGAACTTTACGGCGCGTTGGAGGGCTTCCTCGTTTGTCAGATCTTTTGGCATGAGTTCAATCTAGTCACTTGCGGCGGTCTTACGCCCAGCTGCCGGACCTAGCCGCATCTGTCTATGGATTTCGCACGGCATGCTATGGAAACTCTCCGCCTGAGCACGAAGCTTGGAGACCAACGACGGCAGCACCCGACGGACATCCTCCCGTGTCTTGTCTTGCGCCACTTCTACACTGAGCACGCCCGCTGTCCCGCAGTCGCAGTGAACGGTGAAGAAAACCTTCCGGAAGCCCTTGTTGGCGGAAAGGTCGATCTTGAACCGCGTAAGGGGTGTTAGCCCCGCGTCGTCTGGGACCGCCCCGGCTATCAGGGCACTCAGTTCAGAGTCGTCCATGGAGCCTGAGGACGCGGCCGTCTGCTCTCGCCTAACTTTCAATATATCCTTGCTGCATCCCAGTTGCACAGATGGGTTCTGCGCCTGTATGGTGGGCGGTACTGGATTTGAACCAGTGACCTCTGCGATGTCAACGCAGCGCTCTAAACCACTGAGCTAACCGCCCATCGGTAGAGCCTGGATGCCCACGCTCATTCTCAGTGTAGCAAGCGCGCAAACCCAGGTCAAGGAATCCCGGCCTGCGGTCCATGAGACATTCCTACCGGCCGCCAGGCAAACATCATTGACGTCCATCCGCCTCTGGAGGCGGGGAGTTTAGGTCAGCGGGGCTTCCTCTACACTCGCCTCCGTGTCTACGGTAGTCCCCTCCGATTCACTTGTTGCTCCAACTTCGACGAGCCTGCCGTCGTCCTCGAACGTGACGTCCATGTCACCGTCGCCGAGGCCTTCGCCGTCCCTCCCGTTCCCCTCACCGTCCATGGTCGTTGGGCCGGAGAGGATGCCCAGAAAGTCCTGCTGCGGCTCGGTCAGCCCGAGTCGCTTGCGGCCTTCCTCCGAGAGATCGTAGCGCGCAGGAATCAGTCTTCCTATGATCACGTTTTCCTTAAGGCCCCTCAGGTTGTCCACATCCCCGTTCAAGGCCGATTCAGTTAGCACGCGGGTAGTCTCCTGGAAGGACGCGGCTGCCAGGAAGCTCTCCTTGTTGAGCGATGCCCTGGTGATGCCCAGCAGCACCGAGCTTGCGGTGGCCGGCTCGCCTCCCTCAGCGAGAATACCGGCGTTCATCTCTTCATAGTGACGGCGATTGACCAGCTCTCCCGGAAGCATCTGGGTATCACCCGGCGCGTCTATTCTCACCTTACGCAGCATCTGCGACACTATCACCTCGATATGCTTGTCGTGAATAGTGACACCCTGGGAGCGGTACACCTTCTGCACCTCTTGGATCAGGTACCTCTGCACCGCTTCCCGACCTTGAATCCTCAGAATCTGCTGAGGACTCTTGGGGCCCGCGGTGAGGGCCTGTCCCGCGACGGCATCCTCGCCGCTTCTTGCCAGAATATGGGAGGCCGCCGGGATCAAGTACTCGCGCTGCTCCTCATCCGTCCAGGATATGATCAGCGTCTTCTTCCTCTTCTGTACCTTCACCGTCCCGGTGACTCTGGCGATAACGTCGGCGGGTTGCAGTGCCGCGCTGTCTTCATCGGATGACTGCTTTTTGGAGGGCTTCTTGGCTTCGGCCAGGCGAGTTCCTATGCCTACCAGGTCACCGTCCGAGACAAGGATCTTGTATCCGGACTCCAGCACGTACTCATCGGTGTAGTCTTCCGTGCTCGCGACCCTTATGCTTCTACCTTCGATCGCGTCGGCGACCTCGACCACACCGTCGATCTCAGAGAGCACCGCCTCGCCCTTGGGGGCCCTGGCTTCGAACAGCTCCTCGACTCTGGGCAGGCCGCTGGTTATGTCTATGCCCGCGATACCCCCGGTATGGAAAGTACGCATGGTCAACTGAGTGCCGGGCTCACCGATGCTCTGGGCGGCGATAATGCCCACGGCCTCGCCCAGATTCGCCAGCTCCATGGTGGCCAGCGATGTGCCATAGCACATCCGACACACCCCCCGGGGAGCTTCGCAGGCGAGGGGCGACCGCGCCAGCACGCCGGTTACTTTGGCATCCAGCAGCTTCGCCAGCGCTTCGTCGTCGACCATCTCGTTGGCTTCGAGGATGATCTCTCCGGTAGCGGGGTCGGCTATCGGGGTCGCGGTGATCCGGCTCTTGAGACGCTCCGCGTAGGGTGTCATCAGCGTGTCGGACGGGTCGTCTTCTATCCAGATACCTCCCGCTGTTTCGCAGTCTTCGGTCAGTACGATCACCTCTTGGGCTACGTCGATCAGACGGCGAGTGAGGTAGCCGCTGTCGGCTGTTCTCAACGCTGTGTCAGCGAGTCCCTTTCGGGCGCCGTGAGTCGAGATGAAGTACTCGAGCACGGTGAGCCCCTCTCGGAAGTTTGACTTGATGGGACGGTCGATGATCCTGCCTTTGGGGTCGGACATAAGACCGCGCATCCCTGCCATCTGCTTGATCTGGGCAATATTTCCTTTCGCTCCCGACGTGGCCATCACATAAATGCCGCCGTAGTTGTGCAGCGTGTCTTCGATTACCTTGGTCAGGTTGTCGTTGGCCTCCGTCCAGATCTGGACCGCGTTCGTGTAGCGCTCGTCCTCGGTGATGAGGCCGTCCAGGTACTGCTGCTCGAGGAGGTCGGCTTTGTCCTCCGCCTGTCCGACTATGACCTTCTTCTCGGGTGATACCTCGATGTCGTTGATCGCAATGGTTATGCCGGATATAGACGCGTAGTGGAATCCCAGCACTTTGATGGCGTCCAACATTTCGGATGTGACATCGTTCCCGAGAGTCCGATGGCACTCGGCCGTAACGTCCTTCAGGGCATTCTTGTCCATCTCGTAGTTGCGGTAGCCGAGCTCCGATGGGATCACGTCGTTGATGATGATGCGGCCGACCGTGGTCTCCAACCAGCCACTGCCGTCACCGTCGCCGTTACTTTGCTCCCTGACGAATATGTTGGCACGCAGGTCGGTAACCCCCATGTCGTGAGCAAGTTGCGCATCCTGGAACGTGGCGAAGCGGCGCCCGGTGCCCTTGGCTCCCTCCGCAACTGTTGTCAAGTAGTAGCAACCGAGGACCATGTCCAACGTGGGCGCCACGATTGGGTCTCCAGAGCTGGGCGACAGCATGTTGTAGGTGCTCAGCATCATCTTCTTGGCCTCGAGCACCGCCTCCTTGGATAGGGGAACGTGCACGGCCATCTGGTCGCCATCGAAGTCGGCGCCGAAAGCGTTGCACACCAGTGGGTGCACCTGGAGGGCGCTGCCGTCGATGAGTACCGGCTGGAACGCTTGTATGCCGAGTCTGTGCAGCGTAGGGGCACGGTTAAGCAGGACCGGCCTGTCCTTGATGACCTCTTCCAGGATGTCCCAGACCTCCGGACGTACGCGTTCTGCCATACGCTTCGCGCTCTTGATGTTGTGAGCGTAGCCCTTGATTACCAGGCGGTTCATCACAAAGGGCTTGAAAAGCTCAAGCGCCATCCTGCGAGGCAGCCCGCACTGGTGTAGTTTCAGAGCCGGACCCGCGATGATCACCGATCGTCCGCTATAGTCCACACGTTTGCCCAAAAGGTTCTGTCGGAAACGCCCCTGCTTGCCTCTGAGCAAGTCCGATAGCGACTTCAGCCTGTGGTTATGGCTGCCTGATACCGCGCGGCCTCTCCGCCCGTTATCCACCAGGGCATCGACCGCCTCTTGCAGCATGCGCTTTTCGTTGCGCACGATAATCTCAGGCGCCTGCAGTTCTATGAGTCTCTTAAGGCGGTTGTTGCGGTTGATCACCCGGCGGTAGAGATCGTTCAGGTCGCTGGTGGCAAAGCGGCCACCATCCAGCTGGACCATGGGGCGAAGCTCAGGCGGGAGGACCGGGAGTACGGTAAAGACCATCCACTCCGGCTTGTTGCCGCTGTGCCGGAAGGCCTCGAACACCCGCAGACGCTTGATCGTCTTCTTCCGCCGCTGTCCGGACGTAGTTCGCATCTCCTCTTGGAGGCTGACCTGCAGCTCCTCCAGATCGATGCTCCTCATTACGTCCAGCACGGCCTCCGCGCCCATGTTCGCGCGGAACACGCTACCGTGGCTGTCGCGAAGCTCTCTATATCGACTTTCGGTCAACAGCTGGCCGGTTCTGAGGTCCTCGAGCTCGTCTATCTGTCCCGTGAGATCGTTTTCGAGGTCGGCCTTCGACTCCTCCATCTGGGCGTTATTGCGCTGAATCTCGTCCCCGATGGCTGAGCGCTCTTCGTCGGAGAGCTCCGGCGATCCTTCCACGGATTCAGCGTCTAGACGACCCTGTAGCTCGTTGTTCTTCTCCTGGACCTCGGACTCCAAGCCCTCGATTCCCTCTTCGATCTCCTGCTGGAGGCGGTCGACGGTAGCGGAGCGGAGCTCTCCATCGACACTGGTGACGAGGTATTGGGCGAAGTAGAGGACCCGGTCGAGGTTTCGTGGCGACAGGTCGAGCAGGAGCGCTATGCGACTAGGCGTCCCCTTTGAGAACCATATGTGAGCCACCGGGGCGGCGAGCGTGATATGTCCCATGCGTTCTCGCCGCACCTTCGCTCGCGCCACTTCGACTCCGCATCGGTCGCAGATGACTCCCTTATATCGGATCTTCTTGTACTTACCGCAGTAGCACTCCCAGTCTTTCGTAGGGCCAAAGATGCGTTCGCAGAATAGCCCGTCCTTCTCTGGACGCAGCGTCCGATAGTTGATGGTCTCCGGCTTCGTCACCTCTCCGTATGACCAGGTCTTGATCTGGTCGGGGGATGCTAGTGAAATGCGAATCGCGTTGAAGTCGTTGCCGCCTCGGGCCATATGCCTTCGCTCCTTTGTGTGTGGGTGTCGATCGCACGGGCAGTCTATTTTTAGTTGTCGCTGCTCTCGCTTTCCAGGGCGGTTGCTCCCTCGCTGCCCTCTTCCCTCTCCTGATCGCCGTTTACGGTGACGGAGGCCTCGGGCGCCACGTCGTCAACGATGCCCAGTGCGGGCACCGGATCGGAGAACGGGTCGCCATCATCGAACTCGTCTACGGGCATTGAGGGTAGAGTCAACTCCTCGGTCTCCTCCCTCAGAAGTTCCACCGACAGACCGAGGCTCTGAAGCTCCTTCAACAGAACGTGGAAAGACTCCGGGATACCGGGCTGAATGACATCCTCGCCCTTGACGATGGCCTCGTAGGTCTTGACCCTGCCGACTACGTCGTCGGATTTGATCGTGAGCATCTCCTGGAGGTTATACGCTGCGCTGTAGGCCTCCATCGCCCACACCTCCATCTCGCCGAAGCGCTGCCCTCCGAACTGGGCCTTGCCGCCCAGGGGCTGCTGTGTAATCAGCGAGTAGGGCCCTGTGGAGCGGGCGTGAATCTTGTCCTCCACCAGGTGATTCAGCTTCATCATGTAGATGTACCCTATCGTGATCGGCTGATCGAATTGCTCTCCGGTCCGGCCGTCGTACAGGAGCGACTTACCCATGGTGGGCGCCGCAACCTGCTTCTCCCGGTTGAGTCGCAGTGCCTCCTGGTGCAGCTCGTTTAAGGTCAGCCCTGAGACGTCCTGCCCGACCTCTTCCTTGAGCCAGATCTCGAGGCAGGCCTTTCGAGCCTCCTCATGGGTGTCTTCCGCGAAGACGCTGTCATAGTCGTATCCGCGATCGGCTAGCCATTTGCGGACTACACCGATGTCGATGCGCTTCTCCGCATCCTCGTCCAGGGGCCTGGGGTCGACGGCTCCAGACTTGTCTACGATCCAGGCCTGGGCCAGTGCGGCCTCCACGGCGGTGTCCTTAGCGCCGTCGAAGACCGGCGTGATGGCCCTGAAGCCGAGCGAATGGGCGGCCCATCCGAGGTGAGTCTCCAATACCTGCCCAAGGTTCATGCGCGAAGGCACTCCGATGGGATTGAGAATCAGGTCCACGGGTGTGCCGTCCGGAAGGAATGGCATGTCCTCTTCCGGCAGGATACGGGCTATAACGCCCTTATTGCCATGACGGCCCGCCATTTTGTCGCCCTCTGCGATCTTGCGAGTTTGGGCGATCCGCAGTCGGACCAGCTTGTTGACTCCCGGGGGGAGCTCGTCTTTGTTCGCGCGGCTGAGCACTTTGACGTCTATTACCTTGCCTCGCTGGCCGTGAGGCACCCGCAAAGAGGTGTCCTTAACGTCGCGGGCCTTTTCGCCGAAGATCGCGCGAAGAAGCTTCTCCTCGGCGCTCAGCTCAGTCTCGCCTTTGGGGGTGATCTTGCCTACCAGGATATCGCTCGGACCTATCTCTGCTCCGGTACGAATGATCCCTTCCTCGTCGAGGTTACGCAGGCTGTCGTCGCCGACGTTGGGGATGTCCCTGGTGATCTCCTCTGGACCGAGTTTCGTGTCGCGGGCCTCCACCTCGTGCTTTTCAATGTGGTTGGAAGTGAATTTGTCGTCCTGGACCAAGCGGCTGTTAATTATGATCGCGTCCTCGAAGTTGTAGCCTTCCCAGCACATGAAGGCGACCAAAACGTTCTGGCCGAGTGCGAGCTCACCCTTGCCCGTGGAAGAGCTATCCGCCAGGACCTGCCCCGTATGGACCAAGTCTCCGTTCATGACGATGGCCCGCTGGTTGATGCAAGTACCCTGGTTGCTCCTCAGGAACTTCATCAAGCGGTACTGTTGCTCGTTGCCGTCCGGCTCGAGGACAGTGATTCTGTTTCCGGTAGCTTCAGTGACGATCCCGTCCGAGCGGGACAGGACCACCTGCCCACTGTCCCTGGCGACCCTTCCCTCCATGCCTGTGCCGACCAGCGGGGGCTCCGGGCGTAGCAGCGGCACGGCCTGTCGCTGCATATTGGAACCCATCAGAGCCCGGTTCGCGTCGTCATGCTCCAGAAACGGGATGAGGGAGGTTGAGACGCTGACGAGTTGCATGGGAGAGACGTCCACGTACGCCACGTTGGAGGGAGGCTCCATAGACACTCCGTCGCCGATACGCGTCTCGATCCTCTCGGACAGGAACTGCCCCAGCTCGTCCATCGGCGAGTTTGCCTGTGCCACGTGCACATTCTCGTCCGCGTCCGCGGAGAGGTAGAGTATCGCTTCGGGGTCCATGGAGACATAGGGGATCACGCTGAGCATTTGCTCCGGCAGGGCGGCGATCCGCCCGAGGGTACGCTTGGTGATGACCCGGCCGGCTCTCAGAATATTCTTTCCGTCGGCACCGGCGATGTTCTGAGTGATTGTTCGGCCCAATACGTCCGGGGCCGTGTTGAGGATTTCGCTGCTAACCTTTCGGTATGGCGTCTCTATGAAGCCATACTCGTTGGTCCGAGCGAAGGTGGCCAGCGAGCCCAGCAGGCCGATATTCGGACCTTCCGGCGTCTCGATAGGACAGATCCGCCCGTAGTGCGAGTGGTGTACGTCGCGAACGTCAAAGCCAGCCCGCTCTCGCGATAGGCCACCGGGTCCCAGAGCGGACAGCCGTCGCTTATGAGTCAGCTCGGCCAGCGGGTTCACCTGGTCCATGAACTGGGAGAGCTGGGAGCCTCCGAAGAACTCCCGCACGGCCGCGACGACCGGCCTGATGTTTATCAGTGCGGCAGGCGTAGTGGTTGCAGGGTCCATCTGCGTGGTCATGCGCTCCTTGATCACGCGCTCCATTCGGAGCAGCCCCACCCGAACCTGGTTCTGAATCAGCTCTCCGACCGACCGTACCCGCCTGTTACCCAGATGGTCGATATCGTCCGGGCCAACGACGTCATTGTTGATCTTGATCATCATCTGGATCAGACCGATGATGTCTTCAGGCCGGAGGGTCCGCATGCTCTCGTCGTCTTCCCCCCTGAGCTTGCGGTTGAGCTTGTAACGACCGACTCTCCCCAGATCGTAGCGCCTGGGATTGAAGAAGAGGTTGTCCAATAGCGTCTTGGCATTCTCTATATTGGGAGGCTCACCGGGTCGGAGCCTCCGGTAGAACTCCAGGAGCGCCTCGTCCCGATCGGTGACGCCCGTATCCTTGTCGATGGTGGTCTGAATGAACCTGTGCTCGGGATCGGTGTCTACGTCCTCGAACAGGGCCAGTATCTCTTCGTTGGTCCCGGTCCGGACCGGACTGTCCTCGTCGTCGGGTTTTGCCATCGCTCGCAGAAGCGTGCTGATAGGTGTCTTGCGCTTCCTGTCTACCTTGACGGAGAGGATGTCGCGGTTGCTGGTCTCGAACTCCATCCAGGCGCCGCGATAGGGTATGAGTTTGGCGGAGGACAAGGTACGCCCGGTGGCTGCGTCGGCATCGGTGGTAAAGTACACCCCCGGAGACCGGACCAGCTGGCTCACGACGACCCGTTCAGCCCCGTTGATGATGAAGGTCCCGTTCCTGGTCATCATCGGAATGTCCCCAATGAACAGGGTCTGCTCCTTGACCTCGCCCTGGCCTGGTCCGGCGGCCTTTATGTGGAGCTTGACGGTAACGTGCAAGGGCGCACTAAAAGTGATCTCCTCCTCTCTGCACTCATCCTCGGTGTACTTGGGGTCCTCGAAATAGTGGTCTTCAAAGCTGAGGGCGAAGCGTCCTCCGGGGAAGTCGTCTATTGGAGAGATCTCCTCGAAGAGCTCCCTCAGGCCCTCGCTCTTCAACGCGTCGAACGACTGGATCTGTACCTGGATAAGGTTCGGGACTTCGAGTATCGTCGGAATCCGTGCATACGAGCGCCGATGTGGCGAATTGCCGTTGGCTACCTTTTTGGCGGGAGAAAGGGTCATGTGTGCTCACACTCCTCTGAATGCTGCTGCTGCGTCTGCTGGGCCGCGGGGATCGACAAAAAACAGGCACACCTAGCCTGAATCGGGTAGGGGGTGTAACCTGAAGTGCCGTAGT
>Ga0315303_1000027_pt1 | contig 10093 bp, 7 predicted proteins | sample CBN3_Tmax_316_MT_FD_204538 | JGI IMG/M metagenome (GOLD analysis project Ga0315303, IMG submission 204538) | Metatranscriptome of marine microbial communities from Western Arctic Ocean, Canada - CBN3_Tmax_316 (Metagenome Metatranscriptome) | ecosystem: Environmental > Aquatic > Marine > Oceanic ... | reverse complement strand
TAAAAACCCGATATACCACCGAGGCCGATGCCAAAAATTAATGCTAGGGTCACTCCGATAAGACCGATCGACATGGAAATCCGAGTCCCATATAGAATCCGCGAATACAGATCACGTCCTTGCAGATCAGTACCTAAAATGAAAAGAGAGCGTCTTCCATCTACTCCAGGTTCAGCTCCGATTAAATGACGGTTCATGGGAATCAGACCAAAGAGCTTATAGTCGTACCCGGTCACGAAAAAATGAACAGGTATTTTTATGCTGGGATCTTCCGTGTAAACACGTTTATATGTTATTTGGTCTCTCACCCCAGATAAACCATAAACATGAGGACTGGGTTTCCAACCATCGAACAAATGAATTTTCCTGGGAGACAGAAGTGACAGTTCCGCATCTATATCATGAGGATCGTACGTAGCTAGAAACGGGCAAATTGCCGAAGCGAAATAGAAGGCCAGTAATACTATTCCTCCGGCTACAGCCAAGCGATGTTTCTTAAAACGCCACCACATCAGCTGCCACTGGGAGGCTATGTAGATCTGGTCAGTTATTTCCGAGAGGTGCTCTGATTCGGATCGGTCAGAGGATTGTGCCAATGTTTACTCTCAACGTCCTTCGAATTTAATTCTAGGGTCGATTAAAACCAACACGACGTCTGATATCAAAGTCCCAATGACAGTCATACAGCCAATGAGGAAAATTATTGTTCCTGCGAGAAACATGTCCTGAGCTAGCAGCGCCCGTAATAACAACGGTCCTACAGTAGGCAGGCTAAGTACCACTGACACGATAATACTACCAGAAACAATGAACGGGAAAATATAACCGATTGTGCTAGCGAACGGGTTCAATGCCACTCTAACGGGGTATCTAAGGATGAGACTCCATTCTGACATACCACGCGCCCTCGCCGTCACGACGTAAGGCTTTCTAAGTTCATCCAGAAGATTAGCTCTCATAATTCTTACCAAAGCAGCAGTTCCGGCAATTCCAAGAACAATTGACGGAATCCACAAGTGTTTGATCAGGTCCCATACCCTCGCAAAACTCCAGGGAGCATCAAAATATTCGTTTGAAAAAAGACCACTGACATTAGTATTAAAATACCTAAAAGATAAATACAATATAGCCAGGGCAAGCAGAAAGTTTGGAATGGCCAATCCAATAAACCCGATAAAAGTCACCGTATAATCGCCGACAGAATATTGTTTTACTGCTGAATATATCCCTATCGGCAGCGCCATGAACCAAACCAGTAACGTCGCAGCCAGGGCCACAACGATGGTCAGGGTCATACGATCCCCAATCACTTCCTTTACAGGCAAGTTGTATTCCATGGACATACCAAAATTGCCGCGAACCATCTTACCCATCCATCTAAAGTACTGGGCGGCAATGCTGCGATCAAGTCCGTATTCAGATCTCAGCATTTCTGCCAGTCCTTCTTGAACCTCACCCATCGATTCCAACTGGGCTATATATGACGTTACGTAATCTCCAGGCGGCAGCTGGATTATTACAAAAGAAATAACAGATACAAACCAAGTAGTAAGGAGAGCTAAAAATATCCTACGTCCAAAATATGCCAGCATTAACTTACGACACCGTTCGTTTTCAGTTTCCTAAAAGTTCCTTCACTAACGTCGATGCACCCAGGGAATCCTCATGCCGTTGGCGAACCATACTCGCTAGCTTATTGACTATATCACACGGTAGGCCAGAAGCGCCGAGTAACGCCCCTACACCCCCCCGACCATCGTTGCAATCGTATCTGAATCTCTACCGAAATTCGCACCCCAAATAATAGATTGTTTAGGATCTCCTTTTGAAAGAAGAAGTATTGCGAAAACAGCCGGGATGGTTTCTTGGGAATCACATAAGATGGTCCTGAGGTATTTATCGTAGTATTCTTCTCGGAACTCCTCGTATGATCCGGTCCTCCGAGCAATTTCTAATGCCTCTGAAATCAATCCGGCCATTTCGTGACCGCTGATCGGCAATATCTCCGTTCGTGCAGACTCAATTACTTTTTCCATAGTGGTCTCAGGTTTGAATGCAGCAGTCACGGCAGCCGCCATTGCACACGCGGCATCTCGGCAGAATCCTGTCTCGCCATTGTGAATAAATGAAGCAATCTCCATTGTTTCAAGGGCAGCCTGTTTTGGATTACATGCATTTATTATGCCCATAGGGGCAATCGCCATTGCTGATGATGAACTCTGCATATTCCCCCACCCGGCATAGGCAGGCAAGGTGAGCCCTTCTTTATACTTGAAATATGCATTCCCTACTGGTATAAACCATAATTTTAAATTACGGCCTGCAGAATCCAGAAAGGTTTTTGCGAAATGATCTACGGTGGGATACCCTCCAGAAGCAAAAATTGCTTCTAAGAGTTGGTTCCTAAAAGCGGTATCATCAGTTCCTGACACCTGAAAATCCGTGACCCCCTCAGCCCAAATTTCTTCTGGATCTCCTGGTAGGACATCCTCTCAACCGGGGCGCCAAACGCATCTCCGATCATACCGCCTAAAAGATTATTAGAAGCTGTCTGCTTCCACTACGAAACCAGCCCTCCGTAGGGAGGGTTGGTTTAATTGCCGGACCTATGGGTATGGGCGTAACCGGTGCACGTGAGGCACTTACTACCTTACGTGCACCGGTTTTCATTCGAACGTAGTCTACCTGAATTTCTTAGAATCGGCCTTAATGTAGTACTGCTCAGGATGGGAGGAGGCCGGGTTATCCTTACCGGCGCTATTAATATGGCGCTCGGAAATATTACCCAAGTCTCTGCTGGCTATCCTAAGCCCCTGTATGGCTGGGGTCTGGCCAACCACGCCAATCGCGTATACCTGGTCTAGAGTGATTCTCCAGAGCTCTTGACCCATCTTCACACGGGCTCCTGTATCAACAGTCTTTCCACGTGAGTAAAGGTCCCATATCTTCAAAATCTCGGGTGAGCGCCATGCTGAAGGCTGCTCTCCGGTAGTCCTGAAGTCCTCTGCCAGGCCTTGGTTGAAGCAGTTTGACCCACCTGGGAAGAAAACTACAGGGTGACCGTATATGTCTTCAGCACCCCAGGTAACCTCAACGTGCATGTGGTGTTCGTTAGACGTTCGCCTCTGAGCAGCTAAGCTTCTCTCGTATTCTTTGACGTCAAGGTATATACCTACATCCTTGGCGTTCTCTTTAACCATCTCACCCATCTTGGTGAAGTTCATGAAGGACAGATAGGTCTGTAATTCAATAACAAGGCGACCTTTTCCGTCCAACCGCTGCCTGTAACCCTCAGAGTCTTTCTCTGTCAGGCCCAACCCGTCCAGCATCTGGTTCGCTGTCTCCACGTCATGGGTGGACCACATCTTCCTATAAACCTCTTCAGGGCCTGGGCTGAACATCGTATCCGAGCCAGGGGCTATTGAACCAGAGACGCCAAGACCTAAGAACATGACCTCGTTAATTGAGTCTCTATCTATAGAGAGTGAGACAGCTCTTCTGAAGTCAGCGTTCCGAAGCCAGTTTCCGACCTCCATATCTGCCTCGTATCCCTGGTTGACACAAAGCATGGCGTCTCCACCGTGCCTGGTTGGGTCAAGGTGTATGTCGTATCCACCTTTATCCATGTTTTCGATAAACACCGGCAGCTTCATCAGGTCCATATGCCTTGCCTGCTGCCCGTACTCACCTGCAATAGCTCTCAGGTTCAAGACTTCAAGGTCCTCACCAAGCCTCATCCTCACCTTATCCATGTAAGGAAGCTGATTGCCGGCCTCATCCATCCAGATCGCGTAAGGGTTTCTTACCATCTCCCATGAAGGTTGTGTAATTGGAACGTCCAGTATCCAAGCGGTCAGAGCGGGTAGCTCGGTGTTGTGGAACACGGAGTTCTTCATCTTGAACCAGGTTACCCATTCTTCCGCGCCGTAATCGTCCGCAACGGCCATTTTCTTGACTGCTGCCAGACCGCCTTGAGCAAAATCAGGATGGAACTGCTTCAAGTAATGGGCCGGAGCAAATAAACCTAGACCTGCCTTGCCCCATCTCGCATGTCCGCTAAGTGCTGATGTCTGGGACATGAACGTGGGGAGTATAAAGTTCGGCGACTCACTTATAAACTGAACCGTCGTCTCATCTACCTTCTTAATTACGACCGGCTCACCGCCAGCCATCAGCTCATATCGAGTCCCTGGGTAGATGTCAGGGTGGAGGTACATATTCTCGAACCACCAGACGATGTCATCCGCGGTAAATGGAGCGCCATCGGACCACCTATGGCCTTTCCTGAGATTGACCGTTGTTACAAGTCCGTCACCACTGATCTCGTAAGACTTCGCCATGTGGGGAACTATTTTGCTGCCCGTTTCAGGCCCCCCACTTACATCCACGAAGAAAAGCCTGTCGTGGTTAACGGCCCTAATTGCATTTGCGGTGTCGTTTGGACCAATGAAACCTCTTTCCCATGTTCCACCGTAAACACCGATCTCATGAGTAGGCCTGAGAACCAGTGGCTCCGGACCGACCCTATCTTCAATTTTGGGTAGGTCTCCGGAGGCAACGAGCGCGGCAAGATCCGGAGATTCACTGTATTTAGCCGGAACAAAATTGACCAGCACAGTTGGACCTTCTAATTTGCCGATATACGGGGATAGGACAGCCTCTGTTGAACGCCGTTCAACCTCAACCACCACCGTCTGGCCGGGGACCTGGACTTCTTTGATGACCTCTTTCGTGACCACCACAGTCTCGCCTGGCACCTGGACTTCTTTGATGACCTCTGTGGTGACAGTCTTGCCCGGTACTTCAACAATGACTTCCTTAATGACTTCCTTCTCGATCACCACAGGTGCGGCGGCGGGCGCGGCGCCGCACGCAACGAGAAGCGGAATACACGCAAAGAGCCCGGCTGCTATAAACGCGAGTATATTGTGTTTCCCCTTGAACATTTTGTTTCCCTCCAGTTAATTTACTAATGAGCAAAATCGAGATTGGGACTAATATATTTCCGATAGGCTAACGATATGGGCAACACTTGTCAATATTAACTTTCAATAGTGTTGGGAATCCGATTGTTTATTTACGCAAGAATCCAACCTTCTCATACTCACCTTTTACTACAGGTCGAGCATCTACTCCCATCCAATCCTCCATGAGTTCTGTGTATACGCTCCTGAAGTCTAAATTGAATCTAAGATCCCCTTCTAGGAGGTCTTTTGCTCTTAAGGAAGGGTATTCACTATATTGACCGCCCTGGACAGAATCACCAATTACAAATGCAACTCCGCCAGATCCATGGTCTGTTCCATTTCCATTGTCCTTTACTCTTCGGCCAAACTCGGAAAATACGAATATGATTACATCATCACTCTTGTTTGCTTCCTTCATATCATAGTAGAAGTCGGTGATCCCTGCAGCGACCTCTGTAAGAAGACCTTCTTGCAATGCGATACCGTTGGTATGGGCGTCGAAGCTCCCATGCTGTGCGTAGCAAATCCTTGTTCCGATATCAGCTTGAAACACTTGTGCGGCGCCCTTCATAGCTTTCGCAAAAGAATTATCAGCATATTCCACATTTGAGGAATATTTGGTAGTTACTGTCCCCAATATATCTGCGCCTCTCAAGGCATCCAATCCTGTTTGACTCAAGTAGTCCATTACAGGACCACTGCCTATTGCTTGAGTGTACATGTCCCGAAACGCTTGGAGAGCGTCGTCTCTTTGTTCTGACTCATCCATATGATTCATCAAGCCATATGTATCAAGATCGGTAACAGATGCCACAGGAGCCCCATGGGATACTAGGGCTCTAGGCAGTCCTGCTCCGAAGTTTACAGCAGCAACGACATTGTCGTGTTTTGGAAACATCTGATTAATCGTGTTTCCTAACCATCCTTCGTTTCCAACTTTCGTAGGTTCCGCAGTATGCCATATGTCCATAGAACGGAAATGTGATCTGTTCGGTACCGGATATCCGACGCCGTGAATTATGGCCACTTTCCCTTCATCAAAAAGGCCTTTAATAGGGGCCATAACCGGATTCATGCCTAGCCCGTCACCGAGGGGTATCACCCTGTCTTCAGTGATTCGAACATTCGGCCTGTTATCAACGTAATCTGGGTTGTTATATGGCACTATGCAATTTAGGTAGTCGTTACCGCCCGAAAGCTGAACAACGACGATCTTTTTATCACCCATTTCGCTACTCCCCCAAGAATAGTTTGGCAAGCTCTACACAATATATATTTGTGTCATACTCTCTCAAAAATCTGGAACCTATGCCTGCAAGTTTCGAGGACATATACTCTGTTTTCTTGATCAACTATTACCGAACAAGGATCCCAAAAATACGGTTCCATGCGGGCCGACACCTCTCTGACGTCGTCGGTGTCCGGTTCATATATGGGTACATATGAAACGCGTGCCCGTTTTTCGTCTTGCTGAGCCTCAAAGTATTCTAAAGCCCAAGGATTAAGATCAGCCGAACCCCTGTGACTCATTAAGAATTTTCCGTTGCTATCAAAAACCTGTAGAATCTGGTTGCCCCAGTCGGCGACGTATAAGTTTCCCTCTTTGTCTACTGCTGCATGAGCGGGCCTATATAAGGGCATTATAGCGTCCGATCCCGCTTGAAAGCTTGAGATATATTCCCCGTCAAGATCGAAACTTAATATCCTGTCGTTTCCCCAATCGGCTATTATGAGTTCATCGTTGATTCCTTTGCTTATACCCCAAGGGTAATTGAATTCCCCCTCTCCTTTACCGTTCATTCCCCATTGCCCGATGAATTCTCCATCTTTTGAATATTTTTGGATCCTATGATTCATGGTGTCGACAAGGAACATTATATCGTTAGATATCAGTAGTCCTGTGGGTCGATTGAATTGTCCTGGGCCATCACCAAATTCACCCCACGATCCGACTATGCCTCCTTGCTTGTCAAATACAGTGATCCTGTTTAATCTCTCATCTGCCACATACAAGTTATCGTCTGAGTCCAAAGCTAGAGCGCTCGGTTCGACCATCTGGCCTATTTCTGTACCAGATTGTCCTATCACGCCAAAGAATTCAAAGTCCTTTGACACCATCTGCACGCCTGTTGTGGGACCTGCTCCTCTGCTCGCGACGAAAAACCGTCCGTCTGATCTCATTGCAAAAGCTGACGGGTGTTGAAATCCTCTAGAACCTTGATCCGTGTGGAATCCGACTGTTGATTGGTATTCCAGCTTAAAATCTGTTGTGACCATCAAGAAATGCTCCTAAATTTTCCGTTATGCTGTCTGATATTCCTGACTGGTTACGACTAATTGTATGACGGCTACGGCAGCATCGTCGAATTCTTCTGATTTGTCCTCCGTTTGCCAAGAAAGGGAACCATATTTGGCTGCGTACTTTTTTAGACTATTTTTTGTAGTTTCCAACATATCAAACGATCCAAGAACATTGAGGCAATTATCGACCAAATCATCGGTATTCATGACATTGGATTTTGATTGTGATTTTATGCGATCTATCATGTTTCGAACACCAATTTTGTTAGGGTCACTCAGGATCCTCCCTGCAAAATTAACTCTTTCTACGTAAGTACCTGTGTTAATCCACTCGATGCCACCTTGCCACCCTTCAACACTTGGCGGCCTGAGTAATGCTTGGCCCATATTTGAGCAAACGCCCGCTCCATAGTAGATATCCCGGGAAGGAAGTTCGACCGGGCCTGCAAGCCTCATTGTCCCCACAACCATTTCTGCAGGACTTTTGATACGGGCGTATCTAACATTTTCAGCTTTGAAAAAATCGGATTTCAACAACGTTTCCAACATGGCCTTTATACTATGCCCGTTTTCAAAATAACTTTCAACAAGAATGTTTATGGCATCTGGATCTCGGGGAGGTTCGTGAGGCCATTGTGGGACCGGTAGTTCATCTGCCACAAAGAAATGGTATAAGTGACGGGCTAGATATTCAGCTGTCGCTTTCTGCTCACAAATAATTCTAACCGCATCTTCTCCATTCCATCGGCCTGTCTGTCCAAGTATTGTTTTGTCACCATTATCATGATCGGCCTTATCATATTCGAACTGCCACGACATATATCCATAGGGTCTCGCGGTATTATTACGCATTTTTATCGACATATACTCAGGGTTCACTACGCTCCATCCGGTAAATGCACGAGCCGTTTCTTTTATGTCATCTTCAGAGTAATTCCCGACGCCCATGGCAAACAACTCAAGAATTTCCCGACCGTAGTTCTCGTTGATGTTTGGACCATGGTTATCCTGATTGTCCAACCACATTATCATTGCAGGATCCTTCGAGAGTTGTATAAGCAAATTATCAAAGCTTCCTATTCCATTATCACGGAACATAGCTATTTGGTTCATCACAACTCTGTTTTGAATCAATTTAGTTGAAGCAGTGGCAAAGAGTCGATGCCAAAACAGGCACATTTTTTCTCTAAGAGGAGTTTCGGTCATAACCATTCTGTATACCCACTGCGCTCCTGCTCCACCTGCTCCTCTCATGTCGGACTGATCTTTGTAGAATCTGTAAAGGAAGTCCAAAGGTAGCGTATCTTCTTTACTAAAATCCATGAGATCATCAACTACATCTTCGTAAGCCATGTTCAGGCTTTTGTCCATCTCCTCCGGTGTTGCTCCAAAACCCGCTCTGCGAAACAAATGCGCCAACGTTTCTTTTTTGATTTGGTTAGCAGTCATTGTCATCAAATCACCTTCTCACTGCACTTCACTTAGCTGTCTTTCAAAGATTTAGGGTGCACTTCAAGTTCTTAGATATACTTTACAGCACAACTAAATTTGTTGTTAGTATTATAGGTCCTATGCCTGAGCCTTTCTAATCAGCGCCAGTCCTGAACTCTTCTTATGATTCATCTCCCCCCGCGGGCCCGCGGGGGGATTTAAGGGATAGGCCTCTACCCCTCGCAGGGAGAGATTAAGAAGGGGTCTGTCGCTCTAACATTCGGTCGATAGAGCGGTTACCCCAATGCATCCACTGCGGCGGCTCGTTCTCTGGACCCCTCGAGACGGTTTCGAACTACGATGGCCAAGCGACGCGTCGTGTCACGATACCCTACGTCTGGGTTTGCCTCAACCTTGGTGACCCAGGAGGCCGGCAGCCCTGACGCTCCGTGAAGTGCGCCGACGACGCCTCCGATCATCGTGGCGATGGTGTCGGCGTCGCGGCCGAAGTTAGCGCCCCAAAGGATCGAGCGTTCGGGATCCCCCTCGGCTAGCGTCAATATCGCGAGGACGGCTGGGATGGTCTCCATGGAGTCCGAGGCAGTGGGCCTGAGGAATTCCTTATAGTGGGCCTCCCGGTACTTCTCATATGAGCCCGCCTCGGCTGCCGCGTCTAGCGCGCGGCCGATGGCCTGCTTGATCTCCCCAGCGCTGACCGGCAGCAGGTATCGCGTGGCAGCGTCGACCACACTCTCAAACGTCGCGTCGGCCTCGAAGGAGGCCGCAACCGCTGCGGCCATTGCACAGGCGGCATCGCGGCAGTAGCCAGAGGAGCCGTTGTGAATAAAGGATGCCACATCTAGCGTCTCCAGTGCCGCCTGCCGAGGGTTGCAGGCATTGATGATCCCCATAGGCGAGATCGACATGGCGGTCGAGGAGCTCTGCATGTTGCCCCAACCGGCGTAAGCGGGCAGCGACAACCCAACCTCCAGCTTGTGGAAAGCGTTGCGCACCGGGACAAACCAGAGGTGTCGGTTCTTCTCGTTGAAGTCCAGAAACGACTGGCCGAAATGGTCGACGGTAGGGTGTCCGTTACTCTTGAAGACGGCGTCGATCAGCTGCTCCCGGATAGCGGTATCGTCGGTGCCGACACCATCGAAATCGGCCACTCCATTGGGTCCATACTTCTCGATGATCTTCTGATAGTGCATGCCCTCCGTGGGTGCGCCCATCGCGTCGCCGATGAGACCCCCCATAAGACACCCGTAAATTTTGTCGCTCAACCGGTCAGTTGCCATTCAGCCACCTCCTCAGTTTCTCAACTGACTCATTCGCAACGGACGACTTGGGTCGTTTCTCTTAGTTTGCCCGTTAGGTCCGCTCCAAAACCAAAT
>Ga0315303_1000022_pt1 | contig 10525 bp, 19 predicted proteins | sample CBN3_Tmax_316_MT_FD_204538 | JGI IMG/M metagenome (GOLD analysis project Ga0315303, IMG submission 204538) | Metatranscriptome of marine microbial communities from Western Arctic Ocean, Canada - CBN3_Tmax_316 (Metagenome Metatranscriptome) | ecosystem: Environmental > Aquatic > Marine > Oceanic ... | reverse complement strand
GTGTAGGCCGTGTTGTCGAGGGCAGAGGACATCGTGTCAAGGAAACCGCTGTTAGACCAAACTTTCGATAACTGCCCAAGTATCATTTGTGGAAATAACATCAAGGTCGAAGCGAAAATAATGGGCATTACGCCACCGTGGTTGACACGCAGAGGCAGGTATTGGCGTTGCCCGCCGAATACTTTTCGCCCACGCGTCATGCGAGCCTGCTGTATAGGAATTCGCCGTTGTCCTTGCGTAATCAATATGGCGCCAGCGACAACCGTGATAAACGAGACGATCAAAATCACTATTTTTGCCATCCCAATATCGTTGGACTGTTGCGCCAGACTAATAACAGCACCCGGCATACGTGCTACGATACCCGCCATAATAATCAAACTGATCCCGTTTCCGATACCATACTCGTCTATTTGCTCACCCAACCACATCAAAAACACTGTCCCCGTGGTCATGGCCGTGACTCCCATAACGAAAAACATGGGAAAATGGTCGTGGACGATCTCTGTCTGTATAAAACGGCTGTTTTTCATCCAGAACATCAAAGCAATCGATTGGATGATACAAAGCAGTACGGTGGCGTAACGCGTATATTCTTGTATTTTCTTGCGGCCTACCTGACCTTCTTTTTGCAGTTTTTCCAATGGAGGCCACACAGTCCCCAATAACTGAAAAATAATCGATGCCGTAATATAGGGCATGATCCCCAACCCGAAAAGACTGCTCTGGCTCAGCGTGCCACCGGTGAAAATCTGTAAATATTGAGCGGCTTTAGCCATGGGGCCACTCTGTTCGGTAATATTCATGGCCTGTTGATCAATGCCCGGAAGGGGTATACTGAATCCTATACGGTAGATGCAGAGCATCAATACAGTAAAAAGAATCTTTTTACGCAATTCCGGTATCTTAAATATGGTAGTAATAGTACTTAAAAACATAATTTTATTTCTGTTGCCTTAATGCTTGAAGGACGCTCATGCCGTCTTCCGAGAACTAATTTCCTGGGCTTGCCCCCCTGCGCTGGTAATTTTTTCCATTGCCGACTTACTAAATTTATGAGCCACAACCGTCAGATTTCGGCTTAACACGCCGTCGCCCAGAATTTTAATCCGATCATTTTCAGAATCAATCAATCCGGCATCCTTCAATACCTTCGCATCGACCTGCGTCTTACTATCGAACGCTTCCAACTGCGAGACATTTATAATAACGTATCGAATCGTAAAATTGGCATTGTTAAAACCGCGCTTCGGCAACCGACGAAATAGCGGCATCTGGCCACCTTCACTGGTAATCGGCGGATTTTTCCCGGCGCGGGATCGCTGCCCCTTATGACCACGACCGCTAGTCTTACCCAAACCGCTGCCTGTACCACGTCCCCGGCGTGTACGCTTCGTTTTTCCGCCTGTCAAAGCGGTTATTTCATGACTCATCATGATAGATCACTTCCTTATGTTGTCTGGATACTGACGCCACGAAGTTTCTCAATCTGTTCTTTCGAACAGAGATTCTTCAAGGCATTTATGGTGGCTTTAACTACATTTTTCGGCCCGGTGGAACCATAGACCTTGGTCAAAACATCATGGACTCCGGCCAATTCCAAAACGGCGCGGGCTGAAGCACCGGCGATAACTCCGGTTCCTTCGCTGGCGGGAATCAGCTTGACGCTGGTGGCCCCGAACTTACCCACCACTTCGTGTGGGATGGTGGTACCCAACAAGTTTACATCTATCAGACTGCTGCGAGCACTCTTAATACCCTTTTCCACTGCCGGCGGAACTTCTTTTGCCTTACCATAACCAATACCAACCTGGCCTTTTCGATTGCCAATGACAACCAAGCCGGCAAAACTAAAGCGGCGGCCACCTTTTACAACCGTGGAACAACGGTATACCTTAACGACCTGATCTTCGTAAGGGCTATCATTTCCTTCATTCTTCTTTTTTTGTGTAAATTGCGCCACAAATCACTCCTAAAGCTGCGGTTAAAATACCAAGCCGACTTCTCGGGCGGCCTCGGCCATCGCCCGTATGCGGCCATGATACTTATATCCATTGCGATCAAATCGTACCTGACGAATACCCACCTCAAGTGCCTTTCGCCCCAACTCCTGGCCAACTTGTTTTGCCGCTTCGACGTTTCCGTTATTCTTTGTTTTGTCACCAAGCTTCGACGAGCTAACGGCAATCAAGGTCACCCCGGTTTCGTCATCAATAATCTGGGCGTACATCTGTCGCAGCGAGCGAAAGGCCGTCAAGCGTGGCTGCTCAGCAGTCCCAGCCAGTTTTTTTCGAATACGCATTTTACGACGATTTCTTTTTACGTTTTTTTCTTTTTGCTTATTCATTTATTACACACCACCACTAGCAAATGCCTTGCCCATCTTCTTCTTGATCACTTCGTCCGCATACCGCACACCTTTGCCATTGTAAGGCTCCGGAGGACGAACGCGTCGTAACACGGCCGCAAATTGTCCAACAGACTGCTTATCTGCGCCTTTAATAAATATTTCAGCCGGCACATCATTGCCACGAGCATTCGGAGTTTTGATGTCCACGACGACTCCCTGGGGAACGGGCACCCGGGCAGGTTTGGCCGTTCCCACTGATAGCAGCAGGTCGGCGCCTTCTTGTTTGACGCCATAGCCGGTTCCGTACAGGCGCATGCCCTTTTCATACCCCTGGGTCACCCCTTGAATCATGTTTGCTATTAGTGCCCGCGTCGTACCATGCATTGCCCGTGCAAACCGTTCGCTCGTATCGCGCATGACATTAATTTCATTGGTCGAACTATCATAGTCAACCTTCACGATCGGATTGATAGTGTGAACCAGCGTACTCGATCCGCTACTGATCTTGAGTGTTAGGCCACTCAATTCCACTTTGACGCCGGACGGTACCGGTATTGCTTTTTTACCTATGCGACTCACTTTAACGTATCCCTAATTTTCCAGCTAGTACAACTAACTGACTGTGCAAAGTAGTTCACCACCAACGTTCTTATCTCGGCATTGCTGATCGGTCAATACTCCCTTACTGGTACTGACTATCGCAACACCCAAACCGCCCAGAATTCGCGGTAAATCTTTGACCGACTTATAAACCCGACAAGAGGGCTTACTGTTACGTTTAATTTCCCGAATGACCTGCTCACCTAACGGACCATATTTTAATTGGACACGCAGTACACCTTGTTTGTCCGCAGTATCAATACGGTCATATCCTCGGACATAGCCCTGGTCTGTCAACACCTTGGCAATGCCTTCACAAATAGAAGACGCCCTAATATTGACCTCGTCGCGTTCGATTCGAATCCCGTTGCGAATACGAGTGAGCATGTCTGATATCGGATCAGCGTGACTCATACGGCTTTAACTCCATTCAGTCTGAACATTTTTTAATACCCTGTTACCAACTGGCTTTCTTCACACCAGGAATCTTGCCTTGATTGGCCAGGCTTCTAAAACAAATACGACAAATTTTGAATTTACGGTATACCGCACGGGAACGACCGCATAACTGGCATCGATTGTATCCGCGGACCTTAAACTTGGGTTCCCGTTCAGCTTTTATCTTTAATGCTCGTGTGGTCATAATTAGTACCGGCGTTGTTCCTGATTAATGGGTTTCCTGTTCCTGCATGTCCCTAAACGGCATACCAAACAGTTTCAATAATTGACGCCCTTCCTGATCGTTCTTCGCGGTCGTCACCAGCGTTATATTCATCCCTAACTGAAAAGGCACTTTATCAGGATTTACTTCAGGGAAGACCGCGACTTCTACCAATCCGGCATTGTAGTTTCCACGACCGTCAAATCCTTTTGGATTTAGACCGCGAAAGTCTCGCACGCGAGGAATCGCCAGATTGATCAACCGGTCTAAAAACTCATACATCATCCGCCGTCGCAGCGTCACTTTCGCGCCAATCTCCATGCCATCACGCAGTTTAAAGTTTGAAACGCTTTTCTTCGCGGCACAAACGACTGGTTTTTGGCCACTAATTACCGTTAGAACCTCTAACGCAGTTTCTAAAATCTTCTTGTCCTGAATCGCCCGCCCTAGACCCATCGATAAAACTATCTTCTCCAGCCGAGGCGTCTCTATCCTGTTTTTGAACTTAAATTCATTAACCAGTACAGGAATGATTTTTTCTTTATATGTTTTTTCTAGCCTTACATTCATCATATTGTCTCGGATCGAACTCCTAAATCACGTCACCCGTTGTCGCCACCCGCTGCTTTTTACCACCTGCCATCTGAAAACGGACGCGCGTCCCTTTGCCTGTTTTTACGTTAACAGGCAGGACGTTGCTCATGTGAATCGGTTTTTCAACCTGCAGCCGTCCTCCTTGCGGATTTTGCCGTGAGGGTTTCACGTGCCGCATGACCACATTAACCCCTTCAACCACGATACGTTGTTTTTTCAAGTCAACGCGTAGTACTTTTCCTTGCTGCCCCTTATTGCTTCCGGTAATAACCTCTACCGTTTCGCCTTTTTTTATGCGTTGTGCCATTAGACTACCTCCGACGCCAACGATACGATTTTCATAAAATTCTTTTCCCGTAATTCACGCGCCACAGCACCAAATATTCGCGTCCCCAACGGATTTCCGTCAGCGTCAATCAAAACGCCCGCATTGGAGTCGAACCGCACGTAACTTCCGTCAGTTCGTCGCGTGGGGTACTTTGTGCGGATTATAACACAACGGTGTGTTTTCTTAGAATCCAGGTTTAAATTAGGCAATGACTTCTTAATTGCGACAACGATGATATCGCCAACATGGGCCGTTCGCCGAGTTTTTTTACGACGCGCCGTACTTCCACCCAACACGCGAACACACAAGGCCGTCTTAGCCCCACTGTTGTCGGCTATATCCAATATAGTTTCTTGCTGAATCATTTATCTAATAACCTCAAATTCACTCAGAATTCAATAATGCCGCTATCAGGACTGTGCAATCCTGACCAGTCTCCAGTTCTTCGTTTTACTTATAGGCCGACACTTCACAATATCAACCACGTCACCCACATTCGCTTCATTCTCATGGTCATGCACGTGGGCCATCGTACGCCGTCGTAAAATTTTTCCATATTTTGGATGTCGGGTCTGGTATTCCAATACTACCCGGATCGTCTGGTTGCCCGATTTACAGGTAACCGTACCACGTTCCAAGATCAATTCTTTTCGTTGCGTTTCGGTCATTGAGACGTCGTCCTTCTATCGATTCCCTTAAGAAGCGGCCTCGGCCGTTTCATTCTGAACAATAATCGTTTTGATACGAGCGATATCCCGACGTATCTTGGTCAACAGACTGGGATCCTCCAGCTTTTCAGTGACCGCTTGTGTGCGAATTTCGAAAAGACGACGCCGCAGAACGTCCATCTCATCTATCAATTCTTCCGGGTTCATTTCTCGATATTCGCTTGCTTTCATAAATCCAGTCCTTACAGGAACAATTTTCTAATTTTCGCCGTTTCTGGTTTTCAATTCCTGCTACTCATCGGACGACGCCCTATACGATAGCCTCACTCTAGTACTGGCGGCGTTCCACCAACCTGCATCGTAGCGGCATCTTATGACAAATACGCAAAAGGGCTTCCTTCGCTATTTCTCCAGGTACACCACCGATTTCATACAGGATCGTGCCTGGCTTACACGGGCCACCCAGTAGTCTGGTTCCCCTTTTCCTTTACCCATTCGAGTTTCCAACGGCTTGGAGCTGACTGAACGGTGCGGGAAAATCCGTATATATACTTTGCCTTCACGGTGCAAAAAATGGGTGGCGGCCACACGTCCCGCTTCAATCTGACGGCCGGTAATCCAGCCCAATTCCAGCGACTGAATACCGAACTCACCAAAGGCTACGTAATTGCCCTTGGTGGCATTGCCCTTCATCTTGTCTCGCTGCCACTTCCGATACTTAACGCGTTTTGGCATCAATGCCATTAGGTCATCCTTCTAATTGATAAATTTCTAATTAGATTTCACTCCGAAGATCGGGAGATTTTTACCATCCGGAGAACTACCTTTTTCAGGAAACCTTCCCCGATAAATCCACACCTTGATCCCAATAGTCCCATACGTGGTATTCGCTACCGCCAATCCATAGTCAACGTCGGCTTGGAGCGTATGAAGCGGTATTGATCCCATAATCTTCGATTCGCTCCGTGCCAATTCTGCACCACCCAGTCGTCCCGAGCAGAGAATTTTTATACCCTTGGCGCCGGCGCCCATTGTCGAGTCGCAACACTGTTTTAAGACCCTGCGAAAGGCCGCCCGACGTTTTAGTTGCTCTTGAATATTTTCAGCAACGAGTTGCGCGTCCAACTCCGGATTCTTGATTTCAACAATATTTACGTTTACCCGACGGTCTATCCGTCCTTCCAGGTTCTCACGAAGTTTATCAACTTCCGCTCCTCTGGGCCCGATGACCAACCCAGGGCGGGCTGTATGCAAAGTGACGCGTACTTCGTCGCGCGTCCGCTCTATTTCCATTTTCGTAATACCCGCGTGAGGAGGCTTACGATTCAACCGATCATCTATGAATTTACGAATATTTTGGTCTTCGACCAAAAATTCTCCGTAAGATGATTTCGGGGCATACCAGCGGCTTTTCCAATCCAACGTAATGCCGGTTCGAAACCCTATTGGTGAAACCTTTTGACCCATTCAATATTCCTTCACGACTTAAAGTTTAGTATCTTCTATTCGGTATCTACGGCGATTCTTAAATGACTGGCTAATCGCGTCCACGAGACAGCACGACCCCGGTCCTTGGGGCGCCAACGCCGCGTTCCCTGCCGAATACCCCCCTCGTCAACGCGTGCATCCGACACGAATAATCGCGATACGTCCGCTTCCTGTTCGTCTGCGTTCGCAATGGCGCTTTCCAGTACTTTTTTAAACAAAACAGCGGCCCGTTTATTGGCAAAATCCAGTACGTCCAATGCTTCCTGGGCGTAGCGGCCGCGTATTAGATCAGCCACCAATCGCGCCTTCCGAGGTGCAATAGGTGCAAATTTATGGGTGGCGTTCCAAACCAGTAGGTCCTGACGCGCCACGCCCAAAGCCTTGGCCAGACTATCGACGTCCGACATCGTGGGCTGAGGCTTGAGTAGTCCCTTTTCCCAATTTCGAATCGCCGAGGCCGATTGATTGGAATCCCAACTCGCACGTAACCCTGCCCGTGCCAAATCGGAAACAGTTTGATCGGCCTGCTTCCGGTATTTTTTTAGTTTTTCGACATTCAACATTGTGCAATTCCTGCTTTACGCTTTGGCCTCATTCTTTATGGCAAGCCTACCCGTACCTGCCAACGATTAGCCTCTTTTACCGCCGCTGTGCCCCTTGAATATACGTGTGGGGGAAAACTCGCCCAGCTTATGACCAACCATATCTTCTGTAACATAAACCTTGTGAAACATTTTACCATTGTGCACCATAAAAGTGGAACCCACGAATTCCGGTACGATAGTGCATCTTCGCGCCCAGGTTTTTATAGGGTCGTGCCCACCCTCATTCTTCTGTTTGATCACTTTACCAAACAGTTTTTCGTCAACAAAAGGTCCTTTTTTTAATGAACGTCCCATTTACGGATCCTTGATTAAATAGTGAGCTGCAAGCCACGCCTAGACTTGCGACGACGGATTATACGCTTGTTCGACTGCTTACGAGGATTCCGGGTTTTACCGCCCTTGGCCAGAACACCGGTCGGCGAACAGGGATGCCGTCCACCATTGGCTCGACCTTCACCCCCGCCGAGTGGATGCGCAACCGGGTTCATGGCTTTCCCACGTACATGAGGTCTTCGTCCTCTGTGCCGATTGCGACCGGCCTTCCCAATTTTAACATTCTGATGATCAATGTTGCCGATTTGTCCGATAGTCGCCCGACACGTAACCGGAATCATCCGCATTTCACCACTGGGTAGAACAACATGCGCCCACTGACTGTCTTTCGCCGCCAATTGGGCTGAACTTCCCGCTGTTCGTACAATTTTTCCGCCTTGCCCGGGGTTTAATTCAATGTTGTGAATTTCCAGTCCCGGTGGAATCGACGATAGGGGCAGGCAATTCCCAGATTTGGGTTCAACTTTTGTGCCGCTCTCCAAAACTTCACCGACAGTGACTCCCAACGGCGCCAGAATATAGCGTTTTTCACCGTCCTGATACTCCAAAAGGGCAATATGGCACGTGCGGTTCGGATCATATTCAATCGCCTGTACCGTGGCCGGCATATCGTCTTTGGTTCGTTTAAAATCGATGATGCGGTATATGCGTCGAGCCCCACCGCCACGAAAACGCACCGTTGTCTTGCCGCTGTGGTTGCGACCGCCATGCTTTTTAATACGCTTAACCAAAGATTTTTCCGGTCTACTGCGAGTTAACTCAGCGTAATCATTGACTGAGGCGTCGCGACGTCCCGGCGTGGTTGGTTTATATAATTTTATACCCATGTTCTATCGCTACCTTAAAACAAATCGATATGGCTGTCTTTGTCCAAAACAACAACCGCTTTTTTCCAATGCGACGTATGCCCCATGATTCTACCGCGACGCCTGGGCTTGCCTCGGTAATTGGCCGTTCGCACGCTGTCGACCTTTACACTATAAATTTGCTCAATAGCCTGCTTAATCTGGATCTTATTAGCCTTCGGGTGTACTTCGAAGGGATAATGCCCCAACACTTGCGCTTGATGCGTCCCCTGTTCGGTCACCAACGGTCGTTTCACTATCTGGTACTTGTCCACCTGGTTTGCCTTTTTGTGTTAGTCTTTATTGCCCACCGAGGCTGATGATGACAACTGTATCAGACTCTCAAGGGCCTCTCTGGTAAAAAGTAATTTACGATGATTGGTAATGGCGCCCGCGTTTAACTGCTCTGACGACAGAACATCCACTCTTGGTATATTGCGAAACGATTTGTAAATATTCAAATCGTAAGAGCCCGTGGCCACAAGACAACTGCGATCTATTTTCAAGTTGCTCAGCGTGGTCACCATTTCCCGAGTCCGCGGTTGCTCAAGCGACAACTGATCGATGACTAGGGCATCGTCACTCTTAATCTTTGCCAGAATAGCGGAATTACGTGCCGCCTGCTTCTGTTTCTTGGGCATCCGCTGGCTAAAATCCCGCGTCTTCTTTGCGAAAGCGACGCCGCCGCCTTTACGAACCACCGTTCGATTCGCTCCCATACGGGCGTTTCCCGTTCCCTTTTGACGGTAGATCTTTCGCGTAGACCCTCTGACCATGCCGCGACTCTTGGTCCTCACCGTTCCCTGCCGTTGATTCGCATGAAACATCACAATTGCCTGCTTCAACAGTGCGGGCCTTATGTGCGACCCAAACACAGCTTCGTCAATCTGTATCCGTTCTATTTCTTTACCGTCGCGATTATATACGGGTAGTTCAAACATCTTACTTAACCTTTTGTTTTCGCCTTCGAGACCATGACCAGCTCATTCTTGGGGCCCGGCACCGCCCCTTTAACGATGATTAGATGATTTTCCGGGTCAATGTTGATCACTTCTAGATTCTTGCTTGTCGAGGTCACGTGCCCGTGATGCCCGGACATCTTCTTTCCCTTGCGGATACCGCGGGACGTTCCCGCATTGGCTGCATTGCCACCCACACTGCCTAAACTACGGTGCTTTCGTTCGACGCCATGACTAGCTTCCAACCCCTTAAAACCGTATCGTTTCATACCACCGGTAAAACCATGCCCCTTCGTGGTCCCGGTAATATCTACGTATTTAATCTCATCGAATTCTGCAACAGTTAGCTCATCACCAACCTCTTTGCTGGATGGCTCGGCCAACCGAACTTCTCTCAAATACTTTAGTACGGGGACACCTGCTTTTTTAGCTTTGCCAATCTGGGGTTTCTTCTGCCGTGACGATTTCAGCTCGGTAAACCCTATCTGCAGGGCATTATAACAATCCGATTCTTCGGTCTTAACATGGGTAACAACGCAGGGACCCGCCTGAATAACAGTCACAGGCACAACTTTACCCGCGTCACTATAAACCCGCGTCATCCCAATTTTCTTACCTAGTAGCATCGCTGACATTTATCTATCCCAAGTTATTTCGTTAGACTGAAATCAAACATAGTCCGTTCCCAATTAAGGCAAAATGAATCAGACGCGAATCTTTATAAATACTCCAGCAGGAACCACCAGCCGGTTCAGTGCTTCGATAGTTCGCCGGTTGGCGTCGTAAATCTCAATAATACGTTTATGGGTACGCATTTCGAACTGCTCCCTCGATTTTTTATCAATGAATGGAGACCGTAGTACAGTATAACGCTCCGTTCGAGTCGGCAGAGGAATGGGGCCACTAACCCGGGCGTTGGTACGTTTGGCATGCTCAACAATTTCGCGTGCCGATGAGTCCAACGCGCCATGGTCGTAGGCTTCCATCCTGATTCTTATTTTTTCGCTATCCACTAGAACAACTCCAAGCAATATTCCGAGCAGTCGGATTTACTATTATTCGTCTATAACCATATATAGGAAAAAGAGTTAGAG
>Ga0315303_1000019_pt1 | contig 11016 bp, 20 predicted proteins | sample CBN3_Tmax_316_MT_FD_204538 | JGI IMG/M metagenome (GOLD analysis project Ga0315303, IMG submission 204538) | Metatranscriptome of marine microbial communities from Western Arctic Ocean, Canada - CBN3_Tmax_316 (Metagenome Metatranscriptome) | ecosystem: Environmental > Aquatic > Marine > Oceanic ... | reverse complement strand
GGCGTCCTGCCTCTCCTTCCTTGGATATACGCTGCAAACTAGGAATAACCGGAGTCAACAGTTGCATAACAATTGACGAAGTAATATACGGGAAAACTCCAAGAGCTGCCACACTTAAGTTCCTTAGAGCCCCGCCACTAAAAAGATCTAAGAACCCAAGGAGTTGGTTGGAACCAAAGAGATCGTTAAGCCTACCTTGGTCTATGCCAGGAACAGGCACCTGGGCCATTAATCTGAAAACCCCAAGGATGCCTAAGGTGAAAAGTATCTTCCATCTTAAATCTGGGATCCGAAAGGCATCTATGGCTGCCTGGAGTAGCCTGGGCCTACCTTCTACCTCCTGGGCCATCATGCTTAGATCAGCTCTACCCTTCCACCTGCGGCCAATATTTTCTTTTCTGACGTTTTGGTAAACTTGTGTGCAAAGACACTAAGGGAAACAGACAACTCGCCATTACCCAAAACTTTCACCGGGTACTTCAGCTTCCTCAAAAGTCCAGTTTCCACCAAAGTCTGGGGGTTAACTTCTGTTCCGTCAGTCAATTTTCCTAGGTCTCCTATTTTCACAATATGAAACTTGTCCTTGAATATATTGGTGAACCCCCTCATCATTGGAAGTCCTTTAATCAAGGGAAGCTGACCTCCCTCAAAGCCAGGTTTGAGTCCCTTGCCAGATCGGGACTTCTGGCCTTTCATACCACGGCCGGAATAACTGCCATGACCACTTGAATCCCCACGCCCTAAACGCTTGCGTTTCTTTCTAGCGCCGGCAGTGGCGGTTATTTCATGCTCCATCATGTTTGGGAACTCCTTGCATCATTAGTTTAGTCGCCCCCAATAAAATCTGGATTGGAGTCTTCGATTTCTTCAACATCCAATAAATGGGGCACCTTATTTATCATACCTCGTATGGTTGCCGTATTGGCATGAACAACAGATTGAGATAACTTCCTCAATCCCAAGGAGCGTATGACTCCTTTTTGTCTATAGCTATACCCAATAGCACTTTTCTTCCACGTTATTCTTAATAGATGCAATAGAATATACCTATACCAGTCGTTGACTTCCAGGATCTTGAATGGCTGCCTTTCTAATAGCAATTTCCGAGGCAGGGTCCTTTAGCTTACGTAGTGCGTTCAGTGTAGAATATACTACGTTAATTGGATTCCGAGACCCGAGGGATTTCGCCACAGCGTCTTTTATACCGGCTGAGTCGAGTACTGCCCTAATCACGCCAGCAGCTATTATGCCTGTTCCAGGTGGCGCTGGCTTTATAAGCACTAACGCAGCCCCAGTTTTTGAAGAAGTTTCCATAGGAATAGTGCTCCCTTTTCTGGGCACAGTAATCATGTTTCGCCTAGCCATAGCGTTGCCCTTCCTCACTGCATCAGGAATCGCCTTCGCTTTTCCAAGGGCTGCACCAACCTTGCCCTCATCGCCGTCTCCAACAACTACCAGTGCATTAAACCTCATATGTCTTCCACCCTTGACAACTTTAGCGATTCTTCTGGTGAACACAATCCGCTCAGTTAAGTTTCCGTCACCAAAGTTGCCTCTCATTCCACGATTCTGTTGAGATGAATTTGAAACCATCAGAATACAAGACCTCCCTTCCTAGCAGAGTCAGCCAGTGCCTTCACCCTGCCATGATATTCATATCCACCACGATCGAAAATTACTTTCGTAGAACCCAATTTCTTCGCCCTCTCCGCTATTGTGGCCCCTACCAACCCGGAAATATCTGTTTTCGATAAACCTTTGGAAGATGATTTGATGCCAGTTTCCAGGCTTGACGCAGAAGTTATAGTGGTGCCAACAGTATCATCAATCAATTGGGCATAAATATATTTCAAACTGCGGAAAACACAGAGCCTAGGCGCATTAGGTCCTCCTGACAATTTCTTTCGTATCCTATGATGCCTCAGATTTCTCAGCTTCCTCGCTTCTTTATCCCTAGGCATTTATCACATTCCTCCAAGCTAACTTGTACAACTATGTAACTTTAGGTCTTCCGTGAAGCAGCTTTACCAGGTTTAAGGTGCAAAACTTCCCCGGAATATTTAATTCCCTTTTCTTTGTACGGATTTGGGGGCCTAACTTTACGGATAATTGCAGCCAATTGGCCTACTTTTTGCTTGTCTATCCCTGTAACGTGGATCTTATTATTACCTTCAACAGTCAGATTTACTCCCTGGGGTGACGTTATCTCCACCGAATGACTAAAACCTACATTCAACACGATGCCCGTTTCCGTCGATTGAACTCTATATCCAACACCCATTAACTCCAAAGTCTTCTCATAACCTTGGGATGTCCCTATTACCATATTGGCTATCAAACTACGTGCAAGACCATGGAGTGATCTATGGAACTTACTAGATGATTTTCTTTCTACTCTTATTTCCCCGTCAAAAACATTAACTTCCACTCCTGAATGTACGTCGTAGTCCAGAGTCCCCTGTGGGCCAGACACTGTAAGCTTCTTATAATCCAAAGAAACTGTCACACCTGCAGGAATCGGGATGGGTTTTCTACCAACCTTAGATAATGTTTTTTCGTTCTTTTCGGAGATCAAAGTATCACCAAACATAGCATAGCAATTCCCCTCCCAAGCCTTCGCGACGTGCCTGTTGTCCTGTCATGAGCCCCTTCGACGTAGAGATTATAGATATCCCAAGCCCGCCATAAACCCGGGGTATTTCACTCTTCCCCACATATACCCTAAGCCCTGGCTTACTTATTTTCTTAAGGCCACCAATCGCTGCAGTTTTGTTGTTTCTGTAGGACAGATGAATTCGAATAGAGTACTGTGGGTTAGTTTTTATAACTTCGAAATCCCGAATAAAGCCTTCACCCTTCAAGATTTCGGCTATAGCTATCTTGGCCTTAGAACCAGGCATACTCAGGGATTCATGTTTGATTCCTTGAGCATTCCTAACCCTGGTTAACATATCTGCTATTGGATCACTTACAGGCATACCTTTCTCTCTCCAACTAATCTACCAGCTTGCCTTACGAACTCCTGGGAGTTCTCCCACAAGTGTAAGTTCACGAAAACATATACGGCACAGCCCAAAGTACCTTATATAGGCCCTGGGCCTTCCACACCTATTGCAACGGCTATTTTGCCTTACAGCAAACTTTTTTGGTTTCTTCCATTTTTCTATCAGGGCTTTTCTGGCCATATACCCCCTTAATTACGACCAATTATTGGCATACCAAGTAGCCTAAGTAGGCTCGAAGCTTCGTCGTCAGTATTCGCAGAAGTAACTATTATAACTTGAAATCCGCGTATACGCTCTATTTGTCCATAATCAATCTCTGGAAATATTATTTGTTCTTTTATACCCAAAGCATAATTTCCCCTGCCATCAAAACTTTTGGAGGGAATTCCTCGAAAGTCCCTTATCCTAGGTAGAGCAGCGTTCATCAAACGATCTAAGAAATGGTACATCATAGTGCCCCTCAAGGTAACAGAAACACCAATAGGATTGCCCTCTCGTAATTTAAAATTTGCAATCGATTTCTTAGCTTTGTTGACTATCGGTTTCTGCCCAGCTATGGTGGTTAAATCTCTGATAGCACTTTCGATAGCTTTAGGATTGGTTAAAGCCTCACCTAAACCAATGTTAATTATGGTCTTTTCCACCCGCGGAACTTCCATAATATTAGCATAGCCAAATTCAGACATCAGCTTGGGAATCACTTCAATTCTATATAACTCTAGTAGTCGCGATTTAGATAAACCAATTGGACTACTTCCGGATGTATTATCCGTAGACTGAGTACCAGTATCAGAAGCAACAGGCGTAGCCTTCCTCTTCGAACTGACTCGTCGAGGGGTCGATGACGCCTTCCCTTTGGTGGGACCCTTAGGCTTGGTGGGACCCTTAGACCTAACCTTGGGGATGTCAGGGGCGCTAACTTCTAATCCATCATTTCCAGACATTTCAAACATTGTCTTACTTTCTTGCCACCCTCTAGATAATGGCGCTTCATGCGCGTTGGTTTGCTACATTTGTTACACACTACCATAACATTCGATATATTTATGGAAGCTTCTTTTTGCACACGTCCAGCTTGCCTTAAGTCTGGCCTTGGTTTGACGTGCCGGATTACCAAATTGACTCCTTGTACATATACCCTTTGTTGGGTTGTGGATATACGCTCTATCTTGCCTCGTTTCCCTTTTTCTTTACCTGCTATAACTTGTACTAAGTCCCCCTGCCGTACTTTCATTAGACCACCTCAGGAGCTAAAGAAACAATTCTCATATAGCCTCTATCACGAAGCTCCCGGGCAACTGGACCAAATATACGGCTCCCTCTAGGAGTATTAACTTTATCACCAAGTATAACTGCTGCATTGTCATCAAACTTCACGAAAGTCCCATCAGGCCTCCCATAGGCTTTGGCCTGCCTAACAATGACTGCACGAACTACTTCTCCCTTTTTAACTGCTGCCATTGGTGCTGCCTCTTTCACAGCAGCAACTATTACGTCACCAACAGCGGCGTATCTCCTGCGGCTACTACCTGGTATATTTATACACATAATCTCTTTGGCGCCACTGTTATCGGCTACGAGTAGTCGGCTAAAAGTCTGGATCACTTGTTATCCTCCGATTCTGACTCTGTTTCCAATTGAATGGCCACTTCATCTGAAATCTGTTCAACCTGAACTTCCTTTTCCTCAGTCAACAATCCCTCGTCCAGATCCACCGGCTTAACCTCAACCACTTCATGTTGAATGGCCACTTCATCTGAAATCTGTTCAACCTGGACTTCCTTTTCCTCAGTCAACAATCCCTCGTCCAGATCCACCGGCTTAACCTCAGCCACTTCATGTTGTTCTAAAATGTCGAGTATCCTCCAACGTTTGATCCTTGACAGTGGTTTAGTTTCCTCTATTCTAACCCTGTCACCCAATTTGCACGCGTTGCTCGCATCATGAGCATAGAACTTACTAATCCGCCTTATACCCTTACGATAAAGCCGATGCCTTTGTTGCCACCTGACCGAAACGACAACAGTCCTATCCATCAGATTACTAGTTACTTCACCAATACGTATTTTTCTATTTTCTCTAGCCATCTAATCGGCTCCCAATTGTTTCTCACGGATTATTGTTTTCACCCGTGCTATCTTCCTACGTATGTTTTTAAGTTCCACAGTGTTAGTCAATTGCTTTGTCGAACGCCGGAAACGAAGGTTTAGAAGTTCCTTGTAAGAGTTCTCCAGCTCTTTTTCTATATCTTGGGCATTCAATTCACGGATTTCCTGAACACGCACGAATTGCCTCCTATAAGACTACTAACTTAATATTCATCTTGGGTCACTGCCTTGGTAGCTATTGGCAGTTTATGGCCAGCAAGCCGCATAGCCTCCATCGCCAAGTCTTCCTTCACTCCAGATACCTCAAATAATATCTTCCCAGGCCTTACCACGGCAACCCAATGTTCTACTGCTGCCTTGCCCCCTCCCATTCGGGTTTCAGCAGCTTTCTTACTAACAGCCTTGTCAGGAAAAACTCGTATCCAAACCTTTCCGCCTCTCCTTAAATGTCTGGTAATAGCTATCCGAGCGGACTCAATTTGCCGCGAAGTAATCCAACTCGGCTCTAAAGCCTTAAGACCAAACTCACCAAAAATCGTGGAACCATTGGTGACTTTTCCCTGACGGCGACCTCTATGCATCTTCCGATATTTGACTCGCTTCGGTTGCAACATCAGAAGCCTCCTGTAATGGTATTTTTACCTCTATGGTATCGAGTTCTTCAGTTATTTCCTCCTTTGCAGGAGGACCTATTTGTCCTTTATATATCCAAACCTTCACCCCCACAACTCCCATAGCGGTCCTGGCTTCAGCTATACTGAAGTCAATATCAGCCCTAAGAGTATGGAGTGGAACTCTGCCTTCCATGACCTTTTCTTGGCGGGCTATTTCAGAACCGCCTAGTCGTCCTTTTATGATAACTTTAATTCCCTGCGCTCCAGCCTGCATGGCTCTTTGTACAGCCTGTCGCATAGCTCTCCTAAACGCAACTCTACGCTCAAGCTGGTCAGCTATGTTTCGTCCCACCAAGCATGAATTCAACTCTGGTTGAGGTATCTCAATTATATTTAGTTGAATCTTATTGGGAGTAACAGATTCAAGGCGCCCGCGTAGTTTCTTCACCCTTTCTCCATCTCGCCCTATAAGAATCCCTGGACGAGCAGAAGCCACATTAATAGTGATTTCCTGGGTGCCACGAGTTATATCTACTCCGGCAATACCAGCATTGGAAAATTCTTTATATTCACTCCTAATGGCACTTCTTAACGCCAAATCTTCCAGCACCAGTTGTCTATACTGTTTACCACTAGCCGCATACCAATGAGTCTGCCAGTCTTTAACTATACCTAGGCGAAAACCTATGGGATGTGTCTTATGACCCAATTAGGTTCCCTCCCTTCTGTCACTTACCACCACAGTGATATGACTAGATCTCTTATTTATACGGCCCATACGCCCTCTGGCAGTAGGCCTAAATCTCTTCAATGAACGGGCTCCATCGGCAGTTATTCTAGAAACTATGAGACTGTCTGGATCCATGAGAAGGTTATTCTCTGCATTAGATGCAGCAGATTTGACTACTTTACTTACTACCTGAGACCACGGAGAATTAAGCAAGCTTAGAGTATCCAAAGTTTCCCGCACAGTGGTCCCCCTAACCAAATCGAGGATAGGTTTAAGCCTCTTCTGGGAAGCTCCTACGTCTTTTGCACTAGCTATTGCTTCAGTCACTACAAAATCACCCCGTCCTAGCTTCTTACCTTAGTCACACGTTCAGATTTCGACACATGCCCACGAAATGTTCTAGTGGAAGCAAATTCGCCGAGTTTATGCCCCACAGTGTTTTCGGTTATAAACACAGGGACATGCCTCCTGCCATCGTGGACTGCTATGGTAAGACCGACCATTTCGGGCATTATGGTGGAAGACCTAGCCCAAGTCCGAATGACAGCTTTAGACCCTGCATTTTGAACGGCCATAACTTTTTTCTGCAATTTGGGATTTACGTATGGCCCCTTTTTAGTAGATCTAGACAAACTTACTTCCTCCGTTTCACAATAAACGTGCTCGTAGTTTTTTTCTTCCTTCGGGTCCTATAACCTAAGGTTGGCTTACCCCATGGTGATTTCGGACCAGGAAGGCCTATAGGAGATCTTCCTTCACCACCTCCATGTGGATGGTCACGCGGAGACATTGCAACCCCACGAACTTGTGGTCTTCGTCCACGATACCGTGTTTTCCCTGCTTTACCCCATTTTACATTCTTGTGGTCTGCATTGCTAAGTTGACCTACGGTCGCCTGACAACTTAGGAGTACTTTCCTAACTTCACCAGAAGGAAGTCTAATAAGTACGTATCTGTCTTCTCTAGACAGAACCTGAGCGGCAGTACCAGCACTTCTTACCAACTGACCACCTTTACCGGGACTAAGCTCAAGATTATGTACCATAGTGCCAGCCGGTATATGACTCAAGGGAAGAGCATTCCCAGGTTTTATATCTGAGTTGGGTCCAGCTTGAATCCTTGTGTCTACCGTGAGCCCAATAGGAGCTAATATATATCTTTTCTCTCCGTCAGAATAGTGTATCAAAGCTATCCTGGCAGATCTATTAGGGTCATATTCTATGGATGCAACTCTCCCAGGTATACCAACTTTATCTCTCTTAAAATCGATCTCTCTATAATTGCGTTTACTGCCCCCGCCCCGGTGTCTAGTAGTTATTATTCCTCGGTTATTACGCCCAGCTTGACGCCTTAAAGGGGTTAGTAAGGACTTTTCTGGCTTTTTCCGAGTGATCTCTTTAAATACGGGGAGAGCAGCATTTCTGGTGCCAGGTGTTATGGGTCTAGGAACTCTTAATGGCATGAGCCTATACCCCTTCCACAATCTGTATCCTGTCACCCTGACGAAGAGTAACTACGGCTTTTTTAATATCTGGCATCTTTTTCAGTCTTGGGCCAAACCTCTTTCTCTTGCCTCGGATTTTGCAAATATTAACGTCGGTGACTTTTACCCCAAAAACAGCTTCTATTGACTGCTTTACTTCACCTTTATTGGCCCTTTGGGTTACACGAAAGACATATTTGCCACTTTCCTGAAGCAAAGTACTTTTCTCTGTAACCATGGGTTGTACTATGACTTCATGGGCTCTCATTTATTTGGCTCCCCAGAAGTGTTGTTATTTTGCTTCTTGCCGTCCTCACACCATAACTGTTCAGCTATACGTATTGCCTCGGGTGTTATCACCAGTGCGTCTCTCTTAAGCAATTCTCCGGCGTTAATCTGAGCTACGGGTAACGTCCATATCTTTGGAATATTTCGGGAAGAAATCACTAGGTTAGTTTCTGGCTTTGCGGTTACTATAAGAGCCGACTTTCCAATACCAAGATGCCCAAGTATCTTCAGCATTTCCTTGGTGCTAGGGTTCTCCAAACTAAGACCATCGGCAACTATCAATCTTTCACCACGAACTTTTTCTGAAAGCACACATCTCAATGCCAAATTCCTCATCCTTTTCGGCATATCTCTACGGTGATCCCTAGGGTGTGGCCCAAATGCCACTCCTCCATGACGCCAGTGTGGAGCCCTGGTGCTACCTTGGCGAGCCCTACCTGTCCCCTTTTGTCGCCACGGTTTGCGCCCACCTCCGGCAACTTCGGATCTCATCTTAGTTTTGCTTGTGCCTTGCCTTCTATTAAGCTGATACATCACTAGTGCTTGGTGCACCAACGCCATATTCATTGGAACCGCAAATAGGCTATCCGCAACTTCCATGCTGCTTGTTACTTGACCGCTTATATTTAATATCGATAATTCCATAAAACACTTTACAATAGACCATGCATAGCTATGGTAATATAGTGTGGTTAATTCATCTTTTTCGTATTTCTAAAAGCGTATTCCTAGATCCTGGCACCGCTCCCTTTAAAAGCAATAGTTCTTTTTCAATATCTATCTGTACTACCTGCAAATTCTTGACAGTTATCCTGGTATGCCCCATATGTCCTGCCATACGTTGACCTTTAAGAACCTTCCCAGGGGTAGTTCCAGCTCCAATTGACCCAGGGGCCCTAGCCCTATCTGACTGCCCATGGGTCCTTGGACCACCAGCAAAACCATGTCTCTTCATACCCCCCTGAAAGCCCTTGCCTTTGGACTTACCTATCACATCTACCTTTTCCCCCACTTGAAAAAGTCCAACATCAATCTGCTGTCCAAGTTCTACTTCTTGCATTGCGTCAACAGGGAATTCCCTCAAATATTTAAAATGACCTCTATCCCCCAAATGGCCTTTAAGGGCATTGTTCAGACGTTTGCCTTTTCCATATCCAATTTGCACAGCCTCATATCCATCCCGCCCGTCTGTTTTAATTTGCGTGACGACACATGGACCAGCCTTTATCACCGTTACCGGTACTATAAGGCCATCTTGGCTGAACATTTCAGACATTCCAATTTTTGTTCCCAGTATTCCCCGAATCATGTTACAACGACATTCCTGCTTAAAAATTTAATTATCACAGCCTGATGGATATATCTACACCTGCCGGCAAATTTAGCCTGGTCAGAGAATCAATTGTTCTGGACCCAGGGTCCAGAATATCTATTAGTCTCTTATGAGTCCTTATCTCAAAGTGTTCTCGAGAATCTTTATCTACGTGCGGAGATCGAATTACACAAAACCTTCTTATATGAGTGGGTAACGGTACTGGACCCACGACCTGGGCACCAGTACGCTCTGCCGTATCCACTATTTGGTCTGCAGAAAGATCCAATGACCGATGGTCAAATGCTCTTAGGACAATTCGTATTTTTTGCTGTGTAGTCATAATTATTCTATGCTGCCTGACCTATAACTTTCCGCATAATACTATCTGGCACAGTTTCATAAAGTTCGAACTCCATGGTGGATGTAGCCCTACCCTGTGTAAGAGACCTCAGTGCGGTAGTATAGTCGAACGTTTCGGCTAATGGAATACCCACCTTTACCACTTGTATATCAGATTCACCCTTAATATCTCTAATTTGGGCCCTACGAGAACCTAGATCGCCCAATATTTCACCTAAAAACTCACCCGGACTAACCACTTCCATTGCCATTATCGGCTCTAAAAGTACTGGTTCAGCTTTCCTGCAACCATCTCTCATGGCGATAGAGCCAGCAGTTCTAAATGCCAATTCAGACGAATCGACAGTGTGATAGCTACCATCCACTAATGTAACCTTAACATCTATAAGAGGATATTTAGCCAAAGGACCATTTTCTAAAGTATCTTGTACGCCTGCCCTAACATGAGTTATGTACTCTTTAGGTACCACACCCCCTTGAATGCGATTTTCAAAAATAAAACCTGTCCCGCGTTCCTGTGGTTCAATTTCCAACCACACATGCCCGTATTGACCTCGACCACCCGATTGCCGAACAAATCTTCCTTCACTGCGCACCGGTTTCGTTAGTGCCTCCCTATACGCAACTCTTGGTTTCCCAATACTAGCAGCCACACTAAATTCCCTACGTATACGATCAACCAAGACTTCTAGGTGCAAGTCACCCATACCTGAGATAAGTGTTTGTCCGGTTTCCTCTTTGTAGCGTACCTCAAAGGTTGGATCCTCTTCCCCAAGTTTAGTCAAAGCATCTGATAGTTTATCCTGATCGGATTTAGTCATAGGTTCTATCGCAACCGACAGTACCGGAGATGGGAATTTGGGTCGTTCTAATAATACTAGAGATTCTCGTGTGCATATCGTGTCACCAGTGAAGGTGTTTTTTAGACCAACCGCTGCGCAAATATTCCCTGCCGTGACCTCATCAAGATCTTCCCTTCTATTGGCATTCATTTGAAGGACACGCCCCATACGTTCCTTAGAGTTCCGGCTAGCGTTATAAACCAAACCGCCTGCCTTTACAGATCCAGAATAAACTCTGAGATATACCAATCTGCCCACAAACGGATCTGTC
>Ga0315303_1000017_pt1 | contig 11378 bp, 15 predicted proteins | sample CBN3_Tmax_316_MT_FD_204538 | JGI IMG/M metagenome (GOLD analysis project Ga0315303, IMG submission 204538) | Metatranscriptome of marine microbial communities from Western Arctic Ocean, Canada - CBN3_Tmax_316 (Metagenome Metatranscriptome) | ecosystem: Environmental > Aquatic > Marine > Oceanic ... | reverse complement strand
TTAAATCCTGGTTGAAGTTAAGTATTTTGTTGTGGCTATAAATATTTCAACTACGACTCAGTTGAGTGGTGTTATTGGATTGTTCGGTGAAAGAACGCTGAAAAGACAAAGCGACCGTGGCTATGAAATCTTGGCACCCGGAGCGCTGCGGATGATGTCGCGTGATGAGTTCCGCGAATTTAAAAGGCAGGCACTTGAAGGTGAATTGGAGAGGACTCTTAGTACTTTTGCTGGGATACGCGCCGTAGCCGTGAAGTTGAGTATACCCGAATCCCAACCTTTTGTTAGAGATCAAGAAGAGCCTACGGCGTCTGTTACTTTGGAACTTATGGCAACTGGTATGAATGACGGTGGTTTAGCTGTAAGTTCGATCAAAGCAATGCAACGTGTGGTAGCTTATAGTGTTGCAGGACTAAACCCGGGAAATGTCCATGTGGTTGATCAGGATGGGATTTACGATTCAGAAGAGCTGGTGAAAACAAACCAAACGTCAACCGATAAAAGTGCTGAGGTTCTTAACCTTAAAGCTCAATATGAAAGTTATTATTTGAAAAAGGCGCGTAAAGCTATCGAAATTTACGAGGATCGCGTGCGGATTGCCGGTTTGGAAGTTGAAGTTAGTTTGACCGATACAAAAACGCTGAGATCGGAATTTAAGCCTTCAATGGCTGATGCCGGTACAGGAGTAATTAGGAGTAAGCTGACAGAGCGTGAATCTTTTGAAGGAGAGGGATCCGCACCTGGAGGTGAGCCGGGAGTTGAAAGCAATTTATTTCCGCCTGAATATGAAACTGCTGGTTCTGGATCAGGTCCTTCTACTTATGATAAGAGCAAAGAGATTACTAATTACGAAATGGATCAGATTACAACCGAGGAAACCTCAACCCCAACTGCGGTTGTGAAATCAGCTGCAATTGTGGTTGATTTTTCACTTCAGGATGAGGTTGAATCTATCAAAACTACTGTTGCTAACACACTGGGATTGGCAGCGGCTGGACTAAATGACAAAATATCTATCCAGCTTACGCAATTCCCGGTTGTTAAGGATATTCAGGAAGCTATTCAGGAACTCCCACCACCAGTGTGGGTACAGTTGGCACAGATGATTGTGCTGGCTATCGTTTTGATTGCTATTTTGATTTTCCTCCGTTCTTGGCTCGCTCGTCCATCGTCATCCCAAGAAATGATTGATGAGCCACCGACAGTTCAGTTGGGAGAGGAACATTTGCCCAAAGGGCTTACTGTCAAGGATTACATAGATCAACTTCTTAATGAGCAATTTGCTTACATGAAGAAGGAGCATGAGGAATCGAAGGAGCAAGTGCAGGTTGATCATGTGGAGAAGCACAGAGTTGAAGAGCAGGTCGCACAACAAGAAGCAGAGGAGCAGGCGCAAGTCGAAGCCATCTCAATCGAAAAAATGGTGCAGGAGGAAGAAGTTCTGAAAGAAGAAACTGAATCTGAGCGCCAAAAAGACGTTTTCGGGCAGGTCAAGGAATTTGCCGAGACCGATCCTGGGGCAACGGCAGATGTTCTCAGGACTTGGTTGGCAGACGGCGACGGCAGCATCTCCGAAACTGACTCAGCTGATAGTGGGGATTCTGAAGAGGACGAAGGTAGTTGATAAAACATTATGAATGGTTTTTAAGGGGGGGGATATGACTGGAGTAAGGAAAATAGGCATTTTTTTGCTGACTTTAAAGGGACCTATTTCAGGGGAGGTATTTAAGCAACTCAACGAAAAAGAGCAGGAAAAAGTGTTAGTTGAGATTGCTTCTCCGGATCCTATTTCGCCTGAGGAAAGATCGACGGTGATGGATGAATTTATGCATAACCTGCAGTCAGCGGGAGCCTATGCCATGGGAGGTATGGAAGAAGCACAAGATCTGTTACAATCGGCATTTGGCAGTAAGCGTGCGGCGGAGACAATGACAGCGAAATTAGAATCAACGCTTGAAAATAAGCCGTTCAGTATGTTTAATGATGCTGACCCTGCTGAAATATATCAGTTTCTTGTGGCAGAGAGTCCACAAACAATCGCATTGGTTTTGTCGAATATCGTGCCGGATAAAGCTGGCGAAGTACTGGAGAGGTTTCAATCGCGAATGCGTTCGCAAATCGCTGGTAAGATTGCGACTATGGATGCTATGAGCCCTGAGGCAGTTCTGGAAGTTGAAGGTGTCTTAATATCTCGGTTCAAGGGATCTTCTGGGCAAGCTCAGAAGACCACGGATGGTGCCGATATTTTGGCCAAAATGCTCAATAAGTTTGGTAATAAGGAGGATGCGGACGGAGTCATTGAAGCCATGACGCAGAAACATCCTGAAGTGGCTGAAAAAATCAGAGAGGGTATGTTCACTTTTGATGATATTGTTTTGATTGACAAAATGGAGTTTCGTAATGAAGTTGTCCGATTACCTTCGATACCTGAGCACGGTGCGCTTGCGCTAAAAGGAGCTAGCGAGGATGTGCAGGAGATGTTTTTCGAGAATATGACTGAGAAAGTAGCTGCTAGACTAAAGAGTAATATCGCTGACATGGGGAGTGTGAAGGCCAGCGCTGTCAATGAGGCGCAGAAGGCGATTTTGGAAGAGGTTCGTGGGTTGGAAGAGAATGGTAAAATTACTATATCTCGTGAAGAAGAAGAGGTTTTTGAGTGAATTTTCGCCGCCAGGGATTTTAAAGTGGCTGTTTTTAGTTAGTTAATAGCAAGAGTAAAGCAGAGTAAGGAGTGATTGGTTGGGTAGAAAGGTTTCTGGTCCAATTGAGATAGTAGAGACTGGTCTCTCTGGCCCGCAAATGGATGCTGAGGGGCTGTTGAGGGCTCAAGCAGAGCGATTAGCAAAACTGGTCGATCTTTCACATGAACCTGCGACTGATGATTTGCCTCCACCTGTGAATTTGCAGGGACTCTATGATCAGACTGTTATAGATGCTGACAGTAGGGCTAACCACATTGTATCAACTGCCGAAGAGAATGCTGTGCAAAGTGAAAAAGAAGCACAGGAACAAGCAGATGAAATTATTCGGTTGGCTCATCAGGAAGCGGAAAGAATCGGAAATGAAATTCGTCAGCAGGCAGATCAGGATGCTATTGGTATTCGGCATGAAGCCTATCAGGTTGGATACCAGACTGGTTTTGAAGATGGATCAAAAGGTGGTTATGAAGAAGGCAGTGATGCTGGCCAAAGAGTTGGTTGGGAACAAGGGTACAAGGAAGGTTGGTCCCAAGGTCATCAAGAATATATGGATGCTATAGAACAACTGAAAAAGATGATCTCCCAAACAGCTGATCAACGTCATGATTTTATTGAAAATACAGAATCAGATTTAGTTGCGTTAGCTTTTGACGTGGCTGAAAAGCTCGTTCATCATCAGATTGCAAATGACGATGTCATCTACCATACCATAAAATCAATGTTAGAGTATACCGTTGATCATGAAAAAGTATTAATTCGAGTTCATCCAGATGAACTTGCCAAACTTGAGCCGCATCGAGAAGAGTTTTTAAGCCAAATAAAAGGGGTCGAATTGTTGGATATCGTTGAGGATGCCGACATTGATCAAGGGGGTTGCTTATTGGAAACTAATCTCGGAACAATTGATGCCCAAATTGATACCCAATTTGAACAGGCGAAGCAAGCATTAAACTTGGTATGAAATGTTTGACTTGTTTCAAAATTGAATGCTATGACAGTTGATCTCTCGAGATTTCGCAGCAATATTACCAACCGGCGGTTGGTCCTGTTGGAGGGCAGTGTTGTTGAAATTGTTGGATTGTTGGTTAAAGCTCAGGGCATAGCATTACCTGTTGGTGAAACTTGTCTAATTAAAAATAGAAGTGGTGATATTCCCGCCGAAGTTATTGGATTTAATGAGGATCGTCATACTCTTTTAATGGTACTTGGGAATATGGAAGGGATTTCGCCTGGTGATCGCATAATTGCCGCAGGTAAATCGCCTACGGTTCGTGTAGGTGATGGGTTGCTTGGCCGTGTTATTGATAGTATGGGGGAACCTCTGGATGATAAAGGAGAACTTGATTGGTCGAATGAGTACCCCATTTATAAGGATCCTCCTCCGGCCTTAAGCAGAATGCCGGTCGATTCTGTGTTGCCAACTGGCATTCGTGCTATTGATGGTGTGCTTACGGTTGGTAAGGGCCAGCGAATTGGGATTTATGGGGGGGCAGGAGTTGGTAAAAGTATCCTAATGGGAATGATTGCCAGAAACACTGAAGCTGATGTTAATGTCATTGCTTTGATTGGTGAGCGTGGCAGAGAGGTTGGGAATTTTGTTAGAAGTGTTCTTGGTGAAGAAGGCTTGAAGCGTTCTGTGGTTGTTGCCGCTACTTCCGATCAACCAGCACTACTACGGATACGTGGTGCGTTCGTTGCTATGGGGGTTGCTGAGTATTTCCGGGATCGAGGAAAGAGTGTTATGTTGATGATGGACTCTGTTACACGTATGGCAATGGCTCAACGTGAGGTAGGTATGACTGTTGGGGAACCGCCAACAACTCGAGGTTACACTCCGTCAGTTTTTTCAATGTTACCCAAGTTCATGGAACGGGCTGGAACATCAGATCAGCAGGGAAGCATAACCGGGTTTTACACTGTTCTAGTAGAAGGAGATGATATGATGGAGCCGATTGCCGATGCAACCCGTGCAATTTTGGATGGTCATATTGTTCTATCGCGAGAATTAGCCTCTCAGGGACATTATCCAGCGATTGATGTTTTGGAAAGCATAAGCCGATTGATGGTAGATATTGTCCCCAAGACTCATCAGAAGGTCGCTGATGCACTGCGTGAATTGCTGGCGGTCTATAGGGAGAACCAGACTTTGATCAACATTGGGCTTTATCGCAAAGGGACAAATCCTGATATTGATATCGCCATTGATTATCGTAATGAGATTCTAAATTTTCTGCGACAGGAGATAATGGAAAAAGAAGAATATGATGATTTGCTCGCGCATCTTTATGAAATGTTTCCGGATCTAGCAAATGAAGAAATATAAATTTTCTCTTGATCAAGTTTTAGAAATTCGCCAAAATATTGAGACACAACGCCAAGGTGAGTTTGTCCAAGCAATGCGTGTTGTCGATGAGAATACAGATATTCTCACAGGTATTGAAGAGGATCAACAGAGTTTTCTGGAACGTTATCATACTCATCAGCAGCGGGTCTCCAGCCAAATGAGTGTATTCAGTATCATCAATATTTTCATGCGCTTGAGGTTAGCATTGACCGACAAAATGAAAATATTGAGCTTTTGAGGGAAGAAGCGGAAGAAAAAAGAGAACGTTTAGAAGAAGCATTACGTGATAAGCTAGTTATTGAAGAACTGAAGAAAGAAAATCTGCGAAATTTCCAAAAAAAGCTCGCAAAAACCGAACAAATGTTTATTGACGATACGAGTACAATTACTTATAATTATAGATCTAAAAGTGGTTTTGGAAGTTAATCTCATCTAGTATAGTATTTGGGAGTAGTTTAGATGTCGAAAAAGATACTTATAATTGGCGGATCAGCGGTTGCGGCTCTTTTGGTTATCCTATTGGTAGTGGTATTCATATGGCCCAAGCCTTTTGTTGTAAGTAAGGAAGACAGTTCAAGGAATGGTGATATCGTGAATTCAGGAGGTGTCATGAGTTCATCCGCGGAATTTGCGCGACGTCAGAGCCAATTGGAAACGCTAAGTGAGATACTTAAGCGAGAGAGGGAATCGCTTGATATCCTCTCGCAGGCATTGAAAGAACAAGAAGTGAAGATAGAGGGAAGGCGAAAGGGGCTTGAGCGGGAGATGGCCGATCTCAAGCAAGAGCAGGGAAAACTGGGCAATAACCAAATTTCTCTGGAGCAAAGGAGCCGGACGTTGAATGAGAAACAAAGGCAACTTGAGGCACGTGAGACAAAGATTACTAATTTTGAAAGGGAACAAGAGGAAAAGAAACCCGTTCCTGCTCCGAAGGTGTCTTTTGATGCTACGGCTAAAGCTCGAGAGCATCAAAAAATGGCTCGCGGTTTTTCAAGCATGCGACCAAAGGATGTGGCAAGTCTCCTTACGGTAATGATGCAAAAAGGGGATGAGGGACATGCAGATGCGATTAGTTTGTTAAAGAAAACAGGGCCTGATTTAAAGATGAGGATTCTTTCAGCTATAGCCAAGGATGATATAGCTATGGCTGCTGAATTGACCCAAACTCTGATGATGCCTTCAACAGATTAACTCATCGTGTTTTGGAGAGATCCTGAAATGATAGAGTTGACTCGGATCGATGATAGCAAGTTAATGCTGAATGCCGAGTTGATCAAATGGCTTGAAGGAATGCCGAGAACAACGACAATTACTTTGGTAACAGACAATAAGTTGATGGTCAAAGAGACGGTAACCGAGATTGTGAGGAAAGTTGTTGACTATAAACGTCTAGTTAATATCTATCAAGAAGAATCAAATTTAGAAAATCAAGTAGCTATTACAACTAATGAATAAAGGGCGCTAGAAAATGCCGAATACGATTATAGGCTTTATAATTACAACTGTTGCTATTGTTGGTGGAATGGTAATGTCTGGAGGTGTCGGACAATTTATTGATATGCCTTCGGTGTTTATTGTTATTATAGGTGCGATAGGGGTGACTTTTGCCAGCGGCTCGTTTAGGCAATTTATGAACGCTATGGCAGCTATGCCTAAGATTTTTACCCCTATTAATTGGCCTTATGCTGAAACTATCAAGCAGTTCCGGGAAATGGCTGCTGTCCTCCGAAGAGAAGGGCCAATGGGGTTGCAGTCGATTGAGATTGAAGATGACTTGATGGAATTTGGAACCCAGCTAATCCTCGGAGGGGTTGCAGAATCAGGGGAACTGTCTAACCAGCTGGATCCGAGGCTAGCTCAAGTTAAAGCCGATTCTTCGACAAACGCGTCAGTTTGGGTGGCATTTGGCGGTTTCGCGCCAGCATATGGTATGGCTGGGACACTGATTGGTCTGGTGGCTATGCTTGGGTCTCTAGATGACCCGGGTTCAATCGGTCCAAAGATGGCTGTCGCGTTAATCACAACTTTGTATGGTACACTAGTTGCCAACATGATTTGTCTTCCAATTGCCAATAAAATTGCAGTCAATACGTCAGAGGAAGTCGCGTATAAAGAGATGATTGTTGCTGGGATGATTACCTTGCTTGATGCTCCAGATCCGGATGGTCTCGTTGACATGATGATGGCCCGAGTACCTCTAGGTATTTACGAAGAAGTTGATGCCGAAGCCCGTGCTGAAGCTGGATAGATCAAAGTCAATTTGAGGAGTATTCGATGGGCGAAATAGAAGATTTACAAGATGAAATTTCTGCTTTAGAACTAGAAAAATCCACTATGGTAGAAGGTTGGATGGCTACCTATGGTGATATGGTAACCCTTCTGTTGTGCTTTTTTGTTTTGTTGTTTGCTTTTGCAACTATTGATGTTCAAAAGTTTAGGGAGCTTGTTATCTCTCTGAAGGGTACCTTAGGTGTGTTGAATGCGGGAGAACGTTTGTTTATGCCGGGAGATGTTCCAAAACCTGAACCGAGTTCCGGTCAGCCCTCACCCTCTGCTCAGATAGCATCACCAATTCCTCCCCCACCGGGGCAAGCAAAGAAAGGTAACAAAGGAGAAGGGGATCAAACTGTTCGAGAGTCATTCCAATCGGGGGCTGGCGAGGTGCTTGTCCTCCCTCAAGCTGCCAAATTTGAAGAAGGTTCGGATGAGCTTACTACAAATTTTAAGCAGGTTCTGGATGAACTGGTGCCTTTGATAAAAAGTTATAAAAATAACGAAGTGTCTGTCGTGGGGCATGCGGATCCAAGGCCGGTTAGAAGTCCTATGACTCGGTCTGACGGTTCTCAGGTGACTTCGAACTGGCAGTTGGCTGCAGATCGAGCCTACAAAGTTATTGCCTATTTTGTTAATGAACATAAGATTTCCGAGGGTCGATTCTCGTTAGTTGCATACTCAAGTCATAAGCTAGAAGCGAAAAAGCTTGAGAACGAAGGTGATTACCGACGCGTGGATATTATATTTCGTCCGAAATTTGATCCCACGCAGATGGAATCGATCAGTGCCCTCCAAGAAAAACAGCGATGATTATGTGGAAGGCAATTATACATTTCAATCTCAACATGTTTTAAGGAGATTTTTGATTATGTCGTATGCTGGATTTAGGGGTGTTGTATTCTTATTAGTTTTGTTTATGGTTGGTTCTGTTTTGCTGCTGGTGGGTTGTGGTGGAGGTAATGGGGCTGTGTCTTATGCCTATTATGATTTCTCTGATTCTGTTATCGTTAACTATTTTGATTCAGAAGGCAATAAAGGCTATGTCAGCTTGAAATTAACTGTGGAACTTCCAGAATCGGGTCTCGTCGCAATAGGGACCATGTCACAGCGTATACGTCATGCTACTGTGTTGTACCTCAAGAATATGGACCCCGCCGAGCTAACCAATTATATTGCTTCTGATCAGGTGGCTTTAGCAGATGGCATTAAGGACGCTATTGGTGAGGAAACTAAGCAGGAGAACCTTGGGATTAACAGGATTTTGTTTCGCGACTTCGTAATGCAGTAATCCGCAGGTTTAGGAGTGATGGATGGAAGAAAAAGTTAGTACTGAAGAGTTAGACGCGTTGTTTGGGGATGAGGAATCAGAAGAGGGCCAAGCCGCTGCTGATCCCGAGCTTGGTGAAGAAGGGGAATCGACAACTGATGATGTTGCTGAGCCTGCTGTCGATGATGCCGGTGTTGCTAGCACTAATGGCCGCATAGTCAAATCCCATGATTGGGGAGAAAAACGCCGATTAAGTAATGATCAGATTCGTACCCTGAATGATATGCATGATCAGTTTGCTAAATCCTATGGTCCCGCTCTCGGTATTGCGTTGAAGAGAGAAGTGATGATGACTATGGAAGGCGAGCCAAAGCAGATAAGCTACGGTGAGTATATTGGTACGCTTCCCAATCCAACATCTCTTACCCGTTTTGTCTTGCCTCCTCTGGAAGGTACGGCAGTTTTGCATTTGGATCTCAAATTGGCATTGGCGATTGTTGAACGAGTGCTTGGTGGTAGGGGAGATCCGGTTGATGATGAAGATGTGAGGCCTGCGACTGCTATTGAAGAAAAGGTCGTCCAACGCGTGATGGGGGATTTACTTCAAGCGTTGCGAGCTGCATGGATTAGAGTTGTCGATTTTGACCCGACTTTTACAACTTCTGAGTCGATTCCGTATTATCTGCAACTTTCTCAGATGGCTGATGATATTGTTATTGCTGTTGATTTTAAAGTTGTAGTTAGTGACGAATTTGGTGTCTTGCTTGAAGGCGATTTGTCAGTTTGTTACCCATATATCCTCATCCAGCCGATTGCATCAAGTCTTAAAGCCAGCCAGTTATTTGGAAGTTCTTCCGGTGCAAGTTTAAGCGATGAGATTCGAAATGGCCTTGAGAAAGTAAAGGCTCCAATTCGTTGTAACCTTGTTCGTGATAAGTTGAGGTTGCAAGATCTTCTGGAAATGGAAATAGGTGATGTCTTAACGTTCCGAACAAACTTAGAGCAAGCAGCTGAGGTTGTGATCGGAAAGACAAGTGTTTTTTGGGGGCGTCCGGGAACTTTAGGCCGCCGCTATACGGTACGAGTTGAGTCTTTCATTTCACCTGATGATCAATCACCCTCGACGTTAGAGGATGTAGCTGAGAATGTTCTTCAAGAAGGAACTGGGAAGTCGAATACAATAGAAGAGGAATAATTCTAATTCAATTTGGAGAGATTATATGCATAAACCAATTCAGTACAGTAGAGTCCCATTTCCGCAATTTACAGATCGCCATGTTATATCTCAAACGGATAATATGGCACAGCTTGAGCGCGTAAAAGTCGAAATCGCTGTTGAATTGGGTAAAACTCAATTTGTGCTCGAGGATCTATTAAAATTGAAATCTGCTGCTGATGTCGACCTCAATGATCCGGAGATGACGGCAGAAGAGCGAAGCCAGTACGTGGTCAAACTCGATACCCAAATTGGTGAACCAGTGGATGTCCTGATAAATGACCGAGTTTTTGCGCAAGGTGAAGTGGTTTCGACAAATGTTGGTCAACCTTATGGGGTGAGAATTATCTCGATTCTCAACGAGGAACAGCAGGTTGCAGCGCAGGCTGAGCGGAAATAGTGGAAATATAAAGGGTAAAGGAGTATGATTAAGTGAACCAAGAAGGTGTGGTGGAAGAAAAAGCAAGTCGGGATTTGAGTGAAAATTTAGCACAGCTTACGAGGGTGCCTGTCGAAGTTACAGTGGAGTTGGGACGGTCAGACCGGACAATTGGAGAGATATTAGAGCTTGGCTCTGGTTCCCTGATTGAGCTTGAGTCGATTGTGGGAGAACCGGTTGATCTGCTGGTAAACGGTCATTTTTTTGCTAAAGGGGAGGTTATTGCTATTGAGGAAGAAACTTATGGCTTGCGAATTACGTCGATTATTTCAGAGGATGATAAGCTAAACCGTCTAAGTGAAATGTTTCAGTAATCTGGTGGGTTTATTTATGAATTTGAAAGGCTTAATTCCCTGTTTTTGTGAGATACTGTCGATTAATCCTTGATTTTGTAAAGTTTATGAGAGGCTCTCTTGTAGCATTGCTTTGTTTCCTTCCGATCTTGTTTGTTTCTGTGGTAGATTCTCAAGCTGATTTGCCTGCTGAAAACGAGTTAAGAGATGATACGCCGAAAAAACGACAACCTTTCCCTTGGTATTCAGATCCAAACGAAGTTGAAACCTCACCGATATCATCAGACGCTGATGCCCCAGTCAGGTTCTTAACTCTCGGTAGAGTTTTTGCCGTGATTTTTGTATTAATGCTTAGCCTTGTGATTGTCTATTTGTTGGGGACTTTGCTGAAACGTAATATGTTCCGTGCTCAAAGTGTACTAGGTGCTCAAGGGAGTTTTCGTGTTATAGGTCACCTTTATCTTAATCCCAAGCAGGTTCTCTATTTAGTGGAAGTGGCCGATCGTGTCCTCGTCATTTCGGCTACGGAAAACAGTATCAGTACGTTATCGGAAATCACAGACGCAGAAATTGTCGAATCTTTGAGGACGGAATTTTCGGCCCATGATTTTCAAGGAACAAATTTCATTCAGTATTTAAAACGGACGATAGGGAAGACAAATTGATTGTGATCTTCGTACCAGCTTAGTTGTCATGTGTATAGGAAAATATCTATTTTTCTTTGTTATTGTATTTGTTTTGCTGGTTTCAGGGCCAGCGAAGGAGGCTTTATCTCAAGATAGAACTATCACTATCCCTCGGATTCCGCTTGGTCTTAGCGATATCGAGGAACCGAGTGAAGTTGCC
>Ga0315303_1000016_pt1 | contig 11428 bp, 20 predicted proteins | sample CBN3_Tmax_316_MT_FD_204538 | JGI IMG/M metagenome (GOLD analysis project Ga0315303, IMG submission 204538) | Metatranscriptome of marine microbial communities from Western Arctic Ocean, Canada - CBN3_Tmax_316 (Metagenome Metatranscriptome) | ecosystem: Environmental > Aquatic > Marine > Oceanic ... | reverse complement strand
GATGAAGTGGCATCTGGCCACCTTCAAAACCGGTTCTGCTGCCTCGCATACCACCGGAGCGAGACCGTTGTCCCTTGTGACCACGGCCAGCGGTTTTGCCGTTGCCGGAACCGGGGCCCTTGCCTTTGCGCCGAGCCGGACGCCGAGAACCGGGGGCTGGCTGGAGATCTCCGAGTTGCATTCTTAAAGTCCTGTCTGTTGCAAATCTAGACGCTCTGCTCGGCAACCCGAAGCAGATGTGAAACACGGGCAATCATGCCGCGAATCTGCGGCGTGTCATTGTGTAGGACCGTCTGATTCAGACGACGGATACCAAGAGCCCGAACCGTGTCCTGCTGCTTTCTTGATCGCCCGATGGCGCTGCGATATTGTGTAATCGCCAGTTTCATCGCAGGTCACTCAAAGAGATGCCGCGAATACGGCACACCTCTTCGGCATCGCGCAACTGCCGCAGCCCATCAAACGCTGCCCGGATCGTGTTCTGCGAGTTCGCCGATCCAAGGGACTTCGTCAAGATGTCATGGATGCCGGCCAAATCCAACACGATGCGGATACCGCCACTGGCGATGATCCCTGTGCCCGGACTTGCAGGCTTTAACAACACTCGAGCCGCGCCAAAGCGTCCGATCACTTCGTGCGGGATCGTTGCCGCCACGACGGGCACACTGATGATATCCTTTTTGGAATCCTCAGTAGCTTTGCGGATCGCCTCGGCAACTTCACCTGCTTTGCCGGAGCCGATGCCGACGTGACCGGCTCGATCACCGGCGACGACCATAGCCGTGAAGGAAAAGCTGCGACCACCCTTGCGCACATGAGACACACGGCGAACGCTGTTCTGAACAACGACCTCGGTTAGTTCGAGGGTATTCGGATCGATTCGGGCCAACTCGTTATCTCTCTCGATTCGCCATTAAAACTTGAGGCCGCCCTCGCGTGCGCCCTCGGCGACAGCGCGGACGATACCGTGATACAGCAGGCCGGCGCGGTCAAAGACCACACGATCGACCCCTTTCTCCTGAGCCTTGGCTGCCAGCAATTTGCCGAGGGCCCGTCCCTGTTCCACAGGAGGTCCGGAACGTTCGAACTCCTTCGATCGCGTCGATAGGCCGACGACGGAGTGACCGGCCTGGTCATCGACGATCTGGGCCTCGATATTCCGCAGGCTGCGATGGACGACGAGCCGTGGACGGTCCTGGGTACCGAGGACCTTCTTGCGGATGCGAAATCGTCGCCGCGCTCGCGCCACCCCTTTTTGCTTTTCCTTGTTTGCCATGATCTTCTCGACGATCAGGTGACCGCCGACTTACCAGCCTTCCAGTGAATGACCTCGTTCTCGTAACGAATGCCCTTGCCCTTGTACGGGTCGGGTTTCCGCTTCTGACGAATATCTGCAGCGACCTGCCCAACCATCTGCTTATCGATCCCCGATATGACGATCCTGGCCTGCGCACCGGTGATGGCGGGGCCAATCTTGATGTCAATGCCTTCAGGGGCCATGTAGTCGACTTGGTGTGAATAGCCGATATTGAGCGTCAACTTGCGCCCTTGTGCCTCGGCTCGATATCCGACACCGAAAAGGTCAAGATTTTTCGAATATCCCTCGGTAACGCCCTGGACAGCGTTGGCTACGAGCGACCTGGTGAGACCATGGAGAGCCATCGCCTCCCTGACCTCTGAACTGCGGGTCACAACGACTTCGCTTGCCTCGACGGCGATACCGACGAAGTCTGTCCGGTAGGACATCTGCAACTGACCCTTCGGGCCCTTAACCTTCACATCCGCCCCGTGCACGAAAACATCGACACCTTGGGGTACAGGAATTGGTTGTTTGCCTACACGCGACACGGTTGCTTGCCTCTCACTGGATTCTGCAGCCTGATCACCACACGCTGCACAGGATCTCGCCGCCGACACCCGCCTTGCGGGCGTCGCGGTCTGTCATCACGCCTCTCGAAGTTGAGACGATCGCTACCCCGAGCCCACGACGAATGCGTGGAAGGTCTCCTTTGGCGGCGTAACGGCGGAGACCGGGTTTGCTCATGCGTCTCAGTCCCTGAATGATACTGGCGTTGTCGGCCGTATAACGCAAATAGAGTCGCAACTGGCCCTGCTTGCCGTCATCGAAATACGCGAAGTTGTCGATGAAGCGCTCCTCAGCCAGAACACGGGCGATTTCACGCTTCAACTTGGATGCGGGCACATCGACACTGCGATGATTGGCGTTGGCGGCATTGCGCACCCGAGTAAGAAGGTCGGCGATGGGATCGGTCATGCTCATAGTATTCTCCCCATCCCCCCTACCAGCTTGCCTTGGTCACGCCCGGAATCTCGCCACGCAAGGCGAGTTCACGGAAGCAGATTCGACACAGGGCAAACTTGCGATAAACGGCCCGAGGTCGCCCGCACTTCTGACAGCGGGTGTATTTGCGGACCTTGTACTTGGGCTCGCGGCTCCACTTGACTAATAGGCACTTCTTGGGCATTCGCCGTCTCTCAGTTGCTGAAGGGTACGCCGAGGAGCCGCAATAGCTCCTTGGCCTCTTCGTCGCTTGTTGCGCTAGTGACGAAGGTGATATTCATGCCGCGGATCTTGTCAACGCGGTCGTAGTCGATCTCTGGAAAGATGATCTGCTCGCGCAACCCCAGATTGTAATTGCCCCGACCATCAAATCCCTTGGCCGGCACGCCACGAAAGTCACGTGACTGTGGCAACGCGAAATTCACAAAGCGATCAAGAAACTCGAACATGTGAACACGGCGAAGTGTAACCATGGCACCAATGGGCATCCCTTCACGTAACTTGAAGTTCGAAATCGCCCTTTTGGCACGACGTACGGCCGGCTTCTGCCCAGAGATCGCCGTGAGTTCTGCCAACACAGCATCCAGGGCCTTGGACTCGGTTACGGCCTCACCGACACCGGCATTGATCACGATCTTCTCAAGCTTTGGCACCTGCATGGGATTGCCATACTTGAATCGTTCCTGCAATGCGGGAACGATCTCATTTGTGTATTGATCACTAAGTCTTGTCATCATTGTATCTCTTCGTCCATCCAACTCAAGAATCAATCATTTCGCCACTGCGCTTGGCGACACGAACCTGGCGACCTTCGTCGAGACGCTGCCTGCCAACCCGCGTCGGCTCGTCACTCTTCGGATCAACAAGCATCACATTCGAGACGTGGAGTGGTGCCTCTCGCTCGACGATGCCGCCCTGTGGATCGCGCTGCGTCGGTTTGGTGTGCTTCTTCATCATGCGCACACCCTCAACGATGATGCGATCCTGCTCCGGGAACACACGCAGCACGCGGCCGCGCTTTCCCTTGTCGTTACCACTGATCACAAAAACCGTGTCATCTCGCTTGATTTTCATGGAATGCCTTACACGACCTCAGGAGCGAGGGAAACGATGCGCATGAACTGGCGGTCACGTAGCTCACGGGCAACCGGCCCGAAGATGCGCGTGCCGCGGGGTTCGTTGTTCTGATCGAGGAGCACCGCAGCATTCTCATCAAAACGAATGTAGGAGCCATCGGGACGGCGGTATTCCTTCTTGGTACGCACGACCACGGCGCGCGCCACCTCGCCCTCCTTCAGAGGGCCATTAGGCAGGACATCGTGGACAGCGACGACGATCAGATCACCGACGCTGGCGTACCGACGCTTGGAGCCGCCCAGAACGCGGATACATTTTGCCTTGCGGGCGCCCGCATTGTCCGCCATGCGGAGTATGGTGTACTCGTGAACCATTTCAGACTTTCTTGAATGAGATCGCCAGAGCCGTCAGCCGTGGACGGCTGCCTTTTCCAATATCTGCACGAGGCGCCAGCACTTCGTCTTGCTTATGGGCCGGCACTCCCGCAAGCGGACGACATCGCCAACACCCGACTCGTTCCGTTCGTCGTGAGCGACTGCCTTCGTCGATCGGGTCATGCCTTTTCCATAGAGCCGATGGGAACTGCGCAAATCAATAACGACAACACGCGTCTTTTCGTTGCCTGCCTTTACCACGCGACCTTCGATGACACGTCCGCCGTAACTGTTCTGATCATCTGCCATGTTCTACCTAGTTCTCCTGCCCGGCTTCAGCCACGGCGGCATTGTTCTCTTGCAGCAGCGTCCGCACCCTGGCGATATCTCGGCGAACGTCACGCAGTTTCAGTGGACTGCTCAACTGCCCGAGAGAGTGCTGAAAACGCAGATTGAAGCTCTCTTCTTCGAGCTCCTCCAAGCGTGACACCAATTCCTCGGCGCCCTGCTCTCTCAATTCACTTGCTTTCATCAATTGCTCTTTCTCGCTCCCTCAAGCCAACCGTTCGACGAACTTTGTCTTGATCGGCAGCTTGTGGCTCGCGCGCCGCAACGCCTCTTTGGCGATCTCAGGGGAGACGCCCGACAGTTCGAACATCACCCGACCGGGCTTGACGACGGCAACCCAATCCTCGAGAGCGCCCTTGCCTTTGCCCATCCGTGTTTCGGCAGGCTTCTTTGTCAGCGGCTTGTCCGGAAACACTCGGATCCACAGCTTGCCGGTGCGACTCATCGCGCGACTGATGGCGACGCGAGCAGCTTCGATCTGACGGCTCGTCACCCAGCCACACTCCTGGGCCTTCAAGCCATACTCCCCGAAGGAGACCAGAGCCCCTCCCTTGGTCTGTCCGCGCATGCGTCCACGGGACTGCTTTCGCCACTGGACCCTTTTCGGCATCAACATGGTGGTTTTACGTCCTCAGGCCTGTTGCTTCTGTTCTTCTTCGGTTTCATCGACAACCTCGCCGTGACAGATCCACACCTTCACACCAACAGTACCTGACACGGTGAAAGCGGTGGACGTGGCGAAGTCGATGTCGGCGCGTAGCGTGTGTAGTGGCACTCGTCCTGCAGGTTCGGAACGCTCGTGGCGGGTCATTTCAGAGCCACCGATACGACCGTTGCACTCGATACGGATCCCCTCGGCCCCCATGCGCATGGATGAGGCGACGCACTTCTTGATGGCTCGACGGAACGCCACCCTTTGCTCAAATTGGCGGGCCAGATTATCAGCCACCAACTGTGCATCGAGTTCGGGTTTCTTTACTTCCTGGATGTTGAGAGTCACATCCTTGTTGGTCAGGGTCTTCAATTCGTCGCGCAGCTTATCGACTTCAGCCCCTCGGCGCCCGATAGCGATCCCTGGTCGTGCTGTGTGCACCTCTATGGTCACACGCTTGGGATGTCGCTCGATATGGATTCGAGAAACACCGGCTCGCTGCAAGCGCTGATGGATATACCGCCGTAGCGTGATATCTTCTCCGAGAAGCGTGGAGAAGTCCTTTTCGGCGAACCAGTTTGAACTCCAACCCTTGATAACGCCCAGGCGGAAGCCGTAGGGATGTGTCTTTTGACCCAATGCAGTTCCTCTCTTGACTCTTTCTGGCCGTACTCGGCCGCCTACTCAGCCTGTTCGGCTTGCTCGGCCGAGGCGCTGTCGTCCGGGGTCACCGGCACGACCGATGGCACAACATCATCCCGACCGTCGGAGACAATGATGGTGACGTGGCTCTGGCGCTTCATGATGCGATCCGAGGTCCCTCGTGCCCGTGGGCGCATGCGCTTGAGGGTACGTCCCTGGTCAGCCTGAATACGACTGACGAACAGATCCTCCACATCCACCACAGGTCCTTCCATCTCTTCGTCGTCATCCTGACGTGTGGCATTGGCGATCGCTGAGCGCAACGTCTTTTCGATGATGCCGGCAGATAGTTGTGGCAAGTATTGAAGGATGGACAGCGCCTCTTCCACTGGCTTGCCACGAATCAGATCGATCACCTGACGCACCTTCGTGGCGGGAATTCCTATATGACGTTGTATGGCTCGCGCTTCCATGGTTCGTATACCCTCTTACCGGACACCCGTGGCGCGCTCGTTGGCGCGGCCTGTATGCGATCGGAATGTGCGTGTCGGCGCGAACTCTCCCAACTTGTGGCCCACCATGTTCTCGGTGATGTACACTGGGATGAACTTGTTGCCGTTGTGCACGGCCAGCGTGTGCCCAACGAAGTCCGGCGTGATCGTCGATCGTCGCGACCACGTGCGCAGCACTGTTTTGTCACCCGTCTTGTTCATGCCTTCGATCTTGTCGGCCAGATGACCATCGACGAAGGGGCCCTTCTTAATCGAGCGCGACACTTAAGCGTTCCTTCCCTCTTCTTACTTGCGATTGCGGCGACGCAGAATCCAGGCGTTGGACGCCTTCTTCCGCTTACGCGTCCGATAACCCTTGGTCGGCTTACCCCAAGGTGTGACCGGATGCCGGCCACCTGACGTCTTGCCCTCACCACCACCATGGGGGTGATCGACGGGATTCATAACCACACCCCGAACCTTCGGCCGACGACCCAGCCAACGCGAACGCCCGGCCTTGCCGAGGACCACATTGCCGTGATCGACATTCCCCACCCGACCGACCGTGGCCCTGCAGGTTATCAACACTTCCCGATCCTCACCCGAGGGCAGGCGCAACTGCACACGACCGCGTTCTTCGTCACGGCCCATGATCTGCACTTCAGAACCGGCGCTACGAGCCATCCGGCCGCCCTGGCCAGGATTGAGCTCGATGTTATGCACCGTCGTCCCGACGGGAATCAGCGACAGGGGTAGCGCGTTTCCGACCGTTATCGGTGCGCCTGGACCACTCATAACTTCGGAGCCCACAGCCAACCCATGCGGTGCCAGCATGTAGCGCTTGTCACCATCTCGATACACCAACAAGGCGATAAAAGCCGAGCGGTTCGGATCGTATTCGATGGTGGCAACTCGACCAGGGACCCCGTCCTTGTTGCGACGAAAGTCGATCTCACGATAGCGACGCTTGTGACCGCCGCCGCGTCGACGCGACGTGATACGGCCCCGGCTGTTGCGACCGCCAGACTTTGTCAGTGGCGCCGTGAGCGACTTCTGCGGCGTGTCCGTTGTCACCTCGGTGAAGGTATTGACCGTTTTGTGGCGCTGCGTCGGCGTAACCGGGCGGAACCTCTTGATGGGCATTCTCTATCCTTCTCTCAGAGGTTCTCGATTAGATCGATCGATTCGCCGGAACACAACTTTACGTAGGCCTTCTTCCAGGATGACGTACTGCCCTGGTGTGCACCTTGCCGCTTCGGTTTGGGACGCACCGTCAGCGTCCGCACGGACTCGACCTTGACTTCAAATACTGACTCTACCGCCTGCCGGATCTGCACCTTATTCGCTCGCGCATCTACGCGGAACGTGTAGGTATTGGCGTCGCGCAGAATCGTGGCTTTTTCGGTGATCACCGGGTTGCGGAGAATACTGCGTAGACCGGACATTTTGCCTTCCCTTACTCGCCTGCGCCGTCGCCGTGTATGCGCTCAAGCGCATCGATGGCGGCCCGTTCGAGGAGTAGCACATCGGCGGCAACGACGTCGTATGTGCCCAGTGTCTCAGCCGTGCGAATCTGCACCCCGGGAATGTTGCGCCCGGACTTGACGACCACCGGATTGTTTTCCGCCGTGACAAACAAGACCTTGCGGCCTTCGAGTTCGCAGGCCTTCAGCGCAGCGGCGAAGCTCCGAGTGCTCGGCTCCGTCAATCCCAGCTCATCAACGACAACGATCTGACCATCCTGGCCCATGGACGTCAAAGCCGAACGAAGCGCTTGCTTGCGCAGCGAGCGTGGCAGTTTCGTGCGGTAGTCACGCGGCTTTGGGAGACCAAATGCGACACCCCCTCCTCGCAGCAGTGGACTACTCACCGTGCCGCGACGCGCGCCACCGGTGCCTTTCTGACGATGGTGCTTCTTGCCCGAGCGACTCGTCTCAGATCTACTGAGTACTGACGCATTGCCCTGGCGTTGATTTGCCTGATACGCGACCACTGCCGTGTGCACGGCAGTGGTCGAGATGCGCGCCTCGAACAGGGCCGCCGGCAACTCGACGGTACCCGTCTTCTGCCCCGCTGTGCTCAGTATGTCTATGGAGGGCATGATTTCAGACCTTGATATCGATGCCGATACCGGCAGGCAGGTCGAGCTTCATCAACGAATCGACCGTCTGTGGCGTCGAGTCGTAGATATCGATGAGCCGTTTGTGTACACGCGTCTCGAATTGTTCGCGGGACTTCTTGTCGACGAACGGCCCACGAAGCACGGTGTAGATCGTACGCCGTGTGGGCAGAGGCACGGGACCCGCGATCCGGGCGCCGCTCCGCCGCACCGTTTGGACGATCTCGTCCACGGAGCGGTCGAGCGCCGCGTGATCATAGGCCTTCAGCCGAATGCGAATCCTGTCAACAGCCACGTGGGTTCCTTACTCAGTGATCTCGGTGACGACGCCCGAGCCGATCGTTCGACCACCCTCACGGATGGCAAAACGCAAGCCGGGTTCGATGGCGATGGGCTGGATCAGGTCGACATCCATGGTGATGTTGTCACCAGGCATGACCATCTCAGTCCCTTCGGGCAACAGGATGTTGCCCGTCACGTCCGTCGTCCGGAAGTAGAACTGCGGACGATAGCCGGTGAAGAAGGGCTTTTCACGGCCACCTTCCTTGCCGGTCAGGACGTAGACCTCAGACTTAAACTTGGTGTGCGGGGTGATGCTGCCCGGCTTGCACAGAACCATGCCGCGCTGCAACTCGTCCTTTTCGACGCCACGCACCAGAATTCCGACGTTGTCGCCGGCCTCGCCGGAGTCGAGCAATTTGCGGAACATTTCGACGCCGGTGCACACGGTCTTGCGCGTGTCCTTGATACCGACGATCTCGAGATCTTCGCCGACCTTGACGATACCACGCTCGATACGACCGGTACCCACGGTGCCACGGCCCGTGATGGAGAAGACATCCTCAATGGGGAGCAGGAAGGGCTGATCCACAGGACGCTCCGGCATCGGCACATAGTCATCGACAGCATTCATCAACTCATCGATGGCGCCGATACCAGTCTCGCCAGCATCTCCCTCGAGGGCCTTGAGGGCCGAGCCGCGGATGATGGGCACATCGTCACCAGGAAAGTCATACTCTGAGAGCAACTCACGGGTCTCGAGTTCAACCAGATCGAGCAACTCGGGATCGTCGACCATGTCCACTTTGTTCATGAAAACGACGATGCGCGGCACGTTAACCTGGCGTGCCAACAGAATGTGCTCTCGGGTCTGGATCATCGGACCATCAGCGGCGCTGACAACCAGGATGGCACCATCCATCTGTGCCGCACCGGTGATCATGTTCTTGATGTAGTCGGCATGGCCAGGGCAATCGACGTGCGCATAGTGTCGCGCTTCCGTCTCGTACTCCTGGTGGGACACGTTGATCGTCACCCCCCGGGCCTTCTCTTCCGGTGCGTTGTCGATGTCCTCGACACCGCGGGCCACTGCAAGGCCCTTGCTGGCCAGGAACATAGTGATTGCCGCCGTCAGCGTCGTCTTACCATGGTCTACATGACCGATGGTGCCAACATTCACATGAGGTTTGTTACGCTCGAATTTGTCTTTGGCCATCTTGATCTCTCTCCTTGCTATCTTTCTGCTTCTTTATCCTGTGTGAAAGCTGTTGTTAGTTGCCGCCCTTGGCTGCCCCAGTTCCCTGAATCCTGGCAACAATCTCTTCCATGACAGACTTGGGCACCTCACGGAAGTTGGCAAACTGCAGAGTGAAGACAGCACGTCCCTGCGTCAAAGAGCGCAGACGTGTTGCATAACCGAAGGTCTCAGAGAGCGGTATATTAGCGGCAATCACCTGGGCATCAGAGCGCGGGTTGATCCCCTCGATATCAGCACGATGCGAGTTTAGATCACCGATCACATCCCCCAGATATTTCTCCGGAACGACGACCTCGAGACTCATAATGGGCTCCATCAGGAATGGCTTCGCCTTGCTGGCGCCATCTTTGAAGCCCATGGACCCGGCAATCTTGAAGGCCATCTCGGACGAATCGACGTCGTGGTAGGAACCGTCGACGAGCTCAACTTTTATGTCCTCGATCGGATAGCCCGCAACGGGACCATTCGACATGGCCTCGGCGATGCCCTGTTTAACGGCGTTCACATACTCGCGCGGTACGGAACCGCCAACAATCTTGTTGTCGAAGACCAGACCGATTCCCGCTTCGCCAGGAAAAACCTCCAACTCAACGTGGCCATACTGACCACGACCGCCTGACTGTCGCACAAAGCGTCCCGTGCCATGGCTCGGCACACGAAGACCCTCTTTGTAAGCCACCTGAGGTTTGCCGACATTGGCCTCGACCTTGAACTCTCGGAACAACCGATCTACAAGAATCTCGAGGTGCAATTCGCCCATGCCCGAGATAACGGTCTGAGCCGTATCCGGATCGACGCGGACTCGAAAAGTCGGATCCTCTTCGGCCAATTTTCCCAGCGCCGCCTGCAGGGACTCCTGATCGGCACGCGTCTTCGGCTCGATGGCGACGTGCACGACAGGTTCGGCAAACTCGATCTTCTCAAGGGCGACGGGATGCTCCTCGTCGCACAGTGTGTCACCAGTCGTGGTGCCCTTCAGGCCGACCACAGCGACGATGTCGCCGGCGTGGACGTCTTTCTTTTCGGTGCGATCGTTGGCATGCATCTCCAACAATCGCGAGACACGTTCTCGACGCCCGGTTGAGACATTGTAGATATAGGAACCAGCCTGCAGCGTTCCCGAATAGACTCGAATAAAGGACAGCCGGCCGACGAAAGGATCCGTCATGATCTTGAAGGCCAGCGCCGAGAAAGGTTCGTCGTCGCGAGCCTCGCGAGTCGCTTCCTCCTCGGAGTCGGGCAGACGCCCCTTCACCGGAGGCACATCGGACGGCGCCGGAAGATAATCGATAACACTATCAAGAAGACGCTGCACGCCCTTGTGCTTGAAAGCGCTGCCACAACAGACCGGCACCGCTTTCTGCGCGATGGTCGCCTGACGCAAAGCGGCGATGATCTCCGCCTCTTCGATCTTGTCACCCTCAAGAAATTTCTCCAGCAGATGGTCGTCAAACTCAGCGACGGCCTCGAGCAACTTCTCACGAAACTCGAGGGCCCGAGACATCAGGTCCTCCGGAATGTCACCTTCAAAAAAATCGGCCCCCAGGGAGGTCTCTTCGTAGGTAATCGCCTTCATCGCCACAAGATCGATCAGACCGGTAAACGTCTCGCCCGTGCCGATCGGCAATTGTATCGGGACGAAATTGCTGCCCAATCGATCCGACAACATCTCCAGGACCTGATAGAAATCAGCCCCGTTGCGATCCATCTTGTTGACGAAAGCAATTCGCGGAACCTCGTAACGATCCGCCTGACGCCAGACTGTTTCCGATTGCGGCTCCACACCACCGACGGCACAGAATACACCGACGGCGCCATCGAGAACACGCAACGAGCGCTCGACCTCGGCGGTAAAATCTACGTGACCGGGCGTGTCGATAATGTTG
>Ga0315303_1000014_pt1 | contig 11898 bp, 19 predicted proteins | sample CBN3_Tmax_316_MT_FD_204538 | JGI IMG/M metagenome (GOLD analysis project Ga0315303, IMG submission 204538) | Metatranscriptome of marine microbial communities from Western Arctic Ocean, Canada - CBN3_Tmax_316 (Metagenome Metatranscriptome) | ecosystem: Environmental > Aquatic > Marine > Oceanic ... | reverse complement strand
GGAGTAAGTACCTAGGTTGCTGCCGTTCCCCCGACCTACTCTCTTTCGGACTGTCCGTGATCCCGGAGCTGATTTGACTTGATCTAATCTCATTAGTTTCCACCAATCCTTACCTCAACGAGGTGTCTTACCCTATGTATCATCCCAAGTATGTTGGGCGTGTCCTCATGCTCTACTTCATGTCGTAGTCTTCTAAGGCCCAGGGCCTTTATCACGCGCCCTTGGTTTCTTGGGTAGCCTATGGCGCTCTTCTTCCAGCGTATTATTATCTTGGCCAAACCTGCTCCTCTATCATTCCGTAATGCTCTGGTTCAAAAGACCCTTCCTCTTGGCTATCTCGAATTTCGGGTCTTTAAGCATAGACATGGCCTTGATTGTTGCTGCGACAACGTTTATCGGATTAGAATTGCCTAAAGACTTGGTTAATATATCTCTTACACCCGCTAGCTCTACAACTGCCCTAACCGGACTTCCAGCGATAACTCCTTTTCCTGGCGCGGCGGGTTTCAATAGAACTGTTGAAGCGCAGTGTTTGGCGAGCACCTCGTGTGGTATTGTGGTGCCGTTGAGCTTGACTGAGACTAGATTTTTCTTAGCTACAGCAACTCCCTTGCGAACCGCGTCTGGTACTGCCTCAGCTTTGCCAAGTCCTATGCCAACCTTTCCATGGCCGTCTCCTACTACCACCATAGCACTAAACCCCCTTTTACGACCTCCGGCTACTACCTTGGTTACTCGGCGTATCCGGACAACCCTTTCTTGGAGTTGACCTTCGTCCGTTCCTCGGTTTTCAGGATTCCGTCTTGTGTTAACCATCAAAACTCCAGTCCTTCTTCCCGCGCTGCGTCCGCGAGAGCTTTAACTCTGCCGTGATATTTATTTCCACCGCGGTCCAATACAACCTTAGTGACCCCTTTGTCTTTGGCTCTTTTAGCTATCAATGACCCGACTTGTTTTGATATATCAGTTTTTGTGGGTCTAGTTTCAGGCGGTCTTTGGGCTAGGTCCAAACTAGATGCAGTTGCGATTGTGTGGCCTTGTCCGTCGTCTATTACCTGAGCGTATATATGGTTTAGGCTCCTAAAAACTGCCATTCTGGGTCTGTCAGTTCGGCCGGCCACTCTCTGCCTGACGCGACGGTGACGCATTGCAAGTCTAGCCCTGCCGTTTTTAGTTGTAGACATATCTAGGTTTTCCTTCCAGCAGCCTTGCCTGGTTTTAGCTTTATGCGTTCCCCTTGATACCTTATTCCTTTGCCAGTGTAGGGATTTGGGCGACGAACACGCCTTATTTGCGCTGCCATTTCCCCAACTGTTTGTTTGTCTATCCCATTGACATTAATCCTAGTTGGACCCTCTACCGCGAGAGTTATTCCGGGTAGGGGAATGATCTCCACGGTGTGGCTGTACCCAACCTGAAGCGTTACCCTCTCCTCGGATTGGGTTGCTCGGTAACCGGCACCTATAATCTCTAGGGTTTTTCTATATCCCTCGGTGACGCCAGTGACCATATTATAGAGTAAAGCCCTGGTTAAGCCGTGAAACGATCGGAGGGATCTCTCGTCTGTTGAGCGAGCTAACCTGACTTGCCTATCCTCCTGGGTTATTGTGATATCTGGGTTGAATGTTTGTGTCAGGGTTCCCATAATGCCGCTTACAGTGACAGTATGGCCATCTAGCATCACAGTGGTGCCATCAGGTACTACTATTGGGTTATTACCTATTCGGGACATCTAAACTACCATACGTAGCAGAGGAATTCCCCTCCTACGCCTTTCTTCCATGAATCCGATCCAGTCATCATACCCTGCGATGTGGATATGATTGCAATTCCTATGCCGCCATATATACGTGGTATGTCTTTCTTACCGATATATATTCTCAGGCCTGGCTTACTTACTCTTTTCAAACCGTTTATGGAAGGTTCTTTTCTGTCTCGATACTTGAGCTGTATCTTAATGTTTTGTCTAGGCCTTGCGTTAAGTATCTCGAAGCCATCTATAAACCCTTCATCTTTGAGGATATGAGCCAAGGCAATCTTGGGCTTAGATCCTGGTATTGTAACGGAACCGTGCTTTACGGCAACGGCATTCCTTATTCGTGTCAACATATCTGCTATTGGGTCGCTAAAACTCATAATGTCCTACCAACTAGCCTTCCTTATTCCGGTGATCTCTCCCTTTAAGGCGAGAGTTCGGAAGCATATTCTACATAGTCCGAAGTGTCTTATATAAGCTCTCGGTCTACCGCAGACATTACACCTGTTGTGATGCCTGACGGCGAACTTTGGGGGCTTACGCCATTTTGCTATCTTAGAAGTCTTGGCCAATTAAATTTTCTCCCATATTATCTCAAGGATCCTTATCTTTATTGGTCTACTCTTGTGAAAGGCATTCCCAAGAGTTCAAGAAGCCGCATCGCATCCTCGTCCTTATCAGTGGAGGTTATGATGGATATCTGCATCCCGCGAACTTTATTTACTTGTCCGTAGTCTATTTCCGGGAATATCGTCTGATCCCTCAGTCCGAGCGAATAGTTGCCATTCCCGTCAAACGCTTTTCGTGACGCACCTCTGAAATCCCTGATGCGTGGCAGTGATGCGTTGAAAAGTTTGTCCAAGAAATGATACATTCTCTGCCCGCGTATTGTTACCATGGTTCCAATAGGGTCGCCCTCTCTGAGTTTAAAATTCGCGATAGACTTTCTCGCCCGAGTGGTGACCGGCCTTTGAGCAGATATTATCTGAAGGTCTGCAGTAGCGTCATCTACTGCCCTAGGGTTCTGTTTGGATTCAGCAAGACCGATGTTGACAACCACCTTTCTTATTTGTGGAATTTCCATAACGTTTTTGTAGCCGAATTCGGATTGTAGCGTAGTTTTTATATCAGAGTTGTATCGCTCTAGCAAACGCGGTCGAGATATCGCACTTGGTTCATTCGCCGCAGGAGGTGTATCCGCGGCTGGCTTACGCGTAGAACTCCTTTTAGCTCGGGGCTTAGCCTCCGCTGCGCCATTAGTTTTATTCTTGGCAGAAGGGGTCGCTTTGGCCCTTGTTTTTGAAGGTGACGGCTTTAACTGTGAGCTTTCTTGTTTTGATTCTTCTTGGTTGGTTGGTTCTGTACTAGATGTCGTTCCCATCAATCCATCACTTCCTGGCAAGACTTACACACTCGTACCTTGTTGCCATCTTCTAGGTTTTTGTGTCCTACCCTGACCGCTTTGTCGCAGTGATTACACACTAGCATTACACGGGACGCGGGGAACGGCGCCGCCATGCTTACAATACCGGCCTGCCTTACATTGGGATTGGCGCGGGTATGGCGCTTCACTATATTAATCCCCTCTACTACGATAAGACCCGCTCCCTTTGATACTCGTTGCACTTTTGCACGCGCTCTTCTATTCTTACCCGAGTTAACTTGGACGGTGTCATCCTTTCGTATATCCATTTATAGTACCTCCTGGGCAAGTGACACAATCCTCATGAAATTCTTATCTCGCAATTCTCTGGCAACTGGTCCAAATATGCGAGTGCCTCTAGGGTTAGTTTCGTCTGAAAGAATAACGGCCGCGTTTTCATCGAATTTTATGTAAGAGCCATCCGGCCTTCCATGTGGCGCAGATGCGCGTACTATTACTGCCCTGACAACCTCTCCGGACTTTACTTGAGCGGCTGGTATGGCTTCTTTTACAGATGCCACAATTATATCTCCCAGCCTTGCGTACCGTCGGTTTGTTCCGCCAGGGATATTTATACACATTATGGTCTTAGCGCCAGAGTTGTCTGCAACAACTAATCTGGAAAACTTTTGTATCAAATTTACTCCTTTAGGTCCGGACTGTCGTTTTCGCCGTTGATCTCGCCGACCATAGAGATTTGGTCAGGTTGGTAGTCTTGGGTTTGTGTCAGGGCATCGTGGCTTAATATGTCAGTGACTCTCCATCGTTTTGTTTTGGAGAGAGGTCTCGTTTCCACCAAATTCACAAGGTCTCCTATGTTGCATGAGTTGGTAGGATCATGCGCCTTAAGCTTAGATATGTGCTTAACAGATTTCTTGTATATAGGGTGCCTTTGGCGCGATTCGATCGCTACTGTGACGGTTTGATCCATCTTATTGCTAACTACCTTACCAATTTTTACTTTCCGTGATGAGCGTTCCAAGTTAGACACCTACCATTCCTCGCATGCCCATCTCAGTCTTCAGGCGCGCGATAGTTTTTTTAGCTTTTCGGAGCTCTTGAGGGTTATCCATTTGGCGGGTGCTAATCCTGAACCGGATATTCATGAGCTCTCTTGTTGAAGAGTCTAAGGCGGATTTCATTTGTTCATCTGAAAGGTTACGTATCTCTGCTATATCCAATTAGTATTCCCCTAACTTGCAGTTGCTATAGTGTCAGTTTTAGTTAGTATCGTAGTGCTAACAGGCAGTTTTTGGGCCGCTAGTTTGAGAGCCTCCTTGGCCAACTGTTCTGCCACCCCAGAAACCTCGAACATCACTCTGCCGGGCTTCACAACGGCCACCCAATGGTCAACAGCACCCTTGCCTTTTCCTTGGCGAGTCTCGGCAGGCTTGCTCGTTACAGGCTTGTCCGGAAAAACTCGTATCCAGACCTGTCCGCCGCGCCTTAGGTGCCTTGTGATCGTTCGTCGAGCAGCTTCGATCTGACGAGAGGTTACCCAAGCCACGGATGTCGCCTTAAGTCCGTAATCTCCGAAATCTACCTGACTCCCGGTTACAGCCTTACCAGACATCCGGCCTCTATGCACTTTCCGGTGCTTGACTCTCTTCGGTTGGAACATCTGCCGTCTCCTCTGATTGTTGGTCGTTAGCTCCCACGGTTACCTCTATCATGCGCATTTCTTCTTCAGTCCCTTCCAGTTCCTTAGGGTCTGGAAGGATGTCACCCTTGTAGATCCATACTTTGACACCAATGCGGCCCATAGATGTCAAAGCCTCTCCGAGTCCATAGTCTATATCCGCCCTTAGGGTATGGAGGGGAACACGCCCTTGCATAACCTTTTCCTTGCGGGCTATTTCTACGCCGCCAAGCCTTCCGGAAGAAATGATCTTGATCCCTTGAGCGCCTGCTTGCATTGCCCTGTTGGCTGCTTGATGCATAGCTCTTCTGAAAGCAATTCGTCGCTCTAGTTGCTCAGCTACACTAAAGGCTACTAGTTGGGCATCTAACTCTGGTTGTCTTACTTCTTGTACGTTGAGGCGCAAGCGTTTCCCAGTCAATTCCTCAAGTGAGCGCCTAATCTCTTCGACTCTTTGGCCGCCCCTACCTATTACAATTCCAGGTCTAGCAGAGTATATGTTCACTACGAGTATTTGGGAACCGCGCTCCAACTCTACCCTAGAAATCCCTGCTTCGCGAAGTTTGGTAGTGATAACTTTTCGTATCTGTATATCCTCTTGAAGGAGGCTTCTGTATTCTGCGGGTTTGTGGGTGTACCACTTGGAGTGCCAGTCCTTGATTATTCCTAGGCGAAAGCCAATTGGGTGGGTCTTTTGTCCCATTCTACGATCCCCCTTCCTCATCCACAAGGATGGTGATATGACTTGATCTTTTTGTGATTTTTCCAGCCCGACCTCGAGACCTAGCCCTGATCCTCTTGAGGCTTGGTCCGGCATCGGCGTGGATTTCTACTATTTTTAGGTCGGTCTGAGACATCATGTTGTTATTTTCGGCATTGTTCGCGGCTGACTTAACTAATTTTGCAATTTCTTTGGCAGCCGGAGTGGTTAGAAAATGAAGCATATCCAGTGCGTACTGGACTCTCTTTCCCCTGATGGTGTCGAGCACTCTCCTAATTTTGTATGGGGATATGCCGACGTTCTTTGCTACTGCCCTTACTGCCATTTTAAATTAACTCCTCACCCGAGAGGTCAGCTCAGATCTTGACGATATGTGGCCCCGGAACGTTCTGGTTGGAGCGAACTCACCTAACTTATGTCCAACCATATTCTCTGTTATAAAGATAGGCACATGCCTTCGTCCATCGTGTACAGCTATTGTTAATCCTAACATATCTGGCAGGATTGTGGAGGCACGGGACCAAGTCTTTATAACGGTCTTGGAGCCGCTCCTCTGGAGTGCCTCGACCTTCTTCATCAATTTTAAGTCCACGAAAGGACCCTTCTTAATTGACCTTGACATATTTTCCTCTCTCCTTACCTTTGGCCGCGTCGCCTCACTATGGCGCCACTGACGTCTTTGCGGCGCCGGGTTCTGTACCCGAGCGTCGGTTTCCCCCAAGGGGTTTTCGGGCCGGGCATTCCGATACCTGATCGTCCCTCTCCACCGCCGTGGGGATGATCCCTAGGGCTCATCGCTACTCCCCTGACATGGGGTTTTCGTCCCAGATGTCTTTTTCTTCCAGCTTTACCTAACTTCTCATTCTTGTGATCTTGGTTTCCAACTTGTCCTATTGTTGCAGTGCATTGATCGAGTATCCTACGGATCTCCCCGGATGGCATTCGAAGTGTAACGTAGTTACCTTCTTTGGCGAGGACTTGTGCCCCTACGCCGGCCCCTCTTACAAGCTGCCCTCCCTTTCCTAGGTGCATTTCGACGTTGTGAACTTGATGCCCAGTGGGAATCAGCTTTAATGGAAGGGCGTTGCCGATGCTGAGGTTTGCCTCTGGCCCAGATTCTATCATGTTCCCAATTTTGAGCCCGTTGGGAGCTAGGTTGTATCTCTTTTCACCATCCACATAGTGAATCAGAGCTATTCGAGCGGATCTATTGGGGTCGTATTCTATGGATACCACCCTGCCAGGGATCCCTATTTTATTCCTCTTGAAGTCTATTATTCGCAGCTGTCTCTTGGAGCCACCACCACGGTGCCGTACAGATATTCGGCCGAGGGAGTTTCTGCCCCCGGTTTTCCGTAGCGGCGCGAGCAGGGACTTCTCCGGCTTACTGCGGGTGATCTCCTCGAAGGCGTTCATCACGACACCTCGACGGCCCGGGCTTGTTGGCTTAACCGATTTTAGTGGCATACCTGGATCTAAGCTCCCTCGAATATTTGAATGATGTGACCTGGCCTTAGACTTACTACCGCCTTTTTCCAGGAAGGACGGTTGACCAGCCTAGGCCCGAATTTTTTGCGCTTACCCTTTACAGTAGCGATGTTAACACTAGTTACTATAACCCCAAAAGCGGCCTCAACGGCTCTTTTTACCTGTATCTTGTTCGCCCTGCGAACCACCTCGAATCCATATTTGTTCTGTGTATCCTGTTTAATCGTGCTCTTCTCTGTGATCAGAGGCCTAAGCAATATTTCAAAGTTATGGAGTGCCATGTTTTTAATCCTTTGCCTCTAGAGGTTCCTCGTCCACTGGGGTGGGATTGTGGATCGCCCAAAGTTCTACGATTCGGTTGATGGCCTCCACAGTCATTATCAACTGTTCGTATTTCATAAGGTCCAAGACGTTAGTCTGTGACGCAGGTATTGTTTTGACCTTGGGTATATTTCTAGCAGCTAGCACTACGTCATGATCAGGTACGTTGGTTACTATCAATGCTGATGCGTTAGGGGATAATTTTGCCAATATGTCTACCATGTACCGAGTCTTCACCTGGTCCAGTTGAAAGTTGTCTAGCACAACCAACTTGCCCTCGACAGCTTTGTCGGATAGTAAACAGCGTATAGCTCCCCGGTTCATTTTCTTCGGTATGCGTTGACTGTAGTCTCGTGGGTGTGGTCCAAATACTACGCCCCCCCCTCTCCATTGAGGGGATCTCGTACTTCCCTGCCGAGCCCTTCCGGTGTGTTTTTGCCTCCAAGGCTTTGCGCCCCCACCGGCAACATGCGTTCTTGTTTTGGTTGACGCATTACCTTGCCTCTGGTTTGCTCTATGCCCAATGGCAACCTGATGGACTAAGGCTTGATTCATAGCAACGGCAAACACACTATCGTCTAGGTCCATAGATCCGACTATGTGGGCCGAGGTGTTGTATATAGATACTTGCATTCTCTAGTTTCCTTTGGAGCTTCCAGTGATGACTAGCATACCGTTATTGCTTCCCGGGACAGATCCCTTGATGAAAAGTAGGTTTCTATCCTTGTCCACTCCTACTATTTTGAGTTTCGGTATAGTTACCTTGTGGTTTCCCATATGGCCTGCCATTCTTGTGCCCTTGAAAACTCTGCCAGGGGTGGTACCTGCCCCTATTGAACCCGGGGCACGCCATCTATCCGACTGTCCGTGTGTTTTAGGGCCGCCCTTAAAGTTATGACGTTTGACGGTTCCGGCAAAACCTCTGCCCTTTGACGTTCCACTAATTCGGACGGAGTCCCCGTCGGAAAAAATGTCTACAAGAATCTGTTGCCCAATTTGGAGATCCTCTAAATCGTCTACTCGGAACTCCTTGAGGTGGCGCATTGGAGTGGATCTCCTCAGGTGACCGGATTCAGGTTTGTTTAACCGTTTAGATTCCTCAAAGCCAAGTTGAATTGCCTGGTACCCGTGGACTGGATTGGTTTTTACCTGGGTTACCACACAGGGCCCAGCCTCTATGACTGTGACCGGTTGCACTCGTCCGTCTTCAGTGAAAACACGACTCATGCCTCTTTTTCTTCCTAAGATACCTTTCACTTTTCTCCCTAACTACGATTTTATAACTATATCGACGCCGGCAGGCACGTTTAATCTGGTGAGGGCGTCTATTGTCTTAGAACTAGGCTCAAGGATATCAATTAGACGTTTGTGAGACCTAAGCTCGAAATGTTCCCTAGAGTCTTTATCTACGTGTGGTCCCCGGATAACACAAAACCTTTTAATCGATGTGGGAAGCGGAACCGGCCCGGCAACCCCTGCTCCGGTCCTCTCAGCCGCCTCTACTATTTGAGTGGCAGACATATCCAGTATTTTGTGGTCGAATGCCCTTAGCACTATACGTATTTTTTGTTGAGGCATAGATTACTCCCTAACGCTTGGCTATCTCCTCTGCCATTTCCTTTGAGACTTTTTGGTAGTGGTGGAATTGCATGGATTGACTTGCTCGTCCCTGAGTAAGGGACCTTAGGTCTGTAGTGTAACCGAAAGTCTCCATCAATGGAATAAATGCCTTTACAACTTGGGTGTCAGACTGGCCCTCAATGTTCTGTATCAGAGCCCGTCTCGAGTTGAGGTCTCCCATCACTTCACCAAGATAATCACTCGGGGTTACAACCTCCACTTCCATTAATGGCTCTAATATAACTGGGCTAGCCTGTCTGATAGCTGCTTTAACAGCCATAGATCCAGCTACCTTGAAGGCCATTTCAGAAGAATCAACGGGATGATAGCTCCCGTCAACCAATTTTACTTTTATGTCTACTACTGGGTATCCAGCCACAACCCCCGTATCTAGAGCCTCTTTCACCCCGGCCTGTATGTGGCTTATGTATTCCCTAGGGACTGTCCCACCTATGATTTTATTCTCAAAGGTAAAGCCAGAACCACTTTCGTTAGGTTCAATCTCTAGCCAAACGTGTCCATATTGTCCTCTACCCCCAGTTTGCCTGACAAATCTACCCTCTGCCCTTGAATGATCTGTTATGGCCTCCCTGTATGACACTCTCGGCCTACCAACATTAGCTGCGACCTGAAATTCTCGTCTCATTCTGTCTACCAGAATTTCTAGATGTAGTTCACCCATACCGGATATAACCGTTTGAGTTGTCTCGTTATCAACCTTGACCTTGAAAGTAGGATCTTCTTCAGAGAGTTTGATCAGTGCATTTGTGAGCTTGTCCTGATCGGATTTGCTCTTGGGTTCTATAGCCACTGAAACCACAGGCTCGGGGAAGACAATGTTTTCGAGTATGACAGGATATGATTCCTCACAGATAGTATCGCCCGTAAAGGTGTTCTTCAATCCTATCGCGGCAGCTATGTTCCCAGAACTCACAGCCTCGCTTTCCTCTCGTCGGTTAGCATGCATTATTAAGACTCTGCCCAACCGTTCCCTAATTCCTTTGGTGGAGTTATACACATGCGCTCCAGATTTGACTTCACCGGAGTAAACTCTGAAGTAAACTAGTCTGCCTACGTGAGGGTCTGTAACTACCTTAAAGGCTAGAGCGGACAGAGGATCGGTGCCACCCGCTTGTCTAGTTGTTTTTTCTCCGCTTTTCGGATGTACCCCTGTTATAGGTGGTATGTCCAGAGGCGAGGGTAAATATTCCCCAATGGCATCAAGCAAGGGTTGTATACCCTTGTTCTTCAATGCCGTGCCGCACAGCACAGGAACTATTTGATTTTTTAGTGTTGCTTTTCTTAGGGCTTGCTTTATCTCATCCTTAGTTATAGTCTCTTCGTCTAGGTATTTACCCATAAGGGTATCGTCAGTCTCTGCTATCTTTTCTATGAGCCGATCTCTATATATTTGTACTTCCTTCAGTATTTCAGTTGGTATGGGCCCCTCGCTAGGGGAGCTGTGTCCATTAGTTTGATCTTCCCCTGAGTATGTCAGGGCTGTCTCTTCAAGTAAGTCTACCATGCCCACAAAAGAATCTTCGCTACCCATTGGGATTTGTATTGCTACAGGATTTGCCTTTAACCTTCGGGCTATCATGTCTATCGTCCTCTGGAAGTCAGCACCAGGTCTGTCCATTTTGTTGACGAAACACATTCTTGGGACTTTATATCTGTCTGCCTGCCTCCAAACAGTTTCAGATTGAGGTTGAACACCTGCGACGGCGTCGAAAACTACTATACCGCTGTCGAGCACCCGTAGGCTACGCTCTACTTCAGCAGTGAAGTCTACGTGCCCAGGGGTATCGATAATATTAATACGGTAATCTTTCCATTCGCACGTGGTAGCCGCTGACGTTATAGTTATTCCTCTCTCTCTTTCTTGAGCCATCCAGTCCATAACGGCAGTGCCGTCATGGACCTCGCCTATTTTATGTGTCCGGCCAGAAAAGAAAAGTACCCTCTCTGTTACCGTGGTTTTTCCCGCATCTATGTGAGCGATAAAACCAATGTTACGAATCAGATTTAAAGGAAAATGTTCCATAGTTATACCTACAGTAGTGCGCTCGAGGCGTGGCGGATGGATGTCTACCACCTGTAATGGACGAAAGCCCTATTGGCCTCGGCAGTTCTGTGAAGCTCCTCCCTCCTTCTTACTGCTGCACCTTGGCCTCTAGAGGCCTCTAGGAGTTCCTGAGCTAGCCTTCTCGACATTGGGGCTCCAGTCCGGGCTCGACTGGCTCTCAGGATCCACCTCATGGAAAGAGCTTGTTGCCTTCCACTTCTGACTTCAATTGGCACTTGGTACGTTGCTCCACCAACCCGCCTAGCCTTAACCTCTAGCTGCGGAGTGGAGTTGCGTATGGCTTGACTGAACACCTCGAGAGGGTCTTGGGATCCTTCGGATTTCAGTATGTCTAGAGCGTCGTATACTATGCGTTGTGCCACCGTTTTCTTCCCACGTTGCATAACCCTATTTATGAAGCTACTTATTTGTGTACTATTGTACCTTGGATCTGGGGAAACAGTTCTTTTATCAGGGCGTTTACGGCGTGGCAATTCGTTTATCTCCTAGACCCTGGTGTAGGCCCTGGATTTTTCTTACTTCCATACTTACTTCGTCCACGCCTACGGCCAGGCACGCCCGTACAGTCGAGAGCTCCTCGGATCACATGGTACCTTACGCCAGGAAGATCCTTGACTCTTCCTCCTCTGATCAGGACAACTGAATGCTCTTGCAGCGTGTGACCTTCACCTGGTATGTAGGCAGTCACTTCCATGCCGTTCGCTAGCCTAACCCTCGCTACTTTGCGGAGGGCAGAGTTCGGCTTCTTGGGGGTTATTGTTCTCACTTGGACGCATACACCTCTCTTTTGAGGCGATCCGTCTGTCTTTTTGAGTCGGTTCGTGAGGGCATTAAAGTTGTACCT
>Ga0315303_1000012_pt1 | contig 12345 bp, 1 predicted proteins | sample CBN3_Tmax_316_MT_FD_204538 | JGI IMG/M metagenome (GOLD analysis project Ga0315303, IMG submission 204538) | Metatranscriptome of marine microbial communities from Western Arctic Ocean, Canada - CBN3_Tmax_316 (Metagenome Metatranscriptome) | ecosystem: Environmental > Aquatic > Marine > Oceanic ... | reverse complement strand
GTGGCCTGACGCCCCTCCGGCGCCCCAAAGTGAAAGTCTTGACAGTCCTCGAACCGGAGATGTAGTATATGGCGCTTTGCCAGGCCGCTCGCGCTCCTCGGCGACGGGCATGTGACGAGGCGCGGCGACGAACGCACTCAAAGTCTTCTGATCGTGGGCGGATGTTGACAGATACCAGCGGATTTCAGGCACGACGCACCAAAACTTTGGTCTTATCGGAGGCGGTTCTGATGGACGGTTCCAGTTCCATCCACACTTCTCAGACGTCCACCGCGCATCGTGGCGCGGGCGAGCGGCGTCGCGCGAACGTAATCGGGGGGTCCAACGTGGCCAGTCGCTCTCGACATCTTTGGAGGACGGTATCCATGCGCGGTATAGGCCTATTGGCTATGTGCCTTGCGCTGGCAGGCGGAACGGCGGCCCACGCCGCGGAGACGCTGATTGCCAATCTGGCGTTTGAAGGCACGGTCATTTCCGATACGAACCGGGCGACGGTGGGGCAACTCATCACCGTCGAAAACGACGACAGCTTCGGCGCCGCTGAGACCACACTCGGGGTGCTGACGTACGACGGACTCATCATCACGGCGGCGAACGACTTCACCGTCGAGACGGGGTCGATTGATGGCAACAACATCAAGACCAACGCCTCCGGCGACTTCAAGGTCAGCTTCCGTGTGCCCTCCGTGGCCTACGGTGAGCGCTCCGTGGTCGTGCGGGAACGCTTCATCTCCACATGGGTGCAGCCCCGGCTCATCTCCGTGTCCCCCATCGCTCTTATAAAGGGTGACACGCTGTCCGTGGTTGGGGATGGCTTCCGCGCCGGCGAGAAAGTACGCGTGGAACTCGTCCAGGTGCAGTTCGGCGGCGCCGAAGTCGGGACGCACCCGACCGACGGCGACGGCTACGGCGAACTTACCGCTGACTCGACGGGTCGCGTCGAAGGCAGCATTACAGTCGGCGCCGCGCCGTTCGCGGACGGCTCCACTACCTTCCCGCTGCACACGGTGCGCGTTAAGGACTCTGACGGCGACAACGAGGCGACCATCCAGGCGTCGCTCGGCAACGTCGTGTCCGTCTCACCGATCCTCGAGACCAGCGGCTTCGGCAGCCAGAAGGTCGGCGACGAGATCACCGTCAAGGGCCGCGGCTTCCCGGCTCCCCTGGGCCTGGGCGCATCGCTTTCCATCACCATCGGTGGCAGCGTAGCTGTGCTCGGCACGGCCGACGCGACGGGTTCGATCAACGGTGGTGACGGCACCGCCTACACCATCCCAGCGATGACGTACGGCACGCGTGACGTCAAGGTCTCCGACACTGCCACTGGTACCGCGGCGGCGACCGCTTCCGGCGGGATTAGCGTCGGCCCGAATCTGTCGCTCACGGGCGCGTCTGTCGCGACGAACGGCTCGACCATCGATTTCGCAGGCACCGCTTTCGCTTCGCACGATGGTTCTGATGACAAGAACATCAAGACCGATGGCACTGGCGCGGTGGGTGAAGACGTTGCGGTGACGCTTGTAAAGGGCGGCATCGTTTACGCCGTTACGACGTCCCCCGGGACGATCACCGCCACGGCGTCCACTGGTGCCATCACAGGTTCCTTCACTGTTCCACTTGCGTTGGCGTCCTCCGGGACCGTGACCATCCAGGCGCAGGGCGCCATTAGCGGCGCGCTGGCAACGAAGACGTTCCTTTTCTCGCGTCCAAGCGCGGCGCCGCAAGTTCGGGCCCTCAAGGTCGCCAGCTCAGGCGGGGCGGTCCATGTAGTTTCCGTCAATACCCTTGCGTCCGCGAATCCTGGCGACCTCATCGGCGTCACCGGGCTTAACTTTGGCAGTTCGACCTCGGTCGGCACGTTGCGTCTGAGGAAGGGCTTCACCGCCCTGACGGTCGCCGCCGCGGATCTCACTGACGCGGGCGGCCCAAACGGAATCGCAGTCGGCACGGCTGACGACACCACGGGCGCCATCACGACGGACGCCGGCGGGTCCTTCTCGGTCACGCTGCAACTGCCCGCCGACATTGAGGGCGGCACCTGGTCCATCGAGGCTACAGGCGCGGCTGCGACGGCTGCGACCCTGGACATTTCGCCCGGGAACTTCCAGCTCATCGATCCCGACACGGGGCTCACTGTCTCGTCCATTGATCGGCTCATAGAGGAGAGCGTCCGGGTATCCGCGGGTGGCTTCCTCTCCGGCGAAACGGTCACGATCCACGTCGGCCCGACCGCTGTGGCGATTCAGGACAACGGCGACGACGACGCCAACGGCACTGCCGGGGTGATCGACGCGACGCTGGAGCTGACTCAGCAGGGGTTTGGCACACAGAAGGTCGCCATTGCGCACGCGCGCGGCACGCTGTCCACTGACGGCGAGGTCAATATCCTCAATAGCATCCTGAAGGTCGACACACGGTCTTCGCTGGTCGGCACGATCCTCGACAAGCAACTCGGTGAGACGATCATCCTCGCAGGGCGCGGATTCACGGCCTCGTCGGCGATCTCTGTCTGGTTGGATACCGACAACAACTCGGTCTTCAGCGCGGACGATGACACGAAGCTACTCGACGTGACGTCCACCTCGCTCGGTAGCTTCTTCGCGCCGGTCCCGGTCAGCAACGCCGGCGACGTTGGCGTTGCGAGCCTGTCCACAGCGTTCCTGCTGTTCGTACGCGACGAAGGGGCGAAGGACAACGAGACGCTACCGAGCGGCACGAGGGCGACCGCGTACATTCGCTTCGAGACGACAGACGACGACCCGATCGCCGTTCACACGAACTCCGCCAGCGTTGGTGACACGTTCACCTTGCGGGGCTCTGTCACGGCGTTCGCCGACCTCGGCCATCTGTCCTTGGACGGATCGGCGCGGAACATCAGCGAGAACAAGGCGGACTCGAGTGCGGATGTGGACGACGCCGACAAGGTCGTGGACAACGGCGCCAATGACTTGGACGGGACAGCCGGCGCGATTCGCGTCGAGTTTACGATCCCGGCGCTGACGCGTGGTGTGCACACCATCACGCTGAAGAACCAGACGGTCACGTTCACGGTCAACTCCAAGGCGGTTATCGCCGAGGGTGGTGGGAACACTGCTATCGGTGGGACGATCAAGATCGACGCGAGCGGCTACGGCGGATCCGAAGTCGTACAGCTCAAACTTGGCGATGTGGTCATCGGGTCTGCGGGCGTATCGTCCTTGGGCAGCGCCGACGACGTCACCGGGACCATCCCGACCGCCCTCCTGTCGGGCGGCTACGACATTCACGTCGTGGGCGCTAGCAGCGGCGAGGACGTTAAGCTCGAAGGCGCGGTCACGGTGGTCCCGTCCATCGCCAGCCTCAGCCCGGAACAGGGGACGACGCTGACGAGCCTCACCGTAAAGGGCGAAGGCTTCAAGGCGGCTGAGCCTGTCACGATAACGTTCGACGGTTCCGCCGTGGGCAATCCGGTCAACACGAACAGCGTCGGTCAGTTGGACACGACCTTCACCGTGCCGTCCAAGCCCTTCGACCGCGACGGGCACGAGGTCGTCCTCATCGGCAGCCAGACGTCGACGAACCCAGGCGGGGAGTTCTTCCTGCTGGAAGCGGCGCTACTCCAGGCTCCCGACCAGAACGCTTCATTCAAAGTCAACGACAAGGTCTTCATCCGCGGCTCTGGCTTCGGTAACGGGACCGGTGGCGAGGAGGCCGTGTCGTTCTCGGTCGCTGGCACGACGCCGACGATCGTCACCCGTGATGGCTTCACGTCCACCACGGACGGGTCCCTGCCGGGCACATTCACCAGCAATGGTGGCTTCGGCAAGGACGTTGACGCCGCTGATGTCGGTGTCAGGATCCCAATCGTGCCTGGTGGCATCCAGACCCTCACTGCTGCGGGCGCCACGTCCGGGCAGACCAAGAACATCACCATCAACGTAAGGCCTTCCGCCGAGATCGTCTCCGGCAGCGCGGCTTCGGTCGGCTCGCTTGTAGAGATCGACGTGTTTGGCTTCGCGGCTGAGATAGAACTGCAGTTCCTCGTCGGGTCGACGATGCTAGCGTTTGGCGATGATGAGGATACAGCTACCGGCACGGACGGCTCGGCGCGGACGAAGGTCGTCGTCGCTGACGCCGGTCCTGGCAACCAGACCATCACGGTGCAGCAGGCAGGGACCACCGACCCCGTAGCGGGCGGAATCCTGTCGACGACCGTCTCCGACGCCTTCTCCGTGGGTGGCCAGGTCACCCTCGTGGGCGGCAAGGAGAGCAAGGACTGGCCCGTCGGGGCAGCCGTGGGTGCCGCAGTCACAGTCACTGGCACGGGCTTCACGCCCGGAAAGCTCGTGGATGTCTTCCTCGGCACTGCCACCGGAACTAAGGCGACAGTATCCGGCAACGTCGTTCAGGCAAACGGCTCCTTGAGTCTGTCCCTGGTGGTTCCACAGCGTAAGGCGAGCGCCGCAGGCCTCGACATCGTCCTCGACGGTGACCCAGGCTCCGACGACGACGCCCTTGTCGTTGCAAGCGGCGCCTTGCAGGTGACTGCGAGCTTGACCGTCAGCCCCGTCTCCGGCACGCCCGGCAGCACCGTGCTGACGATCAACGGCTCTGGCTTCCCGCTGGGGAACGTGACCCTGACCATCCGCGCTGATAGCGCGGCCGCTGGTTCTGGGCTCCTCGTTGGTGGTAACGGCACCGCGAACGCGACGATCGACGGTGTGCTTTCACCGGCATTCCAGGCAGCCCTAAACCCCGGCCTAGGCAGCGGCCCGAAGAAGATCGACGCGCTTGACGGCTTTGGCAACATCCTTGCCAGCGCTGACTTCGTCGTGTCGGCGGCCGGTGGCAGCGCCAGTCTGACGCTCGCGGACAGCGACGGCGCGGCCACGAGCGGGCCCGTTGGGTCTCAGATCACCGTGACTGGCAGCGGATACGCTGGCAGCTCGTCCCTTCCCGTGACGTTCGATAGCGTAGCGGTCGCGTTGACGCCACGTGGCGTCGGCTCGGTCAGCGGCGCCAACGTCATCACGGACACCACGGGCGCGTTCAAGGTCGAGTTCACGGTTCCGCCGCGTGAGGGTGGCGACCGCAAGGTCGCGGTCGGTGGCATTGAGTCGACCTACTCGGTCGACTCCGCGATCGCCCTTTCGTCGGACGAGAACGTGGGCGCGGACGACTCCATCACCATAACCGGGTCGGGCTTCTCTTCCACGAAGGACCTCATGGTTTCGTGGGACCGCATAGACTCCGGCGGGGCGACGGAGCTCGTCTTCCTGACCCAGGACGCCACAGCGTTCTTCGCCACGGGACTGCGGACCGACACGAACGACCCGGATGGCCTGTTCACGGACACGCGCGTCAGTCTGGTCGACGCGGTCCAGGGCGGACTCATCTGGAGCAAGGCTGCGACGTCCGGACGCACGTTCCGGTCCAATACAGCCGGCGCATTCACTGTTTCCTTCAAGGTCAGCGAAGTGCCGTTTGTCGGTGGCGGGCGCACGATCTCGGTCGTCGAGACGCAGACAACCACAAGCAACAGCGAAAGCCCGGGCGGCTCCGTGGTGGCCCAGGCCACACTGGAGACGACCGCAAGCGGCCTGACCCTCGACAAGGGGACGATCCGCAACGCCTCGGAGAACGCTCCCTCTGGCGCCCTCTGGATCTCTACTGACGGCCTCGGGCAGAGCGACGGCGTTATCGCCGTCTCCGCCAAGGGCTTCGCCGCGAGCGCCGCGGTGACCGTCAATATCGGCGACTCCGCCGTGTCGACGCTACTCGCCGACAACAAGGGCGCCGTCAGCGGCTCCATCACTGTCACGGGTCGCACGAACGGCGAGAAGACACTGGAACTGAGCAACGTGGCCGGCGACGCCGACCACGAGAAGCTCAGCGCCAAGTTCACGGTTGTACCCGAGTTGGTGATCTACGGCGTCGCGGGCGTCAAGCCGGGCGGGCAGAGCCTCGGCTCCGCAACCCTCGGCACCTCGGTCAGCGTGTTCGGTATGGGCTTCAAGGACGACGGTGACAAGGAAGTCTCCATCGTTCTCGGCGCGCACACCGAGACGGAGATTGAGGTCGCTGGAGACGGCACCTTCAGCCACACGTTCACGTTGCCGACTGGCGATGACGCCATCGTGGGTGGGCCGGTGTTGGTGCAGGCGATCGGCAAGGGTGGCGAGTCCGACAGCGAGACCTTAACGGTCCTGCCACGGGTGAGCGTCGTCAACGACGATCTCGCCATCGGCAGCGCTGTCCAGGCGTCCGTCGAGACGAACACCAAGGTCAAGGTCAGCGGCGACGGCTTCACAGCTAACTCCGCAGTAACGCTGCGTGTGCTGGAAGCTGGCACGGCAGGTAACGCCGTCTCCGCCACAGGTGCCGTCACGGACAGCCGTGGCCGCCTGGTCGACGCCCGCTTCACGGCCACGGAACTGAAGCGTCCAGAGAGCGGCCGTAACGTGCGGGCAATCACGCCTGCCGCGACGATCGACTCCTCGAACACGTTCCGTCGCGCCCCTTCGATCATCTCGCTATCGCCGGCTTCCGGCACATCGGGCACCTCAATCACGATCAGTGGCCAAGGCTTCCCGTCCAACATCACCACCTTCCAGGTGCGGGTTGGGGCGGCCACCTTTGTCACGAGCGTGACGGCTACCGAGGGGACCGCGTCCGGTGGGCTGATAACGCCGACCGAGACGGGGCGTATCACTGCAACATTCAGCGCACCGACCCTCGGAACCACGGGCGCGGCGTCCATCAATATCGTGAGTGGGACGGAGACGGCGAACGATAGCTTTATCTACTCCGATCCGACCCAGACGGCGACGCTGGCAGTTATCAGCGACGCCAGCGACCTGAAGCCAGGCGGCACCGTCAAAGTGCGCGGCCACAACTACAACGGCGGCTCCATCATCGGGGAGTTGCTGTTCGACGCCGACTCCACGTTGGTCTCGCCGCAGCGTCCGTCGCTCTCGTCGCTCGGGACCGGGAACTGGGGCGTGAGCCTCGGTAAGGTGCGTTCCGACGAGAACGGCGTGTTTGAGGTGAGCTTCGCGGCTCCCACGAACACTTCGGATTCTGTTGCCGGCGTCAAGTACATCGGCACCGGGTCCACGGGCGAGGTCACGACCTCGGTCATCATCCAGAACGCGATGACGCGTAACGTCGACACCACGTCGCCGGGCGGCGTCGTCACCGTTAGTGGCTCGGGCTTCGCGTCCGAGACCATCTTGGGCAAGATCGCCCTTGATGGCGCCGAGCTAGATGGTGTCGGCAACGTCGATGACGCGCGCGTCAAGACCACGACGCTCGGGACGTTCACAGTATCTGTGACGATCCCGGCGATCGGTGAAAGCGGCATCACCGCAGGGGACCACGCCCTGACGCTGAATACCGTTAACACCGACCTCGACAGCGACGACGATAGCCTGAACCTCATCGGCACGGTGAAGGCGAGCGCATCGCCGTCCACCGCAGCGATCGGGGACCTGATTTCCGTGTCGGCAGAGGGCTTCGGCCCGACGTCCGGCTCGGACACGGTCACGGTGCTGTTCGACGACGCCAAGGTCGCGACGCTGGTTGATCGCAAGGCTGGCAACGTCATCAAGTCGGAGGCGCTCTCCACAGACGCCAACGGCGATGTTGAATTCACGTTCAACGTCCCAAGCGCGGGCGCAGGCACTCACAAGATCCGTCTGACGCAGGACGAGGACGCCGGCGGCAATGGCAACGCAGCCATTGATTTCGACATCGCGTTCACCGTCACGGGCAGCGTGGTCGTGCTACCGTCCAGCGGCGTCACCGGTGACACGGTGACGGTTACAGGCACAGGCTTCGGCGCCAACTCCACGGTCTTCGTGGACTTCGGCTCCTTCTCCAACGCCTCGACCGTCGCAGCCAACTCCGCTGGCAGCTTCACCGCGAAGTTCGCCGCCAAGGCGCAGCCCAACGGCAGCGTCGTGGTCTCGGCGCGCAGTTACACGGCAACATCGGCTGGCACGTTCGCCATCAATGAGAGCGTCAGCTACCTTGTCAACGGCAAGGACGCCGAGATCACGGCGGGCGTGTTCACGGTCAGTGTCGGGGACAATGTCACCGTCCAGGGCCATGGCTTCGCCGCCGGCATCGCCACGGAAGTGACGCTTGGCAACGGGCAGACCGTCGCCACCAGCACGAACTCCGTGGGTTCCGTGGCGCAGACGTTCACCGTACAGGCAACCTCGTCCCACGCGAACTACCAGCCGAAGGTTGGCTCGTTCGGCGCTGAGGGGGACGACGGCGTTGACAAGATGGCGATCGCGCCGACCGTCTTCGCCAGCCCATCGAGCGCACGCGCAGGTGACGAAGTCGTCGTCACGGGTCGCGGCTTCCCCAAGTCGTCTAAGGTCAGCATCTACCTCGGCAAGGATTCCGCCGGGAGCGATGAACTGGCTGCGGATGGCACGAACGTCTCCGTGGACGCCTCAGGCAGCTTCATCACGACCGTGAAGGTCGGGAGCGCCGTTGTGCCGAACGCGGAGTCCAAGGTCAAGGCGGGCGCCGCCGAGGCCGACTTCGTAGTCCTCGTCAGCGATGCCAAGCTCACCGTCAAGGTGGGCGCGGACGAAGTTAGCAAGGGCACCGTGGGGACGTTCCTGACCGTGACACCGTCGGCAGCCACGTTCGGCGCCAGCGAGAACGTCCAGGTATCCTTCGCCAACTCGAACGTCATCCTGCAGCAGGCGATCGGCGGCACGTTCACCACGAACTTCGCCGTTCCGGTCACCCCAGGTGGCACGAAGCAGATTCGCGCGGTGGGTCAGACCACCGGCGAGACGCGCACGGCTCTCTTCGACGTTATCCCGAACATCACCAGCATCTCCGAGTCGCTCTTCGACCTCGGCGAGACGGTGACGATCACGGGTAACGGCGCGGGCGCCGGCGATGCTCTGCAAGTGATGCTCGCAATCGGCAAGGACGACAGCCCCCTCGAAGACGCCGTAGCGGATACGTCCGAAGCGGTGACTATCACGAGCGGCGGCTCCGCGGATTCTACCGGCATCTTCCAGCTCACCTTCCAGGTAGACAACCGCATCTTCGATCAGGACCGCGCACAGGTCCGCTTGAAGGTCGTGAGTGTCAGCGCGGGAGTGGAGTCGGACTGGTTCGGTAAGGACTCCGACATCTCCGGTGGTCTCGAGATCATCACCAAGGGCGTGCGTCTCAGCCTAAGTCAGACTTCCGGCGCGGGCGACGCGACCTTGACGGTCACGGGCTTCGCAGCGGATGACTCCGGTAACGCGCGCCTCAATGCCAACATTGGCTCCGTAACCTTGCAGCACCAGTTCGTCTCAGGCGGCGCTCGCGTCGTCGTCCCGTCCTCGGATCTGACGGTCTCCGTTGGGTTCAAGGAAGGCGATACAGTGCGCACCGATTCCACCGGGAAATTCGTGGTGTCCTTCTCCGTCGGCACGGCAACCGAGCCGAAGCCGGGCGGACTGCTGACGATCTCGATCTCCGGTGAAAGCGTTAACTACACCATCACCCCGCAACTGCGCGCGATCGGCGCCGACGGCGCGACGACGGCGCAGTTGGAACTGGGCGACACTTACACCCTCGAGGGTCTCGGTTACTTCCCCTTGCAGGCCGTGGCGGTTGCGTTCGATGGGTCCACGCTGGACACGTCCTCCGCGACGACTACGGACGCCTTTGGGAAGTTCACCACGACCTTCGGTACGCCTGACGTCCTGGGCGGCTTGCACTCCCTGACAGGCTCCGGCCCGTTCAGCTCGACTTCGACGACCCTCGCGGTCGTCGGAAGCATCACCAGCCCAGCGGCAGTGTTGCAGGCGGTCGTCCGTGGCGACATGGTCGACGTCAGTGGTGTTGGCTTCGGCGCTGAGGAAGAGCTGACCTTCGCGGTTGGCCCTGTGACGCTCGCGGCGGCAGACGTTGTTGACGGCATGTCGGCAGCGGATGGCTCCTTCGCCTCCACCATCACGATCCCGGCAGTTGCTGCTGGCGAACACGACCTGGTCGTCTCGTCCGCAAGCAGCAGCGCGATCTTGAATGGCGCGTTCACGATCTCGTCCTCTGTTACGGCGAACCCGAACAAGTCCAAGGCTGGCGCTGACCTCACGGTCTCCGGCAGCGGCTGGGCAGCGTTCGCCGACGTAGCGATTGAGATCGTTGGCGAAAACGCCACGACGGCAACCACGGACGACATCGGTAGCTTCTCCACCACGATCACCCTCGCGGGTGAGAAGGCGGACGGCTCCGAGGTCACCATCACCGCGACGTCGGGTCTCATCGTCGAGACGACGACGTTCATGTATGACGGCTCCGCCGCCGCGCAGGACGTGGCAGTGGACCCGGCAACCGCAGTCGGCGCTGATGGTGTTATCACCGTCTCCGCCAACATCGAGATGGGCGCCATGGCGACCTTCTCGATAGCGGCCGTGGACGCGGCGACGGACGTGGCGATGGAAGCCTCTGGCGCTGACGCTCCCGACGGGTTCGTCGCAGTCTGGGGAACGCACACCGCCGCCGACGGCGAGGATGTAGCGGACGCTGCGGTCACAGTGGCTGTTACCGATGACCTCGGTAATGCCGGTGACTTCACCGCGGACGCGACGGTCACCATCGACACGGTCGCTCCCGAGTTGGGCGAGTCGAGCGCTGACCCCGCCGTCGCGCGCAACGGCATGTCGTTCATGATCACCGTGAATGCCGAAGCCGCGCTCGCTAAGGTCACAGCCGATGTGAGTGATGTCGACACCACGCAGACCGACCCGGTCGCCCTCGAAGAAGGCGATGCAGGCGTCTACACTGTGACGGTGATGGTCAGCACTTCCAACGCTGCCGAGACGGGCGACAAAACCATCAGCGTGTCCGTGTGGGACGCTGCCGGCAACGAGACGACGAACGCTTCGGCGATCGCCATCCGGTTGCAGGCGGAGACGTCGTTCACGATCGCGCTCCACGCGGGTGTTAACCTCATCCACGTGCCGGTCAAGGTCGACGGACTCGACAACGCCAGTGACCTCTTTGAGGCGCTCGGTGGTAGCGACGACGTTGGTCTCATCGTCATGCTGAACGACGCTGGCAAGTTCGTTGCCTTCACCACCGGTGTCGAGCCTGGCTCGCCCGCCGATGTGGCGTTGGACAGCGGCTCCGGCGCGATCGTCGTGATGAAGAAGTCCTCGGCTGTCACCTTCACAGGTGGTCTCCTGGGTACCGACGTGGCGCTCAGCCAGGGCATCAACGTGATTGGTGTCCCGCGTGACGGCGCAGTGGCGACGGCAGGCGCGATCGCCGATCTGTCCGCAGACGTGCAGCGCGTCATTCGCGAGGAGAACGGCCGCTTCGTGGCAGTCGTCTCCGGCGCGACCGACGCAGACGTCTCCGGTGGCGCGGCGTACATCGTGCTGGCCAGTGCCGACGCGACGTTGACGCTCGACGGTGGCGCGTGGGAGAACTCGGCGGCAGCTGCCCCGATCACCAACGTCGCTTACAACACCGACGCATCGCCGGTGTTCCTGGTCCAGGGTTCGCTCATGCGCGAGGACACTCTCGATGTCATCAATGGCATCGAAGTGACCGTCACGAACATGCGCACGGGTGATACGCTGACCGACACCGTCGGTCGCAGCAGCGGAGCCGGACGCTTCTCGACGACCTTCCTCAGCCTGGGCGGCGCGGAATACAAGGTCGGCGACACGTTCGAGCTACGCGTGGTGGACCCAAGTGGAACCTTCGGCGGCGTGCGCGACACGCAGCGGATCATCACCCGCGAGGATATGCGCAGTGGTCGTCTCGACCTCGGAGCCATCCTCCTGAGTGCCGTTCCCGAGCGTAGCGCGCTGCTCCCGAACTACCCGAACCCCTTCAACCCAGAGACTTGGATTCCCTTCCAGTTGTCCTCCGAGTCGGCTGTCACGGTCAGCATCTACAACGCTGCTGCCCAGCGCATCCGCACCCTGGACATTGGCTACCTACCCGCCGGCACGTATACGAGCCGGACGAAGGCAGCCTACTGGGATGGCTCCAACGACATGGGTGAGCGGGTGTCGAGCGGTGTCTACTTCTACCGCATCGAAGCCGGGTCGTTTAGCGAGATGCGCCGACTGGTCATCCTGAAGTAACGCGTCCCGAACAATCTAGGGACCTGATCGCGGGAGAGCGGGGCGTAGCATGGCTACCCCTACTCTCCCGCCGCACTGTCTGCAAACAGGTGGCTTCGCTTGCTTTACGCTTCCCAATCCGTCACCATTGATCGGCGCGCGGCCACTCGCTTCAGCCCGAATCCGGCAGCCGATTGCCCCGCAGGTGACGCCGTTTCTGTATCGGCCCCGAGCTACGGTTCGTTTAGACTTTCATTCCGCG
>Ga0315303_1000011_pt1 | contig 12887 bp, 12 predicted proteins | sample CBN3_Tmax_316_MT_FD_204538 | JGI IMG/M metagenome (GOLD analysis project Ga0315303, IMG submission 204538) | Metatranscriptome of marine microbial communities from Western Arctic Ocean, Canada - CBN3_Tmax_316 (Metagenome Metatranscriptome) | ecosystem: Environmental > Aquatic > Marine > Oceanic ... | reverse complement strand
CGTTCTGTGAAACGCATCAAGAACACTTTAATACCCCTTACATTTTTGTATCATTCGTACGTTGCCTTATTACAAGCAAGTTGTCGGAACTATTCCAGAGAATCAGCCCTACTTCTTCGTCTGCGACCTCCGGAACGAAAAGGATTGAGATTGGCCAATCTATATCTATACCTTTATCTGTTGGTTAACCTGCACCAAAGCGCATTTGTTCAATGTCCAATGTTGCCAGTAAACATCGATGAATTTCGTCTCTAAACTAAAAAGTGTATCGAGGGAAACTAACTGCTATACATTTGCCGAATAATACCTGGCTACACGGATTAATTTATTGCTGTTATCAACAATACATTAATCACATTTGCGAAAGATATCATATTTTGGGTATCAACAAACAATTGACACTGGTGATGGCTGTGTCCTAGAATGTGTCAACCTCTCAGGTTAGATTTGTCGTCGCCGTTCTGTTGCAAACGATAAAGACCGAGACAAGACAGGTTTCAGATTCTGAGTATGGGAACGGAAATCTTCCGTCCATTTAGACTTTTAAGATCGATCCAAATCTATGTCTTTGGCGAGAACAAGGAGTTCAGTAGTGTTGAAAGCTTTTTTGGGTAGCCGGAAAATGGGCCTTCTGGCAGGATTATCCCTCGTCCTTATGCTTGTGTTCGCATGCGGAGGATCGGATGAGCCGCCGGCATCCGCGCCAAGCCAAGCTTCAGAAAAGGCTCAATCGAAGCCGAAATCCCCGCCAAACGAACACCCAACAGCCACTCCAAAAGCTGGTGCAAAAGCTGCTGTGCCGACCGCAGCCCCTGTCGCGACTAAGGCACCTTCATCGAAAACGGTGAAGACCAAGCGACTCCGCTACGCTATTGGCGCCGTAGCTAACGAGACAAACCGCCCTTGGGCCGGTAGCAGACAGGCTTTTGTCCAATATGAGCCCATGCTAGAGACTCTATTATCCAAAGACGTCGAGAACGGGATGATTGTTCCGCGCCTGGCTTTAACCTGGGACACTGACGCTACAATGCAAAATTGGACCTTCAAACTCCGTAAAGGGGTCGAGTTCCATGATGGTTGGGGCGAATTCACCGCTAAAGACGTCATGCACACATTGAAGAGTCTATGCCGTGAAGACAGCCGATTGTCCACTTGTGGGAGCGTAACGACGCGCCCCGAACGTGGCGACGCTATCGACTACGAAGAAGTGATGACGATTGTGGATGACTACACGATCCGGTTCAATGGGACCAGGACCAACTCCATCATGCCGTTCCTGATGGGAGCACAGTCCTACGAGATGGGCGTGTGGAGCTCGGACCACTGGGCATCTGAAGGAGAGGCAGGCCTGGACGCCCAAGGACTGGTCGGAACTAACACGTACCAGTATCTAGGTAGAGAACCGGGTCAGTCGATAATCCTAGAAAAGAGCGACATCGCCCACTGGAGTGGAGAGAACCCAGACTTCGAGGAGTTCGAGATCGCCTGGATTCCTGAAGACGCGACCCGTTACGCGGGTATGTTGGCAGGAGAGATCCATGTAGCAGACCTTCCCATAGACCTGCAACAGGACTCACTGACCAAGGGTATGAAACTAATTAAATCCAGGTTTGCGTCCAACGACGTTTCAATCTTCTTTGGCGGGTCGTACTATGCTGACACCCCCGAAGACAAAGAAGCATATGACGAGACGCAAGCCTGGAATGACGTCAGAGTGCGGCAGGCCATGAATATGGCCATCAACCGCGAAGAGCTCGGGAATTTCTTGTACGCCGATTTCTGGGAACACATGTACATAGACGGCTTCCACGAATCATTGGAAGGGTGGGATTCGACATGGCCAGAACGATACAAGACCGAGTACGCCTACAACCCTGAAAAGGCCAAGGAGTTGTTGGCAGAAGCTGGCTACGGGCCCGATAATCCCGTGAAGGTAATTGCTAACTCCTACGTATCGCCTGGCGAGTCGGAGTTACCCCAGATAATGGAAGCGATTACCCTCTACTGGAACAGAGTAGGTATCGAAACAGAGATACAAGATCTGGACGGATCTACAGTTGCCGGTCGGTACAAAGGCCGGGAGATGCAAAATCAGGTGTGGCCGAATATAATTATCTACTTCCCCATCGAATACTATATGAACATCGGCTATACCAGTTGGGGGGTAACGAAACACTTCGTCGATGATTTCTTAAATGAGACGGTCAAGAAGCTACAGGTAGAATCGAACCCTCAAGCGAGAGATGTTATTGCACGAGACATCGGTAATCACTTGTTCGATCAACACGCATCGATGCCGCTGTTCTGGTTCCCGCACACAATAACGGTGAACCCTGACGTAGTTGAAGACTGGGTATACCCGGGTAACACCGTGCCCCGGTTGTGCTGCGCAGCGTATGCAAAGGCGGCTAACTGATTAGGCTAGCTTCCCCATCGTCAAGCTAACGACAAAGCAGGCCGTTACATAGCGGCCTGCTTTATCGTTATTCAGCCTAGTGGTTTCAGATATTTTGATGTAAAGCCTTAAACAACCAACAAAATTCAAAGCTACGTTTAAATAAGGTGAATGTATGTCAAACAACGACGTAAAGTTAATGGCTCACTTGATGCGGCGTGCAGGGTTCGGTGCTTCCTATGAAGAAGTAGAACGTCGAGCTGCGATCGGCTATGAAGCAACGGTTGAGGAGTTGCTCCATCCTGAAGGGCAACCCGATCTAGAAATGGACGTTATGCACCGATACATGCACGGGTGGCGAGATATGCATGGAATAATGGCCAATCAAGGGTACTGGACCTATCGAATGGTTAATTCCTCGCGCCAGTTAGAGGAGAAGATTTGTGCGTTCTGGCACGGCATCTTCTGTGTCGGTGATTCCAAGTGCCAGAAGCCCAAACAAATTCAAATTCAGTTAGATAATTTCCGTGCCAAGGGGCTTGGAAACTTCGCAATTCTGTTGCTGGATTTGGCAAAAGACCCGGCTATGATCTATTACCTAGACAACCAGTTGAGCCACAAAGATGCTGTTAACGAGAACTGGGGTCGCGAGCTGCTAGAGCTATTTTCTATGGGTGTTGGTATGGATGGTGCGCCCAACTATACAGAAGACGACGTTAAAAACTGCGCCCGGGCATTCACTGGGTGGACTATAAGCAATGCGATCCCGAGGTACCCTTACGGGTTCTACGATAGCGAATTCCTCTATAACGAATTCGATCACGACGACGGTGAAAAAACCTTTTTAAGTGAAACGGGGAATTTCAATGGAGAGGACATCATTGAAATCATCGCCAAACAACCTAGCACAGCTCGGTTCGTATCTCGACATCTCTGCAATTTTTTTGTAGCAGATGAGCCACAGGTACCGGCGTGGCAGAACACCCCACCGATGCATCCGGAGCTGATCACCGAATTAGAGCGAGAATACTACCGTTCTGGGTATGAAATACGTTCGATGCTAAGAGTCCTGTTCAATTCTGATGTCTTCAAAAACTCCCGTTTCGCTAAGGTTAAAAGCCCCGCCGAATTAGTTGCCAGCACTCTGCGATTAACAGGGACTTTCTCAGGCCCCGCGCCCAAAATGTATGAACCAGTAATGGAAATACGGTACATGGGGCAGGATCTTTTGAATCCTCCGACAGTCGAGGGTTGGCATACCGGCGCTGAGTGGGTTGATAGCGGAACACTGTTGGAGCGCATCAACTTCGCAGCCGGCCAGATGGGCGTAACCGAAAGCCCTGGCGTACGGGCGATCATAGATCGCCTGGGATCAGAGGGGATTGAGATTTCTCCAGACCGTCTGCTAGATGGATGTTTGGAAATGTTAGGGGATTACAAACTAAACGACGAAACCCGCCTGATGTTGATTAATCACGCGGAATCGACTGGCGCGTTATCGAGTGGCACCGATGCGTTTGCGCAACAGGTAGGTCAAATGCTCCAGCTGATTGTTTCTACTCAAGAATATCAGTTCACTTAGCTTGTGGCTTAGTTTCAATAGCAAGAATCGGAGGAGGCATGACTAGTCTTAAGAAAGACCCTGTTCTAGTGGTTCTGCAACTGTCGGGTGGTAACGATATGTTGAACACCTTGGTTCCATACACGAATCCCCTGTATTTCGACAATCGCCCCAACGTTTTGATCCCTGAAGACCAGGTGTTGCCGATCAACGACGATGTGGGTTTCAACCCCAACTTCGAATCGTTGAAGAACTTATATGACGATGGGAAAGTCGCCATAATTCAAGGGGTTGGCTATCCTAACGGTAATCGCTCACACTTCCGTTCCATGGATATATGGCACACCTGTGAACCAGAAATAATGGCCTCTGAAGGATGGTTAGGCCGGGCTATTCGAGATTTAGACCCTAATCAGGAAAACGTACTTACTGGTGTGAACTTAGGACGAGGATTGCCTAGGTCGATGGCAGTACCTGGAGTACCTGTTGCTTCGGTAGGAAGCCTTGCTAACTATGGAGTGTTGACAACCATTGAAGCCGAGGAGCAACGAAACGAGGCTCTGGATATTTTCGCACGTATGTACTCCCCTGCTATAGGCCTCGGTCCCGTGATGGACTATCTGTCTCAAACGGGAATGGACGGTATGAAGGGAGCTGACATACTGGCTGCCGGGGTCGCTGATTACTCTTCAGCTGTGGAATACGGCAGCAGTTCTATGTCTCAATACATGAAGAATATAGCTCAAGTGCATACGGCTGGGTTAGGAACTCGGGTGCTGTACACCACTGCCCCCTACAACAGCTTCGACACTCATGCAACTCAATTGTCGGCGCACTCTAACTTGTGCGCTAACGTGTCACGGACCGTTAGTGACTTCTATGAAGATATCAAAGAACACAATGCCAGTGACAACCTGATTTTGTTGCTTTTCACTGAGTTTGGGCGCCGAGTGCACGATAATGGCACCGGTACCGATCATGGAGCCGGAGGCGCCGCTCTGGTAATCGGTGATGCCGTCAAAGGCGGTCTGTACGGAGAGTATCCTTCACTGGAACAAAATCGTCTTGACAATGGTGACTTAGCCTTCAACAACGACTTTCGCGGCTTATACGCCACAATCTTGGAAGATTGGTTAGGTTTGGACTCCAAACCAATAGTCAACGGTAGTTTCGAAAAGCTCGATTTTATCTCTAAGGAATAACCAAACCTGTAGATGCTTTTGCAATAGGACCCAATGGTACATATGTGATTTGTCCGGCATATCCCGAATTTGAAGGGTTTCTGAGATTCAATCTTTCGAGGTGAATATGACTACGCGAGTCCAAGGAGCTACCTTCCGATATAGCCATACGATAGGCCGTGGAGAAGAAGCTGGCCCGGGGTTTAAGAACCCAATAGCACTAGCCTTAGGCGAAGGCGACGTGATGTACGTCGTGAACCGTTCCTATGACTTCAGGGCGGATTCGAAGCGAATCACCATCTGTACAGTTGGGGAAGAATACATCGGAGAGATTGGTAACGCCGGCAGGTTGGGCGGAGAGATGGTTGATGATGGAGAGTCCGCCGACCCTGGCTCTCTAGTTTGGCCCGTATCCATATCATTGGACAGCCAAGGTAACCTGTATGTGTCTGACGAGTGGCTTAACCGAATTTCCATGTTTACTAGTGATGGGGATTGGTTAGGTTCTTGGGGTATCAAAGGTAAGGCAGATGGCGAATTCGATAAGCCGTCGGGAATCGCCTTCGATCATGAAGACAATCTATATATCGTAGATACAGGCAATAACCGGGTACAGAAATTCACTAAAGACGGACAGTTTCTGGACAAATGGGGGCATGAGGGGACTGGCGATGGTGAATTTAATATGCCGTGGGGTATCGATATAGATAGTAATGGTGATGTTTTCATCGCTGACTGGCGTAACGATCGTATACAGAAGTTCACTTCTGATGGGCAATTTTTGATGAAGCTCGGACTTCCTGGCTCGGGTGACGGTGAGCTCAATCGACCCACAGATATGGTTGTGGACGGACAGGGGCTCATCTACGTTGCGGACTGGCAGAATGACCGTGTACAGGTCTTTGATTCAGAAGGTAGGTTTATTACCAAAATCATTGGTGATGCAACACTTTCCAAATGGGGCGAGCAGAAACTAGACGCCAATCCCGACATGCGTCTCCAGCGTGAAATAGCCCAAGGCTTGGAGCGGGAGAGGTTCTTATCGGGTCCGCTAGGAGTGGAGATCGACGATAATGGCCTGCTTTTTATTATCGACTCCGACCGTAACAGAATTCAGATATATCGTAAGATCGACCCGTTCTTCTTAGGGCGGTACGACGGTGGCCGCCTGTAAAGGACTGATTTATCTACCCCACAGCGGCCGACAAATATGGTATTTGCTCGAGGGTGATGAAATCTAGGTCGACAGAATACGCATAAGTCTGCGCGGCAACATGTTGGTAAAAGACCTCAACCGACGCTTGAAAGCCATCGCCATGCTCGTTGTCTAGTTCTCGCTTAGTCATCCCGGGAAGGGCGCTTACCACTGATTAACCCTGATGACCTTCTTGATTCGAGTTCAAGTAAGCCGGGGAGATGTCCAACGGGTTTCAATTGAAGCACTCGAATGAGATTTGTATGATATCCCCACTTACTCCCGGTGGGGCAATGCGGCTACGAGTAATAGCTGTTACAGATCATGTATGCGCACCTCGTGGTCAGTACAAGAAGCAGGCCACCCCGTGATCTGAATCCACTTGTTTATACTCGGGCACTTCAGTTGAGCATTTTTCCATCGCAAATGGGCACCGGGTATGGAAACGGCATCCAGAGGGAGGATTCAATGGGGAAGGCACTTCTCCGGCCAAAACGATGTCTTCTCTTATCAAGTCCGGATGGGATGGCAAAGCAGCTGAAAATAGTGCTTTGGTGTAAGGGTGCTGAGGATCTTTGAAAAGTTTCTCTGTTTCTCCTTGTTCAACTATTTCTCCGAGGTACATGACCGCAGTATGGTGGGCCATATACCTTACTGTTGCCAAGTTATGTGCAATCAACAGAAAGGCTACGTTGTGTTGCTGTTGTAGCTCCTTAAGCAAATTCATCACCTGTGCTCGGATTGATACGTCCAATGCGGACACAGGTTCATCCAAGATAATAAGCTTGGGTTGAGGCGCTAGAGCGCTGGCAACTGCTATGCGTTGCCGTTGCCCCCCACTAAACTCGTGCGGATAGTTGTCAGCCTGCTGACTGTGTAGCCCTACTTGCTCTAACACTTCAGCTACCCGGCTTTGCACGTCTGACCTTGACATATCCCGGTTTACTACCAAAGGTTCAGCAACGATATCCCTGACTCTCATCCTAGGGCTTAAAGAAGACCATGGATCCTGGAAAACTGCCCCAACTTTGGTCCTGTATTCCTTGAGCTTTTCGCCCTTTAAGGTCTGTATGTCCTCTCCATCGACGCGAATCTGTCCATCTGTTGGGTCCTCGATCCTAAGCAGCAACTTGCTAGTAGTGGTCTTTCCACATCCGGACTCACCAACAAGCCCAAGAGTCTCTCCCTCTTGAATGGTGAAGCTGATATCATCAACCGCTTGGACGTAACCCACGGTTTTCATCAATACAAGGCCTTTAGTGACCTTAAAATATTTTTTTAAATTGTCTACTCGAACCAGTGGTTCAGATGCCTGTATTACCATGCCGGATCCATCCTCCAACAGTCAGCGGTATGACTATCTCCGATGCTATAAGCCAATGGGTATTCAGCCGTACATCGGTCTCGAGCTGCCGGGCAACGGGGGGCAAACCTACAACCTTCCGGTAAATCCATTAGTAGAGGTGGTTGCCCCTCGATGGAATAAAGCCAATCAACCTGCTCTTCCAACTTGGGCACAGATGCAATTAATGCTTCAGTGTAAGGATGAGACGGGTGGTCGAATATTTCTCTCACCGGTCCTTGTTCCACGATTCGGCCGGCATACATCACAGCAACCCGATCACACATTCTAGCCACCACGCCGAAGTCGTGGGTAATAAAAATTATTGCTAAGCCCGTATTGGCTTGGATTTCTTTCAACAATCTCAAATATTGCAATTGTATGGTGACGTCTAGCGCCGTGGTCGGTTCATCTGCGATAAGGATGTCAGGCTCGCAGGACATAGCGATAGCACCGACCACGCGTTGTTTCATACCTCCACTCATTTGGAAAGGGTAATCGTGTATACGTCGCTCTGGGGCAGCTACATTTACGTGCCTCAGTGCATCAATGGACCTTTGAACCATATTTTTTGAAGTTTCCTTGTATTCCTGACCTAGCGCCTCACGTAGTTGGTTTCCGATGGTAAACAAAGGGTTCAATGAAGTCTGAGGATCTTGCATGATCATCGATATTCGGCGACCCCGGATGGAGCGCATCTCCTTTTCACTCTTTTGTAGCAGGTCGTCTCCCTTGAGTAGGATCTGGCCACCAACTATTCGTCCCGATGGTTTAGGAACCAACCTCAAGAGGGAGCGAGCTGTCATGGTCTTGCCACAGCCAGACTCGCCGACGATTCCCAACGTCTCACCCTTTCGGACTTTAAAGCTGACCCCATCGACCGCCTTGACTATGCCGAGTCGGGTAAAAAAGTGCGTCTGTAGGTCGTTTACCTCAAGAACTACGTCGGTCTCCGCTTCCATACGTCACAAATTCCTTTGCTTTGGATCGAGTCGGTCTCGCAACCAGTCGCCGAGCAAGTTAAATGATAGGACTACTAGTACAATCGCGATGCCAGGGAACAATGACAATTGCCAGCCGCGGCCGGAGATTATCAAATCTCTTCCATCAGCCACCAACAATCCCCATGCTGGAGTTGGTCTTGGGATTCCAGCTCCCAAGAAACTGAGTATAGCCTCTAGCAGTATGACAAACCCTACCTGTAGTGTGGCCAAAACCACTATGGTATTAGCCACATTCGGTAATACGTGACGCACTATGACCCTAAAGTGAGAAGCACCAACCACTCGAGCCCGGATAACGTAGTCTTGGGTCTTTATCGCCAATACTTCGCCGCGCACCTGCCTAGCATATCTTGACCATAAAATAAAACAGATAACAAATATCACAATGCCAAAGCTGGGCCCTCTCGAGGACACTAACGCGAGCGCCAATAGGATTGCAGGAATGGATAGGAAAACGTCCACAAGCCGCATGATAAGCATATCGGCCCATCCTCCGAAATAGCCCGCAATAAGCCCAAGAGAAACTCCGATTAGTCCGCTAACGAAGATGACACTAAGTGAGACCAGCAAGACGTATTTAGCGCCGTGAATGATACGGCTTAATATGTCCCTTCCCTGTTTATCGGTCCCTAGGACATGATCCCAAGAGCCGTCTGAACCCCAAACTGGGGGTTGCAAGCGGTCGGGTAATTGCCCGTCCAGTGGGTCATGTGGGGCTATGAATGGCGCGAATATGGCCGGGATTACCAAAACGACAAGTAAGATGACAATTGGAATGACGGGATATCGCCGAAACTCACGAATAGCTGAAAGAATTTTCATCGGTAGGTTCCCAATTGTGTTTCTTGGTGTGTTGGATTCCATTCTTCCTACTATGCATAGCCCATCGAGAGCATGCCAAAATTCGTTCTAAACGTTGACGCTTTACAATGGAAATCAGTTATCTCCGTATCGTATACGGGGATCTAAATATGCATATATGATATCGATCGCCAGATTCATCATGACGTATATGACCGAAAACAGCACAACCACAGCTTGAATCACTGGGTAGTCTCTGCCTCGAATCGCATCCACTGCTAGTAAACCTGTCCCCGGCCAACTGAATACACTCTCTGTGACAATCGCGCCTGTCATTATCTGGGCTGCCAGGATACCGAACAAAGTAAGAGGCGGGATGGCGGCGTTGCGCAGACAGTGTTTCCAGATAACCTTCCACTCAGGAATCCCTTTAACACGAGCCAACGTCACGTACTCTGTATCCTGCACTTCGAGCATCGCCGAACGTAAAATTCTCATTAAAGCCGCTACCTGAAACCAGCCTAGCGTGATCGCTGGAAGAACCAGACTCCTGAACCCATTTTGGCCGCCTGTCGGGAACCAGTCTAATTTAACTGCAAAAATCCAAATTAGCATTATACCTAGCCAAAACGGTGGGGTGGCCTGGCCCAGTAGTGCGAAGACTTTCCCGATAGCGTCGAACGGAGTATCTTTTTTTACCGCCGATAGAACCCCCACCGGGACCGCGATGAGGACGCTAACAACAATAGCGAAACCGGCCAATTGTAGCGTGTTGGGGAAACGTTGCCATACAATCCCCATTGCGGTGGAGTCTGACCATTTAACGGATTGCCCAAAATCGCCCTGGACAGCTTTACCGATGAATTTAAAGTACTGTTCGGGGTAGCTTTTATCCAACCCCCACAGTTTCTCGAAAGCCATTTGTTGAGACATGGTGGCATCGAAAGGCAGCATTGTATCGATTGGGTTTCCGGAAGCCCGGGCCAGAATAAATACGATGATGCTGACAACAAATAATACAAGCACTGCGTAGGACAACCGAATCATGATGAAACGCTGCATACCGTTCCCCTGGAGCCAGATTAAAGGAATCTTAGAGCCCACTACGAAGGCGGCGGGTCGGTGTGGGACTCACTATTCAGTCCAGAGCTACCTCGATCGGACTGGAATCTAGTTGCTGTATTTACCAATTCGACATTTCGATTACATATCAAAACAGCATGATGTGCCAATCGTTGCCTAAATATAAGAGAACGCCGATTTACTGTCAACGTCAATTGTAGTTAATATCAAATAAGTACCCGCTTGTATTTCCTGATACAATCCTCGCTGGGCCAAAGGGGAAGTACTACTAAGAGGTGATTATGGGATTGCAATTCGGCGTATTTGACCATATCGAACCGATTCCTGGTCAAGATTTAGGTCAGGTCTATAGTGACCGTCTCTCTCAAATAGAACGATTTGACTCGGATGGATTTTATGCCTATCACTTGGCAGAACATCATACGCCTGCTGTACATAGCCTAGCGCCATCGCAAAATGTCTTCCTAGCCGCAGCATCCCAAAGGACAGACCGCATTCGCCTAAATCCTTGCATTTACGTTTTGCCGCTTCATCATCCACTTCGCTTGATTGAAGAGATCTGTATGCTCGACCATTTAAGTAACGGGCGACTAGAGGTCGGAGTAGGTAGAGGAGGGGTACTAGAGGCTTATTTTTGGGGTAGCGACTGGGACGTGGAACAAAACCTTGCCAAATATACCGAAACGCTAGAGGTGGTCAAGGCAGGCCTAAGTTCAGATTCATTAACCCACGCAGGAGATTTCTATCAGTTTGATGAATTGCCGATGCGGCTTAGACCCAAGCAAGTACCATATCCTCCTATGTGGTACATGCGTAACGTTGAGACGGCTGCGCAACATGGCATGAACAGTATTATTGTTGGGAATTTGAGCGGATTCGAAGCTAATGTGAAACGATACAAAGAATTGTGGGAGATTTACCAAGGTCCAGGAGCTAAAACTGCTCAGGGACAAGACCCGAAGATAGGCTTAGTGAGCCACTTGGTATTGGCAGATACAGAGGAAGAGGCTGCTGCGGCTGCCGAGCCAGCATGGGAACAATATCTCTGGAATCTCTTTACTCCCCGCCGGTTAGAGGCAGAGCGTAGAGGATTGAGTGAAGTCTGGGGAGGCGGAGAGGTCCGCCCGTCGGGTCTGCCAGACCGAGACGCCGGCGAGAAGTACCTCACTAACAATTCGTCAGATTCTAGTAACGTTCAGCAGCGGCCTGAGCCGGGGCAAGTAGTTGAGCACGGTGGATCTGCTGCGTTTAGGGTGATAGCGGGAACCCCAGATACGGTGAGAAGCTATTTAGATGAGTACGTAGCTACTGGTGCGAACTATTTCGTGTGTGGTTTCCATTTTGGCAATATGGACAGTGCGGTTGCAGAGCGTTCCATTGACCTCTTTATCAAAGAGGTCATGCCGCATTATCTAGACTGAAGATGATAGCCGACTTCAATTTTTCCAAAATTTTCTGCGTTCCTGTGATTAAAGACTAATCCTCTTATTGAAAATGGCCGAGACTTGGGCCCGTATTTTATTGCACCCTATATGTTTAATAGGCGTGTCGCCTAATCTACGTCATTTCTTGAAAGACAATCGAGGATTGGAGGTAATCCATTGGTTTTGACCCTGAACCGTCGCCTTCGATATCTTTACCTTCATCCCGGTAAATGATGTTGCAGCGGATTTGCGTCATTTCCCGTAGTCTTTTCAATGTCTCGCCATCACATTTGATGATTAACGAACGCTGATGCGCCTACCGATGACTCAGTAGTTCGCAATCAAGAAAAGAAAGATTGTCGACATTTAGTCCAGAACAAACGCCTTGCCATTCAGAGTCAATGTTTCTTCAAATGGAGTTGGATTGGCAACTGCTGCTCTTACCCAGCAACCGTTTTTGGCGTTGCGAAGCATGGCCGCGACTTTGGCAGGGTCGTCCGGCGATTCAATCTCGTACCTGGTTTCCACCTTGGGCGCCCCGGCTTTAATGGTGCCGGCCAACACTGAGCCTGAGATATCGAAGTGGACGGCAGCCTCGGCTCTAACCTTTGTGATATTCACTTTCATCAATTGAGAGTACCTCTCAATCTGGGTCATTTCTCAAAACAAGATGGAGGCCGCGAAATAATGCAATGGAGCTGGAGCAGTGCCATTGCCTCCGATAGCTTCGGGCTCGTCGCACATGATTTCGAAGCCGCTGACTTTGGCCCGGCGGAGCATGTTGCCCAGGTCGTCTGCCTCGCATTCTATGACCATGGAACGATGACTGCCGCCCTCAGGGAAAGGATCGTAGTTGGGACCGGGATGGTAAGCCATGTTTCACCTCTTTTGAACTTGTTCG
>Ga0315303_1000010_pt1 | contig 13281 bp, 22 predicted proteins | sample CBN3_Tmax_316_MT_FD_204538 | JGI IMG/M metagenome (GOLD analysis project Ga0315303, IMG submission 204538) | Metatranscriptome of marine microbial communities from Western Arctic Ocean, Canada - CBN3_Tmax_316 (Metagenome Metatranscriptome) | ecosystem: Environmental > Aquatic > Marine > Oceanic ... | reverse complement strand
TTTCCCTTCTAAGAGATGCAATTAATAAGGGGAGACTATGGCAACTATCAACCAGTTGGTGAGAAAGGGTAGAGTCCGGGTAAAGAAAAAGGCAAAAGCCCCTGCTCTGCGTCTCTCTTTCAATTCTCTCAAGAACAAGACCGTGCTTACAAAGGGTAACCCTCAGAAAAGAGGGGTGTGTGTCCAGGTACGCACGGTAACTCCTAAGAAGCCCAACTCCGCCTTGCGCAAAGTGGCACGAGTACGGCTAACGAACGGCATGGAAGTCACAGCCTACATCCCTGGAGAGGGTCACAACCTTCAGGAACACTCGCTTGTGACCATTCGTGGGGGTAGAGTAAAAGATCTTCCAGGGGTTCGCTACCACGTGATTCGTGGCACGTTGGACACCGCTGGTGTAGCCAACCGTAAGCAGGGACGGAGCAAATACGGTACCAAGCAAGGACGATGAAACCTTGCCGGCACGGAATAGAACCTAAGAGTTTGATGCGAGGAAGTATTACGTATGGCACGACGTAGGCGTGCAGTTGTGCGGCAGATCCCTCCCGATCCCATATATGGGAGCGTGGAGTTATCCCAATTCATCAACAAAATGATGGTCCGAGGTAAGAAGACCGTTGCACAGCGAATCGTATACTCCGCCTTGAGTGAACTACAACGCAGCACTGGACAATTCCCGATGGAGATTTTTCAACAGGCAGTAAAGAATACTACTCCAGCCCTGCAGGTACGGCCCCGTCGAGTGGGAGGAGCAACCTACCAAGTTCCCACGGAGGTGCGGCAAAGTCGAGGAACGATGCTAGCCATGCGGTGGATCATCTTAGCCGCACGTGCACGGACAGGCCGCCCAATGAATCAGCGTCTTGCGCAAGAGTTGGGCGAGGCGGCTCGAGGTCAAGGAGCCGCAGCCAGGAGGCGTGAGGAAATGCACCGGATGGCGGAAGCCAACCGGGCCTTTGTCCACTATCGGTGGTGAATCCTACTGAAGGTGGAAGACATGGATCAAAGAAAGAACCAAGCGAGGAATTTTAGTCATCATGGACGACAGGGTCCCTTTAGGGCAAGTAAGAAATATAGGTTTCATCGCCCACATCGATGCCGGAAAGACAACGGTCACCGAGCAGGTGCTGTTCTCTACTGGCCGAACGCACAAGATTGGCGGAGTCGATGAAGGCACCACGGTGATGGATTGGATGGTCCAGGAGCGAGAGCGTGGGATCACAATTACCGCAGCCGCAACTACGACTTCTTGGCAGAACCATCAAATCAATATCATCGATACCCCTGGACACGTGGACTTCACTGCTGAGGTAGAGCGTAGTCTTCGAGTTTTGGACGGGGGCGTCGTCGTGCTAGACGCCGTAGCGGGAGTTCAACCACAATCGGAGACAGTTTGGCGTCAGGCTGATCGATACTTTGTCCCGCGAATTTGCTTCGTCAACAAAATGGACCGCCCTGGAGCAGACTTCCAGCACACTCTAGATACTATAACCCACCGACTTAAAGCCAACCCAGTTCCTGTTCAATTGCCCCTAGGAAGCGAAGATGCATTCGAAGGCGTTGTCGATCTGATCGCGAGGAAAGTCCTAAGATACCCTAGCAACGGTCAGACCGCTTTGGAGCCGATTGAAGAACCAATTCCTCAGGAGCTTGAAGAGGAGGTCCAGAATTTCCGAGAGCACCTAATCACTAAAGTTGTTGAAACAGATGACGCCCTTCTAGTGAAATACCTGGACGAAGAAGAAATCACACCGGAGGAAATTCGGCTCGCTCTTCGAAAAGCCACTCTAAGTAGCACCCTCATTCCTATCCTATGTGGTTCCGCGAAACGGGGAATAGGAATCCAGCCCCTTCTCGACGCAATACTAGCATACCTACCCTCCCCATTAGACGTTCCTGCAGTGACCGGAACTCACCCCCAAACAAATGAGATCATAGTACGTGGTCCTGAAGACGAGCAACTGACAGGAATAGCTTTCAAGGTGGTCACTGATCCATTCGCAGGTAGATTGGTTTATTTAAGAGTGTATTCAGGTCATGCTCAATCAGGAGCCATGATTTATAACTCGACCAAGGGACGACGTGAGCGCCTTGGCCGAGTGTTGCTTATGCATGCCAACCGCCGAGAGGAACTCGAAGAAGTCCGAAGCGGCGATATCGTGGCAGCAGTCGGACTAAAAGATACGTTCACCGGTGACACTGTGTGCGACGCGGCCTCGCCTATCCTACTAGAAACGATCCATTTCCCTGAGCCTGTCATTTCCGTGGCAGTGGAACCCAAGACGAAAACAGATCAAGACAAACTCACAGGAACGCTTCTGAAACTTGCCGAAGAAGACCCCACTTTCAAAGTCAGATATGACACTGAGACTGGTCAGACCATCATTTCAGGAATGGGGGAGCTCCACTTAGAGGTCTTAGTTGACCGGATGCAACGAGAGTTCGCAGTTGTTGCCAATATTGGAAAACCTAGAGTCAGCTATAGAGAAACCATCACTAAATCCACTCGTGCTGAGGGCAAACTGGTTCGCCAGACAGGGGGGCGTGGACAGTTCGGTCACGTCTGGCTTGAAGTAGAACCGCTTGAGAGAAATGAAGGGGTCCAATTCCACAACCGCATAGTCGGGGGAGCCATCCCTCGAGAGTATATCTCAGCAGTTAAGGCCGGCGTTCTAGAAGCGTTGGAGAACGGGGTTTTGGGTGCCCATCCTGTGGTAGACCTCAAGGTATCACTTGTAGACGGGAGCTACCATCCTGTAGATTCATCTGAGATCGCCTTCAAGATTGCTGGCTCCCTTGCGATCAAGGAAGCTCTGAGAAAGGGATCCTCTGTGCTGCTCGAGCCCATCATGCAAATCGAGGTCATCACGCCCGGGGAATTTCTCGGGGACGTCCTAGATGACTTGAATCGTCGAAGGTGTCAAATCCGAAACCTTGAAGGACAAGCCGACACGCAAGTCGTCCGAGGACATGTGCCCCTATCACAAATGTTTGGATATGCAACAACTCTCCGTTCATCGACACAGGGTCGTGCAGTTCATTCAATGGAATTCGGCCACTACCAAGAAGCTCTTTCCTCAAACGGAGATAAATCGCTCAAGGGCGTGGCCTGATGAAAGAGCGAACCCATGTTGCTAGCTCCAACGTTTTAGAAGACATTTCGATTGACGTACGGTCGTCCGGATTAGCGAAAAAGCCGACACAGGTTTCTGGAAAGGGCTTACCCCAATCTTTGAGAGTAAGATAGAAAATGTCGAGACAAAAAATACGGATCGTGTTGAAAGCGTTCGACCATCGAAGCCTCGATTTGGCGGCCACTCAAATAGTAGAAGCCGCCGAACAGACCGGGGCAGCTGTTATAGGCCCTGTACCTTTGCCAACGACCATCAGGCGGTTCTGCGTTATCCGATCACCACACGTTGACAAAGACTCTCGGGAGCATTTTGAAATTCGTACTCACAAGCGCATTGTGGATATTATGGACCCCACGTCCAAGACAGTAGACGCTCTGACTCGTCTTAACGTATCGGCCGGCGTAGATATCGCAATAAAAATGTAATGGTAAATAGATGACTATAAACGGAATTATCGGTAAGAAAATTGGCATGACCCGCCTCTTTGGAGAGGACGGCAATGTTACTCCTGTCACCGTCCTCAATGTAGGCCCTTGTACAGTGACCCAGGTAAAGACCCAAATAAAGGATGGCTATGAAACTGTCCAATTGGGATTTGGTGTAACGAAACGTCTCAACAAACCAATGAGAGGTCATCTCAAAACTTTGGACGCGCAATTCCAATACCTTAGGGAGGTTCCCGTCGAAGGTCTTGGAGACGTCCAAGTGGGGCAACAGATCGATGCATCCATTTTTGAGCCAGGGGATCGAGTGGATGTTATCGGCACATCAAAAGGACGCGGATTCACGGGCGTAGTAAAACGTTATGGTTTTGCCGGGGGGCCGAAGACCCATGGTCAGTCAGACCGACACCGGGCTCCTGGTTCTATTGGCGCAGGGACCTCCCCTGGTAGGGTATTCAAAGGCAGGAAAATGCCAGGTCGTATGGGGAACCATCGGGTAACGGCCTTGAACTTGGAAGTGGCTAAAGTAGACCTTGAACGAAACCTTCTGATGATAGAAGGGGGCATTCCAGGAGCGAGTCGCGGATTGATAATGGTCCGTAAATCAGTGAAAGGGAGTCGAAGGACTTAATTTTATGGAGTACCCTCTCAAAAACGCGGACGGCGAGCTGGTCGGCACGATTAAGATCCACGATCGTGTATTCGGTATCCCTATGAATAGGGCCGTTGTCCACCAGGCTATGGTGGCACAACGGGCTAATAGTCGTAAGGGAACTGCCAACACTAAGACGCGGGGCTTAGTGTCAGGAGGGGGTAGAAAACCCTGGCGCCAGAAAGGAACTGGAAGAGCGCGACAAGGCAGTATCAGGTCTCCTCAGTGGAGAGGTGGGGGCATTGTATTTGGACCCCTAACACGAAGCTATAGACAACATACTCCCAAGAAAATGCGCCGTTTAGCCATAAGATGTCTATTAAGTGAAAAGGCGGCAACCGGTCACCTCATTATCCTAGATGGACTCTCAATGGACCGCCCAAGCACCAAAGGACTTATAAGCATTCTAGGGAAAATCAGCGCAGGGCCTTCCACGCTAATTGCCCTCAAGGAGATGGAGCAATCAGCCCATCGATCTGCGAGGAATTTGCCTAAGGTTAGAGTAGCACCGGCGGCACTGCTCAACGTACTCGATCTGCTGAACTATGACCATTTGGTTATGACCCAAGAAGCTGTTCAAAAAGCGGAATCGCTCTGGGCCGAGGAACCATCCAGGCGAAAGTTGGAGGTAAGTTCCTAAGGAACAGTTATGCACATTTTTGACGTATTGAGACGCCCAGTCATTACAGAGAAAAGCTCACTGCTTCAAGAGGGCGGGAGATACGTATTCGAAGTAGCCTCTAAGGCAAATAAAGTGCAAATCCGTCAGGCAGTAGAGAAGGCTTTCAGCGTCAACGTCACCACAGTCAATGTTATGACCGTTCGGGGAAAACGGAAAAGATACGGAAGTCGACTTACAGCCCGACCGTCTTGGAAGAAAGCGGTCGTCACTCTGAAGCAGGGCGATCGAATAGAGATCTTCGAGGGAGCATAGAAATATGCCACTAAAGAGTTACAAACCAACAAGCCCCGGGATTACGGGAACTGTAGGTTCTTCGTTTGAAGAGATTACCCGTTCGAAACCAGAGCGTTCCTTAGTTGTATCTCTACATCGGACAGGGGGCAGAAACTCCCGCGGGAAAATCACCGCTTACCACAGAGGAGGAGGTTCTCGACGGAAACTCCGTATCATAGACTTCAAGCGCAACAAAATAGGCATCGTTGGAGCCGTAACAACCATCGAGTACGATCCAAATCGTTCGGCCCGCATTGCCCTTATACAGTATGTTGACGGAGAGAAACGTTACATTCTAGCTCCGCAGGGCCTACAAGTCGGAGCCCGAATAGAGGCTGGACCTGACGCTGAAATTCGAAGAGGCAACGCGTTACCTCTTCGTTACATACCGACGGGCCAAATGGTCCATAACATTGAGTTGCAGCCAGGTAAAGGAGGGCAAATCGTACGTAGTGCTGGAACGTCTGCGCAGGTTCTGGCACAGATGGAACGCTACACTCAACTACGTCTACCTTCTGGGCAAGGCCGGTATGTAATTAACGAATGCATGGCCACTATTGGTCAAATAGGGAATTTGGATCACAAGAACGAAAAGCTGGGCAAGGCCGGGAAAAGCCGTCACAAAGGTCGGAGGCCTACTGTAAGAGGCTCGGCAATGAACCCAGTTGACCACCCACATGGAGGTGGGGAAGGGCGATCCCCGATAGGTATGAAGCACCCAAAGACCCCGTGGGGCAAACCCGCTTTAGGATACAAGACCCGCAGGAACAAAGTAACCAGCAAGTTCATTGTTCGGAAAAAGAGATAGGATATAAACTATGTCACGATCCGTAAAAAAGGGGCCCTACGTACACCCCAAACTCGCTAAGAAGGTGGAGCAAATCCAACGTAGCGGAAGTCGAACTGTGATCCGCACTTGGGCGCGAGCTTCCACGATAATGCCAAACATGATTGGACTCACCATCGGCGTTCATGACGGCCGACGTCATGTCCCGGTTTTTATGACTGAAAACATGGTCGGACATAGGCTCGGAGAGTTTGCTCCAACAAGGACTTTCCGTGGCCATATTTCCCGGTCGGAGCGCACCTCACGAGTGCGCCGATAAGAAGGAAGATCTATGCCAGTCGAGGCAACAGCACGAAATCTGAAAGGCTCCGCCAAGAAGTATCGGCGGGTGGTGAACTTGATCCGTGGAAGACGAGTCGATGAAGCTTTGGGTCTGCTTCGTCTCCAACCATCTTCAATGGCTGGCAGTGTAGCCAAAGTGGTCCAATCGGCTGCATCTAATGCTGAAAACAATGATATGATGGATGCCCGGCAGCTCCGGATTACCGGGGCTTTCGCGAACGAAGGCCCTCAAGCGAAGAGAATGCGTCCACAGTCGCGAGGTCGGATTGTCCGTATTATTAAGCGAAGAACTCATGTAACAATCATCGTGGACGAGGAGGCATAAGTGGGGAACAAAACCCATCCTATTGGATTTCGATTAGGTATCATCCCCGGGGGACAGGGTTGGCAGGCTCGTTGGTTCGCCCCGAACGCGTCCAATTACAAAAGGCTTTTGCAAGAGGATTTCGTGATTCGCAACCACATCGAGAAGACGTATCGCGATGCTGGCGTCGCCCTAGTTGAAATTGAACGAGGAAGCCAAGACCTCAGCGTCTTCATTCACACCGCTCGTCCTGGCATCGTGATTGGAAGACAGGGACAACGAGTAGACCAGTTTCGAACAACGCTTGAAGAGAAAACAGGCAAGCGTATCCGGGTCAACGTTCAAGAGATTCGGCAGTCGGAAATGAACGCAATTCTAGTCGCTCGGAACATAGCTGAGCAACTAGAACGCCGTGTAGCCTTCAGGAGAGCAATCCGACAGGCTGCCATGCGCACGATGCAGGCAGGAGCCCAAGGTATCAAAATACTCTGCTCAGGCCGTTTAGCAGGGGCAGAAATTGCACGGAAGGAGAAATTGCTTCAAGGACGAGTACCTCTTCATACACTGCGGGCGGATATCGACTACGGTCTTGCCGAAGCTGCTACTAGCTTCGGTCGTATCGGCGTCAAGGTCTGGATATATAAAGGTGAAATTCTGCCTAAAGCGAAGGATTTGGAAATTATCGAAGACATGGACCCGATCCAAGTCACAGTTACATCGTCCACTGAAGACACCGTCGTGTCAGAAGATCGACCGGAGATTGAAAATGAACCCGAATTTACTCAACAGAACGAGTCTACAGAGAGTCCAACTGACCAAGTTGAAACTGAGGATACCGGAAATAGTTCTGTGCCAGAATCGGCAGACTTAGATACTGAAGGGGATGAAAGTCAGGATGCTGCAACCAAAGAGAGTTAAGTTCCGAAAGATTCATCGAGGCAGGAGGAAGGGTGCAGCACTCACCGGCAGTTCTGTGGCTTTTGGCGATTATGGCCTAAAGGCGATGGAGACAGCGTGGATCACTTCGCGTCAAATCGAAGCAGCCCGGCGAACCATAACCAGACACATGCGACGCGGCGGGAAGGTCTGGATCCGAATCTTTCCAGACAAGCCCGTGACGGCCAGGCCGGCCGAAACTCGCATGGGAGGCGGCAAGGGAGGCGCTGATCATTGGGTAGCTGTCACGAAACGAGGAAGAATCATCTTTGAAGTAGGCGGTGTCAGGGAAGATTTGGCAACTGAGGCACTGAAGTTGGCTGCTCAAAAGCTTCCTATACCTACTAAGGTCATCCGACGAGAAGAATCATAGGAGTCAAGCGCGCTCGTGAGAATAGAAGAAATACGTCGACTTAGTGATCAAGATCTGTCCAAGGAATTGGACGAGGCTCATCGAGAATTGATGAACCTTCGGTTTGGAGTTGCGACAAGACAATTAAGCAATTTCCACGAACCCAAGGTCGTAAAGAAACGGATAGCCCGTATTAAAACCGTTCAGAGAGAAAGGGAACTGGGAATCGTCGTATGATAAAAGGCAAGAGAAAAATTTTGACCGGTCGAGTAATCGGCGATAAGATGGACAAGACAGTGGTCGTGGCGATTACTTGGCAACAAACACATCGGATCTATCGTAAATCGGTCCGTCGAATTACCAAAACATACGCTCATGATGAGCGTAATACCTGTCGTCTTGGAGACCTGGTTCAGATTGAGGAAGCCCGACCACTTTCAAGGATAAAACGTTGGAGGGTTGTCAACGTTCTCTCACAACAAGATTTGCCTGAATCCCCCCCTTCTGCTGTGGATGAAATCATCCACGATTTAGAAACTAGTTCAGATCCAGAGGCTAATACTCTTGAGGGATCCATCGATTCCACCACTGACGTTGACACTGCACAGGAAGAGGAGCCTTCATCCGACCTCAGCGAGAAAACTGTCGATTCAGTTGACGTTGACGCTGCACAGGAAGAGGAGCCTTCATCCGACCTCAGCGAGAAAACTGTCGATTCAGTTGACGTTGACGCTGCACAGGAAGAGGAGCCCTCATCCGACTTCAGCGAGAAAACCGTCGATTCAGTTGACGTTGACGCTGCACAGGAAGAGGAGCCCTCATCCGACCTCATTGAGGAAACCGTCGATTCAGTTGACGTTGACGCTACACAGGAAGAGGAGCCCTCATCCGACCTCATTGAGGAAACCGTCGATCTTCAGGATGACTCCCCTTCCGACAAAGATGAGGTGAGCAAATGATCCAAAAGGAATCCAGGCTCACCGTAGCAGATAATTCCGGAGCCAAAGAGATCCTTTGCATTAATGTGCTGGGAGGAACTCGCAGGCGTTACGCCGGAGTCGGGGATATTATTGTAGCCACAGTCAAGGACGCGACCCCAGGAGGGGCAGTCAAGAAACACGAGGTGATCCGAGCGGTTATCGTCCGCACCACCGCCCCAATCTCTCGGCCTGACGGCACTTATGTACGCTTCGACGACAACGCTGCAGTAATCCTTTCAGACAAGTTATTGCCCAGAGGGAGCCGTATTTTTGGACCGGTAGCGCGTGAATTGAGGGACAAGAATTTCATGCGAATCATCTCCCTGGCTCCAGAGGTGCTTTAGAAATGAAGATCCGTTCCAATGACACTATTCTCGTTCAAGGGGGACGAGATCAAGGTAAGCGAGGTACTGTTCAGCGCACTATTCCGAAAGAGAATCGCGTCGTTGTTGAGGGAATCAACCTTGTTAAGCGCCATACGCGACCAAGCCCACAGGTACGCCAGGCAGGAGTAGTCCAGAAAGAAGCTCCTCTACACATTTCTCGAGTAATGTTAATTTGCCCTCATTGCGATGAGGCAGTCCGAGTCGGATTCACTTTTCTGAATGTATCCGGAAAACGAAGTAAAGCTAGGATTTGTAAAAGATGCCACGAAGTAATCGATCAGACGAGCTAAAAGAGCCACAAAAGGCTCCTCCCAAGCAGAGAAGGACCAGTTCCGCGACAAGTCGCCGGGCCAAGCCTTCTTCAACCGACGTTGAAGCGCCCTCAGTGGTCGCGTCAGTCGCGCCTCGTCTTTTGCGTTATTACCGAGACGAGGTTGTGCCACACTTGAAAGAGGAATTTGGATACTCTAACCTAATGGCTTTTCCTAAATTGGAGAAAATCGTCCTAAATATCGGGCTCGGGGAAGCACTACAAAACCCTAGGGCCATGGAGAATGCTACTAGAGATCTAACCCTGATCACAGGACAAAAGCCTGTTGTAACCAAAGCTAGGAAGTCGATCGCTGGATTCAAAATCAGAGCCGGTATGCCTGTAGGGTTAATGACCACTCTACGGGGGAGCCGTATGTACGAGTTTTATGATCGTCTGGTAAATGCATCGCTTCCACGCATTAGGGATTTCCGTGGCCTATCTCGCCGGAGTTTCGACGGCCGAGGAAACTTCGCGCTCGGCATTCGAGAGCAAATCATTTTCCCGGAAATTGATTACAACAACATCGACCGGCTTAGGGGACTTCAGATACTCGTGGTGACCACCGCCAAAAGTGACCGTGAGGCAATGCGTCTTCTCGAATTGATGGGGATGCCCTTCGTTCGAGAGACCACAACAACGTCAATATCAAAATAAGATCCGTTACTTCTCTGGCATTTAGGGAAGGACGGACTAGTCAACCGTATGTAGCGGTAAAGACTTCTTCAAAGGATGGTTGCGGAGCGTGGCAAGGAAAGCTAAGATTGAGAAATGGAAAAGGACTCCGAGATACCCCGGGAGACAGACCAATCGCTGTAACCTTTGCGGTCGTCCTCGGGCTTATATCAGATACTTCGGCTTGTGTCGTATCTGTTTCCGCACTCGAGCGCTTAGAGGTGAAATCCCTGGAGTCCGGAAGGCAAGTTGGTAGAGAAGGACGCCTGGTTTCTATGCAACAAGCCTTGCTAACCTGGTTATAGACTTATGAGCATACGGTCCAACAGACTTCTCATGGGAGTATATGAATAATAGTTATGACTGATCCGATAGCTGACTTTTTAACCCGAATTCGTAATGCCATCATGGTACGTCACCCTTCCGTGACGCTTCCCGCATCCAAAATCAAGATCGGTTTGGCTCAGATCTTGAAAGAAGAGGGCTTTATCCGAGACTTCGAGGTTAGTAGGAGCCAGGGACCAAAGCGGGGACTCAGAATGCACCTGCGTTATAACGAACGAAACGTGCCGACCATCACAAACCTTAAGCGAATCAGCAAGCCTGGTCTGCGCATCTATGCCGTTCGTAAAGAAATCCCTCGTCCCTACGGCGGTCTTGGGATATCTATTCTTTCCACCTCGAAAGGACTCATGACGGGGAAGCAAGCCTGGCAGGAAGGTGTTGGAGGAGAGGTGCTATGTCAAGTCTGGTAAGGAGCACGGTATGTCTAGAATAGGGAAAATGCCTATTCCTATACCTAATGGTGTCGACATCAGCATCGATGGACAACGGGTCACAGTGAAAGGTCCTCGAGGTGAGCTAACCCATGTCGTCCATCCGAGAATAAGTTTTGAAGTTGCCAATCTAGAAATTGCGATCACACGGTCTTCAGACGTTCCAAACGATCGAGCGTTACATGGGCTGACTCGAGCTCTGTTATCCAATATGGTCAACGGTGTGAACGAAGGATACCAAAAGAACCTTGAGTTGGTGGGAGTAGGCTATCGGGCTCAGCAAAATGGGGACGATGTTGTCCTTCAAGTTGGGTTCAGTCATCCTGTTGATGTCGTTGCACCAGCAGGTGTGGCTCTCACAGTGGAAGGCAACAACCGAATCCATGTAGAAGGTGTCGACAAACAATCTGTCGGAGAAATCGCCGCCCGTATTAGACGAATACGTCCTCCAAACAAGTACACCGGAAAAGGCATTCGCTATTCTGGTGAGCAAATCCGTTTGAGGCCAGGGAAAGCAGCTGGAAGAAGAGCTTAGAAATTTCGAAGGGTTCGTTTGTGAATTTAATCCATGGGTAAGATAATCACTCCACATGCTAAGCGATTGGTACGTCATCGTCGGGTAAGGAAAAAGGTCTCGGGTAGTAAAGACCGTCCTCGACTTTGCGTCTTCCGTAGCCTGCGCCATATTTACGTCCAGGTTATCGACGATTCACGCGGACACACATTGGCATCCGCATCTAGTCTTGACCTACATGGTAATGGTGTCCCAGAAAAGAAGGACGTTCCTCGGAAAGTCGGATTATTGTTAGCCGAGCGAGCTCTGGCTCAAGATATTCGCCTTGTGGTCTTTGACAGAGGCGGTTACGCCTATCACGGCAGAGTAAAAACTCTGGCCGACGCAGCTCGTGAGGGAGGGCTCAGTTTCTAATTATGACAACAATTTCGCGATCCAGATCAACTATTGACGCCAACGACCTTCAGCTAGTCGAACGAGTAGTTCAAATACGAAGAGTTGCTAAAGTTACTGCAGGAGGACGACGTCTTCGTTTTACCGCAATGGTTGTGGTCGGTGACCAACAAGGACATATAGGTATCGGACTCGGCAAAGCGACAGCTGTTCCTGACGCGGTCAGAAAAGGAGTGGCGATAGCGCGAAGAAATCTGATCCGAATACCACTAGACGGTTCTACCATTCCTCATGAAATGGTCGCCAAACATGATGCTTCTACTGTGCTTCTCAAGCCAGCACGCCCTGGCACTGGGATTATTGCGGGGAACTCGATGAGGGCAGTGCTAGAGCTCGTAGGCGCCACTGATGTCGTCACTAAATCCCAAGGAAGTTCAAACCCAATCAACGTGGTTCAAGCCACACTCAAGGCTTTGATTCAGTTGAAGAAGTCGACAGAAAATCGTCGGACACCGCGAGCATCCACAAAAGGAGCGAGTTAGTCAGAGTGAACAAGCTGCGCATAACCTGGAAAAAAAGTGCGATCGGCTATCGCCGGGACCAAGGTGCCACGATAAAGTCCCTGGGATTGAGACGTCTGCACCAAACAGTCGAGCGGGAGGATACACCAGTCGTTCGCGGTATGGTTCTAAAAGTACGACACTTAGTCAATGTGATCGAGCTACAGGACGAGCCGCAGCCTGTAAGAAGGAGAGCCTCTCAAACTAAGAAAACCACGCTGGAAGAGAAACCTTCGGAGGCGGCATTGTTCGCTAAAGACGCTGTTAGCGAACCAGAGGCGATTGAAGACGCTGTTGAAGAACCAACAGCAGCCGTAACCCCAAGAAAAAGATCCCCTCGAAAGAAGGCTCCATTCGCAGATGCCAATCAGGATACCACTACGAAATGAGGCCACGGCCAGTTGACTGTTTGATCTAATTGGGCTCGGCTCATCCATACTGCGTAGCACAAGAAAGGAACCATGAAACAGCACGAATTAGCCCCACCACCGCGCTCAAAACACCGTCGGAAACGACTGGGCAGGGGTAATGCTTCGGGCCACGGCACTTACTCGGGACGCGGTGTAAAAGGACAAAAAGCCAGATCAGGAGGCGGTGTCAGACCCACTTTCGAAGGGGGACAACTCCCTTTGGTTAAGAGAATGCCTCACACGAGAGGTTTCACCAACATTTTCAGGATTGAATACACCGTAATAAATGTGGATCGATTAGACAGTTTCCCACCCAATGCTGAAGTAACTCCTCGTGAGTTATACCGGAGTGGTCTCGTCCGTAGCCTTCGC
>Ga0315303_1000007_pt1 | contig 13804 bp, 23 predicted proteins | sample CBN3_Tmax_316_MT_FD_204538 | JGI IMG/M metagenome (GOLD analysis project Ga0315303, IMG submission 204538) | Metatranscriptome of marine microbial communities from Western Arctic Ocean, Canada - CBN3_Tmax_316 (Metagenome Metatranscriptome) | ecosystem: Environmental > Aquatic > Marine > Oceanic ... | reverse complement strand
GCAGTGGCGTGCTAGGTAAGCGTGTGCTCAGAAACAAAGCGCGTTTCTATCAGAAAAGGAATTCTTATGCCGACAGCAAGCCAGCTCGTGCGAAAGGGGAGGCGCCCCAAGCGCAGGAAGGACAAGGCGCCTGCCCTGAGGTACACATTCAACTCGCTCAAGAACCGGGGCAGGAGAGGTCCAGGCTCGCCACAGAAACGAGGCGTGTGCATACAGGTCAGGACCATGACGCCCAAAAAGCCCAACTCCGCCCTCCGCAAGGTGGCCAGAGTGCGACTCACCAATGGCATGGAGATCACGGCGTACATTCCCGGAGAGGGACACAATCTTCAGGAACACTCCGTGGTCTTGATTCGCGGCGGAAGGGTAAAAGACCTGCCGGGGGTGCGATACCATATCATCCGCGGCGCACTGGATACGGCGGGAGTGGATGAGCGCAAGCGGGGCCGCAGCAAGTACGGTAGCAAGAAGACCTAGGGTCTGTGAGCAGACCCTAGATTATTGGTTGGGAGGTTAGAACATGGCCAGACGTAGAAGAGCCGAAAAGCGGCAGATTCGACCGGACCCCAAGTTCGGTAGCGTCGAGTTGGCCAGATTTATCAATAAGGTCATGCTCAAAGGCAAGCGGACGACGGCGCAGCGGATAGTCTACCAGGCGCTTGACGAGGTGGAGCGGGATGCCCATCGTTCGGGCCTCGAGGTCTTCCAGCATGCGATCAGGAACGCGATGCCCCAGGTCCAGGTCAAGTCTCGCCGCGTGGGCGGCACGACCTACCAGGTCCCGACGGAGGTGCGCCCGGAGAGCCAGCTCGCTCTGGCTATGCGATGGATCATAAGGGCCGCCCGGGAAAGATCCGGACGTCCGATGTTCCTGCGGCTGGCGCAGGAGATACTGGAGTCGTCGAGAGGGCAGAGCGCGTCCGTCAAGAGAAAGGAGGACCTGCATCGAATGGCTGAGGCGAACCGGGCCTTTGCCCACTACCGATGGTAGTCGGCGGCAGTAAGGCAGGCACTCCTCAATCCACTAACCATGTCCTCTTCAACACGACTGGAACAGATCCGCAATATCGGCTTTATCGCTCACGTCGACGCCGGCAAAACGACGGTGACCGAGCGCGTTCTGTTCGCTGCGGGCCGCATATACAAGATCGGCGGGGTCGATGAGGGCACCGCCGCCATGGACTGGATGGCGCAGGAGCGTGAGCGCGGAATCACAATTACCTCCGCCGCCACGACCTGTGAGTGGGGGGGGTATACGATCAACATCATCGATACTCCCGGACACGTCGATTTCACCGCCGAGGTGGAACGAAGCCTTCGCATTCTCGACGGTGGTGTGGTGATCTTCGATGCGGTCGCCGGTGTTGAGCCGCAGTCGGAGACTGTCTGGAGGCAGGCAGACCGTTACGACGTGCCGCGGATCTGCTTCGTCAACAAGATGGACAGAGTCGGCGCCGATTTCCACAAGACGATCGATAGCATTACTCACAGGCTCGAAGCCCGCCCGGTGGCGGTTCAACTGCCGATTGGAATCGAAGAAACGTTTCGCGGCGTGGTAGACTTGATCGAGGAAAGGGCCCATGTGTTCCAGGGCGACGGGGCAGAGCCGCCCCAGGAGGGTCCCGTTCCCGAGGAGATGATTGAGGATGTCCGCATCTATCGTGAGCTGATGGTCGAGAAGGTCGCTGAAACCGACGACGCTCTCATCATCAAGTTCATTGAAGGAGAGGAGATCACCAAGGAAGAGATCAGAGGAGCTCTTCGCAGGGCCACGATCGAATACAAGCTGGTGCCGGTCGTCTGTGGGAGCGCCCTGAAAAACCGGGGTGTCCAGACTTTGCTGGAGGCCGTCGGGAGCTACCTGCCTTCGCCACTGGACGTCGGGAGCATCGTTGGCAAGGAGTTCCGGACCGGCGAGGAGACGATCCGCGAGCCGGACGAGGACGCCCCATTTGCAGCCCTGGTGTTCAAGGCGGTCGCCGATCCATTCATTGGCCGCCTGGTCTATTTCCGGGTCTACTCGGGGAAGATCAAGACAGGGCAGATGGTGTTCAACTCCACCACGGGCAGGCGGGAGCGAGTCGGCCGGATAGTCAGGATGCACGCCCAGCACAGGGAAGACCTCGACGGTGTCGGGGTGGGAGAGATCGCCGCCGCCGTCGGCGCCAGGAACGCTTCAACCGGGCACACGCTTTGCGACGAGACCGAGCCCATCGTGCTTGACACGATTTCATTCCCTGAGCCGGTCATGTCAATCGCCATCGAGCCCAAGTCCCGCGCCGAGCAGGACCGGCTAATGGTCGCCCTGGGGAAGTTGGCTGAAGAGGATCCCACGCTGCACGTGCGGTACGACGAAGAGGTCGGCCAGACCATAATTTCCGGCATGGGCGAGCTCCATCTCGACATCATCGTCGATCGCATGAGGCGGGAATACAAGGTCGAGGGCAATGTGGGGCGGCCGAGGGTCGCCTACCGCGAGGCGGTCCGGAAGAGCGCCATGGCGGAGGGCAGACTCGTCCGCCAGACCGGTGGGCACGGCCAGTTCGCCCAGGTGGTGCTCGAGATCAGCCCGCTCAGCCGCGGCTCCGGGTTTGAGTTCGAGGATAAGATCAGAGGCGGGGCAATACCGCGAGAGTTTATCTCCTCCGTCGAGAAGGGCGTGCAAGATGCCCTCAGCGCAGGCCCCATATCTGGATCGCCCGTCGTGGATGTGAAGGTCAGCCTGCTGGATGGCAAGTATCATGACGTAGACTCGTCGGAGATGGCGTTTCGCATAGCCGGCTCCATGGCGGCGAAGGCGGCGATGGGTCGTGCGGCCCCGGTCCTACTGGAGCCCGTGATGCGGCTGGAGATAGTGACCCCCGGCGAGTTCCTGGGCGAGGTCCTCGGAGACCTGGGACGTCGGCGCGCCAACATTAGAAATATCGAGGGCCAAGGGGACATACAGTCGGTGAAGGCGCGTGTTCCCCTGGGCGAGGTCTTCGGATACGCGGACATGCTGCGCTCTCTCACCCAGGGCAGGGCGAGCTTTTCGATGGAATTCGATGCCTATGAGGAAGCCCCTGAGCTTGTAGCAGCCAGGTAGTCACGTAGGGAGGGCCGCCGGTCCATGGTCACCAGGCAGAAAATCAGAATAATTCTCAAGGCGTTCGACCACAGAATCCTCGACCTCTGGGCGGGGCAGATAGTGGAAGCCGCGGAGCGGACGGGCGCCCAGGTTGCCGGCCCGGTCCCGATGCCGACCACTATCAAGCGGTTCTGCGTCATACGGTCGCCTCATGTCTACAAGGACTCAAGGGAACACTTCGAGCTGAGGACTCACAATCGCCTGATCGATATCCTGAACCCATCGCCAAAAACCATCGATTCGCTGACCAGACTGAACGTGCCCGCCGGCGTTCACATCGCGATGAAAATGTAGACTGAGAGCAAAATGACAGTTCGATCACTTATCGGGAAAAAAATAGGCACGACCCAGTTCTTCGCGGATAAGGGCGAGGCCGTGTGTGTTACGGCCGTCGAGGTCGGTCCGTGCGTGGTGACGCAGGTAAAGACATCCGACAACGATGGCTACGACGGCGTGCAGCTCGGCTTCGAGGAGATCAAGAGCCTCAACAAGCCGCGAAGTGGGCACCTGGAGAGCGCGGGCGGGCTGTATCGCCATCTCCAGGAGGTCGAGGTCGACGATGTCTCCGATCTAGAGGTAGGACAGAAGCTGGATGTGAACATGTTCGAGCCGGGAGACAGAATCGACGCCGTGGGACTTTCCAAGGGGAGAGGCTTCGCGGGCGGTGTCAAGCGGCACCATTTCGCGGGCGGTCCCAAGACCCACGGCCAGTCCGACCGTCACCGCGCCCCCGGCTCCATCGGGGCTGGCACCTCCCCCGGTAGGGTGATCAAGGGCCTGAAGATGGCCGGCCATATGGGGAACGCGCGCGTAACGGTGCGGAACTTGCAGGTTATCCAGACTGACCTTGATCGAAACCTGATACTGGTCAAGGGCTCCGTACCCGGAGCCCACAATTCTTTGGTGTTCATTCGCAAGTCGGTGTGGAGGAGGGTTCGGTCACAGTGAAGCTGTGGATCAAGAATACACTGGGAGAAAGCGTCGGGCGTATCGACGTCCGCGAGGATGTCTTCGGGGCGCCGGCTAATCCGGCGCTGGTACACCAGGTGGTCGTCGGACAGCTCGCAAACGCCCGGCAGGGCACCGTCGGCAGCAAGACTCGTGCCCAGGTCTCGGGCGGCGGCAGAAAGCCCAGGCCGCAGAAGGGCACAGGCTCGGCGCGCGTGGGCTCGTCGAGGAATCCGACATGGACGGGCGGCGGCGTGGCGTTCGGTCCCCATCCACGTAGCTACCGGCAGCACACGCCAAAGAGGATGCGGCGCCTGTCGATGGTATCCGTCCTGTCTGACAAGGTCCGGGACGGCGACCTGATCGTGGTCGACGATCTGACCGTGGAGCTTGGCAAGACCACCGCGCTGCTTGCGATATTGGACGCCCTGGGCGTCGGGGTCCCGGCAATGATTGTCGCCGCGGAGCTCGACCCTTCGGTTCTAAGAGCGACGAAAAACATCAAACGGCTCAAGTCCCTTCCGGCTTCGCTGCTGAACACGTTGGACCTACTCAACCACGGCAAGGTGATCATCACCGTGGACGCTGTTCGCAGGGCCGAAGAGCTTTGGGGAGGGGCGCGGCGGCGCAAGCGCAGGCTGGCGCAGGCGGCCGTGTGAGGCACGAGAATCATGCATACATTTGAGATACTGAGAAGGCCGGTCGTCACCGAGAAGAGCACCATGCTGCAGGAAGCAGGCAAGTACGTGTTCGAGGTTGCAGTCGGCGCGTCGAAACACGACATACGAAAGGCTGTTGAAGCGGCATTCGGCGTCAAGGTGGTCGGAGTCGGCACGATGAACGTGCGCGGCAAGACCAAGCGCTTCGGGCCTCGTCCTGTCCACAAACGGTCGTGGAAGAAGGCGATCGTGACCCTGGCCCCCGGGGAAAACATAACCATATTCGAGGGTGTGTAGATGCCGCTGAAAAGAGCCAAACCTACAACGCCGGGACGCCGCGGGGCCGTGTTCGAGACGATGGACGACATAACCCGCAGTAAGCCCAAGAAGTCGCTGCTGCTTCCACTGAAGAAGAGGGCGGGCCGGGACCGCAGTGGCAAAATAAGTGTCCGGCATCGCGGAGGCGGGCACAAGCGCCGTTTTCGCATAATCGACTACAAGCGGGACAAGGTGGGAGTGCCCGGTGAGGTCGCGTCCATCGAGTACGATCCAAACCGATCGTCCAGGATCGCTCTGATAAAGTATCGGGACGGCGACTGGCGGTACATCATCGCTCCCAGCGGGCTGAAGGTCGGTGACCCGGTCACCGCTGGGGAGGACGCCGGGATCAGCCTGGGCAACGCGCTGCCCCTGCGGGCGATACCGACTGGAACGCTGGTGCACAACGTGGAGATGATGGTCGGCAAGGGCGGGCAGATGGTCCGCAGCGCGGGCAGCTCCGCACAGGTCCTTGCTAAGGAAGACCGCCATACCCTGCTGAGGCTCCCCTCGGGGGAGGTCCGGCAGGTGCTGAGCGAGTGCGTGGCGACAGTCGGCCAGGTGGGCGGGGAAGATCACAAGAACATCAAGCTCGGCAAGGCCGGCCGCAAGCGCCACATGGGTTGGAGGCCGCAGGTCAGGGGTGTGGTGATGTCCCCGGCCGACCATCCGCATGGAGGCGGCGAGGGCCGGTCGCCGATCGGCATGCCGAGCCCGAAGACGCCCTGGGGCAAACCGGCGCTGGGCTACAGGACGCGCCGCAACAAGTCGACGGATAAATCGATCCGTTCTCGACGGCACAAGAGATAGGATTCTGGAGGAGTGCGATGTCCAGGTCTATAAAAAAGGGACCCTACGTAGACGCCAAGCTTGCCAAGAAGATCGATGCGGTACGCCGCGGCGGCAGCAGGGTCGTCATCAAAACCTGGGCGAGGGCGTCGATGATCATGCCGGACATGATAGGTCTGACCATCGCCGTTCATGACGGCAGGCGGCATGTGCCGGTATACATCTCCGAGAACATGGTAGGGCATCGGCTGGGTGAGTTCGCACCGACGAGGACGTTCCGCGGACACGGGTCGAGGTCCGAGCGCATCACGTCGGCCGCAAGGTAGACGGTGCGGCGCCCAGGCGGTGTAAAGGGAAAGTATCGGCCCGGTTCGTGGCGACGAGAAACAGGAAAATGCTGGAGTAGCGGATAGTGGCAGTTAGCGCGAAGGTAAAAAACAGCGGGATATCGGCGAGGAAGATCAAACTGATCCTCGATCTGATTCGGGGTATGAACGTGGACGAGGCGCTCGAGATGTTGCGATTCATGCCCTCGCCTGCGGCGGCCCAGGTGGCGAAGGTGGTCAAATCCGCCACGGCCAACGCGGAGAACGAATTGCTCGCCCGCACGTCCGATCTGCGAATAGTCGAGACATACGCCAACGAGGCGCCGAGGCTCAAGCGGTTTATTCCCCGAGCCCGGGGACGGGCAAATAAGATGGTCAGGAACAGCAGTCACATCACGGTCGTGGTCGACGAAGAGGAGACGGCTCTTGGGCAATAAGACGCACCCGATCGGATTCCGGCTGGGAATTGTCAAGGGATGGCAGACCAAGTGGTTCGCGGCAAAGCAGAGAGAGTACCGCGGCCTGGTTTCCGAGGACATGGCGATCCGCAGCTCGATTTTCGCTTCCTCCCCGGACGCTGGAATCTCCAGAGTGGAGATCGAACGCGGGTCGGCCGATGTTATTATCACGGTCCATACTGCGAGGCCGGGGATCGTCATTGGCCGCGGCGGCCAGAAGGTCGAAGACCTGCGCAAATCCCTGGAGAAGATGACCAAGCGGCGCGCCAGATTGAACGTCCAGGAGATCCGCCAGCCGGAGTTGGACGCCTACCTGGTCGCAAGGAGCGTAGCCGACCAGTTGGTGCGCCGTATCGCCTACCGCCGGGCTATCAGACAGGCGGTGACAAGGACGATGCAGTCGGGAGCCCAAGGTATCAAGATCATCTGCGGCGGCAGGCTGGGTGGCGGTGATATCGCGCGCCGGGAAAAGGCCATGGACGGACGCGTGCCGCTACACACACTCAGGGCGGATATCGACTTCGCGATCGCCGAGGCGGCGACCGACTACGGCCGCATTGGCGTCAAGGTGTGGATCTATAAAGGGGAAATACTCCCGGCTCCCAAGGAGCGGGACGATGACATTGCCCCCATCGAGGTTACGGTGAGGGCAGAGGAAGAGACAGTACCAAGTGCTACAACCGAGGCGAGTCAAGTACAGGAACAAGCATAGGGGTCGCCGCAAGGGGATGGCCGCCGGCGGCAGCAGCGTGGAGTTCGGAGACTTTGGCCTGAAAGCCACCGCGGCGGCCTGGCTCACGTCGAGGCAGATTGAGGCGGCGCGGCGGGTGATAACCCGGTATGCCCGGCGGGGCGGCAAGCTGTGGATCCGCGTGTACCCGGATAAATCGGTAACCTCCAGGGCCGCCGAGACGAGGATGGGCAGCGGCAAGGGAGCGGTGGACCACTGGGTGGCCGTCGTCAAGCCCGGTCGAGTCATTTTCGAGATGGCCGGGGTGCCTGCGGACGTCGCCCAGGAGGCTCTGAGACTGGCTTCGGCCAAGCTCCCGATCTCGACGAAGGTTGTGTCCAAGCGAGAAATTTAGGTTACAGGGGATGACCAGGCCGCCCGGCCTGATCATCCTACGGGGAATCAGGACGGTCGCGACATGGAAATTGACGACTTGAGAGCTTTAATCGACGACGATTTGGACCGAGAGTTGGACGAGACGCACAGGGAACTGATGAACCTTCGGTTTCGCGCGTCCACGATGCAACTCTCGAACGTAAACCAGATCAGGAAAAGTCGCAAGAGAATCGCCAGGATCAATACGGTGATGCGAGAGAGGGAGTTGGCCAGAGCTGCACAATGAGTTTTAGTAGACGCAAGGTTAGAACCGGCAGAGTGGTTAGCGACAAGATGGATAAGACGGTCGTCGTGCTTATCGAGTGGCGTCGGCCGCATCCTTTGTACAAGAAGCCTATTCGACGAAGCTCCCGGTTCAGGGTCCATGATCCGAACAACGAAGGGCTCGTCGGAGATCTGGTGAGGGTCATCGAGTCCCGCCCCATATCCAAGACCAAGCGATGGCGTTTGGTTGAGGTGCTGGAGCGAGAGGAGATCGTGGACATCCAGCCCGAGGACATCGGTGTGGATCCCTCCGTCGCCGTGGCGGGACCGTCGGACGAGGTAGAGTCGGCAGAAGTCGATACCGAGGAGCCTGCGGGCGTCCTGACGGCAGAGGAGGCAGAGGCGCCTGTCGCCGAGGTTGAAGAGCCCGAAGTGGTTGAAGATGAGGCCCCGGCTGCTGAAGTCGAGGAGCCCGAGGTTGCGGAGGAAGAAGCCCCTGCTGCTGAGGCCGAGGAGCCTGAAGTGGTTGAGGAAGAAGCCCCCGTGGCTGAGGTCGAAGAGCCCGAGGCAGAGGCGCCTGTCGCCGAGGTTGAAGAGCCCGAAGCGGTTGTAGATGAGGCCCCGGCTGCTGAAGTCGAGGAGCCCGAAGTTGCGGAGGAAGAAACCCCTGCAGCTGAGGCCGAGGAGCTCGAGGCAGCAGAAGAAGAGGCGGAGGCTCCTGTGGCCGAGGTTGAAGAGCAGGAGGAGGCGGAAGATGAGGCCCCGGCTGCTGAGGCCGAGGAGCCTGAGGCAGCAGAAGAAGAGGCGGAGGCTCGGGGGGGTGACGGCGACGAACCCGAACCCGAGCTAGGGGCCCACGGGGGAACCGGGAAGAAGGACGAGGAATGATCCAGATATACTCTCGCCTGAAGGTTGCCGATAACTCTGGCGCCAAAGTTATTAGCTGCATCGGAGTGCCAGGCGGCAGCGGCAGGCAGTACGCCGGGCTCGGTGATGTCATCGTCGCGTCGGTCAAAGAGGCTGCGCCCGCCGCGGCCGTTGCCAAGGGCGAGGTCGTCAGGGCCGTGATCGTGCGCGCCAAGAAGCCTCACCGGAGGCCGGACGGCTCGCACATCCGGTTCGATGAGAACGCGGCTGTAATAATCGGCGAGGACAAGATGCCCCGAGGCACTCGAATCTTCGGTCCGGTGGCCCGGGAGCTGCGCGAGAAAGACTTCATGCGGATCGTGTCCCTCGCTCCGGAGGTGCTGTAAAATGAAGCTCCGTGCCGAGGACAATGTACTGGTTATCAAAGGACGCGATCGCGGCAAGCAGGGCAAGGTGATTCAGACCCTGGCGGAAAAGGGAAAGGTCCTGGTCGAAGGTGTGAACGTGGTGGTTCGTCATACCAAACCGACTGGGACGGTCAGGCAGGCCGGCATTATCCAAAAAGAGATGCCCATTCAGGTGGCCAATGTCATGCTGATGTGCACTCACTGCAACAGCCCGACCAGGGTTTCGCAAACGGTGCTCGCCGATGGTACAAAGGCGCGGGTCTGCACAAGGGCAGGCTGCAAGGAAGTGATAGAGTGACGACCGAGCAAGACGCGGAAAAGACCGAAAAACCCGAGCAGGACGCGAAGGCCGAAGGTGCTACGCGGCGAACGCCGGCGCGACGAACCACCAAGGCCAAAGCCAAGACCACGGCCACGGCGGGCGAGGCCAAGGTAGCCAAGGCGGTTAAGGCCAAGGCGGCCAAGAGCAAGACGGCGTCTCCTCGTGGTGGTGGAGCGAAGGCCAAGCGCGCGCCCTCGAAGAAGACCGAGCCCGTCGAAGCCGAGAAGCCGGCTCCGGTTATCAAGACGCCGCCTCGCATGCTGTTGCAGTTCCGCGACGAGATCGCCCCGGCCCTGGTTAAGGAGTTCGAGTACACCAGTTCAATGCAAGTGCCTCGCATGAGCAAGATCATTCTCAACATCGGAATAGGGGCCGAGGCCATTCAGAACTCAAAAGCCATCGAGGCAGCCACCAACGATCTGACCCTGATCTCGGGCCAGCACCCGGTGACGACCCGTGCCCGGAAGTCGATTGCGGGATTCAAGGTCAGGGAGGGGATGCCGATGGGTGTGACGGTCACCCTTCGCGATAGACGGATGTATGAGTTCTTCGACAGGCTCATTAGCTCCACACTTCCCAGGATCAGGGACTTCCGGGGGATATCGCGAGAGTCCTTCGACGGACGTGGGAACTACGCCCTTGGAATCAGCGAGCAGGTCATATTTCCTGAGATCGACTACAACTCCATTGATCGTATAAGAGGGTTGCAAGTGGTCATTGTCACGACCGCCCGAACGGACCGGGAAGGGTTGAGATTGCTGGAGCTCTTCGGCGTGCCGTTCGCCCGGCCCGAGGAGGCCATCTCAGCGGCGTAGTCGTGGACGCTCCGATTTCGCAATGGCGGCCCGGAGTCGCCGATAGTCGAGGCAGAGGGCCGGAATAGCGACCGACAGGGGTGCGAGGTAGAATTGGCAAAAGCATCGAAAATCGCCAGTTGGAAGAGACCGAAGCGGTATCCAGTCCAGGAGTACAACCGCTGCAACAGGTGCGGCAGGCCCCGGGCGTATATCCGGCACGTTGGACTTTGCCGCATATGCTTCCGGGAAATGGCCCTGATGGGCATGCTTCCTGGGATTCGCAAGGCAAGTTGGTAGGTATTAAATGAGCCGAAAAGGAAAAATGCCGGTAACGGACCCGATCGCCGATATGCTTACTCGAATCCGCAACGCCATAATGGTGCGGCACGACACCGTGAGTATGCCGGCTTCCAATACGAAAATATCGCTCGCGAAAATACTCAAAGAAGAGGGTTTCGTGGCGGACTACGAGGTAGTACGTGGCTCGTCGCCCCGCGGCGACCTCAGGATCGCCCTCCACTATCGTGACCAAGGGGATCCGGCCATCGCCGGGCTCAAGCGGGTTAGCAAGCCGGGCCTACGTGTTTACGTAGGGAAGGGCGAGATCCCTCGCTACTACGGAGGCCTTGGCGTAGCAGTCCTCTCCACGTCGAAAGGGGTGATGACTGATAGGCACGCCTGGCGAGAGGGTGTCGGCGGAGAGTTGCTGTGTTACTTCTGGTAAGGAGCCACGGATGTCGAGAGTAGGAAGTCAACCGATCGTTTTGCCGAAGGGCGTCGAATTCTCCTTGGGGGACGACGGGGTTACCGTCAAGGGTCCCAAGGGGTCGCTGACGTGGCGCTTCCACGCGGACATGCAGGTGACTAGCGAGAACGGCGTCGTGCAGGTCGCGCGCCCGTCGGAGCAGCGCGACCATCGGTCCCTGCACGGCTTGACGCGCAGCCTGATCGCCAACATGGTGACCGGAGTCAGCGAGGGCTACGAGAAGACTCTCGATCTCGTGGGCGTCGGCTACCGCGTGCAGCAGGCCGGCAAGAACATCACGCTGAACGTGATGCTCAGCCATGCGGTGGAGGTGGTGCCTCTCGATGGGCTGGTCTTGGAGGTTGAGGGGAACAATGTCATCAAGGTCCGAGGGACTGACAAACAGGCCGTCGGGCAGATCGCGGCGCAGATCAGGCGTGTGCGCCCGCCCAACCCGTATACCGGTAAGGGCATTCGATACCGGGGGGAGCAGATCAAGCTCAAGCCGGGCAAGAGCGCCAGGAGGGCCCTAGAGTAATGCCAAGAGAATCGAAAACGAACGGCGCCATGCGAGACGCGCGTCATCGCAGGGTCCGGCGCAAGGTCAGAGGCGTGTCTGAGCGTCCAAGACTGGCGGTATTTCGTAGTATGAGTCATATCTATGCGCAGGTGATAGACGACAGCAAAGGGGTCACCTTGGTAGCCGCATCCAGCCTCGAGGGCGAGGTGCGGGCGCAGCGTGAGGGCAAGCCAAAGACGGAGGTATCCAAGCTGGTCGGGGCCCTGGTCGCCAGCCGTGCCGTCGAAAAGGGCGTGAGCACCGTCGTGTTCGACCGAGGCGGATATAAGTATCATGGCCGCGTCAAGGGACTGGCCGATGCCGCGCGTAAGGGAGGTCTTCTTTTCTGATGTTCAGACGCTCATCTGGAGGATCATCGGACGATGGGATGATGACCGAGCGGGTGGTCAAGATCTCACGTGTTTCCAAGGTCGTGAAGGGTGGCCGCCACCTCAGCTTCAACGCCCTCGTGGTCGTTGGTGACGGTGAGGGAAAAGTCGGTGTGGGGATGGGCAAGGCCGACGCGGTGCCCGATGCCGTAAAAAAGGGCGGTGTCAACGCCCGCAAGAACATGATCACCGTGCCGTTGAAAGACACCACGATACCTCATGAGATCGTGGTCAAATTCGGCGCGTCGGAGGTAATGCTAAAACCGGCGACTCCGGGGACAGGCGTGATCGCCGGCAGCTCGGTCAGGGCCGTCGTGGAGCTGGCCGGGATCAAGGACATCACCACGAAAGCCCGCCGGAGCACCAATCCGGTAAACTGCGTCAAAGCTGCTTTCAAAGGTCTCTCGCTGCTGAGGGACACAGGGGAGGAATTGGCCAAGCGCCGGGCGCTCGTAGAGTCCCCACCTCCGAGACGGCGTCAGCGGCAATCCCAACGCAGGAAATAGAGGGGCGTGACTGGAATGGTTAGAATCGCCATTACATTAAGCAAAAGCACAATCGGGTTCCCCCGGAACCAGCGCAGGATCGTCGCCGGGCTGGGTTTGCGGCGCCTTCATCAGACCGTCGTACACGAGGACTCCGCGACCATCAGAGGGATGGTCAACAAGGTAACCCACCTGCTCGAAGTGGTCGAGGCGTCCACGGAGAACGATTGATCGGCCCGCGGAGCCTGATGAGACTATGATCGAGACACCGAAGATTGTTTGAGGAACGAGTAATAGATGAAGCAGCATAATCTAAGACCGCCGAAGGGCGCCAAGCGTCCACGGAAAAGAATTGGACGCGGCGACGGCAGCGGCCACGGCAGCTTCTCCGGAAGGGGGATGAAGGGCCAGAACTCCCGCAGCGGCGGGGGAGTCCGCCTTGGCTTCGAGGGTGGCCAGCTCCCCTTGATCAGGCGTCTCCCGAGGGTCAGGGGATTCACCAACATATTCCGCAAGTCCTACTGCCCGATCAATCTCGATAAGCTATCGAGGTTCCCGGCCGACACAGAGGTCACCCCCCAGCTACTGCTGGAAAAGGGACTGGTTAGAAATCTAAAGGACCCGATAAAGGTGCTCGGCAGAGGCGAGCTTGAGTCCGCGCTGATCGTCGAGGCCCACGGGTTCTCGGCGGCGGCCCGCCGCAAGATCGAGGCGGCAGGCGGCCGAGTCAAAGAGATCGCGCAGTGAGACAGGCCCAGGCCGCCAGGCAGTCGGAGGTATCCCGGCCCCAGCTTATCCAGTCGATGATCGACGCCATGCGCGTCCCCGACCTGCGGGCCAAGATACTCTTCACCCTGGCTATGCTGGTAATATACCGGTTCGTTGCTCACGTGCCGGTGCCGGGAGTCGACCTTCAGGCGCTCTCGCAGGCCTTCGAGCGACAGGCGTTGCTGGGATTCCTGGACCTGTTCAGCGGCGGCGCCCTGGCGAGCATGAGCGTTGCGGCGCTTGGCGTGTACCCTTATATCACGGCCTCCATCGTGATGCAGATCCTAACCCCGGTGATCCCTCAGCTCAAAAACCTGTCTCAGGAAGGCGAGTACGGGCGCCAGCGGATCAACCAGATAACACACTGGCTTACGGTTCCGGTGGCATTTTTCCAATCGTGGGGCACTTTGACCTTCCTGAGGAACGTGTTCCCGCCCGAGACGCAGCTTGGCCTCAACCTGACTACAATGGCGATACTGATATCAATGGTAGCCGGGACCATGTTCTGCG
>Ga0315303_1000004_pt1 | contig 14561 bp, 22 predicted proteins | sample CBN3_Tmax_316_MT_FD_204538 | JGI IMG/M metagenome (GOLD analysis project Ga0315303, IMG submission 204538) | Metatranscriptome of marine microbial communities from Western Arctic Ocean, Canada - CBN3_Tmax_316 (Metagenome Metatranscriptome) | ecosystem: Environmental > Aquatic > Marine > Oceanic ... | reverse complement strand
GTGCGGGGGGATTACCTATGCCTACAGTAAATCAACTGGTGAGAAACGGTCGCAAGCCGGTCCGTAAGAAGACCAAGTCTCCGGCTATGCACTGGGTCCAAAATTCACTCACCAACCGGGTAAAATGGGGACCGGGCTGCCCGCAGCGGCGTGGTGTTTGCATCCAGGTGCGCACCATGACGCCCAAAAAGCCGAACTCGGCTCTGCGCAAGATTGCCAGAGTTCGATTGACCAACGGAGTTGAAGTCACCGCCTACATCGGTGGTGAAGGGCATAACCTCCAGGAACACTCGGTGGTGTTGATCAGAGGTGGCCGTGTCAAAGACCTGCCGGGTGTTCGATACCACGTGGTCCGCAGTGCTCTCGACTGCGAGGGCGTGCCGGACCGTCGGCGAGGCCGCAGCAAGTACGGGGCGGTCAAGCCCCGGGCTGGCAGCTAGCCGGTTTTCACTGCTCCCACTCTCCTGAAGATTTCCCTTGGACCCCTGCCGGGTGTCCTTATAAAAGGCTGGACCTTTAACGCAGGTGTGAATACCTATGTCCCGAAGACGACGCGCTGTAAGAAGAATAATCGCGCCCGACCCACGGTTCAATGATGCGGAGTTGGCCAGGTTCATCAATCGGCTGATGATGCAGGGCAAAAAGACCGTTGCCCAACGCATCACCTATAGCGCTTTTGACATCATCAGGGAAGAGTCCAACAGGGAACCGCTGGAGGTCTTCCAGCAGGCGTTAAGGAATTCCACCCCCGCGGTGGAGGTCCGCCCCAAGCGTGTCGGCGGGTCTACCATTCAGGTGCCCACGGAACTCCGTGCGGTGCGTAGCGAAGCGCTTGCCATGCGCTGGCTTATCAGAGGGGCCAGGGCCCGTAACGGGATGCCCATGCGCCGCGGATTGGCGCAGGAATTAATGGATGCTTCCCGTGGCGAGGGATCGGCAGTCCGTAGAAGGGAGGAGTTGCACCGGATGGCGGAAGCCAACCGGGCCTTTGTGTCCTACCGTCGGTAATTTTCTTTCCAGTTAATTCTCAGTAGGCCCCAGCGCCCAGTCTTCATTGTCCAGTATCCTGTGCCCAGTCTCATGGTATCCAAAGAAGCCAAGTTTCCTATCGACCGCATCCGTAATATAGGGTTCATCGCCCACATCGATGCCGGCAAAACCACCGTAACCGAACAAGTCCTGTTTGCCACTGGCCGCATACACCGGGCAGGCGGCGTGGACGAGGGCAATACCGCGATGGACTGGATGCCCCAGGAAAAAGAACGGGGCATCACGATCACTGCCGCGGCAACGACCACCTACTGGCAAGACTACCGCATCAACGTCATCGACACCCCAGGCCACGTCGATTTCACCGCTGAAGTAGAACGAAGCCTCCGCGTCTTGGATGGCGGTGTCGTTGTGCTCGACGCCGTTGCTGGCGTGCAGTCTCAGTCAGAAACTGTCTGGCGGCAGGCCGACACCTATAATGTGCCCCGTGTCTGCTTCGTGAATAAGATGGACCGCGTTGGCGCGAGCTACGAGCGGACCATCGAGTCCATCCGCCGCCGCCTAAACGGCAATCCCGTGGCCATTCAATTGCCCATCGGCGCCGAGGACCAATTTGCCGGGATGATTGACCTGTTTAGCGGAAAGGCCACCATATATCCAACGGGAAGGATGAATGAAGGCAACGTCGACCGCCCCGAAGAAGTCGATATGCCGGCCGAGTATGAAGAACAGTTTGAGCAGTACCGCCAGGCGTTGATCGAGAAGGTTGTCGAGACTGATGAAGACCTGCTCATCAAATATCTGGAAGGCGAAGAGATTGATCCAGCGGATCTAAAAAGGGCCCTGAGACAGGCTACCATCGACCAAAAAGTCGTGCCGGTCCTGTGCGGCAGTGCCATGTTCGCCAAGGGTATTCACAATCTGTTGGACGCCGTTCTAGATTTCCTGCCGTCTCCCGCCGATGTGCCACCTGTAGAAGGCATCAACCCCAGTACAGACGAAGTCGAACTCCGCTATCCCGACGAGAATGCTCCACTGTCCGCCTTGGCGTTCAAGGTGGCAACCGACCCTTACGTGGGCCGCCTAGTGTTTCTCAGAGTGTATTCGGGCACGGTTCAGGCTGGGGCTGTGGTTAACAATGTTTCCAAGCGGGGCCGCGAACGCATGGGCCGCCTGCTCCGCATGCACGCCAACTCCAGGGAGGAACTGGCAGAGGTTACCGCCGGAAACATCTGCGCCGCGATCGGATTGAAGGACACGTTCACCGGCGATACCATCGGGACCCAAGATCATCCGGTGATTCTGGAGCCTCCCAAGTTCCCCAAACCGGTCGTTTCGGTGGCGATTGAGCCTTTGACCAAGGCTGACCAAGACAAGCTGACAGAAGCGTTGCGGAAACTCGGTGACGAGGATCCTACTTTTGTCGTCAGCGTCAATGACGAAACAGGCCAGACCATCATGTCGGGCATGGGCGAACTGCACCTTGAGGTGCTGGTCGATCGGATGCGCCGCGAGTTCAGCGTTGGGGCCCAGGTCGGGATGCCCCGGGTTTCCTACCGCGAAACGCTAACCATGGCTCGTCAGGTTGAGGGCCGGTTCGTCCGGCAAACTGGCGGCCACGGTCAGTTTGGCCACGTGGTGTTGGACCTTGAACCCCTGGAACGCGGCGGAGGAATCGTCTTCGAGAATAAGATCACCAGGGGTGCGATTCCCAGGGAATATATCCCGGCGGTTGAAAAAGGAGTGAGGGACGCTCTAGACAACGGCCCTCTGGCCGGTTATCCTCTGGTGGACCTAAGAGTGTCCCTGGTGGATGGAAGCTTCCACCAGGTAGACTCCTCTGAGTTGGCGTTCCGCAGTGCCGGGATGCTGGCCATCAGAGAAGGCACTCCCAGGTGCGGTCCGGTTCTGCTTGAGCCAATCGCTGAATTGGAAGTGGTGACGCCAGGAGATTACCTCGGCGACATCATTGGGGACCTGGGGTCGCGCCGGGCCCAGATCGGGAGCATCGAAGGTCAAGACGACCTGCACTACGTGAAAGCGTTATTACCCTTGGGCGAGACATTTTCGTATACGACTGCGCTCCGTTCTATGAGCCAAGGCCGTGCCTCGTACACCATGGAATTTAAGTATTACGAACCGGTGCCGGGCCACATCGTTAAGACGTTGGTTACGGCGTAGGCTCAGGGCAATTTACCGGCAACAGTACTAATCCAAATCGCAGACGACTAAAAAAAGCAGGTTTATGGTAACTCGGCAAAAAGTACGGATTATCTTGAAGGCCTTCGACCATAAGATGTTGGACCTTTCCACCGGACAGATCGTGGAGACGGCAGAACGGACCGGAGCGCGTGTCGCCGGGCCGGTGCCTTTGCCGACCCATATTCGGCGCTTCTGCGTCATCCGTGGTCCCCACGTGGACAAAGACTCCCGCGAACACTTTGAGATACGGACCCACAAACGCCTGCTCGACATCTTGGAGCCCACATCCAAGACGATTGATTCGCTGACCAGGTTGAACCTGCCGGCGGGCGTCGACATCTCCATAAAGCTCTAGTAGATAAATTAGGAAAGGCGAATCAGATGCTCCAGGGATTCCTGGGAAAGAAAATAGGCATGACCCAAATCTTCCGTGAAGATGGAAGAGTGGTCCCCGTGACCGTCATCGAGGCCGGCCCCTGTGTCGTAACTCAGGTGAAAACCACAGAGACCGACGGATACGAGGCGGTCCAATTGGGGTTCGGCGATGTCAAGCGCCGAAACAAACCATTGAGCGGTCATTTAAAGGATAGCCGTCTGAGCCGCTACCTCCGCGAGGTCACCGCAGACGACACCAGCGAGTTTGAAGTTGGCCAGACCATCGGCGTGGATATCTTCCAAGCCGGCGAAAAGGTGGATGTCATAGGCCGTTCCAAAGGCCGAGGATTCGCCGGCGTCATGAAACGCTGGGGATTCGCCGGCGGCCCCCGGACGCACGGTCAGTCCGACCGGATGCGGGCTCCGGGATCCATCGGCGGCGGCACCACACCCGGCAAGGTTTACAAAGGCCTCAAGATGGGCGGACACATGGGCGACCGCCGGATCACGGTGAAAGGCCTGGAGATTATCCGAGTTGATGCCGAGCGGAACCTGCTTCTAGTAAAGGGCGGAATACCGGGTGCGCCCAACAGCTTGGTCCAGATTCGAAGGATTAGCGCCTGACCGCGCCGGACGTTAGAAACTACACATGCAGATAGCAGTAAAGAATCAGAGTGGGGACAGCGTTGAGAGCATCGAACTAAATGATGCTGTCTTCAACGTGCCCATGAACACCTCGTTGGTGCACCAGGCCATGGTGATTTACCAGGGCAACAAGCGCCATGGCACCCATGACACCAAGACCAAGGCTGAGGTGTCCGGCGGTGGCCGGAAACCGTGGATCCAGAAGCATACCGGCCGAGCTCGCCAGGGCAGCATCAGGTCTCCCCAGTGGCGCCACGGCGGAGTGGTCTTCGGACCACATCCCCGCAGCTACCGGGCTGCTCTGCCCAAGCGGATGAAAAGACAAGCTCTGCGGTGCATGCTTTCGGACAAAGCGCGTCAGGACCGCTTGATATGCCTTGACTCCACCAGCACGATTGACGGCAAGACCAAGTCCATGATTCAGCTTTTGGAGAATCTTTCCGTGACCGGGTCGGCCTTGGTGGTCACCAAGAGTTCCGACCGGGATGTCGTCCTGGCGGCCAATAACCTGGGGAAGATTTGGACGATACCAGTTAACCAACTGAACGCCCAGGAACTGTTGGCCAGAGACATGGTAATCATGACCGTGGAAGCAGCCCGGTGGGCGGAAGAAAACCTAGCCGCTGAGCCCCACGGACGGCGAGGCGCCAAATGGGTCACATCAGGTTCCAACGGGGCTGCGGCCGCTGAACCCGAAGAGGCCGCTCCCGAGGCGGCGCCTGAGTCCGTTGAAGCTACTGAAGCCACTGAATCGGACGCCGTTGCTGAGGCTCCGGCGCCGAGACCCAGGCGACGGACTACTGTCCAGCCGGCTGAAGCCGCTGCGCCGGACACCGCTGCTGCGACACCTACTGAAGAAGAAACTCCTGCTCCCCGGCGACGCCGGACCACCGCGAGTGCGGCGGAAGAGTCCGAAGCCATTACCTCTGAGCCGAAGCCCGCGGAATCTCCGGAGGAAGAGGCTTAGATGGATATTCACCATGTGCTTGTCAAGCCAATGATTACGGAAAAGAGCACCCTGCTCCAAGAATCCGGGAAGTACACTTTCCACATCGCCCCCCGGGCCAACAAAGTGGAAGTCAAAGAGGCCGTAGAAAAGAACTTTAGCGTCACCGTGCTGGATGTGAATATCACCAAGTTGCGTGGGAAGATGAAACGCTACGGTCCGCGCATCACTAAGCGACCCGATACCAAGAAAGCAATCGTCACCCTGAAACAGGGCGACCGCATCAACCTGATCGAGGGGCTGTAGAGACCTCGCCATGCCGTTGAAAAACCTAAAACCGAGAACACCGGGAACCCGGAACGCGGTGCGCCCCTCCTTCGAGGAAATCACCGCCAGAAAGCCGGAAAAGTCCCTGATTGAAGCCAAGGCCAACCATGCCGGCCGCAACAACCGCGGCCGCATCACCACCCGGGCCCGGGGTGGCGGGTCGCGGCGCATGTACCGAAAGGTCGACTTTAAACGGATCAAGGACGGCGTGCCGGGCCGGGTAAAGTCGATCGAGTACGATCCGAACCGGACCACCCGAATAGCGCTTATTTACTATGTCGACGGCGAAAAGAGTTATATATTGGCGCCCCATGGGTTAGAAGTTGGTGCGTTCGTACAATCGGGAGCCGACGCAGAGATTAGCTTGGGCAACTGCTTGCCACTGCTGAACATTCCCACTGGAACGGTGGTTCACAACCTGGAGTTAACTCCGGGGAGGGGTGGTCAGATGGTTCGCGGAGCGGGCACGGGCGCCCAGGTTCTGTCCCGGGAAGGCGAGTACGTACTGATACGCCTGCCCTCGGGTGAAATGCGCCGAATCTTGCTTCGCTGCCGGGCCAGTGTCGGGCAGCTTTCGAATCCCGACCACAAGAATGAGAGCCTGGGGAAAGCCGGGGCATCGCGCCACTTGGGACGTCGCCCCCACGTCCGCGGCGTCGCTAAGAATCCGGTGGACCATCCCCACGGTGGCGGCGAAGGCCGTTCTCCCATCGGGATGCCGGGACCCAAGACGCCCTGGGGCAAACCAACATTGGGTTACAAGACACGGCGCAAAAAGAAGGCGTCCAGCAAATTCATCATGCGCAGAACCAGGAGACGGTAGGATGTCCCGCTCGATAAAAAAAGGACCATACGTGCACCCCAAGCTTATGAAGCACGTAGAAGCGGTGCAACGTTCTGGGGCGAACACGGTCATCCGAACGTGGGCTCGAGCTTCCATGATCATGCCTGAAATGGTTGGTTTGACCATCGGAGTGCATGACGGTCGTCGGCATGTGCCGGTGTTTATCACGGAGAATATGGTTGGCCACCGGCTGGGAGAGTTCTCTCCTACCAGGACCTACCGTGGGCATATTTCCAGGTCCGAACGAACCAGCCGGGTGAGGTAACAGATTGCCGCCGGTCAGAGCAGTAGCCAAACAAATGGGCACCTCCCAGAAAAGACTCAAGCCGATTCTGGACTTGGTTAGGGGCCAGCGGGTCGAAGACGCCCTGAACAGTCTGAGTTTACTTCCATCGCCGTGGGCCAAGTCCGTCGCCAAAGTGGTTGCGTCGGCGGCGTCTAACGCCGAGAACAACATGCTGATGAACCGGGACAGTCTTCGGATCGTCCATATCTCAGCGGACAATGCCAAATCACTTAAACGATTCCGGCCTAGGGCCAGGGGCCGTATTGGTCGGATCATTAAACGGTCCAGCCACGTAATGGTGGTTGTGGACGAAGACGAGAATAGGAGCTAGGCATGGGGCATAAGACCCACCCATACGGGTTCCGGCTGGGTATCATCAAGGACTGGAAGGCCCATTGGTACGCTACGAATAGCACCACCTACCGTAACCTTGTGATACAGGATCTTCGACTGCGCGAGAGCATCAAGAACGAATACAAAGCGTTTTCCGATGCTGGCATCGCCCGGGTCGAGATTGACCGGGGCGCTCAAGATAGCGTCATCAACATCCACTCGGCCCGCCCAGGGATACTGATTGGCCGGGATGGAGAGCGGGTCAAGAACCTGCGTGCCAAGCTTGAAGCCATTGCGGAGAGCCGGATACAACTCAATATCGTCGAGATCGAACAACCCGAAACCAATGCCTACCTGGTGGCCCGCAACGTGGCGGATCAGTTGGAGCGCCGGGTTGCTTACAGGCGGGCCATGCGCCAGGCCGCCCAGAGATGCATGCAGGCCGGAGCCCAAGGGATCAAGATGATTATCAAAGGCCGTATCACCGGGTCTGAGATTGCCCGTGTAGAAAAGCTGATGATGGGCCGGGTGCCCCTTCATACCCTCAGGGCCGACATCGACTACTCCTTGGCGGAAGCCCACACAATAATGGGACAAGTTGGCGTCAAAACCTGGGTCTATCACGGCGAGATACTTCCTCCCCGAGCGGAAGAGGTTGAGGAATTGGAAAACATTGAGGTTACCGTCCAGGCGGGGGATATCGAAGACGCTTTGGAGTCCATCGACCTGGAAAACCCCGAATAGGGACCGGACTAGGAGCAACCCATGCTGCAGCCCAAGCGCACAAAATTTAGAAAGCATTTCCGCGGCAAGATGCGGGGCACCGCCACAACGGGAAGTACCGTCGCTTTTGGAGAGATTGGTCTTAAGGCCATGGAGGCCACTTGGATTACTGCTCGCCAGATTGAGTCTGCCCGTGTCGCTGTGACTAGGCATCTAAAGCGCGGCGGACAGGTCTGGGTCCGTGTTTTCCCGGACAAGTCGGTCAGTAAGAAGCCCGCCGAGACCAGGATGGGCGGCGGTAAGGCCGCTGGCGACTACTGGGTAGCGGTGGTAAAGCCTGGCAAAATACTCTTCGAGGTGGCCGGCGTGCCTCACGAAGAGGCGGTTCAAGCCCTGCGCTTGGCCTCCCAGAAACTGCCCATTTCCACTAAAACCGTAGTTAGAGACCGTCTGGCCGGCGCAATGGCCAACGGATTAGGCTAATATGCGAGTCCACGAGATAAGAGAACTCAGCAGCCAACAATTGCACGAGGAACTGACGAAGTCCGGTCGGGAACTCATGAATTTACGCTTTCGTGCCGCGACCAACCAGTTGCCCAATACCAATGAACCGAGAGAGGTTAAGAAAACCATTGCCAGACTTCAGACAGTGATAAGAGAACGGCAGATTCAGGAGGCTGGCTAAGTGGCAAGCATCATGCGCAAGGTCCGCGTCGGCGCCGTCGTGCGGACCAACCAAGACAAAACAGCCATCGTGGAGATGATTTGGAAACAGCGCCACCGGATATATCGTAAACAGATGCGCCGGGTGGCTCGGTTTTACGTCCATGACCCGATGAATCAGTGCCGCTTGGGTGACACTGTCCGGATCGAAGAGACCAGGCCCATCTCCAAGAACAAACACTGGCGTCTCATGGAGATACTGGAACGCAAGCAGGTGGCCGAAGTCAGGCCCATCGACTTGGAAACCGATGTTGGCACAGATATAACTCAGCCGCGTATACAAGCCGCTGAAGCTAGAGCGGAAGCTGCTGAATCAGCTGAGGACGCCGAAGAAGAACCTATCGCAGAAGAGGATCTCTTGGCCGAAGAACCTGAAGCCGAAGAAGAAGCGGTTGAGGATACTTTTGCCGAAGAAGATTCGGCTGCCGGGGATGACCCCGCTGAAATCGAGGAAGAACCCGAGGCCGACGACCATAAACCCGACGGAGCCACGGGCGGCGGCGAGCTGGATAATCAGGAAGAAGAATAATGATTCAGACCTATACCCGGCTGACCGTCGCTGACAATAGCGGGGCCAAAGTCATACGCCTGATAAACATACCGGGCAGTGGCAAGCGTAAGTACGCCCACATTGGCGACGTGATTGTCTGCAACGTAAGAGAAGCTGCCCCCAATTCGCCGGTCCGCAAGGGCGAGATAGTGAAGGCCGTGGTGATTCGGCAAGCCCAACCCCGGCGCCGACCCGATGGGACCTACATCAAGTTCGACGACAATGCGGCAGTGCTTATCGCGGACGACCAGCTTCCCAGGGGCACCCGGATTTTTGGTCCGGTGGCCCGGGAATTGAGAGACAAAGGATTCACGCGTATCGTTTCACTTGCCCCCGAGGTGGTCTAATGCGTGTCCGCACTGGAGATACCGTGCTGGTAATCGCCGGCAAAGAGAAAGGCAAGACCGGCCGGGTTGACCGCCAAATAGTCGATCAAGACCGGGTGATCGTCGAAGGTGTCAACATGGTTACCAGGCATATGGCTGCCAGGCCCGGCGTTAGACAATCGGGACGGGTCCAAAAGGAAGCCCCGATTCACGCGTCAAATGTGATTTTGATCTGCAATAAATGCAACAAGCCAACCAGGCCCAAGACCACATTCTTGGGTACAGGATCCAAGGTGCGCAGTTGCACCAAGTGCCAGGAAGTTATCGACGATGCTCGATGAAGAAAGACAACAACCAGATGATGTAAACGAGTCCGAAGAGACCGTGGACGCGATTGCCGAGTCCGAAAGCCTGGCTGCTCAAGAAGCCGGTGAAGAGGGAGTAGAAGCCGGGGAGCAGCAAGAAACCCCGAATCGGCAGCGGCCTGCGCGTGCCGGTGGCCGGGCGGGCCGCGGCAGGTCGGACGACGCCGAGCGGCAACCACCGACGGAGCCTCCGCCTCCACCGCGCCTCTACGAGCAGTTCAAAACTGAAATTGTGCCCACTATGATGCGAGAATTCAGTTACGGGAACCCAATGGAAGTTCCGAGGTTGCAGAAAATCGTTCTAAACATCGGCGTGGGCGAAGCTATGACCAATGGACGAGCCATGGAAGCCGCCGGGCGAGATCTGACGGTGATTAGCGGCCAGAAGCCGATCATCACCAAGGCGCGACGGTCAGTCGCCGGCTTCAAGATCAGGGAAGGGAACGCCATTGGCACTACGGTTACCCTTAGAGGCGCCCGGATGTACCATTTCCTGGATCGCTTGGTCAATACCGCATTGCCTCGTATGCGGGACTTCAGAGGGCTCCCCAGGCGGGGACTAGATGGTAGAGGTAACTTCTCTCTTGGTATCCGGGAACAGATTATTTTCCCGGAGATTGATTACAACGATATTGACAAGATTCGCGGTTTGCAGGTAACCATTGCTACCACGGCTAAGAACGATACGGAGGCTATTCGCCTTCTGGAACTTTATGGCATGCCATTTATCAAAGATACGGTTGAGGCCTAACGGAGGCGCAGTTGGCAAAAACTTCCATGATACAAAAGTGGCTCAAGGAACCAAAATTCCCGGTTCGGGGCTACAACCGGTGCCAACGTTGCGCCCGTCCGCGTGCCTATATTAGACATGTCGGATTATGCCGCATCTGCTTCCGGGAGTTGGCCTTAAACGGTGAATTACCCGGCGTGCGCAAAGCCAGTCTGTAGGCTGGTGCCGAATTGGCGGATCGGGATCTAACTTAGGCTAAAACAAGTAAAAACCCAAGGTGGAGAAGGGAGACAGACCTAAAATGCCGGTAACCGACCCATTGGCAGACATGCTGACCAGGATACGTAACGCCATACAGGTGCGTCACGAATCCGTTACCCTCCCACACTCCAAGATGAAGCTGGCCGTCGCGAAGATTCTCAAAGACGAGGGCTTCATCCGGGATTTTGACATGCCTCGTGCCCAGGCCCACCCGACCTTGCGTCTGCACCTCACCTACCGCGAAGGGAGACAACCAGCCATTGCCGGTCTTAAACGCGTTAGCAAACCCGGGCTCAGGGTCTACGTCGGCAAGGGAGAGATACCCAGGGTCTTCGGCGGACTTGGCGTGGCGATCGTGTCGACCTCCAAAGGCGTTATGGCCGGGCGGCAAGCCTGGCGGGAAGGCGTCGGTGGAGAACTACTCTGTTATATCTGGTGATTCGGCCGTGAACGAAAACAAACAAGGAAAAACCCTCTCCCGCATCGGCCGGAAGCCCATACCTCTGCCCAACGGAGTTCAGGTTGAGGTTCAATACGGTGGTGTAAAGGTCACGGGGCCGAGGGGCACCATCGATCAAAAGTACCATCCGGAAGTGGTCGTGAAAGTCGAAGACGGCGTAGTTGTCGTCGAGCGGCAGTCGGAACGAAAATTTCACCATTCACTGCATGGTCTAACCCGCAGCCTTATCGCCAACGCCGTTACTGGCGTGTCCGATGGGTTCACCAAAACCCTGGAGATTATGGGTGTGGGCTACCGGGTCGCCCCGGCCGGCAGCGGTATTGTCCTGAGCGTCGGCTACAGTCATCCGGTGGAGATTCACCCTGAAGAAGGGGTGACCATGGAAGTTGAGGGTGTCAACAGGATTCACGTCCGCGGGATCGACAAGCAGAAAGTAGGCCAGTTGGCGGCCCAGATCAGACGGGTGCGCCCACCCAACGCCTATAAAGAAAAGGGCATAAAGTACTCTGACGAAATCCTTCATTTCAAACCTGGTAAGGCGGCCGCAAGAAAAGCCTAGCGGTCCACGAACTCACCCATCGAAGTAAACGAGAAGTAACGAAGTAGTAATGCCGAAAGATAGAAACGCCAAACTCATGAGAAAAGTACGTCATACCAGGTTGCGGAAAAAAGTCTCCGGTACGCCTGATCGGCCCAGATTGGCCGTATTCCGCAGCCTGCATCATATCTACGCCCAGGTGATTGACGACACCACTGGACATACTCTGGCGGCGGCCTCCAGCGCCGACGCGGTCAAAGAGGCCGGCGGACCGATCAGTCCCAAGATTGCAGCATCAAGTGCAGTGGGCAAACTGGTGGCCGAAAGGGCCATGGCTGGGGGCATCACGCAGGTGGTGTTTGACCGCGGTGGCTGTCAATACCACGGCAGGGTCAAAGCACTAGCTGAAGCGACCCGGGAAGCCGGGCTGCAATTCTAGAATTGAACGCAACTTACCGCAGAGACTGGGAGGTCTAGCCCGCTAATGGTCCAAGCCCCAAACAGGTTCTTCTCCGATCGAGGCCGAGGCCGAGATGAGGATACCGGAGGTTTCTCCGAAAGGGTCGTCTTCACCCGCCGTATCTCCAAGGTGGTGAAGGGCGGTCGCCGTCTCCGATTCAATGCGTTGGTAGTGGTGGGAGACGGACAAGGCCAAGTGGGTGTTGGTCTGGGCAAAGCGTTGGTCATCCCCGACGCGGTCAGGAAAGGTAATGCCGTTGCCCGGCGCGAGCTGGCTACGATCCCCTTGCGGGGGACCACCATCCCCCAGCAGATCACAGTTAAAAAAGGCGCAACGATCGTGATGATTAAGCCGGCCCGAGAGGGAACCGGAGTCATCGCAGCCGGGGCCATGCGGGCTATCTTGGAATTGGGCGGCGTGAAAGATGTCGTTGGAAAGTCATTGGGCTCCCGGAATCCCATAAACATCGTCTACGCCACTATGGAAGCCCTGCGGCAGTTGCGGGACCCCGATGTGGAGTTGGCCCGCCGCCTTGGCCGGCCAATGCCATCCAAAAAACCGCCTGAAGGGCAACCGCCCGAAGCGGAGCCCTCTGAAGCGCAACCGTCCGAGGGTTAGTAGCGGTTAAGACACCTACTCGCTAAATGTTCGTTTGGATATGCGGGTTGGCAAGAAACTTGAGGGAGAATAACGGCCGGTCGCCCTTCCCGGGAAGACCGGTTGACGAATTATGGCGGAACTAAAGATTACCTGGGTCAAAAGCGGTATCGGACGTCCGGAAAACCAACGGCGGATCATAAAATCTCTGGGGCTTCGACGCTTGCACCATACCGTCGTCCATCAAGACTCGCCCACGATCCGTGGCATGGTTAACAAAGTCAGTCACCTGGTGATGGTGGAAGAGGCTTAACCAAATCGCCCGCAGCTTGGGCGGCAGATGCTGCGGAATACGCGCGTTTGTCGTGAAACCCGCGATATGGCGATCGCTAAACCATTTACCGTGAGTGGTGACACAGCTAGAATGATTTTTGAAGGCGTAATAGTACGAAAGAGGCACGCCCTATGATGGAACATCAATTGGCTCCCCCCAAAGGGGCCAGGAAAAACAGAAAACGGGTCGGTCGCGGTGACGCGGCGGGCCAAGGAAGCACTGCAGGCCGCGGCATGAAGGGGCAAAAGTCCCGGTCCGGCGGCGGACCGCCCGTGTGGTTCGAGGGTGGCCAACTGCCCTTGATCAAGGGTTTGCCGATGAAGCGGGGCTTCAATAATAAATTCAAGATCTATTACTCATTGGTTAAATTGGAAACGCTGGACCGATTCGAGGAGGGTGAACGCGTCACCCCTGAACTCCTTTTGGAGCGAGGTTACCTGCGGAACCTGAACCAGCCGGTGAAGGTGGTTGGCGATGGGGAGATTAGTAAGGCTCTAACTGTCGTGGCAGCCAAATTCACCCAGTCCGCTAAAGACAAGATTGAAGCAGCAAATGGAACGGCCGAGAAGATGCCGGCTAGATGATTTCTGGGGAAGTTCAGACCGGGAAATTTCCCAAGCTGATCCAGGCGGCGATTGACGCCTTCAGCCTGCCTGATTTGCGGGCCAAGATATTGTTCACACTGGCAATACTGGCCCTGTACCGGTTCATCGCGCACATTCCCCTGCCCGGTATCGACCAGTTTCAACTCGACAACCTATTCCGCAACAACGAACTCCTAGGGTTTTTGGACTTGTTCAGCGGCGGAGCCCTAAGCCGCATGAGCATTGTGGCGATGGGAGTATTCCCCTACATTACCTCGTCCATCATCATCCAGTTACTGACCCCGGTGATTCCGTCATTGCAGGAAATGGCCCGAGAAGGCGAGGCGGGCCGGGCCAAAATGAACCGGATCACGCACTGGATCACCATACCCATTGCATTTGCTCAAGGGTACGGTCAGTTGGTTCTTTTGGAGCAGAGCAATGTCATAGCGGACGTGGGGTTCTCTGGGGACGCTCTCTTGCCCACGATTGCCGCTCTGTTCTCCATCGCCGCCGGGACCATGTTCTTGGTCTGGCTGGGTGAGTTGATCACCGAGCGGGGCATTGGCAACGGCATTTCCTTGATAATCTTCGCTGGCATCGTTGCCGGGTTCCCCAGGTTGTTAACTCAGGGCTTCTTGGACCGGGACAACGTCCTCGGTATTGGCTTCTTCGCTATCATCGGTGTGCTGATCATCGCCGCCATCGTGATGTTCAACGAGGCTCACCGGCGGATACCGGTGCAGTACGGCCGCAGCATCTTCAGGGGTGGCCGGATGTACCGGCAAAGTGGGGCGACCTATCTACCACTGCGCATAAATTCGGCGGGTATGATTCCCCTAATCTTTGCCTTTTCCATCGTGATCTTGCCCGGCACAATCGCGACCTACTTCGCCACCAACACTTCTTGGGTGGGCGACGTGGCGAACTTCTTTGCCGACTTGTTGATACCAACATCGCCG
>Ga0315303_1000003_pt1 | contig 15771 bp, 25 predicted proteins | sample CBN3_Tmax_316_MT_FD_204538 | JGI IMG/M metagenome (GOLD analysis project Ga0315303, IMG submission 204538) | Metatranscriptome of marine microbial communities from Western Arctic Ocean, Canada - CBN3_Tmax_316 (Metagenome Metatranscriptome) | ecosystem: Environmental > Aquatic > Marine > Oceanic ... | reverse complement strand
CGCAGTTTGCTCGGGCGAAATTGAGAGTCGAGCCGTTTGAAGGTGAAGAATCAATTACCCTGGTGAATCGACTCAAACCGGCAGCGCTGCCGAGGGAACTTGTGCCGGTTCTGGAACAGGCGGTGTGGGACGAAGCCCGCGGAGGAGGGCGGATCGGCTACCCGCTGATGAAGGTGAAATTGACAATCCTTGATGCGGACTACCATGAAAGCGAAACCACGGAGGTCGCCGTACAGAGCGCAGCGTCGCAAGCTGTTCGCACCGCACTCGACGAGGCAGGGCTTGTCTTATTGGAGCCGATTATGAAGCTCGAAGTCGTGACGCCTGAAGAATTCGTCGGCACCATTCAAGCCGACCTGAACGCCCGGCGTGCGGTGATTGTGAATTCAGGTCGACGCGGAAACCTGTGCGTCCTGGAAGCCGAAGCGGCCCTCTCGCAAATGTTTGGTTATTCCACGGCGATCCGCAGCCTTTCACAGGGCCGGGCCACCTACAGCATGGAACCGTTGAAATATGACGAGGCTCCGCCCGATGTGCTGGACAGGATGATGGGTTAGAGGTCTATTGGAAATAGGGACTGCAAGAAGGAATTCAATTCATTCTGCCGAAAGTCGTCCCCGATTTCTTGACAAACTTGGGAGGCATTACTACCATGGCAAGCTTCGCGTAGCGAGAGCACGGTCTTAAATTTACGTAACCCTTTTTGAGAAGGGGAGTTTGAGTGGCTGCGGCCAATCAGGAATGCATCCGAATTCGTATGGAAGCCTACGATCATTCGGTTCTAGATCAATCAGCATCCGCCATCGTAGATACGGCAAAGCGGACGGGGGCCGTTGTGCACGGCCCGATTCCTTTGCCGACGCGGATCGAACGTTACACCGTATTGCGGGGTCCGCACATCGACAAGAAGTCTCGTGAACAGTTTGAAATTCGGACGCACAAGAGGTTAATCGATATTATTCAGCCCACCGGGAAGACCATCGACGCTTTGAACAAGCTCTCGCTTCCTGCAGGCGTGGATATCAAAATCAAGGCCTCGGCAGGCGGGAGCTAAGGTGAGTGGAAGGCGGAATTATGCCTGTAGGCTTGTTGGGGCGCAAAGTCGGAATGACGCAGATTTACGACGACGACGGAAACCTTGTGAACGCCACCGTGGTTGAAGCCGGTCCGTGCGTTGTCCTTCAACTACGTACGCACGATCGCGATGGATATGAAGCCGTGCAACTTGGCTTCGAAGATAAACCGCGTCGATTGGCGCGGCGTAGCGAGCGGGGGCATGTTGCCAATCTCAAGAGCAAGCGTCGAGAACGCCGGTCTCGAGCGGGAGTGAAGTTGCTCCCGAAACCCGATCACTGCGAGCCGAAGCGGTTTATCAGAGAATTTCGTACCGACGGTGAAGACCACGGCTGTCAAGTGGGGCAGCAAGTGACCGTCGAAATCTTTACAACTGACGAGGTCGTAAAGGACAAACACGGGAACGTCGTTTACAAGGACAAGGACAAGAAACAGGCCATCCCAACCCCCGTCTACGTTGATGTGATTGGACGCAGCAAGGGTCGGGGTACCGCGGGCGTGATGAAACGTCACAATTTTTCCGGTCAGCGCGCCAGTCACGGCGTCAAGCGGGTTCACCGTCATGCCGGTTCCATTGGAATGAGTGCCGATCCGGCTCGAGTTCTGAAGGGGACTCGCATGCCGGGGCGATACGGAAATTCACGCATTACAATGCGCCATCTGCGGGTTGTCCGCGTGGATGAAGAGAACAACATGCTGCTGGTCCGGGGATCGGTTCCCGGACCGAATGGCGGGTTTGTCGTAGTTCGACATACGAACAAGCGCGGTTAATGACTGGTGTCGGTTTTTTCAATGCGTCCTGCTCGCCATTCAATCTCACCGGAAGTTGTGATGCACCCCTCAATTGGTAAAAACTCATGATTTCCGTATCCATTCAGGACAAATCCGGGCAGGACGTTGGGACATACGAGTTCGATCCCAACGAATTGGCGCCTGGAGTCAACAGGCAATTGCTGCACGACGTTGCCGTGATGTACGCGTCGAATCGGCGAGTCGGCACGGTGAGGACTAAATCTCGCGGACAGGTGGCGGGAAGTACCAAGAAGATCTTTCGTCAAAAAGGGACCGGTCGGGCACGAATGGGTGCAATACGAACTCCAGTTCGCCGCGGGGGCGGGCATGCGTTCGCTAAAGTTCCACGGGATTGGAGTTATCGACTGCCGAAGAAGGCGGTTCGACTGGCCACCCGGATGGCGTTGCTGAGCAAGTTTTTGGACCGGGAAGTGACGCTGCTCGACGATCTTGTGATCGGTGAGCCGAAAACACGGGTCGTTGCCGGCATATTGAATACACTGGGGTTGTCGAACACCAGTTGTCTGTTGACCGTTGAGACTCACGATCAGAATCTGTGGCGGTCGTCAAGAAATATTCCGAATCTGCTTGTTTCACCCGCCAGCGGTTTGAACGCGTATGATCTGTTGTGTCAGAAGCAGTTGGTGGTAACGAAATCCGCATTAGATCGTTTGCGGGGACAGTCGGTGAGTGGTTGAAGGAATCGGAGATGGCGACAAAATCTCAATCAGGCGTTAAGTTGGCCTCCTACCAGGTGGTATTGCGCCCCCTCGTCACGGAAAAGGGGACACATCTGTCGGAACGTTATAATTCATACACTTTTGCGGTCAACCGATTGGCCGGCAAGATTGACATCAAGAAGGCGGTTGAAGAGTTGTGGGACGTGCGCGTCGTCAAGGTCCGCACGCAGAATCGCCGCGGCAAGCCACGCCGCCACAAGATGAGTCACGGCTATACGAAGAGCTGGAAGAAAGCGATCGTTCAGTTGCACGACGACGACCGAATCGCATTCTTCTAGAGCGGTTTTCGTTTTCACGTGGCGACGCAGATCGCGCATTCAGGCGAGAATGCAAAGGAAGGTGACCACGACAAACAGCAAGTTGCTGTAAGGAATTAGCGTAGGGAACATGTGATGGGAGTTCGACGTTACAAGCCGACCACTCCCGGTCGGCGTGGGGCGACGGTCAGCGACTTTGCGGAGATTACAGACCGCAAAAAGAAGCCGGAAAAGTCGCTGGTGGTGCGCTCGAAGAAAAAGGGCGGCCGCAACAATCAGGGAAAAATTACGGTGAGGCACCGTGGCGGGGGCCACAAACGGATGTACCGCATCATCGACTTCAAGCGCAATAAAGACGCCGTTCCTGCCAAAGTGGCCTCCATTGAGTACGATCCCAACCGTTCGGCTCGGATTGCCTTATTGTACTATGCAGACGGCGAGAAACGATACATTTTGGCTCCCGACGGCCTGAAGGCGGGCGGGACCGTTGTCAGCGGGACGGGGGTTGAACCGAATATCGGGAACTGCATGCCTCTGAGTGAAATTCCGCCGGGAACCGCAATTCACAATATTGAAATGCAGCCCGGGCGCGGAGGCCAGCTGTGTCGCAGCGCCGGAGCGGCTGCCGTGATTAACGCTCGGGAAGGAAAGTGGGCTCAGATCACTCTTCCGTCCGGAGAGGTCCGCCGGCTTCCCAGCAGTTGCCGGGCGACAATTGGCGAACTCGGAAATACTGAACATAGTAGTATCGTCCGCGGGAAGGCTGGTCGAACACGCTGGTTGGGGCGACGTCCCCACGTGCGGGGCACGGCCATGAATCCCGTCGCTCACCCGATGGGTGGTGGGGAAGGGCGGAACTCCGGCGGGCGACATCCATGTAGTCCGACCGGCATCCTGGCCAAAGGTGGTCGCACTCGGAAACGTTCTAAGGCGTCTTCGAAGGCGATTATTCGAAGGCGAAAATCAAGGCGTTACGGCGCTCTAAAAGTTTGAGCAGGAGGGTATCCTATGGGTCGCTCGTTGAAAAAAGGCCCCCATGTGGATGAAAAGCTATTGAAAAAGATCGAGCACTTAAACGTCTCGGGCAGAAAAGATGCCATCAAGACCTGGGCACGTCGGTCTACGATTGCGCCTGAGTTTGTGGGCCATACGTTCCTGGTTCACAATGGCCGCGCCCACATGAATGTTTACGTGACCGAAGAGATGGTGGGCCATAAGCTGGGTGAATTCGCCCCGACACGCACGTTTCGCGGTCACGGCGCCAAGGGAAAGCGATAGTGGGAGCAGTCGGTATGGGACTTGTGAAAGCGACTCATCGATACGCGCGAATTTCCGCGAGGAAGGTTCGCCCGTTTGCTAACATGATTCGCGGGATGACGGCTTCGGAAGGCCTCAATTCGTTGCGTTACATGCCGAATCGCGGCGCGCGCGTGCTCGAGAAAGTTTTGAAAAGTGCAGTCGCCAACGCGGAAGATAAAGGGGCCCGCAACGTTGACAGCCTGAGAATTGTCGAAGCCCGCGTCGATGGCGGTCCGATGTTCAAACGTGTGCAACCCCGGGCGCGGGGTATGGCGTTCTTAATCCGGCGACGTTCTGCTCACGTGCACGTGGCCATCGACGCACCCGAGTTGTCCTGACGACGAAGTGAAAACGAACTTAGAATTTGTGAAAGAGTAAAGATCATGGGTCAAAAGGTGAATCCAACCGGGTTCCGGATCGGCGTCGTCGAAGACTGGCGAAGCCGTTGGTATGCTTCGAAACGAGAATTCGGCGACCTTCTGATTGAAGATTATAAGATCCGTGACTTTATCAAGAGGGAGTACCAGTTCGCCGGTATTCCCAAGATTGAAATTGAACGCACGCGCGATCAGGTCGTGGTTTTCCTGCACACATCGCGGCCGGGAATCATTATCGGACGCAAGGGCCAGGAGGTCGATCGCTTGAAGGCCCGTCTGGAAGAGTTGACCAGCCGGCGAATGGAGTTGAAGATTGTCGAGGTCAACAACGCCCAACGCAGCGCGGTTTTGGTTTCCGAGGACATTGCACAGCAATTAACGAAGCGAGGAAGCTTTCGCCGGACGGTGAAACGTACGCTCGACCAAGTGATGGACGCCGGCGTCTACGGGGTCAAAATTCAACTCTCGGGTCGGCTCGGCGGCGCCGAAATGTCCCGCAGGGAAAAAGCGCATCGGGGTTCGATTCCACTTTCGACTCTTCAAAGGCACATTGATTACGGTTTTTCCATCGCCAAGACGGCGGTCGGCGTGATTGGAGTCAAGGTGTGGATCGATCTCGGAGAATATTCGGAGGAATCAAGCGATGGCGCTAATGCCAAAGCGGGTCAAGCATCGAAAAAGTCAAAGAGGGCGCATAAAAGGTAACGCCTCTCGGGGCAATACGGTGGCCTTTGGGGACTGGGGGTTGCAGTCGCTGCAGCCGGGCCACATTCGGGCGTCGACCATTGAAGCATGCCGGATTGCGGCGACACAGTATGCTCGCGGTGAAGGGAAATTGTACATTCGTATTTTTCCGCAGAAGTCGGTCACGTCACGTCCGCTGGAAACCCGCATGGGGAAGGGAAAGGGAGAGCCGGATCATTGGGTTGCGGTGGTGAAGCCGGGAACAATTCTGTTCGAGTTGGCCGGTGTCTCGCAAGAGGCGGCGCGGGAGTGTTTCGCGCGGGTGGCCTACAAGCTGCCCGTCCGTGTTCGTTTGGTGGGCCGACGTCCGAACATTTGAACGCGATTTTCAACAAATAGGGATTGCTGGCAACTAAATTCTTCTCTTCTCATTCTGATTTCTGTGTGCATTTGTGGTTGCGAAATTCGAGAAAGCAGTGGGTAATGTCGAAAGTGAGCGAATTCCGCGAGATGAGCGATGAACAGTTGACGCATGAATTGCGCGAAACGCAGCAGGAGCTCTTCCGATTGCGGTTTCAGGCAACCACGGAACGTCTCGACGCGCCCAGTAACCTGAAGAAGTTGCGGCACACGGTCGCCCGCATCAAAACCATCCAACGGGAACGCGAGATCGCAGCCGAGGCGGCAAACAATTCGCCGTAAGGTTCTGGTAGGAATTCACTGATGAGAAAGAAGCTGATTGGGGTCGTCACCAGCGACAAGATGAACAAGTCGCTCCGCGTCGAAATTGAACGGCGGTATCAGCATGCTCGCTACGGAAAGATCGTACGGGGCAGGACAATTTGTCACGTCCACGACGAACAAAACGCAGCGAACTCAGGAGACATGGTGGAAATTATTGAGAGTCGCCCGCGGTCGAAGACCAAACGGTGGGAACTGGTGCGGGTTGTCAAGCAGGAACGTAGACGATGATTCAAATGCAGACGTTGTTGGACGTGGCCGACAATTCCGGAGCGAAAGTGGCCCGCTGCATCAAAGTGCTGGGCGGCACCAAGAGACGATATGCCAGAGTTGGCGACGTAATTGTCGTCAGCATTCAGAAGGCAATTCCGGGCAGCGCCGTCAAACCGGGTACGGTTGTGCGGGGTGTCGTGGTTCGTTGTCGGCAACCGACCCGCCGTTCCGATGGGAGCTACGTCCGCTTCGACCACAACGCCATTGTGCTGCTGGATGCGGACGGCAATCCGCGAGGGACGCGAATCTTCGGCGCCGTTGCCCGCGAGTTGCGCGACCGCCGTTTCATGAAAATCATCAGCTTGGCGAACGAGGTGGTCTGACTCGATGAAGATTCAACGCAATGATTCCGTGATTGTGATCGCCGGAGACGAAGCCGGGACAGCGCCTCGCCGGGTGATTCAGGTTCTCGGTGGCGGTCGCAAGCTGCTGGTCGAGGGCGTCAACCGGGTTTACAAGCATGTAAAGCGGGGTCATCCCAAGAGTCCGCAGGGTGGCCGGCTGAACTTGGAGATGCCGATTGACAGTTCAAATGTCATGCTTTACTGTAGCTCGTGTAACAAGGCGACGCGTGTCGGGTTTCGATATCGCGACGACGGGAGCAAGGAGCGGTATTGCAAGTCGTGCGACGCCTCGTTAGGCGCCGTCAGCCGTCCGAACTCGCGGTATGCGAGGAAGTCGCACTAACTCACCCGGCGTTTGGCCGCCGGTCGTTTCGCCGAACTCATTCTGACAAGACCTTTTGATTCCCATGACTAGGTTATTAGAACAATATCGCGAAAAAGCCGTTCCCGCGCTTCAGGAAAAACTGGCGCGCAAGAACGTTCATTCCCTGCCCCATCTGCTGAAGATCGTGGTCAGCATGGGGGTTGGCAAAGCCAGCCAGGACCGAAAACATCTGGACGAGGTGATAGAGCACTTGGCGATGGTGACCGGTCAAAAACCTCAGCGGATTCGGTCCCGAAAGGCCGTGGCGGCCTTTCGGTTGCGGATCGGGATGGAGGTGGGGTGTCGCGTCACGCTTCGTGGCCGGCGAATGTTTGAATTCCTCGACCGGTTGATCGTGCTGGCTCTTCCCCGGGTTCGTGACTTCCGGGGTTTGAATCCAAAATCGTTCGATGGCTGTGGGAATTACAGTCTCGGTTTGAACGAACAGTTGGTGTTCCCCGAGATCAACGCCGACAAAGTGCATTACATTCAAGGGATGAATATTACGCTGGTCACGTCCGCCAAAACGGACGAGGAAGGCCAGCTACTGTTGAGAGAACTGGGGTTACCGCTGCAGCGGGAATCGTGAACTTCCAGAAAGGGTTGCCAATCCGCAATGGCCAGTAAAGCAAAAATCGAGAAAGCCCGTCGGACCCCGAAATTCAGCAGCAGAGCCGAACGCCGCTGTGAACTCTGCGGGCGGCCTCGTGCTGTTTATCGAAAGTTCAAACTGTGCCGCATCTGTTTTCGCAACCTGAGCCTGGAAGGTGTGATTCCGGGCATGAAGAAGTCGAGTTGGTAACCAGGATGCGTTGGCAGCCGGACGGCACAGGGCCCCGCAACGATGTGAAGTGAGTGCCTGACGGTTTTCGAGTTCAAGGAACCTGCAGCGATGATGACTGACCCGATCGCAGACATGTTAACCCGCATTCGAAACGCGATTCAGATCGAGCGGCCGTTTGTGGACATTCCGGCTTCCAAGATCAAGACCGGGATTGCAGACGCCTTGCAGCGCGAAGGGTACATCTGGGAGCATGAAGTCATCGAACAACAGCCGCAAAACATCCTGCGGATTAACCTGAAATATGGTCCGAACGGCGAATTGGTCATTCGACGCATTCAGCGGACGAGCAAGCCGGGTCGCCGCGTCTATGCGGGCGTTAAGAAAATTCCTGAGATTCGTCAAGGCTTGGGAACCTGTATTCTGTCGACGAACAAAGGTGTACTCAGCAACCGTGAGGCCCGCCGAGCGGACGTTGGGGGCGAAGTGTTGTGCACGGTTTGGTAAGCAGCCTCTCGCGACAGATTTAGTACGAGTGATCGATTGTCCGAAAAGTGATAGATTGTCCGAAAGATGTCTAGAGTGGGAAGAAAACCGATTCCGGTTCCTGAGGGCGTCGAGGTCGGCATCTCGAACGGAAGCGTGACGGTTAAGGGCAACAATGGCGAATTGTCGTGGACGTATCACCCGAACATCACCGTCGCCTACGCCTCCAATGCCCGGGAAATCACGGTGTCGCGGCCTGACGATCAGCGCCAGAACCGCGCACTGCACGGTTTAACGCGCAGTCTGATTTATAACATGGTGATCGGAGTCACCACCTACTTCGAAAAGCGGCTGGAAATCATTGGCGTCGGGTACAATGCCGTGGTGGACGGTACCATCCTGCAATTGCAGGTCGGCTTTGCCAACGCAGTCAGGTTGCCCATTCCTGAAAGCGTGATTTGCGAATTGTCGGACAACACTCACATTGTGTTGAAGAGCGCCGACAAACAGGCGGTTGGCCAATTCGCGGCTGAAATCCGCGGAGTTCGACCTCCGGAACCGTACAAGGGGAAGGGAATTCGGTATCAGGGCGAGTACATACGCCGCAAGGCCGGCAAAGCGTTCGCCAGTGGTGCTTAGCACAGTCTTACCGCGGAAACGATGTGATGAAAGCTGACAAGCGAATCTTAAAACAGCGGGAACGCAGGACGTTTCGGGTTCGAAACCGGATTCGCCGGTCGGCATTCGAACGGCCTCGCCTCTGCGTATTTCGCAGCAACAAGCATATCTACGCGCAAATTATCGACGATGAAGCGGGTCGAACCCTGGTTGCTGCCAGTACCCTGGAGACGGGCGTTTTTGGTCCCGGCCAGTATGCCGGCAATAAGGACGCAGCTGAGAAGATCGGCAAGCTGCTGGCCGAACGGGCCCTGCAGCAGGGGATCAAACAGGTTGTGTTCGATCGGGGTGGCTATCAATATCACGGTCGAGTTGCGGCACTCGCAAGTGCGGCCCGTGAAACCGGATTAGAGTTCTAGAGGAGTCCTCAGCGTGTCGACCAACGTGCAACGATCCGAGAGTCCGGAAAAAGTCGTTCAGATCCGACGCTGTGCGTGCGTGGTCAAAGGAGGCCGCCGGTTCAGTTTTACGGCCCTGGTCGTCGTCGGCAACAAGTCCGGCCAAGTCGGCTGGGGTTACGGAAAAGCGGTGGAAGTTCCGCTGGCGGTCGAAAAGGCAGTCAAGAACGCAAACCACAACATGGTTCAAATTCCGCTGAGCGAAACCACGATTCCGCACCAGGTGGTGGGACGCTTCCGAGCTTCCCGCGTGCTGTTGCTGCCGGCTCGACCGGGGACGGGAATTATCGCCGGTGAGTGCGTGCGTTCGGTGGTCGAATCGGTCGGCATCACCGATATTCTTACCAAGAGCTTTGGTTCCAACAACCCAATCAATCTGGTCAAAGCCACTTTTGATGGTCTCGGCCAGCTTCAGACGCGTGACGAAATTGCCCGCCTGAGAGGAGTAGAGGTCTGATGATTCTCGACGACGTTCACCGGGGAATCCACAAGCACCGCAAGCGCAAGCGGATCGGCCGCGGCATGGGTTCCGGCACGGGCAAGACCAGCGGCAGGGGTCACAATGGGTACTATAGCCGGGCCGGTTCTTCGAAACGGGTGGGCTTTGAGGGCGGTCAGATGCCGCTGGCTCGCCGGATCGCCAAACGCGGATTTAACAACCGGAAGTTCGCCGCTCAAGTCGCGATTATCAATCTGACAACACTTGAAAAAACCTTCGAAAACGGGGCCACGGTGAGCCTGGAGGTCCTGATCGAAAAGGGCTTGGTGAAAGGCCGTTTTGATGTGATCAAAATCCTGGCCAACGGTCAGTTGACCAAGAAGCTGACGGTCCAGGCGCACCGGTTTTCGAAGTCGGCTGAAGACGCGATTACCGCACAGGGTGGCACGGCCCAAAAAATCTGATTTGCTGAAATTTGACGAAAGGGAATTCGTCCTTCAGCGAATGGCAATAGACGTGTGCGGGCAGGGGGTGTGTAGGATGCACGGCTGTCGTCTCCACGGGTCGATCCCGTTCCGGCATCCATCCACCAACCCCTGGCCTGATTAAAGGATTTGTTCGTGATGTTTACAAAGTTGATTACGGTCTTCAAGATCCCCGACCTGCGGCGAAAGATCCTTCTCACGCTGGGCTTGCTGGCGGTGTACCGCATGGGGTTCGCCATCCCGCTGCCTTTCATCGACCAACCGACCATGTTGGCCAGCTTGGAGAAGATGAAAGACCAGCAGGGCGGCTTCGGACAGATCATTCAGCTTGTGTCGCTATTCTCGGCTTCGAATATCGGCAACAGCACGATCTTCGGTCTGGGGATTATGCCCTACATTTCGGCTTCGATTATCTTCCAGTTACTTGGCAGTGTTTATCCGCCGTTGGAGAAACTGCAAAAAGAAGGTGAGGCCGGCCGACGAAAAATCAACGAATACACCCGATACGCGACCGTCGTGATTTGTCTGGGACAAAGCTATTTCTGGATCCAAACGCTGGCCACCGGCTTCGGCTCTGGCGACAAGTTCATCATGACTGAATATAACTCGTGGGAATTTCACCTCGTGTGCACGGTCACCATGACTGCGGGGACGGTTCTGCTGATGTGGATTGGCGAGCAAATCGATGCTTACGGGATTGGGAACGGCATCAGCCTGCTCATCATGGCGGGCATCCTGGCACAAATGCCGGGTGCCGGACTGGAACTTTTAGGGCCGGCCTTCACGAAAGGCGTCGCGCTGGGCACCGACACGGGAATCGAGAAGCTGATGTTGCTGGGCGGACTGTTTGTGTTCGTTGTGGTCTGGGTGATTCTGATCACGCAAGGGCAGCGGCGAATTCCGATTCAAAGTGCCAAGCATGTCCGCGGCCGCCGGGTGATGGGCGGGCAACGGCAGTTCTTGCCGCTGCGGGTGAACCAGGCCGGTGTGATGCCGATCATCTTTGCCTCCAGCCTGCTGATGTTTCCGTATTTTCTGTTTCACTGGCTCAGCCAAATAGCGCCCAACTCCGAAATTCTGAGGAATCTTGACGCCGCCTTTCAGGGGCGGGGCTTCGTTTATAATCTCTGCTACGTCGGGCTGATCTACTTCTTCTGCTACTTTTGGACTGCAATTACCTTCAACCCCAAGGACATGGCGGAAAACTTGAAGGATTACGGCAGCTTTATTCCGGGATATCGTCCCGGCGCCCGAACGGCCGCTTATCTCGAACAGGTGATGGTTCGCATTACCTATGTGGGGGCGGCCTTTTTGGCGTTGGTGGCCGTCATCCCCACCATTGTTGCCACTTACATGGGAATTTCGTTCCTGGTGGCGAGCTTTTACGGGGGCACGGGTCTGTTAATTGTAGTTTCCGTGGTGCTGGATTTGGTCCAGAAAATCGACAGCCACCTAGTGATGAGAAATTATTCAGGCCTGCTGGACGCTGAAAACTAGTGGTGATTACGCTCAAGAGCCATCGCGAAATTGAGATGATGCGGTCAGCCGGCCGGGTTGTGGCCAAAGCTCATCAACTTATTCGGAGCATGTTAGAGCCGGGTGTCAGCACCGGAGAGATCGACTCGGCCGTTGAACGCCTTTTTGAAGAACACGGCGCGATTCCATTGTTTAAGGGAGTTCGCGGCAAGGTGCCTTTCCCGTGTGTGACGTGTGTATCGATCAATGAACAGGTTGTCCACGGGATTCCCGGAAAACGAACGTTGCGGGAGGGGGACATTCTCAGCGTTGATACCGGCTGTCGGCTGAACGGCTGGTGTGGTGATGCCGCTTGGAGCTATGCGGTGGGAGAAGTGAATTCGTTAAAGCGTCGGCTGCTGGAAGTGGGCGAGGCAACCCTGCAGGTTGCGATTCGGGAAATCCAACGCCGGACCACGTGGTCGGAAGTCGCCGCGCTGATGGAGAAAAAAGTCAAGCAGGTAGGATTTAGCGTTGTGGAAAACTTTGTGGGCCATGGAATCGGTCAGGAGATGCACGAAGATCCCCAAGTACCGAATTACGTGAGTCACGAGATTCAGAAGCACGATTTTCAGCTGGAGCCGGGACTGGTGTTGGCCATTGAGCCGATGGTCAATGCGGGAACCAAAGAAACTCGCGTTCTCAAGGATCACTGGACGGTGGAAACACAAGACCGCAAGCCAAGCGTCCATTTCGAGCACACTGTGGCACTCACAGTGGACGGACCAACCCTGCTGACCGAGGGTGTGGGTTGCGAAGGCATGCTATAATCGAAGTTGTTGGAAAAACTGGGCGAGTGAACTTGTGAGGAAGTTGTCAAGACGTTTATAATCACCAGAAATTCAAAGACGAACAGTGGTCGTACCATGAAAGTTCGGGCAAGCATTCGACGAATCTGTGAAAACTGTAAAATCGTCCGCCGGAAGGGGAGGATGTACGTGATTTGCACGTCGAATCCTCGCCATAAGCAACGGCAGGGATAGACCAGTTCGTTGAGATTATGTGGAGTTGAGGTCTTATGCCGCGTATTCAGGGGGTCGACGTTCCGAACGCAAAGCCGGCCTATATTTCGCTGACTTATCTGTATGGAATCGGCCGGACAACGTCGGTCGAGATTTGCTACAAGCTGGGGATTGATCCGCTGACCAAGGCAGCGGGTTTGACTGAGGACGAGATTGCCCGCCTCAACAATCACTTGGACAGTGAGCACACCATCGAAGGGTCGTTGCGGCGCAGCATCCAACAGGATCTCGCGCGGCTGCGCGACATTCATAGTTACCGCGGGTTGCGGCATCGTCGCGGCTTGCCGGTCCGGGGACAGCGGACTCGAACTAACGCCCGAACCCGCAAGGGCGCCAAAAAGACGGTTGCCGGCAAGAAGGGCGTCAAGGACAAGAGTCGCTAACAGACCACCAGACATTCTGGCAAAGCCCACGGAAGGCCTTCCGTGGAACCGAGACCAGCTGTCACAAAGACCCACCCAGGGAGAATTCACGCATGGCAAAGTCCAAGCGACGTAAAGTGCGCCGGAACGTTACTCGCGCCATCGCGCACATTAAGGCCACTTTTAACAATACCTCAGTGACCATTACCGACCTGAACGGCGATGTCCTCTGTTGGGCAACGGCGGGGACGTCCGGCTTTAAGGGTAGCCGCAAGAGCACTCCCTTCGCAGCACAGCGTGCTGCCGAAACGTGTGCCGAACGGGCTTCCAAGTTCGGTGTGAAGGAGATGGAGATCAAGGTCAAGGGACCGGGGTCGGGGCGCGAAAGTGCCATCACCGGATTGCAATCTTCCGGAATCAGCATCAAGGCCATCGAAGACGTGACCCCGCTTCCCCACAATGGTTGTCGGCCTCCGAAGAAGCGGCGGGTCTGAGAAACCGGTTCAAACAAATCGGAGACACATTATGCGAATTCGTTGGCGTGGCTTAGAACTTCCCAGCCGAGTGATTCCCGATCGCGACTCAGTGACGCCCACCTACGGCATGTTCGTTGCTGAACCGTTCGAACGGGGCTTTGGAGCAACCATCGGGAATAGCCTGCGTCGCATCCTGTTGTCGAGCCTGGAGGGCAGCGCATGCACCCGAGTTAAAATTCAGGGCGTGCAGCACGAATTTGCCACCATTCCCGGCGTCGTCGAGGACGTGACCGATATCTGTCTGAATCTGAAGTCGCTGGTCATGAAGAATTCCTCGTCGTCGACGAAAACGTTGCGAATTGAACGGCATGAACGAGGCGTCGTCACCGGGGCCAGCGTCATCACCGACGATCAAGTCGAGATCATCAACAAGGATCTGGTGATCGCCACCATGACCGATGACGTCCCCTTGAATATGGAACTCGTGGTGATGAACGGGCGTGGCTACGTTCCGGCGAGCGAACACTACGATCGGGAACCCGAAGTGGGAGTCATTCCGCTGGATGCAACGTTTTCGCCGGTGGTCCGCGTCCGTTATAAAATTGAAGATACCCGTGTCGGTCAGCGGACGAATTACGACAAGCTGATGATGGGAATCTGGACCGACGGGACCGTCACGCCGGAAATGGCGCTGGTCGAAGCGGCCAAGATTTTGCGCAAGCACTTGAATCCGTTCATTACCTACCGCGAGCCCGGCCCCGAAATGCCGCCTGAAGCGGGTCTGAAGGGGATGATGCAGGAAGTCGGGTACGCGCCGGTTGATCTCGAATTGGAAGAAAAGCTGAATCAAAGCCTTGCGGAATTGAATCTCTCGGTTCGGGCAACCAACTGCCTCGAATCGGAAGGGATCAATACCGTGCGAGACCTGGTGACCAAGACAGAAGACCAGCTGCTTCAAGTTCGCAATTTCGGTGAGACAACGTTGCAGGAGGTCCGCGACCGACTGGCCGTGATCGGTCTGCGCCTGGGAATGAAAGTTCCGCAAGGTTCATCGATGTCGAGTTCGTAATGCGACGTTGCGAAACGAGGAATTTCGGATTTGGTTTCGGCCCTGCCGTACTGCGTTGATTGGTGTTCGTCCGTATTTAATTGTGTTTCATTCTTTCCCGCCTGAAGTTTTGACGACTGTGACTTGCTATGCGACACCGAATGAGAGGCCGCAAGCTGGGCCGAAACTCGTCCCACCGTAAAGCGATGTTTCGCAACATGGCCTGCAGCCTGATCCGAACCGTAAGAGCCGACGACGAGGATAAGCAGAAGCCGCGGGTTGCCGGCCGGATTGTGACGACGTTCCCGAAGGCCAAAGAGCTGCGGCCGATGGTCGAAAAGCTAATCACGCTTGCCCGTCGAGCCATCAAGCATGAAGAAATCGCCCGGCAGTTTTCGACGTCGGCCGACCGGAATTCGGAGGAGTGGAAGAACTGGCGGGAATCGGACCAGTGGAACGAATGGAACCAGGCCATCGCGCCGGCCGTGGCTCTTCGCCGCAGAGCGTTCGCAATCCTGCGGGATCACCGAGCCGTCAACATTTTGTTTGACGAGTTGGCCTCACGTTTCGAGAATCGTCAGGGCGGATACACGCGTGTCATTCGCTTGTCGCAAATCCGTCTGGGTGATGCCGGACGGCAGGCGCTCATCGAATTCGTCGGTGAACGAGACCGGGTGAGATCGAAGCCGAAGGCTCCGGTAGTCGCCGGCGCGGACGAATTGCTCGACGAGGGGTCCGAACCGCAAGAAGCCGCCGAGGACCAGCCTTCCAATGCGGAGAAAGAAGCGCAGGGGCGAGCGGACCAGCCCGGTGAAATCGCAGAGCAGGAAACGGACAACGCCGATCAGGAAGAGGGATCGGTGGAGTCATCCCGTTAAGGTTTCCGGGCTGATGCGTCTCTCTGTCAGTAAACTGTTCCGGGGGGTGTTGGAGAAAGGAATCTCGCGCAACGTGCCCTCGCCCCAGCCGTTTGATTTCAGCCACGCGATGACTCGTCTGTGCGAAGACGTTGCGAGTCGGCTCGACGAATTTCGCCACATTCGCATGCAGCAGATCATCGTCACCTTTGCCCAAGCGCGAAGACGCGTCACCTACGGCTTGCAGGCCAAGTTGACCCCGATGCGGTTCGAGAACGG